>Ga0209941_1000037_pt1 | contig 327698 bp, 272 predicted proteins | sample ThiBiot_300_plan_FD_183945 | JGI IMG/M metagenome (GOLD analysis project Ga0209941, IMG submission 183945) | Wastewater bioreactor microbial communities from Cape Town, South Africa - Thiocy_solids_1 (SPAdes) | ecosystem: Engineered > Bioremediation > Thiocyanate > Unclassified | place: South...
ACCCTCACCGGAAACGGTGGGGGTTTTTCTTTTGGCGCTGTTGCGGTGGCGACCGCCGGTCGCGGCCCGCAACAGGTCACCGCCAGGGGCTTTATCCTGAAACACCCTCACCGGAAACGGTGGGGGTTTTTCTTTGGCGCCGTTGCGGTGGCGACCGCCGGTCGCAGCCCGCAACAGGTCACCGCCAGGGGTTTTTTGCTCCAAGGCCTCTCAATCGGGGAGGCCTTCGTCTTTGTGGCGTTTGATGGATTGTTCTTCCATGTGGATCACCGTTGCCGGGCCAATCCATCGCCTATGATGAACCTCCTTCAGTCAGCGCCTCACGCCAGGAGCGGCTCTTGTTCATTCACGTGGAAACCCGGCGCCGTCCCCGTTGGCATTGGGCCACCCTGCTGGTGGTGTCGTTCTGCGTCCTGTGCTTTGTGGTTCTGGCGCTGACGCCACCGGCGCAGCGGATATCCCTGTTGCTGGAATGGGGCACGATCCCGGCGAACATCTTCGATCCCCATGAGGCGCTGCTGCCGCAGTTGACCGATCCGGCCCTGTTGCGGCTGTTCACCGCGCTGTTCATTCACGTCACCTGGCTGCACTTGCTGAGCAACCTGCTCTTCCTGGTGATTTTCGGATTGCCCGGAGAACGTGCTTTGGGCTCGCTTCGCTTTCTGCTTCTGTTCGTGGTGGGCGGCATCGTGGCGAACCTGATTGGCGCACTGTCGCTCGCGGGGGTGAGGCTGCCGATCATCGGCTGCAGCGGGGCTGTCTCGGCTGTGGTGGGCACCTATGTAGCCCTGTTCCCGCGGGCACGACTGGGCCTGGTGTTGCCACTGGGTCTCTATCTGGAATTTGTCCGGGTCCCCGCCTTTCTGCTGATCGGCATCTGGGTGTTGCTGCAACTGCTGTTCAGCTATGCCGGGCCCAGCTACGGCGCCTACGTGTGGTGGGCGCATATCGGCGGGTTCCTGTTCGGCGTGATGTTCGCCCTGTTCGCCCGCGAAGGCATAGCGCGTCGCCTGCGAGGCTGATGTTTCAGGACGCGCCGTCGTCCTGCAGATGGGCGTTGGCGAATCGGCGCAACACGCGTCGAGCGAGTGGCGTGGCGCCGACTTCGCCGAATACGCGTTTCGGATCGTTGCCTTCGCGATGCATGTCGGAGTGCTTGCGCCGGATATAGGCGCGCATCACCTCAGCATTGAATTCCGGATGGAACTGCACACTCAGCGCGTGCGGGCCATAACGCAGCCACTGATGCGGGTCCCTGGCCGAGCGGGCCAGCACGGCCGCTTCCGCCGGTGCTTCAAGCACGCTTTGTTCGTGCGTGGTATGCGCCCGAAAGTGCGGCGGAAGGCCAAGAGCCAGCGAGTCGCGCTTGCCGGCGTCGGTGAGTTCGATGAGCTGGGTGCCTATTTCGCGCCCGCCTGGAAGATAACCCACCGTGCCGCCCAGGGCATGGGCCATCAACTGATGGCCATAGCACACGCCGAACAGCGGCAGGCTGACATCCATGGCATCGCGGATCCATCCCGCGGTGAGCTCGCTCCAGTGCGCCCGTTCGGTGACCATGGCTGCCGAACCCGTGATGATGGCCCCAGCGATTTCTTTCGGTGGCGGCAGGGCTTCGCCATTGGCGACATCGACAACTTGCAGCCGCCGTGGCTGCAGGCCGGCGCTCAGCCGGAACCAGTGGGGAAAGTCGCCGTGGCGGGCACGAATGGGGTCCGGGGCGCGGCCGGTGCGGATGATCAGGACGGGTTTCATGCAGGGCTGAGTTCGGGTTGCAGTCAGGGCCGTCCGTCTTCGAGGGCGTCGATCGGCGGCAGCACGGTGAGAATTTCCTGCACGGTGGTCAGGCCCGCAGCCACCTGGTCCGCGGCGGAGATGCGCAAGGGGCGCATCCCCTCGGACAGTGCGGCCTGGCCGAATCCGCTCAGGTCGAAGTGGGCCGAAACCATCCCGCGCAGGCGGGGCGACAGTTTCAGCATCTCGTAGATGCCGGTGCGGCCGAGGAAGCCGGTATTGCGACATTCCAGACACCCGACGGGCTGGAACACCTGCGCCGGAAGCGGCAAATCCCAGCCATGGACGAGCACGTTCCAGGCGTGGGGGTCCTGCACGCTGGCCCGTTTGCAATGCGGGCAGAGGGTGCGCACCAGTCGCTGTGCCACCACGCCGGTAAGGGTCGACTGGATCAGATAGTGGGGAACGCCCAGGTCGAGCAGGCGGGTGACCGCGCTCGGCGCATCGTTGGTATGCAGCGTGGACAGCACCAGGTGCCCGGTCAGCGAGGCCTGCACGGCCATCTGGGCAGTCTCCAGGTCGCGGATCTCGCCGATCATGATGATGTCCGGATCCTGTCGCAGCAGGGTCCGGACGCCGGCCGCGAAATCCAGGTCAATCGCCGCGTGTACCTGCATCTGGTTGAACTCCGGCGAGACCATCTCGATCGGATCTTCCACGGTGCATACGTTGAGCTCGGGCGTGGCCAGATGCTTCAGCGTGGAATACAGCGTGGTGGTCTTGCCCGAGCCGGTCGGGCCGGTGACCAGCACGATGCCGTGCGGACGCTCGACCATGCTGCGCCAGTTCGCACCCTCGCCAGGCGAGAAGCCCAGTTGCGCGAAGTCCTTCACCACCAGGTCGGGATCGAAGATGCGCATCACCACCTTCTCGCCGAATGCGGTGGGCATGTTGGAGATGCGCAATTCGACCTCGCGCCCGGAGGAAGACCGTGTCTTGATGCGGCCGTCCTGCGGGCGACGCTTCTCGGCGACGTCCATGCGCGCCAGGATCTTGATGCGGGCGGTGACCGCGGTCATCACCGGCGAGGGCAGCTCGAAAACCTTCTGCATGATGCCGTCGATGCGGAAGCGGATATGACCCGTTTCGCGGCGCGGCTCCAGGTGGATGTCGGAGGCCCGCTGCTCGAACGCGTACTGCAGCAGCCAGTCGACGATATGCACCACGTGGCGATCGTCCGCACCGACTTCACCGCTCTTGCCCAGCTCGACCAGTTGTTCGAAGTTGAGGATGGCCGACGAGGCGTCGCTGCCGTTCTTGGCGTCCTGCGCCAGCTGGATCGAGCGCTGGACGCCGTAGAACTCCTGCAGGTAGCGATTGATGTCGATGGGACTGGCCACCACCCGCCGGATGTCCCGGCGCAGCATCTGGCTGAGATCCGGCGCCCAGCCGGACTCGAACGGTTCGCAGGTGGCGAACGTCACTTCTCCCGGTGCGGCCGCGATCGGCAGGATGCGATGCCGCTTGGCATAGGCCTGGCTGACCACCTGGGTCGCCGCCGCGACATTGATCTTCATCGGGTCGATCTTCAGATACGGCAGTCCGGCGTGGCCGGCCAGCCATTCGGTCAGCCCTTCCAGGCTCAGCGGACGGCCCGGATCGCGCTGGTTGACCAGTTTGGCGTTGGCGATCACCACCAGCGGATGCAACTCCACCGTGCTGCGACCGGCCCGGTTGCCGATGCGGACCTGCTTGGCGTCGTCGGCAAGCAGATAGCCATCCACGACCAGGGCTGCCAGCAGTTCGTCCAGCTCCAATCGACCCCGGCGGCCAAGCAGTGAAGCGATTTGCGGTGAAGCGGCCATCCGGTGGTATCCCCCGTGCATTTCCGGGCGCAGCCCAGTGCGAAAGCAAGCTGCGGCTATACTAACGCGCTTTAATCCAGGTCACGGAAAGCCATGTCCGCACGCACCTTCCAGGATGTGATCCAGACCCTCAACCGCTACTGGGCGGCGCAGGGTTGTGTGCTGTTGCAGCCGCTCGATACCGAGGTCGGCGCCGGCACCTTCCATCCCGCCACCTTCCTCCGGGCACTGGGTCCGGAACCCTGGGCAGCCGCCTATGTGCAACCGTCGCGTCGTCCCACCGATGGTCGCTACGGCCAGAATCCCAATCGCCTGCAGCATTACTACCAGTATCAGGTGGTGATGAAGCCCAATCCCGAGAACATCCTGGAGTTGTACATCGGCTCGCTCAGGGAGCTGGGGCTGGATCCGCTGGTGCATGACCTGCGCTTCGTCGAGGACAACTGGGAGTCGCCCACGCTCGGCGCCTGGGGACTCGGCTGGGAAGTCTGGTTGAACGGCATGGAAGTGACCCAGTTCACCTACTTCCAGCAGGCTGGCGGCCTGGAATGCCGCCCGGTGACCGGCGAAATCACCTACGGCCTGGAACGGCTGGCCATGTATCTGCAGAACGTGGACAACGTCTACGACCTGATCTGGACCGATGGGCCGCGCGGCACGGTGACCTACGGCGACGTGTTTCACCAGAACGAGGTCGAGCAGAGCACCTACAACTTCGAACACGCCAACGTGCCCGAGTTGTTGCGCTGGTTCGATGTCTGCGAGGCCACCGCCAACCAGCTGATCGGCGCCAACCTGCCTTTGCCGGCCTACGAGCAGGTGATGAAGGCCAGCCATACCTTCAATCTTCTCGATGCGCGCCGTGCGATCAGCGTCACCGAGCGCCAGCGATACATCCTGCGTGTACGCACGTTGTCGCGCAGCGTCGCCGAAACCTATGTGGCACAGCGCGAAAAACTCGGTTTCCCGGGCCTGAAACAGGCGCCCACTGCGGGCCACAAGGAGCAGGCTGCATGAGCGCCGCCAAGTCACTGCTGATCGAGCTGGGTACGGAAGAATTGCCACCGAAGGCGCTCGACGAATTGTCTGCCGCGTTCCTGCGCGGAATTTGCGACGGGTTGGCCAGGCGCAACATCGGCGCCGCGCTCGACCAGGCGCAAGGCTATGCCTCGCCACGTCGTTTGGCCGTCCATGTTCCCGCCGTGGTAGTGGCCCAGCCGGAGCAGACGATCGAGCGCCGGGGTCCCGCGCTGAGCGCCGCGCTGGATGCCGAAGGCCAGCCCTCGAAGGCCCTGCTGGGGTTTGCGCAGTCATGCGGCGTCGATGTGGGCGCTCTGGAAAAACTTGAAACCGACAAGGGCAGCTGGTTCGTCTGGCGCAGCGTGAAGCCGGGGCAGCCGGTGGCGGCATTGCTTCCGGAAATCGTCGACGAAGCGCTGAAGGCGTTGCCGATCCCGCGCCCGATGCGCTGGGCCGACCACGACTACAGTTTCGTGCGGCCGGCCCATTGGCTGGTGATCCTGCACGGCGCCGAGATCGTCGATGGCAAAGTTCTCGGGCTGCGCAGCGGGCGCAAGTCACGCGGCCATCGCTTCATGCATCCGCAGCCGGTGCACGTGGCCGATGCCGACGGCTGGCTCGATGCCATGCGTGCCTGCAACGTGCTGGCCGATCCTCGCGAACGGCGCCAGCGCATCCAGGACCAGATCGAAAAGGTGGCGGGTGCCACCGGCGGCGTGCCTCGACTGGATGACGCCCTGCTGGACGAACTGGCCAACCTCACCGAATGGCCGGTGGCGATCGCCTGCACCTTCGAACGCGACTTCCTTGCCGTACCGCCCGAGGCGTTGGTCACCACCATGGTGGCGAACCAGAAGTTCGTTCCGGTGTTCGACGCTGGCGGCAGTCTCACCGAGCACTTCATCGGCATCGCCAACGTTGAAAGCAAGAACCCTTCCGAGATCCGCAAGGGTTACGAGCGCGTGATCCGGCCCCGCTTCGCCGACGCCAAGTTCTTCTGGGACGAGGATCTCAAGACCCCGCTGGCCAGCTATCAGGAGCAGCTCAAGGGAGTCACTTACCAGCAGGCGCTGGGCAGCCTGTGGGACAAGAGCGTGCGCGTGGCGGAGCTGGCGCGGATCATCGCCAACCGGACCGGTGTCGACGCCGGCGCGGCCACGCGGGCGGCCAGCCTGGCCAAGTGCGACCTGCTGACCCGCATGGTCGGCGAGTTCCCCGAATTGCAGGGTGTAATGGGGCGTTACTACGCCAGCCACGACGGCGAACCGGCGGTCGTGGCCGAGGCGCTGGACAGCTATTACCAGCCACGCTTCGGCGGTGACCGCATTGCCGCGGACAAGCTGGGCCAGGTGCTGGCGGTGGCCGAACGGTTCGATACCCTGGCTGGCATCTTTGCCGTCGGCATGAAGCCCGGCGGCAACAAGGATCCCTTCGCCCTGCGCCGCGCCGCGCTGGGGCTCGCGCGCACCCTGATCGAAGGTGGCCTAGAACTGGATTTGCGCGGAAGCTTCATCGAGGCTCTGGAACTGATACCGGATGCAGCTCTCGCCGCAGGACTCAAGCCCGGCAAGGATGGCAAGCCACCGGCGCTCAACGCCGCCCAGCGGCGCGCCATCCTGCTCGATGAACTGTACGACTTCGTGCTCGACCGGCTGCGTGGCTATTACGCCGAGCAGGGCTTCGACCACAACCAGTTCGAAGCGGTGCTGGCGGTGCAGCCCGCCAGCCTGGCCGATTTCGATCGACGCCTGCGTGCCGTTGCCGAGTTCGGTCGCCGCGCCGAGGCAATGAGTCTGGCTGCCGCCAACAAGCGCGTCGGCAATATCCTGCGCAAGCAGGCCGAAGAGACGGGGGCACCGCCGATCGGGCGGGTCGTGGATCCAGCCCGCTTCGAAACCGACGCGGAACGCGAGCTGGCCGATGCCCTGGCCTCGGCACAGCACGACAGCGCTGCCGCGCTGGACGCCGGAGACTATGCGGCTGTTCTGGCGCGCCTGTCCCAACTGCAGGCGCCCGTCGATGCATTCTTCGAGAGCGTGCTGGTGAATGCCGACGACCCGGCCGTGCGCGCCAACCGCCTCGCGCTGCTCAACCAGCTGAAGACGCAGTTCGGCGCGATCGCCGACATCGCGCTGCTTTGAAGGGGCTGCGAATAGGTGCGGCAGCCGACGGCCGCCGCACTGTTGAATGCTTGATCAGGCCGACTCTCTTACCCTGCGGATACGCTCCGCAAGCTGCTGATTGAACGCCACCATGGCCAGCGGATCCACGTTCGAGCCGCTGGGGCCGAGGATTTCATAGAGCTGGGTAAGCAGATCGGCACTGTCAGCAAGTGAGAGCTGACTGTCCGCCAAACTCAATTCGGACTGCAGGATGCGAGCAGCAGTGTTCAATCGCTGCGAGTCCACGGTGCTCTCGGTCGTGGCCCCCTGGAGTTGGAGGCGAACGTGGGAGCGGTGGGGCGTGACTTTTTCCGAGCTTCGCTGTTCGTCGTACCCGATCGAACCCGGATCTATCTGCAAGGCTCCCTCGCCGGCCACCAGCCAGACCAGAGAGATTCCGAGGGTGCGCGCCAAGGTGACGCAGCGCGCCCGCGAAGGATCGGTGTTGCCATCGCGCCAGCTACGGACAACGCCTTCCGAGAAGCCGCACATCCTTGCGATTGCCGTGGCGCTGCCGACATGTTGTATGAGCAACTTGATTCGGTCGGAGAAGGATGATGTGGCTGCTGTCTCGCTTGCCTGAACTGCGGTGATTTGCGTCTTCATGAGAGGGCCAACTGGGGTGCGGGGGGCTCTTAATTTTCTATGCAATCAAGAGGGTAAAGTCTAATGCGAAGGCGTGTGAAAGAGCGAATATTGGCCGCTTCCCGGCTTAGTCCCAGGATCGTCGCCTGTAATTGCTTCGACAGTGCCTGGCGTGAGGTTTCCGCGCCAGTGCAACTCGCCGTGGTGTACATCCCATAACGCTAGACAGCGATGTTACGGAAAAATTCACGACTTGATCCGTATGAAGCCACTGGTTGCGATCATTGATGCGTTCCCGCGCGCAACCTGCTTTCCCACCGCGGACGATCGGTCATCAGGCTTGCGTCCCCACGTCAATTTTCGGTCAGGGAAGCAGGGCATACGACCAGATGTCCGGATGGGTCACGGATGGGCCGTTGGACGCATTGCCCTTATCCTGCCTGACGGTGCGGTGACGCATCGTGCCGGGTTCCCATCGAACGAGGGTGCGGAATCACGCGCCGAAGTGCGGAAACGGCGTGACAGAGATGCTTAGCCCCAACCGTAAGCGCCTGCAGAGCGATAGTCAGCGCACACGGGGCCAAAACATGGCTGACCACACGTCAATGGACGCCGTCGTCCAGGTGTGCTGGCGGATCGGCTCAGTGGCCACTGCCCGCATCTCATGGAAGTTTGCCATTGGTCGATGCGTCCCAGCCTCTGAATCCGTGCGCCCTTTGAGAAATGGCAGGCAGCCCTTCCCGTTCCGTTGCCCGCGCCAACCGCGTGTGAGCCCTGAAGAGTGCCCTTCCGAAGCATCCATGCGGCAAGGTATGGCGAAACAAATTTCTGCACGCGCAAGTTCTCACCACAAGAAATTGTTGACAAAATGTTATGGGCGCGGGTAGCGTCCGTAGTCGGGAGGTATCGCTGCACCCGGCAACGATGCGGTGATATGAGCCGCTCCAAGGTTTTCGCAAGTGTTTCGAAGGGCATCGAAGCAGCAATCCTTGAGGATGTGTCAGCAGCTTCTTGCGACATGACGATCAATACGTTTTGTCGGTGATCGATCATTTTTTAACATTGCCGACTTTTTTGGCAGTCCGTTCTTTGGGTAAGTATGGGGAGACTATTCAAATGAAACTTCGTAACACGAGTAATCGAATTCACCTGCGCCGCTCTGCCCTGGCGATCGGCTTGGCGTTGAGCCTGGTCGGCGGTTCGGCCGTTGCGCAGTCGCGCTCCGCCGGCGCCATTTTCGGTGATGCTGCCGCGGGCAGCCAGATCACGATCGTCAACAAGGACACGGGGCAAACCCGCACGATAACCGCAGACGCCAAGGGCCGCTACCGCGCGAACGAGCTGCAGCTTGGCAACTACACCGTCTCTGCCAGCAGCAACGGCGCATCCGTCGGTGCCGAGCGTAACGTCTATGTCGGTGCGGGCGGTACTGAAGTCGACTTCGTTGCCCAGGAGCTGGGTGCCGTGACGGTTTCGGCCAATTCGTTGCCGTCGATCGACGTTAGTCGCGTGGACACCGCTACCGAACTGAGCGCCACGATCCTCAACAACATCCCGGTCGCGCGTGACGTGACCCAGGCCGCGATTCTTGCGCCCAGCGTCGTTCCGGCCGACTCGCGTTATGGCAACTCCGTGTCCTTCGGCGGTGCGGCGGCCTCCGAAAACGCGTACTACATCAATGGCTATCCAGTCACCAATGCGCTGACCAATATTGGCTCCACCACGTTGCCGTTCGACGCCATTCAGTCTGAACAGGTCATCACGGGTGGCTACAGCGCCCGCTACGGCCGCTCCACTGGCGGCGTTATCAGCGTATCGACCAAGGCCGGCAGCAACGAATGGAAGTTCGGTGCACTCACGACCTGGACCCCGGAAAGTCTGCGCGCCACCCGCAAGAGCATCTATTACCCCAAGGACAATGGGGCCTCCAATGCCGGCAAGCTCTATCTCAACGAGAGCAATTGGCGCGATGACTCGCTGACCTACGGTGCGTATGCCAGCGGTCCGCTGATCAAGGACCGTTTGTTCGTCTATGTCAGCGGTGAATGGACCCAGCGTGATTTTGACCAGAACCAGTCCCAGACTGCGTCCATCCCCACAGCGTTCATCTCAGACGACATCAAGCAGCCTCGCTGGCTGACCAAGGTCGACTGGAACATCAACGACAGCAACTTGGTTGAAGTCACCGCAATCTCTGACAAGACCGGCAACACCCGCGGTCGTTATTCCTACAACAGGACTGACGCCAGTCACGGCGACGTAAAGAACGGCGGCTATCGCTACAAGGACGGCGGCGAGACTTATATCGGCAAGTACACCGGCTACCTCACCGACAGCCTGACCCTGAGCGCCCTGTATGGGCAGCAGAAGGTGCTGCACTTCTCGGAACCGTATGGCTACGATCCGACCAAGGTCAACGTGAACGACAGCCGTCCGGGTGGCACGATTACCGGCCTGCAGCCCTACACCACGCTTCCCGACAGCAATGCCTATGACAAGACCGACGGCTATCGCCTCGACCTTGAGTGGCATCTGGGTGATCATGACCTGAGCGTCGGCTATGACGTGTCCAACTCGGAATCCGAGGCTGGCACGATGATGTCCGGGCCGGGCTACGCCTGGTTCTATGCGCACACCACCCTGGGCGATATCCCTAGCAGTGGTGGCCTGACCACGGCACCGAACAGTGACTATGTCTACCGTTACATCTTCACCAACGGCGGCACGTTCAAGGTCAAGCAGAAGGCGTACTATGCCGAAGACCGCTGGCAGGTGACTGATCGCTGGTTGCTGTCGCTGGGCGTGCGCAATGACAGCTTCACGAACTACAACTCCGACGGCGTCGAATACGTCAGCCAGAAAAATCAGTGGGCGCCACGTCTGGGCTTCACCTGGGACGTTTTTGGTGACTCCAGCCTGAAGGTATACGGCAATGCTGGCCGCTACTTCCTGGCCATGCCGCTGAACGTGGCAGTTCGCGGTGCCGCTGGCTCCACCTTCACGTCCGAGTTCTTCACCTTTACCGGGGTTGATCCGGTCACCGGTGTTCCGACCCTCGGCGCCCCGCTGGGTACCACCCCGTACTCGGCGAACAACGAGTACGGTCAGGCACCTGATCCGCGCACGGTGGCGGCCAAGGGGCTGAAGTCGCATTATCAGGATGAAATGATCTTGGGCATGCAGCAGGCCCTCGGTTCATCCTGGAACTGGGGCGCGCGCCTGCAGTACCGCGAACTGAAGTCTGCGATTGATGACCAGTGCGACAACCGTCCGATGCTGAAGTACATGGCCGAGAACAACATTGCCGTCGATCCGGACTATCTGTACTCGCCTGACTGCCGCCTGTTCAACCCGGGTCAGAACAACACCATGCTGCTTGATCTTCCGGATGCAGCCGGCAGCCCGGATCTGGTGGCAGTGCCCTACTCCAAGGAGGACATGGGCATGTACTTGAAGCGCAAGTACATCGGCCTCGACCTGTCTTTGGAACATCCGTTCGATGGCAAGTGGTTCGGCCGCATGGACTACACGCTCTCGCACAACTTCGGTAACGATGAAGGCCAGTTGGACTCGGATATCGGTCAGGGCGACGTGTCCCAGACCGTGTTGTTCGACCACAAGGAACTGATGGCATACGGCGGTGGTAACCTGCCGAATGATCGCCGTCATGTGCTGAAGGCCTATGGCTTCTACCAGCTCACCCCCGAGTGGCAGTTCGGCGGTTCGTTGGTCGCCAAGACGGGTCGCCCGAAGAGCTGCCTGGGCTACCTCCCGCCGTCGTCGTCTGAGTACAGCACGTTCTGGGCAGACAACCTCGACTATGGTCGCTACTACCACTTCTGCGGTGGCCAGGCGGTACCTCGTGGTTCCAGCGGTCGCTTGCCGTTCGACGTACAGTTGAGTGTGAACGCGGCGTACATCCCGAACTGGGCTGATGGCAAGCTGAAGCTGTCGGTTGACGTATTCAACGTGCTGAACAAGCAGGTTGCGCAGAACGTGGAAGAGCGTGGGGAGAACGGTGGCCTGAATGTGATTGCTCAGAACCGTTTCCAAGTCATCAGCTACGATGCACCGCGTTCCGTGCGCTTCACGGCTCGCTACGACTTCTGATCACCTGAAGTCGGGGAGACCATGCTGAACCATTGCTGGTTCGGCATGGTCGACTCACGCAGCCGCTTCATATTCAGGCAGCAGATCCCTGCTGTAGTTGTACAAAAACTGCCGGCCAGCCCGGCAGTTTTTTTTTGGCGCACCCTGTAGGCTGGGCAAGTTTGTCGCTTGGCGCCATGATGGCGGGCACGGTGGTGCCTTTCGCTCCATGGTGTCGAATCGCGACGCTGCATGGCGATCTTTACGTCGGGGTCAGGGAACGCATGAGCCAATTCGCATTGCTGGGCAAGCGCCGTTTCGCGCCGTTCTTCTGGACCCAGGCGCTGGGTGCCTTCAACGACAATGCGTTTCGCAATGCGCTGGTGATGCTGGTGGCCTACCAGATGGGCCTGAGCGAACACGTCGCTTCGATCTATACGAATCTTGCGCCGGCGCTGTTCATCATTCCGTTCTTCCTGTTCTCCGCCACCGCCGGGCAGCTGGCCGAGAAGTACGAGAAGACGCGGATCATCCGCTACGTGAAGCTGTTCGAGATCGGCGCGATGGGGCTGGCCGCCTATGGCTTCTACACGCACCACACTTCGTTGCTGCTGGTGGTGCTGTTCATGATGGGCATGCACTCGACCATGTTCGGGCCGATCAAGTACGCGATCCTTCCCCAGGCGCTGAAGCGTGACGAGCTGGTCGGTGGCAACGGCCTGGTCGAGATGGGCACGCAGATGGCGATGCTGGTGGGCATGATCGCCGGAAACTCGCTGATGCTGGTGGCCGGTGTCGGTCCCTTGCTGGCCTCGGGCGCCACCATCGCGGTGGCCGTGGCCGGCTACCTTGTCTGCCGCAGGATTCCGCCGGCACCGGCGACTGCGCCGGAGCTGAAGTTCAACTGGAACATGTTCAGCGAAACGGCCCGCGTGCTGGCGATAACCCGGGCCGACCGCGCGGTGTTCAACGCAATACTGGGGATTTCCTGGTTCTGGTTTTTCGGCACGGTCCTGATCGCGCAGTTGCCGATCTATACCCGCGAGACGCTGGGTGGCGATGGCTCGGTCAATACGCTGGTACTGACCCTGTTCTCAATCGGCACCGGTGCGGGGGCGCTGCTGTGCGAGCGCATGTCGGGTCGCCGCGTGGAAATCGGCCTGGTTCCGCTGGGCGCGTTCGGGCTGACCGCGTTTGGCGTGGACCTGTACTTCGCGCGTCATGGCATGGCCACGGTGCGCGGGCTGGACTGGCTGGGCTTCCTGCATTCGGCCGGAAGTTGGCGGATCGCGCTGGATCTCACCCTGATCGGCGCGTTCGCGGGGTTCTACGTGGTGCCGCTGTTTGCCTACGTGCAGGCGCGCGCGCCGCGCGAGAAGCTGTCGCGGATCATCGCCGGCACCAACATCCTCAACGCCCTGCTGATCGTGCTGGCGTCGGGCTTCGGCCTCGGCCTGGGCATGCTGGGCTTTGGCGCGTCGCAGATCTTCCTGGCGGCTTCGCTGCTCAACGTGCTGGTGGCGTGGTACATCTTCACCCTGGTGCCCGAGTTCGTGATGCGCTTCATCACCTGGGTGCTGGTGAACACCTTGTACCGCGTGCGCGTGGACGGCAGCGAAAGGATTCCCGAAGAGGGTCCCGTTCTGCTGGTGTGCAACCACGTCAGCTTCATGGATCCGCTGCTGCTGATGGCCAATCTGCGCCGTCCCATGCGTTTCGTGATGTATTACAAGATCTTCCGGATCCCCGTGCTCAGCTTCGTGTTCCGTACGGCGAAGGCGATTCCGATCGCCGGTCACCGGGAGGATCCTGCGGTACTGCAAGAGGCCTACGATGCGATCGACGCCGCGCTGGCCAATGGCGAGGTGGTCTGCATCTTCCCCGAGGGTGGACTCACCGGCGATGGCGCCATCGCTCCGTTCCGGGCGGGCGTGGAGAAGATTCTCGCCAGGCGGCCCGTGCCGGTGGTGCCGATGGCCCTGCGCGGCCTGTGGGGCAGCATATGGAGCCGGCGTGACTCGATGCTGGGCCGTTCCCGCCTCCCTCGCCGTTTCCGCGCAAGGGTGGAGCTGGTGGTTGATGCGCCACGGCAGCCGGAGAACGCCGGCGCCGCGGCACTGGAGGCGCGGGTTCGCGAGTTGCGCGGCGACCTGGCCTGATCGAGTCGGTCAGCCCAGCCAGCTGCCGATCACCACCAGCGCCACCACGCTCAACCACGCCAGCAACGCCCGCAACAGCGCTCCGCGCAATCGCCGCAGCTCGCCCAGCGGATCGCTGTGTTCCTCGGCGTAACCGTCACCCGCCTCGATGTCGATGACCACGTCGGCCTTGGCAGCAGCGCCCAGAAAGCCGGGGCCGCTGCTGTACCAGCTGGTTGGCGCCGAGCGGCTGTGCCAGCGACGCCATGCGTCGATCACGGCATCCCAATGGCCGACCACGGCCAGGGTGAAAGTCAGCAGCTGGGCTGGCAGCCAGTCCAGCACATTGGCGACATGGCCGGCGATGCGCCGGGTGGGCGGGTCGAGGTGCAGCGAGTCGTCGCGGCCCAGCGTCTGCCCCAACCGGTAGAGCAGGGCGCCCACGGGCCCGAGCAGGAAAAACCAGAACAACACCGCGAAACGCCGACGCAATGCGGCGTAGGCCACTGCCTCGCCGAGCGCGGGAGCGTTCCAGGCGACCGGGTTGCCATCGTCGGCCAGGGCCTGCGCCGCTGCCTCGCGGCTGGCGTCGTCCGGGGCGCGCAGGATCGCCTCCAGATCCGCCTCGAACTCGCGCGGACCGAAGCAATACAGCAGCGCTGCCAGCGCGAACAGCAGGCGCAACAGTTCGCCCAGCGGCGACCATCCCAGCATCCACACGACCAGCACGCACAGCGCCGTGGGCAGCAGCAGGATCACCGCCACCCGGGCCGCGCCGCTGGTATCACCCAACTGGGCTACCCAGCGGCGAAACCAGCCGTCACCACGCCAGCGCGCCAGTTGCGGCGCGAGGTGCAGCAGGCCAAGGGCGAGCAGGACGACAAGCAGACGAATGGCCATGGGGAAGCAACTTCGCAGGGACTGGGGCCATTGTATGCGACCGCCCGGGCGCCTCGGTGCCTCGTCGGGCGTTCAATCGCCGAAAATGGCCTGGTGCGAGATCGCTTCGACGGTGTGGTCGTCGGCCGCATGCGGAACCTGCGGGCCGCAACCATCAGCCTCCAGCGCGCGGTCCATCAACTGACCGGTGATGAACTGATTGGCGCTGTGCTCCATCTTCATGCGGACGTACTTGCAGCGGCTGGCTCCGGCCATCTTGTGCACCAACTGCTGCAGGCTTGGCTTGTCGTCGAGGGAAAGGCCGCGAATGCGTGCGATGTCCGTTCCGGGAAGGCGCACCCTGGTTGGCGCTGACCCCATGCCTGCATGGCCCTGCAGGATCGGCGAGCGGTAGTCCTCCGCAACCGGCGACGGCTCGGTCAGCCCAACCGCTGGAGCCGGGTCCGCCGCCCGAACCGGGCTGGTCGGGGCCACCGCGAGCGGTCGCGAGACCGGTCGCGCCTGGCGCGAGCGTCCCGGCATCGGACGTGCGGAGGATGGTCGGCGCATCCGTGTTACTAGCCGGATTCGCAGCGCATCATGGCTTGCGGGTTGCGCGTGTGAGCGGGGCAGGCGCGGCGCGACCGGCCCGAACAACAACGCCAGCAGGCCAAGATGCAGCGAGATCACCAGGCCGAGAATGCCTCCGCGCCGGAACGCCACCCGCCAGCCAGGTCGAAGAACGGACATCTTCCGCGCCTGCAGAGGGGTGATTCCATGCGCCATGTCCGATTCCGTGATGAGCTGCGGCGAATCAGACCGCCAGCGCGTCACCAAGTTCTCGGTGAAGGATCAGGCTGTCGCGGCCGCCTCCACCAGCGCCGCCAGATCGAGTCCGGATCGAGATTGCAGCCAGTACGTCAGCAACTGGTACGACACCGACAGCCGCGTGGACGGGACAAAGCTGCCGTCGGAAATGCCGTCGACGATCTGTTGCGGCGTGAACCAGCGGGCATCTTCCAGTTCGTGATCGCGCCGGGCGATGTGTCGTGAACGCGCCGTGGCGATGAAGCCGACCATCAACGAGGCAGGCATCGGCCACGGCTGCGAGGAGTGATAGCGCACCTCGTCGACGATCACGCCGGCTTCCTCGGCGACTTCGCGGCGAACCGCATCCTCCAGCGCCTCACCCGGTTCGACGAAGCCAGCCAGCGTGGAGTAACGACCGGGCGGCCAGCCAGCCTGGCGTCCAAGCAGGCAGGCACCCTCGTGCTCGACCAGCATGATCACGGCCGCATCGGTGCGCGGAAAATGCAGGCGCGCACACTCGGCATTGGTGCATTGCGCACGGTGCCCGGCGGCCACCAGCAGCAGTGCCGCGCCGCAGTAGGTACAGAATCGCGTCTCGCGCTGCCAGTGCGACAGGCCCTTGGCGTAGGCAAACAGGCCCGCTTCGTCGGCATCAAGCTGCAAGCCGGCGCTGCGCAGGCTTGCGCGACGCGCGTCCAGGGCGCGCTCCAGTTCTTCGATGCGCCCGGGATCGTCCGCCACCAGCAGAAAATGCGGGCGCTCATACGCCATGCCGAGCAGGCTGGCCCGCGTGTCTGCCAGCCACCGCTCGCGTTCGTCCGCATCAAGCCAGCGCAAGCAGTCGCCATCGCGGCGCAGGAAGGCTTCGCCCGTGGCGTCCAGCAGCAGGTAACGCGCCGCAGGCGAGCGGGCGTTTTCGACGATCCACGCCGATTCGTCGCGCGACTCGGCGGCCCGGTCGAGCACCAGGCTGAGCCCGGCGAAGGTGTTGGTGGGGGCAAGCCAGGCCCGATCCATGGGTGACTCCTCAGGCGGAGAAGGAGGAGCCGCAGCCGCAGGTGGTCTTCGCGTTCGGATTGCTGATCACGAACTGCGCGCCGCTGAGGTTCTCGGCGTAGTCGATCTGCGCGCCACCCAGATACTGCAGCGACAGCGGATCGCACAGCAGAGTGACACCGTCGCGCTCTACCGCCAGATCGTCTTCGGCCTGGGCTTCGTCGAAGGTGAAACCGTACTGAAAACCCGAGCAGCCGCCACCGGAGATGTAGACGCGCAGCTTCAGCGCAGGATTGCCCTCTTCGGCAATCAGTTCATGCACCTTGTGTGCGGCCGCTGCGGTGAAGATCAGTGGCGTGCCGCTGCTCTGGTAGTCGGGGATCGAGACGATGGTTTCCATGGCTTTCGAAGTGGGGGCGTGGCGGGGTCTGCGCAAGCATAGCGCGTCAGGCGGGCACTGCCTCGTCCACGCCGGCATCCTGGGCCGGCGCGGGCAGGTTGCGCTGGGCTTCCTCGGCCTGGCGCGTGATGCGTCCGTTGACCTGGGCGCCGGCGGCCATCTCCAGGGTGTGGTAACGCAGGTCGCCATCGATACGCGCCTGCGGCGCCAGTTCCAGCCGCACGCTGACGTTCACGTCCCCGGTCACGTGGCCGTTGATCACCGCCTGCGGCACGTGGATTTCGCCATGCACCTGGCCGTGCTCGCTGAGGGTGAACATGGCGTCCTCGCCATCGCCGACCACGCTGCCTTCGATGCGCCCGTCCAGGTGCAGTGCGCCACTGAAGCGCACGTCGCCGCGGATCGACGTGCCACGCGCAATCAGGCTGGTCTCGTTGTTGCTGCTGTTGCGATCGTTGCGGTCGCTGCGTCTACGGTTGAGCATCGTGATCCCCTTGTGCGGTCGTGATGTTGCCACTCAGCGCGTCGCCCCAGGCAACGGCGCGGTTCACCGTCTCTCCGTCGGCAGGCTTCACGCTGATGCGCAGTCGTGTCGGGCGGAAATCCGCCGGCAACACGATCGTGCCGTGCAATTGCTGAAAATAGGTGAAGCGGAACGGCATGCCGTCCTTTTGTGCGGCGTCGCCCAGAGCGCTCCAGTCCAGCCGTGTCACCTTGTCACCACGCAGGCCTTCCACGCTGACCAGCGCGTTGCCGGAAACCTCGTCGCCGCGCTTGGCATTCTGGGTCAGGCTGAGGCTGAGGTTCCAGCCGCGTGAACCGACGATCGGCTGCAGCTTCACTTCCTGCAGCTTCAGTCCCTGCCGCTGGGCATCGCCGCCGACCAGTCGCGAGTAGAAGCCGAGGTCGGCGCGCAGGCCGTTGAGTTCTTCTTCGCGCTGGGCCAGCGTGCCCCGCAGCGAACGCGTGGCCACTTCGTTGACCTGGGCCGAGCGTTGCAGGTTGGCCAACTGCTGCTTCAGATCGTCGATCTGCCCGAGCAGGGCACGTTGTTGCCGGTTGTCCACCACAGCCGGTGCGTTGGCGTGCCGGCCGAATGCGGCTACGACAAGGCCGACCACCAGCAGGCTGGCCAGCCAGCCCAGGCCCAGCCACCACCAGCGTCGGCGATGGCCGGTATCGTCGTGGCGGCGCACGACGAAACGTGGTGGCGGTCGTGAACCCATGCGGCTGTTCCGGGGAAAACCGAAGGTATAGCCCCGGCGTGATGAAAGCGTCAAGGAACGACAGCACGAATCGGGCGGCGGCTCGTCCCGGTGTGGCGGCGTCAGCTGGTCATCTTGTTCTGCAGATAGCGTTCCGCGCCGATGTCCCTGATCAGGCTGAATTGGGTCTCCAGCCAGTCGATGTGTTCTTCCTCGTCGTGCAGGATGTCCTTGAACAGGTCGCGGCTGATGTAGTCGGCGATGCCTTCGCTGTAGGCGATGGCCTCGCGCAAGTCCTTCACTGCCGCCAGTTCCAGGTCCAGGTCGCCCTGCATCGACTCGATCGCGTTCTCGCCGATGCGCAGCTTGCCCAGGTGTTGCAGGTTAGGCAGACCATCGAGGAACAGGATGCGCTCGATCAGGTGATCGGCGTGCTTCATCTCCTCGATCGACTCCTTGTATTCATGCGCAGCGAGCTCGCCATAACCCCAGTCCTTGAGCATGCGGTAATGCAGGAAGTACTGGTTGATCGCGGTCAGCTCGTTGTAGAGCACCTTGTTGAGGAATTCGATGACCTTTGCATCACCTTTCATGGCTTCCCCTCCTCGTGAAAATCAATCCCGACTATACAAACTCCGTGCCGGCGGCGACGGAATGAGAATGGAACGCCTTTGCCCGGCATGCGGAGCAAACTCCGGCCGGGTTGCGCATGAAACGGAGTGGAATCAGGCCGTGACGAGCGGCAACTGGCAGATCACCTGCGAGCGCGCCTGGTCGAACGTGGCACGTGCCTCGGCATCGCAGCAGCCGCAGCAGTCCGAGCAGCCGGTACGCGCCTGCAACTCGGCGAACGTCTGTACACCGGCAGCCGCCTCGCGGCGGATGTCGTGATCGGTGACGGCGTTACACATGCAGATATACATGACGCGTATGAGAACGCGAATGCGAACGATTGTCAACAAGTGGCGGTCACCGGTTGCCCGGCAGCAAGCCGGGCGTTCAGTCACGCGGTTCAGGCCACGGCGCGGCCGCCCTGCGGCCTGGAGGGCGCGTCGGGCTCGTCGCGCGGGGGCAGGGTGCCCAGCTGCACGCTGAACAAGTCCTCCACCAGCGGCGCGAAATGCCGCAATGCTCGCGCGTACACGTCGCGCTTGAAGTTCACCACGTGCGCCGCGGGATACCAGAAATCCACCCAGCGCCAGATGTCGAACTCCGGCTTTTCGCAGGCATCCAGCTTCAACGCTTCTTCGCCGCCGACCAGCTTCAGAAGGAACCACACCTGCTTCTGGCCGATGCAGGTCGGCCGCTGGTGGTGCCGCACGTAGCGACTCGGCAGGCGATACTTCAGCCAGCCGTGGGTGGCGGTGATCACCTCCACGTGATGCGCCGCCAGCCCGGTTTCCTCTTCGAGTTCGCGGTACATCGCCTCCAGCGGCGTCTCGTCCGAGCGCATGCCGCCTTGGGGAAACTGCCAGCCGTCACGATTGACCCGGCGCGCCCAGAACAACTGCCCGTCTGCATTCAACAGCACGATGCCGACATTCGGACGGTAGCCATCTACATCAATCATGTCGCCTCCTGGAGCCGAACGACGCAGTCTTCCTGCACGCCACGCCGAGTTCCTGAAGCCGATTCAACCACAGCCCGCAAAGCAGCGGCAAGCCGCAGGCTTGAACCTTCGCCGCCGGCCCACTACACTTCCGCGCCCCGCCCGTGATCGTTCCGATCCAGCCCGGCGGAATTCCTCAAGGCTATGTAGCTCAGCTGGTTAGAGCACAGCACTCATAATGCTGGGGTCGGTGGTTCGAGTCCACCCATAGCCACCATCTCCCTGTCCAAAGACGTCCAGATAAGTCCAGCAAACCCAGTTGTACCAAGGGTTTCGCCCATTTCTGTGTCCAAACATGTCCAGCCCAATCCATTGAAATCCGCGGCATTCGACGGTAGTTTTGACAGTAGCTGATCCCATCAGCTGAGGTGCTACCGTCATGCCGCTTTCCGATATCGCCATACGCAAGGCAAAGCCCGCCAGCAAGCCATTGAAGCTGACCGATGGGGGCGGTTTGTACCTGATTCTGAATCCAACTGGCTCGCGTTGGTGGCGCCTGGACTATCGGTTTGAAGGCAAGCGCAAGACACTGAGCATGGGCGTCTATCCCGACATCGGGCTGAAGGATGCTCGCGAGCGGCGAGACGCAGCCCGCAAGCTCCTGGCTAATGGCGTTGACCCAGCCCAAAACCGCAAGGCTGAGAAGGCCGCTGGAGTGGATAGGGCAGCCAACAGCTTCGAGGTGGTTGCGCGCGAATGGCTGGCGCTCAAACAGCGCGAATGGACCACAACCCAATACGGCAAGGAACATGATCGGCTGGAAAACCATGCTTTCCCGTGGATCGGTTCCTTGCCCGTCTCTGACGTCGGCGTTGCCGAAATCCGGCCGCTACTCAACCGCCTGGTCAAGCGTGGCCATATCGAGCAGGCGCACCGTCTAAGGCATCAACTGAGCCGGGTGTTCCGCTACGCGGTTGCTACCGAGCGCGGGCTACGGGATCCCGCGGCAGATCTTCGCGATACGCTGCCAGCACGCCAGCCGCAGAATTACCCAACGATCATCGACCCTGTGCAGGTCGGTGAACTGATGCGGGCGATCGACAGCTTCAATGGCACCTTCGTGGTGGCCTGCGCGCTCAAACTAGCGCCGCTGTGGTTCTGCAGGCCGGGCGAGATCCGCCAAGCGGAATGGGCGCAATTTGATCTGGATGGCGAGCACCCCTGCTACACCGTGCCCCCGGCAATCCGGAAGCTGCGCAAGGCCGAGAAGGAGAATCCCAAAACCTTGCCGCACATCGTTCCGCTGTCCACCCAGGCGATAGCCATCCTGCGCGAGCTGCGCCCCGTGACGGGGCGTGGCCGCTTTCTATTCCCCGGTGCCCGCAGCGCCAGTCGAAACATGTCAGACGGCGCCGTGAACGCCGCGCTGGCCCGCATTGGCTACAAAGGCATCATCACCGGCCACGGCTTCCGACATATGGCGCGCACGTTATTGGGCGAGCTCGGGTGGAATCCGGAAGCGCTGGAGCGCCAGCTGTCGCACAAGGAGCCGGGTGTGTCAGGGGTGTACAACAAGGCGCAGCACCTGCCCGAGCGGCGGAAGATCATGCAGGAGTGGGCGGACTATCTGGACACTTTGCGATTGCCTTCTGGTCGCACCAAATAGGCCACACTTACATATGCTCCGGCCACTCGGCGTCCGCGCCGAGTACCGCCAGTTATCCGTGCCGACCGATCTTCGCCAAATGCCTAAATCCGTCTACATCCATGAGCAACAACCCAGCCTGGCGCAACTCATTAAGCAAGGCATGCGTCTGTGGCACGAGGAAGTCGAGCTTAGGCCAAGAAAAAATCTAGAGAGACTATGGCCCATGGCTCTTGAGCTCATGGACAAAGAGCTGCACAGGCAACGCTCCGCGGCTTTCCGGCGATACATGAAAGAGAACAGGGATAAGTTGCCGAATATCAGCGGCGAAATTGCAAAACCATCGGAAATAATATCTGCGAATGATGTAAGGAATCTCATCGTTGGCGGAATGCTTGTGCCAAAGTGGTGGGATTCACCAGAAGCTTATCCATACCAAGGACTCTTCATTTCAGCCTTCTACTTTCTAGAAGCCAAGAACAAACTCGAAGAATTAAATGCCGAGACCGCATGGATATCGGTGACACAGGCCTACTATTACCTGGGTATGAATTCGTCGACGCTCACCGCGCACGAATCCGCCAGTGATGCAGCCAAGGGCAGACACGCGAAAAACAGCAGCGAAATCAGGAAGGTCATAGTCACGATACTTACAGCAATGTACGGAGACACCTCGATCAAAAGTGGCGCGCAAGCAATGAAGCGGGTCGTTACCGAAATCGAAGGGAATCCGGACCACATAACTGTCTTGAGCGACTTCGACAGCATGAGTTCTGAAAAAACGAAGTCCTCCAAATCCAAATCACCCAAAAGCCCCCTTGCTCGCCTCTACGACCGACTTGAGGAATGGTCTTCTCCTGGCAGCAGTCCATATCCCGACATTGTCGAAGCCATGGCACCCTTCAAGCGCGGGCAGCGACCTGTTCTCTCGAAAAAGCACAGGCCATCCAACAAAGCGGCCAACGCGAAAGGAGGATAAGCGTCTAAGCACGCAATACCCCGTCTGCGCGCAGACCCTAGTGTCGCGCCGCGAATGAATGAATACCTTGCTTGAGCCGAATCTCCGGCACAAACAAAGGTCACGTCAATGATGAGCAACAAGCTCGCTGTTGCCGAGAAGCGACAGCTTCTCGCCGAAGCAATACAAACACCCGCACGGGCAACAGACTGGACGGAGCTGAGCCACGCCATCCGCCTTCCGGAAGTCGGGTTCCTTCGACTTGACGACATAGTCGGAAAAGCTGCCACCAAAACCTCGCCGGCTATCCCAGCAATCATCCCGGTCAGTAAGTCGACATGGTGGGAAGGTGTTCGCACTGGTCGCTTCCCGCAGCCGACTCGCGAGCTCGGCGCACGGATTACCGCCTGGAGCGTCGAGAGCATCCGCAATCTGATCGAGAAGACATCCGTTCGGGAGGCATCATGAACGAGAACATTGATGCCTCGATGGAAGTCGAGTCCGGCTCGGAACTTGTGACAAATATCTCGCTCGCGCTACGCGAGCTTCAGCCCAACCAACGCCGGCGCAAGGTGAGGGACTTCGCAGCCCATTTTGATGAAATCAAGGCTCTGATCGAGCAAGGCGTTTCGTACAAGGACGTCCGCCTAGCCCTTGCCAAGGGCGGACTTTCCATGTCGGCGGCCACGTTCAAGAAGATGTTCGAAGCCGAGAGTAAGCGTCGCGTCAAGGCGACCAGTGATGCGGTTAAGACGATTGGAGACGAAGCATGAGCCAGAATTATTACCGGAAGGGCTTCCCGGTTCATGCGCTGTATAACAGCATCCGCCTGGCGTTGGAGGAAGTACGCGCCAATCTGCAAGCGCCCGATGGCCTCATCGCGGGCGCCTTCTTGACTGGCCTGTCGATCTGCGCCGAAGGCGATGTCAACGTCCTGTTGCCGACTGGGCAGGTCAGTCCGTGCGCACTCTACGTCGGGACAATTGCCGACTCGGGTGAGCGCAAGACGGCCACCGACAAGATCGTGCTGGCCACGATCTATGCGCGTGATGCCATGCAGGCGGCTGAGTACAAGAAGGCGCTGGTTGATTATCGGGCGGAGACTCGCTATTGGCAGGCGAAAGATGCGGCCATTCAGCGCAAGCTGGTGAAGGCCATCAGCAACGACGAGGACACTGAACAGCTGCGTCGTGAGCTGAAGGAGCATGCCGAAACGGAACCGAGCAAGCCGGAGCGTAGCCGCATCGTCTACCAAAGCGTTACCGAGCGTCCGCTGATGGAAGCATTGCAGGGTGATGGCAAGTGCATCGCTATCCTCAGCGACGAAGGCAGCATAGTGCTTAATGGCGGTGCAACCAACAAGCTGGCAACGCTCAACAAGGCCTGGGACGGCCCCAGCCTGCTGACGTTCGACCGCGCCGACGACAGCATCGAGGTGCGTGATCCGCGCGTGACGGTGAGCTTCATGATTCAGGAGAAGTTGTTTCAGGAATTCATGGGCAAGCGTGGCGTGATGGCACGCGAATCCGGCTTCCTTGCACGCTTCTTGGTCAGTTGGCCAGCATCCACGCAAGGTTTCCGTTACATGTCGCTGGACGAGCCGGTGTGGGAACACCTGCCCAAGTTCCACCAGCGCATGGACGAGCTGCTTGGCGCTACTGCGGCCCGTCGCAAAGCAGGAGACACCTCGCGGACAACGTTGTCCTTCTCGACAGAAGCCAAGGAGCTTTGGGTTAATGTGCAGAACACCATCGAGCCGAAGTTGCAGCAAGGCGGCGCGCTGGAGAGCGTCCGCGATTTCGCCTCCAAGTCGATGGAAATCGTGGGCCGCCTGGCTGCGTGCATGCACCACTTCGAGGGCTTGGCTGGCAATGTCATTAGCATGGAGACCTTGCAGCGTGCGCTGGATGTGCTCGACTACTATTTCGACGAATACATCAACCTTTTTGGTAACGCCAACGATGTGCCGCAGGATCAGAAAGATGTGCAGGCGTTGGTCATGTACCTGCACTCACGCTACTGGCTGAACGGCTACAACTCGGTGCTGCGTAACGATGTCCGCAAGTGCGGACCCATCCGCCATCAGGGTCGCTTCGAGACGGCGATCCAGCGTCTGGTTTGGGATAACTCGATTTGGGTGGGTCACGAGCAGCAGCACGCGCGCAAGGGCAAGCTGTGGATTCACCTGAATCCCAATGTATTCAGCCAAATTGGCCGCCTGTAATTTCGTCAAACCTTCCACCCAACCAAGCCGCCCGCAAGGGCGGCTTTTCCGTTGATCGGCCTGCACGGTGTGCGACTGTGCCCCAAATGTCGCGTGTCGCGTCGTGTGCAGACCGCCCAATAGCCAGGTGATAGTCCATCATGCCTGACAGTGGTGGGGTTGCCTGTCGACCCAGTTCAGCTAGGCTGAATCAATTAACCTCATCTCGGGTAATGCCGCGCACGGCGATGTACTCCACCTTTTCCTGAGCTGACATGCCCCTGACACGCGCGGGCCCAAGATGGCGTTCAGGATTGCGCTGAGCACCCTGTTCCTTGAGCGTGCGGTGATCGACGTGCGCTTCGTGTCCGTTGATCGACAGGTGGTGATTGATGGTGTCAGCCACCAGCTTGCGGGTGGCAATGACATCATCCCGAATCTGCATGCGATTGCGACCGCCGCTGGCTTTCTTGCGCCCGCCTTTCTCCGGTTGCTTCCGGTTGAAGCGAGAGAAGAGCCGTTCGGCTGGCCGCTCGATCCCATCGTCCACACGATCCGATGTCATCAAGTGGAGGTGCGGGTTGGGTTCGCCTTCCAGTGAAGACGTAGGTGCGTGGATGGCGAACTGGTACGGCTTGCCGGGAGCGAGCTTCGATACCAGGTCGTTCACAAGGGCCTCGTTTTGTTCGGTGCTTAGTTCCCCCGGTAGCGCGATGATCGCTTCACGATACGCCGCGCCATTCTTGCGTTCGAACTTCTCCGCTGCTTTCCAAAGCGCCCTCGGATCATCTCCTGTCCATGCAGGCATGTTGCCATGCCCTGCCGTGACCAGGTCCTCGCGTTTGCGATGGAATCCTTGCCGTGCCACGTAGTCCGCGTGGTCGCTCGCGTTGCGACCGCTCTTGATCTCAAAATGAAAGCTAGCCATTGGTGTACTACCCTTTCTCGATGCATGGAAAAAGAAAAGCCGACGAGGTCGCCCTCATCGGCTTGTTGCAGTGGATTCCTCGCTGCTACCGGTTGCGTCAGCAGAAACGGTAAGTGCGCGTAGGCTTCTCCCCCTATACCAATACTCTGCTGACACTAGTCCAACGGTCGATGATGCAGGTACAGGTATGGATGGCATCCACTCATACACTAAGCATCAGTGGAGTAAAAAGTTACTGATAAGCACCAGCATGTGCACGAGCGTGAGGGCTCGTCATGCCTGGGACGAAGGCGATCCCGATCCAGTGGGTTGATAGGTCGCGTTGAACACCGTGTCGGTCAACCAGCGGTTGAAGCCTGGGTTGTCGCTGAACTGCTTGAACAGCTCGGTGTGATCTTGCAGCAAGTCCAACATGACGCGCTTGAGTGCCTTGTCATGCTCCAGCTTGGCGTTCTGCTGGTCGGAGTTGGCCTGAGCATTCTGGTATGCCTTGTCCTGGGCAACGCGTGATGGGATCTCCTCGGCGATGACGTGGCGAATCTTGTCGCCGTCCTTCCAGTCGATGTTCCCGAACAAATCGTTGAACGCCTTGATGATGTTCGAGAGCTTGTCGACGTCGGGTTCGCTAAGACCACCACCGCCACCCGGGGGAACTGGCTCGACACTGGCATCAGCATCGTCCATGGTCAGCTTGAGCGCGGCTTGCGCTTCCACGCGGTAGCTATCCATGTCGATGGCTTCCAGCACGCCTTTGGAGAGATCGTTCTCCACTGGGCTTGGCAGCTTCGGGATTAGGAAGTTGAGGAAGATGGACAGCTTCTCCCAGTCGGCGTAACCGTATGCCAGGATGGCTGCAAGAAAGCCGTAGCTGCGGACGAACGCCTTGGCGTTGCCCTTGAAAGCAACCTGGCCGTCTTCGTCTAGCTTGTCTTTGTATTCGCTCACACAGACGTCGAGGATCGGGTCTAGCCTGTCGCGATCTGATCCCGAGAGGTACAAGGCCACCAGGCTCTCCACTTGTTCCCAGCTGTACACCTGCTGGCCATCGAGCTCGGCCTTCAGGTCGTGCAGTTTGTTGGCATCGGTCTCGCCAATCTGGATGGTCGCGCGGTAGTAGTCCTGGAACGCCGCCTTCACTGCCTCCTGGTTGTCGGCAAAGTCCAGCACGAAAGTATCGTGCTTCTGCGGGTGGGCGCGGTTGAGTCGGGAAAGAGTTTGCACCGCCAATACACCTGCCAGCGGCTTGTCGACGTACATCGTGTGCAGCAGAGGCTCATCGAAGCCGGTGGTGAACTTGTTCGCGACGATAAGGAACCGATACGGCTCTTGCTGGAGCTTGTCCGGAATGTCCTTGCTTGGGAATCCGTTGAGATCGGCTTCGGATCGCTTGATGCCGGCGATGTCGAACTTGCCGGAATACGCCACGATGGCCTTGTAGGGGCTCTTGATCTCGGTGAGGTAAGCCGACACCTCGCGGTAGTAATCGACAGCTCGCGCGATCCCGTTGCAGACGATCATCGCGCGCGCCTTGCCGCCGATCTTCTGCTTGCCGACAACCTGGGACAGGAAGTGATCGACCATGATCTCGGCCTTGCGACGAATCGCCTTGTCGCTGGACTCGACATAGCGTCGGATCTTCTTCAGCGCCTTCACGCGGTCGAAGTCGGGGTCGTCCTCTACCGCCTTGGCCACGTGGTAGAAGCTGTTGAACGGGGTGTAGTGCTCCACCACATCCAGGATGAAGTTCTCCTGGATCGCCTGCTTGGTGGTGTAGGTGAGCTCTTCCGGCGAGCGGAACTGCTTCTTGTCGCCAACCAGCACGCTTTCACCGAACAACTCCAACGTCTTGTTCTTGGGTGTTGCCGTAAACGCGAAGTAGCTCGCGTTGGACAGCATGCGCCGCGACTCGATGCGCCTGGCGATCTCCGCGTTCACCGCTTCCTGGGTGGCGTCCTCCTCGAAGCTCTCCTCATCGTCCGTAGCCTCTTCGTCTTCGTCCGTCGTTTTGCCGCCGAGCGCCGCGTGCATCTTGCCGGTGGTCTTGCCGCCCTGGCTGGAGTGCGCCTCGTCGATCAGTAGCGCGAAGCGCTTACCCGAGAGATCTTCCAGCTCATCGAGGATGAACGGAAACTTCTGCACCGTCGTGACGATGATCTTCTTGCCGCGTCGCAGGTAGTCGCGCAGCTCCTGCGCGTTGTCCGAGTGGCCGAAGATCGACGCCACATGGTCGTAACCCTTGATCGTTCTGGCTATCTGAGTGTCCAGCGCGCGCCGGTCTGTAATCACAATGATGGAGTCGAACTGCGGCGCCAACAGATCGGCCGCTGTCCGCAGCTCCACCAGCTGATGCGCCAGCCACGCAATTGTGTTGCTCTTGCCGCTGCCTGCCGAGTGCTGGATCAGGTAGCGCCTGCCTACGCCATCCTCGTGCGTGCGGCGCAGCAGGGCACGCACCGTGCGCAGTTGGTGGAAGCGGGGGAAGATCTGCTTGCGCTTCTTCCTGCGCCTTCCGCCGGGAGCCGGCTCTTCCTCTTCCACCACCTGGGCGTAGCTCTCGACGATATTGGCCAACGACTCGCGGGTCAGCACCTGCTTCCACAGGTAATCGGTCTTGAGGCCATTGGGATTGGGCGGATTGCCGGCGCCACTGTTCCAACCCTGGTTGAACGGCAGGAACCATGAGGCCTTGCCCTTCAGTTCGGTGCAAAAGCTCGCCTCGGCGTCGTCCACCGCGAAGTGGGCGATGCAGCGCCCCGGCTGGAACAGCAGCTCGCGCGGCTCGCGGGTGGTCTGGTACTGCACCACCGCATCGCTCATGGTTTGCTTGGTCAACGAGTTTTTCAGCTCGAAGGTGAGCAGCGGCAGCCCGTTGATGAAGATCGCCAGATCCAGCTCGTTGCCGGAATCGTTGCTGTAGCGCACCTGGCGGGTAACACTGAAAATGTTCTGGCCGAAGGCCTCGGCGGCGGCGGCATTGCCCGGCGTCGGCAGCAGCTTGTAGAGATCGACATGCGCCGGGCCAAAGCTCACGCCCTTGCGCAGCACATCCACCACGCCGCGCTTGGTGATCTCGCCTTGCAGGCGGTGTAGGAACTGGGTGCGCTTGATGCTTTCCGTACCCAGCTCCAGTGCTTCCACCACCTTGGGTTGGGTGGCTTGCAAGAAGGCGAGCAACTGCACGACATCCAACGCCACGTCGCGGTTGTAGTCGGCAGGTTTGCCTTGCACGTAGCCGTTACCGGTGGCGGCAAAGTCGGTGCTTGCCAACTCATGGCCGTACTCGGGCTGGGGTATGCCGGTCAGGCCGCGCACGATGCGCGCCTCGAACCAGCGTTCACTGGTGTCGGTCTTGGCCATCATTCCTCCCCCTTCTTTTTACGCCGGGCCTTGGGCTTGGTGCTCTCCAGCAGCTTCGCTGCCGACTCCAGTGCGCGGATGTTTTCGACCGCGCCCGTCGATTCCTTCTCTTCGCGCCGGTGCTCGGCGAACTTCTCGAATTCCGCATGCGCGATGGCATCGGCCTCCTTGCGCGAGCGCTTGCCCGCGCTAGGCAGCACCTTGCGGTCGTTGAAGCGCAGGAACTCGTCCAGTTTGGTTTGCCAATCCGCCATGAACACCTGCTTGCGGCGTTCGGCCTGATCCTCGGCAAAATCTAGCCACATGGTGATGATGCGGTTCAGTTCGCGGATTTCGCCTTCCCGCAGGTAGTTCTTGGCGATGGTCACGTCGCGCTTGCGCACGTCGTCGCCCGCCCACGTAGTCAGGCCCGCATGGGGCAAGGCGTGATTGATGCGGCTGGCGATGATCTCCGGCGCGGTCAGGCCGGTGACGGCATAGTGCAGCTTGTTCTGCATGATCTGGAAGAAGCGGGTGGTGTCCGGCAGCGAGGGCTGATAGTCCGCCGCCAGCGTGAACACCTCGCGCACGCGCAGGTACATGCGCCGTTCGCTGGCGCGGATGTCGCGCACCCGCTCCAGCATCTCGGCGAAATGGTCGGGCACGGTGGAGCCCGCCACCGGCGGATTCTTCAGGCGCTCGTCGTCCAGCGCGAAACCCTTGACGATGTACTCGCGCAGCACCTGTGTGGCCCAGATGCGAAAATGCGTGGCCAGCACCGAGTTTACGCGGTAACCCACGGCGATCACGGCATCGAGGTTGTAAAAGCGCGTGGCGTACGTTTTGCCGTCGGCGGCAGTGCTTTCCAAAACGGAAACAACTGCCGACTCGGCCAATTCGCCCGTCTCGAAGATGTTCTTCAGGTGCTTGCTGATGGCCGGCGGCTGCACGCCGAACAATTCGGCCATCTGCTTCTGGGTCAGCCAGAGGGTGTCCACGGCCAGACGAGCCTGCACGTGTAGGCGGCCGTCCTTGCCCGGGTAGATCACCAGCTCGCCTGGCTCTCGGGGTTCATTCGTCGCCATCGGCATCCTCCTCGTAGGTGGGTTCGGTTTCCTCGTCGCCCAATGCCGCCAGTTCATCATCCCCAACGACGTCGTCCGGGCCGGGCCGCCAGCCGCGCACATCCACTTGGCCGGTGACGGCATCGGCGATCAGGCGGTCGCGATATTCACGGATGAGTTTGATTTCGTCTTCGGTACGGGTGATAGCTTCGCCCAAGTCCTTCGTTTCGATTTCGATGTGAGACAGGATTGCCTCCTGCTCATCTTTGTGAGGAATCGGGAGCCGCACGTTGCCGATAAAAGTCCAATCGGCACGCGGCATCTTCGCTCCCGCCGTCGAGCTGTTAATCAGGTCAATGACACGCTTGCAGCGCAGTAGCAGCTCAAGATACGCAGGCAGGATGATTTCCCCGCGCGAGCGCAGCACTAGGAACTCGCTCACGCAAACACCATTGCATTTCGCCCGTGTGACCTTTGCCAAGTACGGACGGAGCTTGCCGAACAGAACATCGTCAGCAACGAACCGTTTTACGGTGCTGGCAAATTCAACTACACCTTCGAGCGGTCGCGCCACACCTGTCCAGCTTTGGACGTGCTCCATTGCCAGATAGATTTCATCGCTGGTCTTAGTGGTGGTCTGATTTGTGGTGTTGCTGGCGAGGAACTTCAAACGGCGAAGCTCCCAATGCTCCGGCACCTCGCCCAGCCATTCGACGCCGGAAGGCTTCAGCGCGACCGCAGCGTCGAGGCCGCGCGTGACGGCCTGGTCGATGATGCGCAGCTTCTGCTCGGTCAGCAGCGCGATAAGGTCACGCTTGATCTTGATGAAGCGGGCGATATGGGCATCCTGTGCACGCAGGTAGGCGACGATCTGGTCTTGCTCGGGCCGCGGGGGTACCAGCGATGGCATCTGCTTGAAGGATTCCCAGTACAGCCGATTGCGGTCGGCCACAATGCCGCGCGAGAACTTGTTCACTTCGCGCATGTAAGCGGCCGTACGGAAGAGGTAACTGAAGTAGGCGCTATTAGCCTCGGTAAACGGCTTGACCACCACGTAGGCTGGACTGACCAAGCCATCGACCGGTGCGGGACCGAGGGCCCCTTGCCACATCCGCATCATGTTGTACGCAATGTCATCTTTGACCGCGCGCTTATACTTGTCCTTCTGACCAAGCACCTGTTTGCGTCTCAGGTTTTCCATGTTCCGGACGCGCACGCCGGTACGCAGTGAGACCTCCAAAATGGGTAGCGCAGGGAAGCCCGTCTCGACGCGGTGGCCGAAGAGCCGTCCGTTGCGCAAGACCTTCCAATCTTCAGGTAGCTGAGGCGCCCACGGTAGGCCAGAGGCGCGGTAACGGGGATAGGCAGCCGCTGTCGTCATTACTCTGCCCCCACAATTTTCCGCAACAAGCCGTCGCTCCGCTGCTCCAGTTTGAGAATGTCGGCACGAATCTTATTCAGTGTCCTCAGCGGCGCCGGCTTGTAGAAGTAGCGCGCAAACGAAATCTCGTAGCCGACCTGGGTCTTGTCAGTGGCGATCCAGGCGTCCGGCGCGTGGGGCAGCACTTCGCGCTTGAAGAACGCCTCGATTCCGCCCGGCTCCTGCAGCGGCACCTGCTCGGTGTCGCGTAGTTCGCTGTCTGCCTCGTACTCGACCATGTAGCGAGCCTTGCCCACGGTTTGCAGATAGGCGCCGTCGAAGCCTGGGTCGAAGTATTCGCCCTTCTTCAGTTTGCTGCGTTTGGCGATCACCGGCGGCGCCGATTCGTCACGCCAGCTGACGGCCTTATAGATCAGCTTCTTGTCGGTCGCTCCAAGTTTCTCGCCACAAGCCTTCATCGCCTCGTCGAAGCGTTCGCGGAAGAGGTTGTGGTCGTCGAACACCTCGTCGCCCAAGGCCTGTCGCGCCTTGCGCGCCAGTTCGACCAGCGACTTGTCGCGTTGCCAGGTCGCAGCATCCAACAGCTTCTTGCGGCGCTTCTCCGGCACGGCCTTGCGGGCGGGCGCGGCGTCCTCGCCGTCATCTTCATCGGCATCCTCGTCGTCGCCCTTCAGCCACGCCTCGATGGTGGGCTTCAGCTTGGCGAACGCGGTGTAGAGCTTGTCGCCGTGCATGGCGTACAGCTCGGCCCGGATCGCTTCGTCGCCGCTGGCAAAGCGCAGGGTTCCGATGGCGCTGCGCTTGAGCTGGCTCTTCCAGCGCAGCGGGCGTTCGACGGTGAGCTTCCAGTAGCCGAAGTCCTTGGTGTCGAACCAGCGCGACTCGGCCGTGTCGCGCGGCTTGGCGAGGTAGAGGTCGAGCACGCGGCGCATGTCGGCGGTCGATAGTTCGCAGTTCTTCTTGCCCAGGTTGCGGCGCAGCGGCTGGGACCACTGGCTGGCGTCGATCAGCTGCACCTTGCCCTTGCGGTGCTTGGCCTTCTTGTTGGCGAGCACCCAGATGTAGGTGGCGATGCCGGTGTTGTAGAAGATGTTGAGCGGCAGGGCAATGATGGCTTCCAGCCAGTCGTTCTCCAGCACCCAGCGACGGATGTTGCTCTCGCCCTGGCCGGCATCCCCGGTGAACAGCGCCGAGCCGTTGTGAACAAGAGCGATGCGACTACCCAGCGGCGTGTTGTGCTTCATCTTCTGCAGCTTGTTCACCAGGAACATGAGCTGCCCGTCGCTGGAACGGGTAATGAGCTTGAGCTCGGGGTTGCCTTCGTGCGTGACGATGAAGCGCGGGTCGTTGAACTCCTTCTTGCCGCCCATGCGCTCCAGATCAGTCTTCCAGCTCTTGCCATAAGGCGGGTTGGAAATCATGAAGTCGAATTCGTGGCTGCCGAATTGGTCGGCCGCCAGGGTAGATTTGTCCGCACCGCCCACGATGTGGTCCGCCTCGCCGCCTTCGCCCTTGAGCAGCAGGTCAGCCTTGCAGATGGCATAGGTCTCGGGGTTGATCTCCTGCCCGAACAGGTGGATGGAGACGTCCTTGCCGCGCGCCTCGGCCAGTTCCTTCAATGCGTCTTCCGCCACGGTCAACATGCCGCCGGTGCCGCAACTGCCGTCGTAGAGCAGGTAGGTGCCGGACTGGATGCGGTCGGCCACCGGCAGGAACAGCAGTTCGGCCATCAGCTTGACGACATCCCGCGGGGTGAAATGCTCGCCGGCTTCTTCGTTGTTCTCTTCGTTGAAACGGCGGATCAGCTCCTCGAACACCGTACCCATGCCGTGGTTATCCAGGCCCGGCAGCTTGGTGCGGCCGTCGGCATCCTTGACCGGCAGGGGCGAGAGGTTAACGTCCGGATTGAGGAAGTCTTCGATCAGGAAACCGAGTATCCCCGCGTCGACCATCGTCTGGATTTGATCGCGGAATTTGAACTTGGTCAGGATTTCCTGCACGTTGGGCGAGAAGCCATCCAGGTAGGCGGTGAAATCGGCGCGCAACCGCTGGCCTTGGCCGCTGGCCTTGAGCTTGGCTAGCGTGAACTCGGAGACGTTGTAGAACGCCTGACCTGCGGACATGTAGAGCGCGCCGTCCTGTTCGGAGACGCGATGCTTGTCGAGGAAGCGTTTCTGCTCCAGCACGGCCTGCTTGGTGGCTTCCAGCACCGCGTCCAAACGGCGCAACACGGTGAACGGTAGGATGACGTCGCGGTACTTGCCGCGCACGTACACGTCGCGCAGGCGGTCGTCGGCGATGTTCCAGATGAAATCGGAGATCCAGCGGATCTGGCTTTGGTCTTGTGGCTTGTGGGGCGTCATGTTTCGGCTTTGCCTAGTGTTGATCGCTTCGCGCTCGTGCAGCGCGGACTGCGAGTTATGAGTGATGGTCAGTTGGATGCGGACTGCAGAAATTCTTGCCAGAGCGCACTGGCGATACTGCGTTGGTCTTGCTCAAGCGCCTCGATCTGGTGCTGGATCTCGTCTTCGCGCTGCAAGGCATCAATGGCGCGAGCGATCCACTCAGCCGTCAACGCGGGAACCATGAGCTTGCGCAAAGTAGCAAGCGAGATCAGTGGAACCGTGGCGCCCGCCTTGATGCCAGCCAGCAACTGCTGCCCCATGTCGGAGCGCAGCCACAAGCCGATGCCGCGAGCATCGAATCTCGGATCGCGCGATCGGAGGATCACCGCCGACTGACCGGCGATCCATCCCCCAGGTCCGGGAGGCGGGACGTTGTCCGGGACGATGCCGATCTTTCCGGTGCTTCCTTTGGTAACAAGCACCAGATCGTGAGCGCGTAGAAACACTTCATCGCTGTAACCTGACCGGCGTGAAGTGAGCTGTACCGTGACCGTCTTTTCCGGGTGGCGGATGTACCCCGTAGGAGGGAGGTCAGCAGCGCCCACCTCGTAGACCTCCATGGCATCGTCCGAATCGACGCCCCTATCCTTGTTGGGGATCGGGCTGTACGAATTCACTGCATCGTCCAGCGCAATCGTCGGCATGGCTTCCAGCGCGGCTTGCGCTGCGCGTTGTTCTTTCGCCATCACGTAGCGGTCGACCTGCAGCACCGCATCGTTCGCAAGAATCTCGCTGACGGGTACTGCCACCGCCATCGTTTCGTCCAACCGATAGTTGCCAAGTACCGGATGGCCACCCGACAGGGACTGGCAGAAACTGACGATGGCGTCCGTATTGGTGAGCCCGGCCACCCCCTTGCCGGCAACCTTGGCAAAGTAAGGTTGCGTCGCGTCCACCAGGCCGACTTTCTCGCAGCGGGTTCGCGTATTCAGCAGGAGCAGCGCGGAAGAGATATTGGTGCCCTGGAGAAGCCCTGCAGGCAACGCAATGACCGCTTCGACCAAGCCTTTGCCCAGCAGGTCTTCGCGCACATCCCGGTCTCGCCCCAATCCGAACAGGAATCCGTTTGGTACGACCACTGCCGCCCTTCCGTCGGTTTGGGCAATGATGTGCTGCACGGCGAGGCCATTCCCGTTCGCTTTCCTGATCGGAAAGCGCCCATAGAGGTCACGGTCGGCGACGTCGTCAGCGAATTGCATGCCCCAAGGCGGAAGCGAGAGCGTCGCGTCGAACTTGCTCAGGCGCCCACTTTTGATGGCAGTCGGAGCGCGCAACGGGTCGCTGACGACAATATCCGTTGCGGCATGCCGGAACAGGCTCAGAAGGGCGGAAACCGGCGAAGCATATGGTCTTTCCACATAGACGCTGGACGGGCTTTGCAGCAGTGCGCCGATGAGTTGTCCAGTGGACTCCCAAGGGCAATAGATGGAGGAGCATTTCTCGCTCGCCACCAGGCTCGCCATCAATGCCGCCAGTTCCATGGGCGCAACGATAGGCATCGTTCTGTCTTGCCCGAGTGCATCAGCGATATCCACGGGCGAAAAACGCTCGAAGATTCCGCCCTCAGTCAGGCGCTTAGCTGTCACCAAGGACGAAACGAGGTAGTCGCCGAGTCCTACCGCACGCATCGATGCACCATCAAAGGCTTTTCCGACAGGAGCCTCGCGCCGTTCCAGGCGGTTGAGCGCGTCCTGGATACCCGATGCCCCGCGCTCAAGTGCGCCGTCGATCGAATCGGCGCTATCGAGCCCGCCCTGTTGTGCCAGATATCCCCAGGCGAGCAGCTGAAAGGCCAACAGGTTGCAATCATGTGGCCCCAGCCGCGAATTTCGCAGCCAATCGCTGACCTCCAGCAACACTCCCTTGGCGTCTTCTGCGTGAGCCATGTCAGTGCTTCCGACCGGTGTAGTTGTAAGTGGTGATCTGCGCTTCCCCCCTGGCGACGACAACCAGGCCGCCCTTGTCCACGATCTTGCTCAAGGTGCGGGCCGCGGCCAGCAGCTGGGCCGAAGCTTTGCGGCTCAAGACGACCCTGTCGCCTTCGGCTTTGCCATAACCCACTACGAGATCCACCATGTCGCGGCTGATACCGCGTTGGCCCATGCGCTGCTGAAGGTGTGCCGTCTTGTTCATTCGAGCGTTCTCCGTGAGTGAGACCACTCTAAATCTTAAATTAGACCAGTTCAATACTTTCAGTAAGTACAAACGGGCGTAGTTCACTTTTGTTTATGTATTATTCATCTTTATCGGCTGTGCAAGGCTCTTCCAGAACGCAAAGTAACGATATAACTTGCTGATTCATTGACATTTATACGTACAAGATGGATCGCCGGGGCGATCCGGATGTGAAAGGTGGTGGCGAACTCCTTGTGCCGCCCCCCCAACAACGTTCGCCGTTCAAAGGCAAAAAAATAAAGAAATACACATCCCGGTGCGGGGAGGGGGCTTTCGCCCCCTCCCCGTGTATGCCGTCAACTCGCCTATGCATCAGACCGGTCGTTCCGATCCTGTAAGTACCTCACCAGCCCGTACAAGGCAAAGCCATACACCACCACACCACCCACGATTGCGAACATCGCCGTCACCTCGGTTGCTATCCGCCATGGCCGGCAGCCGCCACGCGCGACTTCAAGCGGCCTTTCAGGCTTGAGCCCGCGGATTCGCGACCTTCCACACGCTGCTCGCTGCCACCCACGGGGTAGAACTCTTCAACTACCGCCGGGACATCTTCTTCCAGCTCCTCGAACGCCCCATTGGCGAAGCCCTTGTAGGCCGCCTCATCCAGCGCCGACTGGTCGAAGCCGCTGGCACGCCGTTGCTCGTCCAGCTCGCGCGCCTGCGCAATGGCTTGTTCCAGCGTCATCCCGGAACGCACCACCAGATCCACGTAGTAGATCGGCGTGTGGTAGCTCATCGTGGTGGACTTGCCCCGCAGCTTCAGTTCCAGCGGCAGACAGGCCAACAGACCGCCCGAGACAGCGCGGAAATACTCCAGCCGCGCCGCCAGCGTGCGGATGGTGTTGTACGACGTGGTGCGCAGCACGAAGCTACCCAGTGCATCGTCCGCTCCATCGCCCACCACCACGTTAAGCCGCGCGTAGACCTTGCACTCGCCGTGAGCGAACGCGCAAGCCTCCGGGCCGGGACAAGGCACGCTGGCCGCACCTTCCTTGCTCATCCGTCGCGCGGTATCGCCGTTGCCCACGCACACGGGTCTGCCCGTGGCGCGATCGAACAACGAGTAGTCCGCGCGCAGGTTGAGCGCCGGATCGTTGAACAACAGCCGCACCGGGATCGCCCGCAGCTTCTGGCCTTCGGCTTCCTTGCGCAGCTTCTCGTCCAAGGGATGCAGCAGCCAGCCGTCGCGCCCCTGCACCTGGCTGGTCAGGGTGAACTGGTCGTCCTTCTCCGGCAGGCGCTTGCCGTTGCGTTCGACCACACGCCCGATGGAAATTCGCCCGATCACGGGCGGGGTGATAGCCAGACCTTTCAACATGGGGAAACTCCTTCAGTGACATCGGGTGAGAGAGACAGCACGAACCGGCGCGAGCCGGGACGGGGTACGGTGTACTGCGCAGCCAGTGCGGGGTGGTCGGCTGCCAGCCGTTTGGTGTCGACGCTGGTGCCATCCTTGGATCGCTTGTAGGTCACCTCGCCGTGAGCAAACAGCGCCTTGCTGGCGTCGCCCATCGCTTGCTGGATCGTCTGCTTGAGCTGCTCGGCGACGTGCTCCTTCTCATCCAGCTCGGTCTTCAGCGCCGACAGCGACGTGAAGGTCTGGCAAAGGGCCTCGTCGTCCGTGAAATCGAGCGACGTATCGTTACCGGGATAGAGCTGACGCAGAGCCCGGGCGGATGACCCGCTGCCGTCGGATGGCGGCTCGACATCGTGTTGCACGCATTCCCAAAACTTCGTTTCCAGCACGATCAGCCGGGCGATGACCTCGTCGTCCCGCTCGATGCGATGGATCTCCAACTGCTGTCCACAGAGCAACACGGCCACGTCCGCCGCCTGCTGGCCCGTCACGGCCAGCTGGTGCTGCACCTGCAACTGCACATACTCCGGTACCCCGTCCTTCCACAGTCGCGCGCCGAACTCGCCGGCCGTCTTGCACTCCAGAATCTGCACGTCCGGACAACCCACGACCTCCCGGTCGATGTTGGCCAGCATGAAGTTGAAGGTGGGGTGCTGAAGTACGGCGTTGACGCGCCTTACCTTGCGGCCGGTTTTCCGTTGATAGCTATCGGCGACGAAGGGTTCGAGCAAAGTGCCCCAGTAACGCGGATCTTCCATGCCGGGGCTTTCGGCTTCAGGCTTAACTCGTCCGGTTTTCTCCATCCACAACTCAAGCGGACTTTTGTAGGGATTGAGGCCAACGGCCGTCGCGGCATCCGAGCTTCCGATGCCCCCCTGGCGAATCTCCAGCCACTGACCTCGATCAAGCGTGCGCGTATCGACCAACCGCAAGGCCGCTTGCTTCTTCATTTTTGTATCTCCCAAAAAGAAGCCCAGCCAAAAGGCCGGGCGTTATGAGGTTTGCATTCGATGGGTCTCACCAGCTGGCGCGGTAGTAGATGTCCCAGCCTTGCTCCTGCAAGACGATGGCATGCGCGAGTACGTGCAGCGTGTACTTCAGTTCCTCCACATCCAAGTCGGCACCATCCCCGCAGGCAAAATGCAGGGTCACGCTTGCCGGATCATCGATCACTCGCTCGCATACCCGTTGCAAAGCTTGCAGGCAATGGTTGTCCACATAGGTCGGACAACAGTCGTCGCTCCCTTCCTGTGCGTTGTCCACGAACCACCGATGCAAGTCACCAAACTTGCGCCAGTAGCCGACCCGTACCGTGACGCCGCTGATTTCCAGCAAGGACGCGTCGTGGCCCGGCTTCTCCTTCGATGGCACGTAGCCGATGGCCGCGCCAATGGCACGGCGCATCGGTTCCGTTCGGGGATCGCAGGGCGCCACGTGCCGCTGGGCTTCCAAGTACATATCCAGTCCCACGGCTTCCCTCCTTCAGGCCACCAGCTTCATGGCTTCGTCCCAGGCTCGTTGCTTGATCTGCGCCCCTTGGCCGAACCAGGCCGCATCACGACGGTGATCGTCGCTGCGTGCCCGACGGTGGTGGTCGACAAACTCGGTCACGCTGTTGAGCAAGCCCCATGCCGTACCCTGACTGGAGGCCATCAGCGCGCCGCGGCCACCGCCCTCGTACAGCGAGCGCACCGTGGCCAAGGCCTGTTCGTTGACCACCGGTGCCTTGCCGTCCGGCGCCGCGTAGGTCAGCACCCGGCGCAGCAGGCCTTCGACCGAGTCGGGATCGACGGGACGATCGACCAACGCCTTCATTCGGGCCACGAAGCCATCCCAGGACGACACGGTGATTCCCAGCTGGCGCTTGACCGCCTCCGCATCGAACTGGCTGCGGTGCGGCACCTTGATCGCGCTGTTGGCGTTCCCCAATGCGATTTGCAGCGTGTTGTTGCAGACGACACGAACCGAGGTGAACTGCGCCGTGGTGGCCAGTGTCCCGTCGCAGGCGGTGGCCAGCAGCAGGTAGCCATCCACCCGGTCGCGGCCTTTGAGCGTCGTGCTCTGGCTCGTCTTCGCCAACGCCCAGAACTTGCGGCCCTCGCGCAGCACGCCGGCCGTTTCCAACTCGAAACCGTTGCAGGCGGTCAGGTCACGATAGAACTCCAGGATCTCGCCCGGCTGCACCACGTGAAAGCGCTTGGATACCACCGCCAACGGGGCCTTGGTGTCCGAGCGATACAGCACTTTCTGTTCCGGGAAGGCGTTGATGACGCCGACGTTGTTGCTGCCGGAGATGTAGCGGACTTCAGATTGCTCGATCTGCCAGTCCATGCCCGCGTTCTTCTTCCAGACATCGATGGGCTGCTGCGGGGCAAGTTTGTTGCCCAGCCCATGCCACGGCTTCTCGCCGGCATAGGCCATGGTTTCAACCAGGTGCATTGTCGTTTCCTCATAAGTGGGTGGCATAAAAACGCACAAGGCCCGGACATGCCGGGCCTTGTGCGCTGTGCTTGTGACGCGTTGAATCAGGGAACTTTGAAGTCGCTACAGCGAGTGCATCGAACGATGCCCACCAAAACCGCGGTAGCAACCACTAGGACGCAGTAGATCGTGTCGAGTTTGCCTGTCATGGGTCAGGAATCCCTTGCGAACGCTGCGACGCGGAGCGTCCAAACGCGAAGCCGGTGACTTCCGACTTCACGTGAGTGATGTGTGGGTGAGATTCTTTGGGATCGACTTCCCGAGTCTCAGGCTGGGAAACCACATGTCGCAAAATTCCAGCTCGGAACAGGGGGTTTGCGCGTCGCCGAACAACTACCGGGGATTGGGCGCGGTGGTCACGTCCGTTCCTCCCGTCGGCGCAGGTAGTCGTGGATGCGATGGAGCCGCTCGATCCCGGTGGTGTTGCTTTCTACCCATCCCTCGATCCGTCCATTGCACCGAACACTCTCCATGAGACCGATCTCGTCAAGCTCGCACCGGGCGTCCTGCACATACGCCTCAATCAGGGTCTGCAGTTGGTTGTGATCCCATCCCTCCACCTCACCCCACGCACGCCAGTCGGCGGAGTAGAACGAGATGAACCCGCTGCGGGACGTATGGCGATTCTTGGCGACTCGATCCAGGGAAGCGGACGAGGTGGTGCGCATCATCCGTCGCGCTTCCTCTGGTGGAAGCTCGATGAACACGCGATCCGTTTCGAAGTTGTAGAACGCCGGTGAGTCCATCGATTCGAACCGGGCACCATTGACCCCCGCCTCTTCGCAATAGGCCTCCGCAAACTCCCTGGTGTACGCGCGATGAACCGCCGGCCAGTTACAGGCACCGGTCACGCGATCGGTCAGACCTGGACAGGAGTCACCCCGGTCATTGCAGAACATTGCCTCCAGGGCATAGTTCAGGTCGGCATCGTGGTGGGAGCCATAGAACCCGACAAAGGGCAGCGCCGCGGTGAGCATCGTCATCAGATCAACCCTCTGTCGGCCATGCTGACGCACTCACTGCCCACCACGATGTGGTCAAGGACACGTACCCCGATCAGCCGCAGCGCTTCGCGAAGCTCGTGGGTGAGCATCCGATCGGCCGCACTGGGCTCGGCCACGCCACTGGGGTGGTTGTGCGCCAGGATCGCCGCACTGGCGTTGATGGCCAGCGCCGCTCGCACCACTTCCCTGGGGTGGACGCTTGCCCCATCGACTGTTCCGGTGAAAAGCCTCTGGCAATCGAGGATACGGTGGCGGTTATCCAGCCAAAGGACGTGAAACTCTTCATGCAGGAGCGCGCCCAAGCGCATGCGCAGAAAGTCGCTGGCGTCCATCGGAGTTCCGACGCTCCCTTGGCGTTCCAGCCGGCTCCTCAGGATGGCTTCGGCTGCTGCGAGCACGTCCTGCTCGGTCGTTTCGCCGGTGAGCTTGTAGCGGGTGTGAGTCAACGATTGCGCGAGTTGCATGTCGAACTCCTTGATGACGGCATAAACGCATAGAGCCCGGCCGTGAGGCCGGGCTCTATGCGTCGCGAGGACGTGAAAGGGGATGGGGCAAGCAGATCAGCGGGGTCGCTCGATGCAGCCGGTGGTGGCGTCAGGTCAGGGCGGGATCATCCGCACGAGAGACGTCAAAGACGTGACCTCAGGCTTGGCACCAAAAATTGGAGGGCAGCGTCTGGTTAATCGGTGCGGCGATCGCCGACGCGTCACAGAGGTTCGGCATGGTCATCTCGCTTCCCTTCGGCCAGGCGGCCGATCAGAAAAACGATGGCGGAGGCCACAAGACATTCGAGCGCTGAATACGGGTGCTTCACGATTACTCCCATAGAGCCGGTGGTGAAGTTGACCAAGTCGGTCGTTGCGAGAGCTCCCTGCTACTCTCCATGGGGTGATATAGGCCTGAAGATTTTTTGGTTGCTGATTGCCAGCGAGAATTGCCAGGGCGTGGTTCATCGGGAGCTGTGGGAGGCGTAGCTTGCTCGGAAATCGGGACTCCGTTACACCTTCTGGAGTCGGAACTGTGCCGGAGAACGATGAACAGGCGTAGCGCGCCTACTTCACGGCCGAAATTTGTGACGTTGTTTGATTTGGGTCCCACAGGGGGGATCAAAATGGATTTGCTCAGCTTGTTCGTGTTTCGCCCGAACAAAATTGAACGGCCGGATGGTAGACCGTTCTATGCGTACAGCATCACGGAGGACACACTACAGCGGCTTGAGGCTGAATTAGCCCAACCCAAGTGTACGGATGGCACGCGGGTGGAGGTGCTTGCCTTTGTGGCAGCAGAGCGCTTTCGAAGGACCTACAAAGACCGCGTCTGGAGCTGGGCCGACTGCGGGAGGATCGTGTCGCGTATCAGGGAGGAACGAGGCAACATAGCCTTCAATAAGTTGATCGAGCAAAGCTTGAAGTTTTGGGGCCTCACGCCCTTGAAGGTACACGGGAGGCATCGATACTTGGGATCTGTTGTCACATACGGAGGGTTTCCTACTGCCTTCCTGACGGGGCAGAGCCCTTTGCGCGGGTTGCTGAGGTATTTACTGCGAAAGCGCATGGCTGACGGCCACGATGAACTAGAGCGGGCAGCGAGTATGTCTATTCCTGCCTCAGGTCTACCCGATGCGTTCAAACTGTCGCAGTTCTTTACGGGACTATGTGTTGAGCTCGTAGATGTAGTGGCTGGCCTGGCTACCCAGACCAACGGCAGCGTGATCCGACTGGAATCGCTCAATGAAGAGCAGCCTGGTTGGAAGAGGAGGCTGCCTCTATCGTTCGATGGGGACGACGCGGAGCAACTCGTCGCTGAACTGTTGAACGTGGCGGCCGAATCGGCGAGCCATGACGGCTCTGATCTGGCATTCAAACGATCCATTGTGCGGTTGGGCGATACTTGGACACCAACTGTGCGGATTGCAGATTTGCCCACTCGGTTGGCGTTGCCAGAAGGTTGTGCGGACACGACGTATCGTTTGCAGGTTCTCGTGGAAGGAGAGGTGGTCCAGGAAGTCGCACGCCTGGTTCGGCAGCGCGATCAACGCTACGTGGCATTCCCCCGTTTAAGGCAGAACGATCTGCAGCTAGACCCCTCGTTTGCGGTCCCTGCCACAAAGCTGGCTATCCAAGTCGCCAATGAACGTGCGAACTTTGACCTTCCGATCGATGGAGGAGATCCACTCGATGATGAAATGCCGTGGATTTTTGAATCAGTCAACGGCGCCGCTACCGTAGAAAATGAGATTTCATCCTGCGATTTGATAGCTGTCGGTAGCCTTCGCACGAAGATGCCCTTCGTCGTTGTAGCAATACGCGAAAGCTGGAGCGTCGTGGAAGGCGCATGGACGTCTTTGGGAACGATGCAGCCAAACGACGTCGGCTCGATCCGACATGTCCTACGGGTCCAAGGCACGGTCGTGATCGGCGCGGGAGAGGCGGGGGACTTTACGATCCGTTGCGGTGCAACGGAAGACGGCCCCACGCTAAAGTTGACGGGAAGTCACGCGCGGGCAAGCTCGCCAGTGGCTCGCCAGATATTTCGTGGTGAAGCAAGGGCAACTAGCATTCCGACAGCGGAAAACTTGGAAATCCAGTGGCGTTCGGTTGGAGAGGGTCACCAACGAACTTGGAGTACCCGGCTTCAAATGGCAAGAGGGCTGGTTCGCTACCGCCTATGCGACGGAGATGTCCCTGTTGCTGAAGCACGAGCGTTGTTGCTTCCGGATGCCTTTGCGGTGCAATCCAGTCACGCGGCAGTGACTGTGACCCTAGGACCAGGCTGGCGGATTGATGCTCCTGGCGACTTGGTACAACACGGAGACGCGTGGCGCGTAGCGATACCCGCAACGCACAAGTCAGCAGAAATGGAGTTGCTTCTCGCTTCACCATACTGTGTCAGGCCTGTCGTCCTTCATGTTCCCGTCTTCACCGTGGGAGAAGGCTTTCGTCGTCTTCTTGACGGCGTTGCTGCGCCCAGAAAGCTCACTATTTCAGAGATCTCCGAGTATGTCGCCTATGCAAATGGAGCTAACGCGTCTCTGTGGTTGACGCTCAATGGCAAGGCTAGCTTTCCGTACCGATTGAGGGCCCGCGGGGGTATGTCGGGAAGTCGCCTGCCTCTTTCACTCATTCAGGGCGACGTTCGCGATCTGCGCTATTCGAGCGAAGAGATCGACGTGCCGCTGACGCTGAGCATTGGACAGAAGTCTCTGGTGGTCACTCCTCAACGGATATTGCGTGTCGGAGATGCGATCCGGTTGCAGGAGGATCGCGAGTTGCGGTGCCAACTTCGCTTGCGCCACTTGTCGCTAGAGCACGAGTGTATTCTTGAGTTGAGTGACGAGGACACACGAACCTGGTCTTTGCCTGTGGATTTCCCCCCTGGATGGGCCATCGTCTCCATCGCGGAATTGGGTATCAGGCCACTTGCCGTACATCTCGGTGAGAAGGAAGTTTGCACCGAGGTGCCAGCCGTGGACTTCCAGCATCTCATTCAGCTGGAAGGTACCTCTCCTGAGCGGGTGGGTCGGCTAAGCCAACATTTGCGCCAAGCGCTTGATCATGCGATTTCAGAGACCTCTGCCGCAGAGCTTGAGTATCTTCGGCTGTGGCTCATGCGGTTTGATGATCTGCCGACTGAGTACCTGGACATGTTCAAGGCGATTGCCAATTCGCCCAGGGATGCCATTCGGTTGATGGCCTATTCCCACGGCGGCGCAGTATTTGATGCCTTGAGTACCAAGCTGGGTCGCGTTCCGCTCTACTGGCACCTTGTTTCGAAATATTCCTGGGATGGATTCGTTACTTGGTGGAACACACTCGTGGGTTCTGACGAAGCAGATCTAACAGAGCAGGTCATTCAAGATCTGGCGTCCGCGCAGCTTGAGACGATGGCTTTAGACGCGGATCTAGTGGGGATGTACCAAGCGTTCTTGGTTCAACGCGCTAAGGGCCGCGCTGAACGATCTTCGGCGCATCGCGCGTTGTTCAACCAAATGGTGGTTGAGGCCAAGTTAGCTTGGCGCAACAAGGTTGCGGCTTTGGTTGAAGACTTCCATGGTGAAGTGTTTCCGTTCCTAGATGCGGTGAGCACGGCCGCAGGCCAACTGAGAGAGCTGGACCTGTTGAATACTGAATTCCAGGCCGCTTATGACTGGATCGATCCCGTCTTGGTCGCACCTCTCGTCGCAGCCTGGATCTCCCACAACGGCATGAATCCTTCGGATGACTTGCGCAGGCAAATTGCCTATGTGCGCCACCTTGGAGCTGTGGAATTCGACAACCTGTATGCCTACGCGGCGATGTTGCTGGAGCAAATGGAATGAGTATCGCCACAGATTTGATGATCGGCCCGTTGTTACGGGAGCTTCCTGACCGCGTCTCCGATGCTGCGATCAGTATGTTGCGTCCCGCCAGCGCCAGCTTCCGGGGGTTCTTGAGAAAGCGCCTTAGCGCTGTGCCGGCGGATAGGGATGGAATTACCGCCGATCCTGCGTTCGAAGCCATGTTTGGTTGGCACAACGCTCAGGAGACGTTTGATCAGCTATCAATTAGCGGTCGTTTACATCCCAGGTTCGTCAAAGCGCTGAAGCAGCCGCATGCAGAGAATGCGTTGCCAAGCGACGGATCCGTTCCGTACGCTTTTACGGGTGAGATGCGGCCCTTCACACATCAGTTGCAGGCAATGGACGCGGTGCGAGCTGGCAAGTCCGTGCTGGTTTCGGCCGGCACTGGCTCGGGCAAGACGGAAGCCTTCCTGTTCCCGATTCTCAGCGACTTGTCTCGCGCGGTCGAGGAGCGCGGTCGGTTAGTCGGGGTCCAGGCACTTTTCATCTACCCATTGAACGCGTTGATTCGAAGCCAGCGTGAACGCCTTGTTGCGTGGATGGAGCCCTATGGCGGAGACATGCGTTTCGCGCTCTACAGCAGTGAGCTCAAGCAGGATGTCAGGAGCGATAGCTCCAATAGTGTCACTGGATTGAAGTGCGAAGTTCCTGACCGTACCCGACTTCGACGGGATCCACCGCCGGTGTTAATCACCAACACGACGATGCTGGAATACATGTTGGTGCGTTCGGACGACCGTCCGATTTTCGAGGCATCGCAGGGTCAGTTGCGCTACGTGGTCATCGACGAAGCGCATTCGTATATGGGGACCCAAGCCGCTGAACTGACGCTCCTGCTGCGTCGAGCCATGCTTGCTTTCGGTGTGAAGCCCGAGAATGTGCGCTTCATTGCAACATCCGCGACCATGGGTGATTCGTCGGGTGCGGACGACACGAAAGTTCGTAAGTTCCTCGCAGATATGGCTGGTGTTCCGGATACGCACGTCGCCGTGATACGCGGACATCGGCAGATCCCGATGCTAGGAAAGCCAGATGTTGGCATACCACCATCTCTTGAAGACTTGGAGGCGTTGGTAGCCTCCCCAGAGGGCACCACTGCCGAGCTCTTCCGGGCATTGCATCGTTCACCGATCGCCATGCGTCTACGAGAGCTTCTCATTGAGGCGCCGCAAAGTCTGGGTGACATTGCAAGCGCACTTCAGATGAGCTGGCCGATAACGGCACGTTGGCTAGACGTGACGACTGCTGGCGTATCTGATGACCGCAATCTGACAGATCAACGGTTTCTCCCCGTGCGCACGCACCTGATGCAACGCACCCTGGAGGGCGCGTGGTCATGCTTACGCGCAGACTGCCCTGGCAAGGAAGCGCAAGGTCTGAGTGATGATTGGGGCTTTGGTGCAATCTTTCTTGAGCAGGTCGAGTGCTGTTCTTACTGCGACAGCAAGGCACTGAGCGTGCACCTGTGCGTTGAATGCGGGTCTGAATCTATGCAGGCCGTGATCGAACACACTGACGGTGCGCAGTACCTCCGCGCGTTAGGTGATGACGAGGACGACTTCCTGTACGACGCGGATGAGGGATTCGATGATTCGCTCGACGATAACGAAGAGGATTCCGAAGCGGAACGCGCTGCGATTTCCCGCCGCACCTCGGCAATCGTCGTAAGAGCCGCGGATGCGACTAGCGTCGTAGATTCGGTGATGACACTGCCCGTGAAGGCGAGATCCGGTCAGCTCCTGGCTGAGGATGCTGATTGTGAGGTGGTGCTTGCCATGGCAGGGGAGTTGAATGACTGTCCCCATTGCAACGCAAACTGGCGCAACTCGCGTAACAGACGCGAAGTTCGTATCTCCGCGCCGTTCATGCTCGGCACGGTGATCCCCTCCCTGCTGGCGTCAGCACCACCCGACACCAACGCGAAAGATGGCGCACTAATGCAAGGTCGCCGGTTGCTAAGTTTCACAGACAGCCGTCAGGGCACAGCGCGCAACGCGGTTCGCCTATACGACAGGGCGCTGCGAGAATTTGCGCGCTATGTTGTTCCGCATCAGTTGGCAACTTTGCGCCAGTTGCCCGACCCCGCGATTGCTGAGCTTCTAACCGAAGAGCTTTTGGAGCTGGAGCGGAAGTTGGAAAGCGCCGCCACTCCGGCTGCGATCAGCTATCTGCAGAAGCAGATTGTGCTCAAGAAGAGTGAGCTGACTCCAACGATCGGGTGCATGCGGTGGAGCGATCTCCGAGAACAATTGTCCGAACGCACGGAGTTGAGCTACATCGCCAAATATCTTGGCGAGATCGCAGGCGGCGGAACTGATCGACATCGAGCGGCACATCTACTTCTGCTACGCGAACTTTACCGTCGACCAAAACGCCACAACTCACTGGAGACGATGGGCCTCGTATCCCTCCGCTATCCTGGTATAGAAAGTTTGACGGTGCTACCGGCAGGTTGGTCCGGCAGAGGTGGTTCCCTGCAAGACTGGAAAGACTTTCTCAAGATCCTGGTCGATTACCACGTTCGAGAGAACGGCTGCGTCGATCTTCCCGACGGGCTCGCGAATTGGATTGGTACGTCATTCCGACAGAAGCGACTGAAGCGCACTGTGACAACGCAGGAGCGCAGGTACGAGCGGAAAATTGGTTGGCCCGTTGTGATTGGCTTGGATGGTCAGGTCAGGTCAACCCACCGTGCCTATCGGCTGCTGGTGGCGGCGTTTCATCTAAACGGCACAGCTCCCGACTCTGCCGCCTGGATCAGTGATGTGCTCGATCATGCTTGGGTTGCCCTCACGACAGGTGGGGCTCCCGTGTTGTCGAACACTGACGGGCAAACCAACGTTTATCATCTCGATTTCTCGCGCCAAGAACTGGCAGAGCCAGAGCGGCTTTGGCTCTGCAACGTGACTCATCGGTTTTTGGATGCCACCTTGCGTGGGATATCACCCTATTTGCCGCATGGCGAAAGTGCCAACTTTGCCGAGCCCTGTCTGGAGCTGAAGTTCCCCAAGCTACCCTGCGGATTCTGGAGAAAGGGCAACGAGGCATTGCCAACCTTCGAACGAAAAGCGTGGCTCGATGAACAGGAGGTCGTGGCGAATTTACGCCGTGACGGACACTGGAATGAAGCACTTGACCGAGCATTCATGGGTACTGATTTCTATGCCGCTCGTGAACACTCGGCACAGATTGGAACCGAGACCCTGAAGGAAATCACGAGCGAGTTTCAGTCTGGAAGACTGAATGTCCTGAACTGCTCGACCACAATGGAGATGGGCGTAGACATAGGCAACTTGTCGGTAGTCGCCATGACAAACCCGCCACCAATGCTTGCCAACTACCTGCAGCGTGCGGGCCGCGCGGGCCGTCGCGGGGAGTCCCGGGCACTCGCTTATACGCTTTGTCGTCCCGAGCCACGCGCCATGGAATTGTTCGCCGACACGAGTTCGTTCATTGCGGGACAGACACCAGTTCCGAGTGTTCGTCTGGAAAGCGCGGCTGTGGTACAGCGTCACGTGAATGCCGTCTTGCTACGGGGCTTCTTGACGCAACATCAGGGAGTCAATGCAAGCGGCTTGTCTGTTGGTTGGCTGCTTGGTGCGGAAGACGCGAATCCCGACAATGCCGCGCATCAACGACGCAACGCTCCCGTTGCCTTGATGCTTGACCAGCTTCACAAAGGGCTGGCAAGTGAGGATCAGGGAGCTATTCGTACAGTCGTGGCTGGCTCGATCCTGGCGAACCAGCCGACGGATGCCTTGGTGCGCCAAGCCACTATGGTGCTTGAGAAAATCGAGAGTGATTGGTGGCTTGAATTTGACGTCCTGCTCAATCAAAGACAGGAAGAGGTTGCGAACTCAAAACCATGGACCGCGATCAGCGCGCAGATCAAACGGGCGGCGGGGGCCTACCTGCTGACTGAATTAACAGAGAGAGGGTACCTTCCAGCAAGGGGGTTCCCGACTCACGTCAGAGACCTGATTCTTCCGACAGGACGAGCCAAAAATACCAACTACGAGTGGGATTCAACAAAGCTCAGCAGAGAGCTTCCTGTTGCCTTGCGCGAGTACCAGCCAGGTGCGGACGTTGTGGTCAATGGCGCTCGATACACGGTTGGCGGGGTGACCTTGAACTGGAAACGCCCGGCAGGTGCATCCGACGCGGTCGAGCTGCAAAGCTTCAGGTGGCGGCTGCTTTGCCGTTACTGCGGAGACGTTTCCGATCAGGCCACCCGAATGGACGTGTGCCCAAAATGTGGCGAAGAGCCAGCGGGACAGTTTGAGTATCTGAACCCAGCAGGCTTTGCAGTAGCTGCAGATGCTCAAGCAAGTGACGACATCTCCTCACCGAGGTACATCCCATCCGAGCCCGCTCGCTTCAGCGTGGCGGGAGATTGGACAAATTTGCCCAACCAGCGAGGTCGCTACCGAGCAGCGGCGGGAAGCGTTACCTATTACCAAGCTCGCGGAGAGCATAGCCATGGTTTCTTTCTCTGCCTTGCTTGTGGACGAGCCGAAGCACTGCAAGATGCGCCTGGTTCAAATACGTCCGGCGACCAGCTTGTAGCATTCCGTAGACATTCGCGCCTTCTCACAGGGAGGTCTTGTGCCGACGCAGAAACCAACACGTGGGCCGTCAAGACGATTGGTGCATTGGGCGGCAAACAGCTGACCGAAGCGCTAGAGGTGCAACTTCTCTATCCCGAGAGCCAAGCCGGCATGGATGATGAGGTGACGGCGACTTCAGTTGCCGTGTTGCTGCGAAATGCGGTGGCCACACATCTCGGCATTGAACCCAACGAGATTGGCTTTGCTACCCAGCGCGGGCGCTATGGAGAGATGCAAGTTCGTTCCATCATCGTGTATGACCTTGCGCCAGGCGGTGCCGGCTACGTGACACGCGCAGCCGAGGTGTTGCCAAAGTTGCTGAGGGATGTAGCGGACGCTGCGGCAAGTTGCCCGGCGAAGTGTCAGCGTGCATGCGTGCGCTGCATGATTGACTACAGTACGCGCCAACACGTGGAAAACTTGGACAGACATGCCGCTCTGCGCATGCTCAACGACGAATTTGTCGTTGGGCTCGCGCTGCCTGACGACGTGCGAAGTGCTCTTGGTTCGGATTGCCAGTATGAGTCCGCACCGATCTTGAGATCAGTAATCAGGTCGTTGTCAGACGTACACGCCCAGTCCATGCTGATTTGTATCGCTGCATCTGCAGGGGATGAAGATTGGGATCTCGCTGACTGGCGAATGAAGTCCGCCTTGTTACAAGCGCACCTGATCAATCCAGATCTGAAGGTTTCGCTCGCGCTACTGGGTGACACACACCTCCTCAGCGAGGATGCCAAGGAGCAACTCTTGAGTTGGCGCCGATCCAGGCTGATCGACTCTCTGCACACAGCCCTAGTGCCGCAAGGTTACGTCCCGTTGGTCGAACTCGAAGGACCAGTAGAAAGCAGCAGTTGGTCGCTTGCCTATGCCGAGCTGGATGCTGCAGCTCCAGGAGAGAAGTGGGCCACTTCGGAGCACGGCATCCTGGTGCGCAGTCCCCGAGTACTTGGGTTAGAGCTGACGCCTATCGAGGAAGAGGAGTTCACGCCAAAACAGGGGGCCCAGGGTAATAGCGGCATCTGCATCATCAACGCTCACGCGGCAATTCCGGCCGGGAATTTCCTGGCTTTCGTCTTGGGATCCATTCGAGCAAAATTTCCCTTGATCGATGAGGTAACCGGGATGGTCCCGGAAAGTATCAAATACACAGATCGATACTTTCGTTCGCCGGAATCAGCTCTGGTCCTCAAGGCACTCATCGATGGACTCGTTCCGGCTACGTCCCGCGTGAGCTTGACCATTCAGACAGCCGAGCTACCGAATGATCCAGGATATGGGACGGACTGGCGCGAGGAGAAAGTCCGCGAGCTTGATCTCAAGAAGGCCTTCCGCCGCGACGGGTCAACGCTGAAGTTCGATCTAGAGGTCAGGAAGAAGTCGATCGTGCCTCATTCGCGCGCACTCAAGTTGACCTACCCCAACGGCCGACGCTTGAACCTTAAGTTTGATCAGGGCGTGGACTACTGGAAGATGGTGGGAGGAACGGTCTTGCCAAAATATCCACGTGGGGCCACTGATGTGACGGCTTGGTTCGATTGAGCGCCAGTGGTGAGTTCATGCACCAACTAAGACGTTTCTAGTACGGCCAGCCCGGGCCAGAGAAAGATCGCCGATCTCTGGCCCGAGCAGGTTCATGCATAGCTGGACTGGACAGTAATACTGCTTAATGTACCTGTAAGCCTTCTCGAACAGCTCCTCATGGATAGGCAACGATCTCAACGCGGGCATCGCTTCTGGCTGTAGAAATGGGGAATTCTCGGCCGTCACCAATCACCTCCCCCACGGTAGATCCCTCGGGCTGCTTGAATGAGTAAGGGCAAGGAATGTCGTCAACATTGACTTGGTTGGATCACGATTCGGAAGCTCGCGAGCGCAGCCTGCGGATTCTGGCCCTATATCGAGAAAAGGAATCCAGGGATGAGCTTGGCATCGGCAGCATTCGCGATGCCTTAGCCGATCAGCTGTTTCCAGGCACCTCCACGATTCAGACACGGCTGGCTTACATGCTGTTCGTGCCATGGATCTATCAGCGGCTGGAGAGCCGGAGAGTGCCGTCGGATCGAATCCGGGTTGAAGCGCAGCGAATGGAAGCCGAGTTGGTTGCGCCGTTGGTGCAGCAAGGCGACAAGGCGGGGCAGGAAATCTACGGCGTCATTGGCCGCGTCGCAAAGAGTGAGCTAAAGCGATTTCCCAGTTCCATCTACTGGGCAGGGCTTCGGCGTTGGGGTATTCGTCGCCTGGAGGGTTCGCAGGAGCAATATCACCGAAGCGTGGATTCGCTGTACAGAAGGCTGGCGAGCCGTCGCAAGCGAGACGACGACGAATGGGCTGATGAGGGGACCGTTAGCACCTGGCATCCTAAACTTCCGGATCCGCCGCAGGGTTTCCCAGGCACGGCGACATTCGTCATGCGCGACGAGGATGCTTCATTTCTGAGCGATCGGATTCAGACTTCGTGTGCGGGGTCGCTGCTGGCGTGGTTGGTGCAACACCCCAACCACATGGATTGCGACTTTCCCTGGTTGAAGCCTGACATTGCGCAGGCACCCGAGTCAGTTCGGGTTTTGCTCGAGCATGCCAGGTGCTTTTCGTTGGTCATGCATGGTGCGTCCCTGCTGTACAACCTCCAACTTGCCGGGCTAAGCAATCTTGAGGGCCGAGTCGAGGAATACCGCGCTGCGCTGGACGAATGGGCCGGTACCACAGGCTGGTCTGAGTTCGATCGCTGGAAGCTCGATGAGTTCTTCAACGCGGCGCGAGATTCCGAACATGCGATTCCCCATGCCACCGAGGTCTTCGTAAAGCAATGGATCGCGTTGGCTCAAGCGCATCAGGGCGTCGTTGCTGAAGACCCGTCAGCGCGTGAACTAGTACGGCATCGGGAACAAGCACTGAAAAAAGGCCGCTCACGATTCACCAACCATGCCGCGTTGAAGCAATGGTCGGGTGCTTCGGGCGTGGCGCGTCTCGATTATCGTTGGGGCACGGTCAAGACCTTTCTTGCGGACCTCGGCAGGGTCGAAGGAAAGAGTCATGCTTGATCCCAATGCGCGCAGCTTGCTGACTGACGCTCTGACGCCACCCCCGGGAATGCACTTCGATGCGGGCTTGGCGACCACCTATTCACTGGACCCAACGGCGCTGCTGACGGTACCGATCCACTTAGCGTGGCTCGCTTCCGGTCAGGACAAAAACCTTCTGGCCGATCCGATCAGGATGCTGGAGGCCCTGCGCCGTGTCGCTTCGCGCCTCACGGTATTTTGCCAAAGAGGGAGGATGCAGGCCCCCAGTCGCCCACATGTGCTCTATGGCTTGCTGGAGCAGATGCTGCATGAGTCTGTAGCCCCGTTCGGCGGTTCGTTCCATGCCAAGCTCTGGTTGCTGCGGTATGTGTCTGACCAGGCCACCGCGTCTCCGCAGCTGCGACTGATTGTTCAATCTCGGAATCTGACGTTTGATCGATCGTGGGATATCAGCCTCAAGCTGGACGGTGCGCCAAGCGGGACTAATCGTCGCCGCAATATCCCGCTGGGCAAACTGCTGGATGTTCTGCAAACCAGGGAGGTCTGCACGAAACAGATGTCCCGGTCCCGCAAGAATTCCGTTGAGTCCCTGATTGCGGATGCGAAGCAGGCTGATTGGGACCCGCCAGATGGCTTCGAGGACCTGCGTTTCCACGCGCTAGGTCTGGATACCAAGCATTGGTTGCCCGAGCCGTCTCGAGAGCTGGCAGTCATTTCCCCTTTTGTGCGCGCGGATGCGCTGAAAAGGTTGGCGGCGACGACGGAGCGACCACGTCTGTTGATCGCCAGATCCGAAGAACTTGAATCCGTGTCAACGGATGTACTTCAGTTGTTTGAGTCCACGAGGATACTGGCGGAGCAGGCTGCGTCAGGTGACACGGAAGATGACCAGGCTGCCGGCGAGCAGGGGTTGCACGCAAAGGTCTATATCCAGCAGCGTGGGTGGGGCGGCTCAGATACCCACATCATCCTTGGCTCGGCGAACGCGACCGACCGTGTTGTAACACCAGGAATAAGCGCGCGCAGTCTTGAGCTCTTGGTGGAACTGATTGGCAAGCGACGAAACGTTGGATCAATCGATGACTTGTTCGCCAAGGACGGCTTCGGCGACCTGTTGGTGGATTACTCGTCAGCACCCCCGTCAGAAGTGGATCATGAGCGTATCGACAGCGAGAAGATGCTGGAGCGGGTTCGTGCGCAGCTAGCGGCTGTCGTATGGCAGATCCAATGTACGGCAATGAATGAGCATTGGAGCCTGTCCCTGTCGGCCGACAGAGAGGCTGAAGTGGAAGCGGTAGAAGTCCGAGTTTGGCCGCTAAGCGTCAGCTTCGAGCGGTCGGTTCCGAGCAAGTTCTCGACCCCCACGCATGGCACTGAATTGGGTACGTTTGCAACGGAGGAAGTCACGGCCTTGTTGGGCTTCCACCTCAAGACCGGGGCTTATGAAGTCCGATTTGCCATCGAGGCAAGTGTTCAGGGCATGCCCGCTGATCGCGATGACGCAGTGACAAGGTTGATCATCCGCAATCGTGAAGGCTTTGTGCGATACCTGCTCTTGTTGCTGGGGAATCTTGCTGGTGAAAGTGGAGGTGTCGATCTTGGCAATGGATTGTGGAGCGGCATGGGGTTTGCGGACAGCAGCGCGCCGCCCTTGTTCGATCTGCTTGCCAGTGCTTATGCACGGGACTCCAAGAACGTTGTGCCTATCGCGCGTTTGATCCGGCGTTTGGCCGATGGCGAAGGACAGTCAGTGGTGCCGGAAGACTTTCTGAGGATGTGGAGAGTCTTTGAGGAAGCTCTGAAAAAGGACGGTATTCATGTCGACACCCTTTGACGCCACACCGGTTCTTGATCGGCTCAAGGATTTCCAGCGACGCACCGTCGACTACGTGTTTCAACAGATGTATGAAGTACCACAACCCGTTACGCGATTTTTGGTAGCCGATGAGGTGGGTCTCGGCAAGACGATGGTTGCCAAGGGGCTCATTGCTAAGGTGGTCGAGCGCTTGCAGTCGACGATACGTCGCATCGACATCATCTACGTCTGCTCTAACGCGGATATCGCTGCGCAGAACATCGGCCGCTTGAACGTGACCGGACAAGAGGCTTTTGCCAAGGCGACCCGGCTTACGTTGTTGCCGCTTGAGTTGAAGGACCTGGATCCTGATCCGACGAAGCCGCGGATAAATTTCGTGAGCTTCACCCCCGGAACAACGTTCGAGCTGGGTAACAGGGGTGGAACCAAGCCTGAGCGTCGACTGATCTATCAGATGCTGGCGGAAGGTCGGGATGCGCGATTCGTTTATGGCTTGTGTCAACTCATGCGTGTGACTGCTGGGGAGAAAGGGTGGTCCGATTACGCCGAGGAGCGGGTGACGTACGACGAGACGATCGCACGGTCATTCTGCGAGCTGGTTTTCAATGACGCTGAGCTCAGCGGCCGTCTCTTCGCTCTGTCTGAGTATTTCTACGATGGGAGGCGGACGAGAACAGACGAAATTCTCGGTGGCGCGCTTGCTCTGGTGGCTGATCTACGCAAAAAATTGGCGCGCGTTTGCTTGGATGCACTGGAACCTGATCTCGTCATACTTGATGAGTTTCAACGGTTTCGTGATTTGCTCGATTCTCGTAACCCTGCGGCAGAGCTTGCACAAGCGCTTTTCAATGCGCCCGATGTGCGGGTTGTTCTTCTTTCCGCCACGCCTTACAAAATGTACGTTCGTGATGAAGAGAATGAGGACCATTTCAAGGATTTCAAACAGACTCTAAAATTTCTGATGAACGATGATGAAGCACAAGTGGGGAGTGTCGTTGTCGGTCTTCAAGAGCTACGGGATGGCATTTTCGCGTCGTCTTCGGAGGAAGATCTGACACGGTTTGATGCTGCAAAACAGCGCGTCGAAGCCGGACTCTTAAGTGTCATGTGCAGAACTGAGCGGGTCGGAAGCACATTGCATCAAGACGCGATGGTTCGAGAAGTATCGGATGAGCCGCCGCTAAAATCGAGCGATCTGGGGGATCTCGCCTTCCTCGATGGTGTCGCGCGAGCCGTCGGCGCACGCGATACGCTGGACTACTGGAAGTCCAGCCCGTACCTGCTCAATTTCATGAAGGAATATGAACTCAAGCGACGATTTGTTGTTGGCCTGAACAATGATGCTGAGCTGCGAAAAATCACGCGAACCAACGCCAGCCGTCTTTTGTCCCGCCAGCAGGTGAGTCAGTTTGAGGAGCTTGAATCGGGAAATGCGCGTCTCCGTGCGCTAGCTAGCGAGATGCGTGAGAAAGGTTTGTGGCGACTCTTGTGGATGCCGCCGTCGTTGCCTTACTGGCGGCCTGAGGGGCCGCATGCGTTGTCAGGTGACGTGAGCAAGACGCTGGCCTTTTCCGCATGGAACGTCGTGCCGGATGCGCTGGCGTGCATGCTCTCGTATGAAGCTGATCGCCTTATGCTGGAGAGCATGCCTTTAAAGGCATACGAAGGCATGGAGCGATTCAGCGGGCGCTTGAAGGACATGACGGCATTCGCGCTGCTTTGCCCATCGCCGGCTCTCGCGGAACTGCTCGATCCATTGACGTTATCTCGGGACATGCGAGTCGCAGGAGGCGCGGACATGGCCACTGCGCTCAATATGGCGGTCAAGGTTATTCAACCGCTGTTGGCTGATCTACTGATCGGAGCAATTGAGTCAGGTCCGGTGGATAGGCGCTGGTATTGGGTGGCGTTGGCACGGATGACGATGGCTAGATATCCCAGCGTCAGGGACTGGACTGCGCCGGGACTGGGGATGACGTCGTCGTCATCAGAAACGAGCTTCTCAGGACATGTCGAGCGATTCGTGGGGGCGGGTGAGCCTGTGCTGGACCCTCCGTTGGGTCGCCTTCCCGCGGATGTGTGTGAGGTTGTCGCAGAGCTGGCATTGGCCAGTCCTGGGGTCTGCGCGCTGAGATCCCTAAAGCGAATCGCGCCAGAGCTCGCGTGGGACCACAAGGACCTTTTAGAAGCAGCTTGGCAAGTCTCAGAAGGTTTCCGCAGTTTGTACAACCGGCCCGAAGTGGTGGTGATGCTTCAGCAAGATGAAACGGAGGCGGACAGCTACTGGCAAAGGGCACTGCACTACGGTTTGGAAGGCAACCTCGCATCGCTGCTTGATGAGCATATTCACGTGTTGAACGAGTCTCTTGGACTGGTGGACAAGCCGGCAGCCGAGCGTGTTAAAGGTGTTGCCGCAGAAGTCAGAACTGCTCTATCCATCCATGCATCGAGTCTGAAACCTGATGATATCGAAGTTGGCCCAGACGGAGTGAGCATCGACAGCAAACCCCTGAGCATGCGCTGTCGGTATGCAGTGCGCTTTGGAGACCAGCGAGAAGAGGACAAGGCCGTTTCACGCAAGGAAGCGATACGTGTGGCGTTCAACTCCCCTTTTAGGCCGTTTGTACTCGCCACGACATCTGTTGGGCAGGAGGGCCTCGACTTCCATCAGTGGTGCCACTCTGTGTTGCATTGGAATTTACCTTCAAACCCTGTCGACCTGGAACAGAGGGAAGGACGAGTCCATCGATACAAGGGATACGCGGTTCGCAAGAATGTCGCGAAGACATGGGGTGATCACGTATTTCCTCTGTTGCCGGCGACCGAGGCGGATGTTTGGGAGCTGATGTTCAACGCCGCTGTTCAAGGTCGCTCTCCAGCAAGTAGCGATCTCGTTCCGTATTGGATTATGGACGTGGAAGACGGGGCAAAAATCGAACGCCGATTCCTGGTGACCCCATTTAGCGTTGAAGCGTCCAGGGTCATTCGCCTGAAGCGCAGTCTCGCTTTATACCGTATGGTCTTCGGGCAACCGAGACAGGAAGACTTGCTAATGCATCTCCTCGATACATTCAGCGCTGAAGACGCCCCTCGCGTTGCGGAGCGTTGGAGCATAAGTTTGATGCCACCTAGCAGCAGCCCGGAGCTTCTCGTGGAGTTGGCCTCCACCTGAAGCCGTTGCAGCCACCGGTGATTGCTGCATCAAGCTGACAAGCCAGAGCTCATTGATGCTTTGCTAACCCAGGCCCGATGACACAGCCGTTCTCTACGCATTTCTTGACGGCCGGGACGCATAGGGCGAACACCAACTCCAAGCGTGAGTGACCCCATGTCCGCTCCACGAACCATTCGTCATTTAGTAGGATAGGACGTCATTCGCCGCAACTTCTGCATAGTTCGAGGGAACGGAGGGGACAAGATCCAACGTCTGACGGTAACTGTGACGGTAGATTTTTCAATTTATCTTTCAAGAATTGGGCTTTTTAAAGGGTTTTAGGCCTTTTTCGAGTCCACCCATAGCCACCAAACGCCTCTTTGCAAATCGCGGAAGTCGATCGCAGACCTTGCATAACCAAGGTGCCCGACTTTCTTGGCGCCTGCGATTTCTTCCTGTGTTCCGTCAGCCATGTCCTCAGGTGGAAGCTGGCCTCTGTTCGTGAGGTCATTGCGGCGCAGGCTGGCTGGGGGTGTCGTCTTTCTACCGATGCCGGGCGGCTTTCCGGCGGGCTGTACAATCGACCGATGAACATCTTCAAAGTATTCACTCTCGAAGCAGCCCACCGCCTGCCCAACGTGCCGGAGGGCCACAAATGCGCGCGGCTGCATGGGCATTCGTTCCGGGTCGAGTTGCATTTGACCGGCGATGTGGGCGCGGAGTCGGGCTGGGTGATGGATTTCGGCGATGTCAAAGCGGTGTTTCAGCCGCTCTACGAACAGCTCGATCATCACTATCTCAATGACATCCAGGGATTGGAGAATCCGACCAGCGAGCGGCTGGCGGTGTGGATCTGGGATCGGCTGAAGCCCGCGCTGCCGCTGCTTTCCGAAGTGGTGGTGCATGAAACCTGCACGTCGGGATGTCGATACCGGGGCATGTGAGCCGACCCCGTCACCGGGTCCGCGCCAGGCTCTGCAGTCTTCGGTCGGGGCTGGGCTCGGGATGAGCGCTTTGACGCGGCGCGATGTGACCCATGGCGACTCCAACAGATCGTTTTTCCTGAATATTTCCCCGCTGGTCTGGTTGTCGCCCGGAAATATATATTGCACTGCACAAAATCTTTCGCTAGAATGGCTGCCACTACCCCATCCTCAACGAGGACCAAGCCATGACGCAGCAGTTCAACAACCAGCTTTTCGCTTTCACCAAGCAGTTCACCGACAGCGCGTTCAAGGCGCAGTCGCTGGCCTTGAAGGGCCTGGAGACGGTCGCCGAGCTGCAGCTCAAGGCGCTCGAGGAGCAGTCCAAGGTCTCCGCCCAGTTCGTCGCCGAGGCGATGGAAACCCGCGACATGGACGGCCTGCGCAGCCTGTGGGAAAAGGGCAGCAGCCTGAGCCGCGAGAATGCCGAGCGCGCCGTGGCCGTTTCGCAGGAAGTGATCGCCGTGACCCAGAAGACCGCCGAGTCGCTGAATGCCCTCGTGCAGGAGCAGCGTCAGGCTGCCAATGACGCGGTCGCCGCGCCGGTGGCCGCCAAGAAGGCTTCCGCCAAGTAATCAGGCGGGATCAGTTGCGCTCTGCGTGACCCGAACAGGGCCGGACATCGTTCCGGCCCTGTTTGCGTGTGGCCTCGAAAGATCCTGTGGCAGGGCTCCGCGGGGTTCACAATTCAATGCGTTAAGCGTGCCGCGGGACATGATGTCGCAGCTTTCACGGCTTGTCCCGGCAACTTTTCAACTGCTATACTTTTACGGATTGGATCGTGGCCCGCAGCTGTATCGGTGCCGCCTGCTGCAGGCCGCGCGGAGAAGCTACGTTGCTCAACAGTCTTGCCTCCGGTCGACGCATCGCGCTGCGCATTGTCCTGTTGCAGTTGCTGGTGGCGTTGCTGGTCGGCCTCGTGTTTCTCGCATCGGGACCGCGTGAAGCGGTTTCGGCTGCTGCGGGCGCGACGATGGTGGCGCTGGGTACCGCGCTGATGTCGGCGCGATTCTTCAGTGGCGTGACGGGCGCGGGTCAGGCGTTGGGCCGTTTGCTGACGGGCGTGCTCCTGAAATGGATCGTGATCGTCGGAGGGCTGATCGTGATCCTGTTCCAATTCAAGTTGCCACCGCTGGCCGCCATCACGGGGTTGGCGGCGGCTTACGCGGTTTATCTGCTGGCGTTCAGATTCAAGGGTTGATCCATGGCAAGCGAGCCGACTGGCGGTCTTACCGAATACATCCAGCACCATCTCAAGCACCTGACTCCGCATGCCAGCGAGGGCGGGTTCTGGGCGGTGCACGTCGACTCGGTCACCGTGTCGCTGGTGCTGGGCGTGCTGTTCTGCCTGTGGTTCTGGCTGAAGGCGCGCAAGGCCACGGCCGGCGTGCCGGGCAAGGGTCAGGCGTTCGTCGAGATCATCCTCGAGTTCGTCGATGGCCAGGTCAAGGACGTGTTCCACGGTGATCGCCGCGTGCTGGGGCCGCTGGCGTTGACCGTGTTCGTCTGGGTGTTCCTGATGAATGCGATGGACCTGCTGCCGGTCGACCTGCTGCCGTGGATCACCGAGAAGTTCGGCGTGGGTCATTTCCGCGCCGTGCCCACCGCCGACATCAACATGACGTTCGCGATGTCACTGACGGTGTTCGTGCTGATCATCTTCTACAGCTTCAAGGCCAAGGGCGCCGGCGGCTACATGAGCGAGCTGTTCACCGCGCCGTTCGGCAAGCATCCGCTGCTGTGGATCCCCAATTTCGCGCTGAACCTGGTCGAGCTTGCCTCCAAGCCGGTGAGCCTGGCGATGCGACTGTTCGGCAACATGTATGCAGGCGAGCTGGTGTTCATGCTGATCGCCGGCCTGTTCAGCGCCGGTGCCGGCCTGGCGGGCTGGGCGCTGTATGGTGCGGGCATCATCGGCTACACGGTGTGGGGCATCTTCCACATCCTGATCATCTCGATCCAGGCGTTCATCTTCATGGTGCTGACGATCGTGTACATCTCGATGGCGCACGATCACCACTGATCGGCATCTTCGAATCATCTGCTGCAACCGCTTTGTCTATTCCAGTTTGAATTTCTCAGGAGACTACCGTGGAACATCTCGTCCAGTTTGCACAAATCCAGGGCTTCACCGCCATCGCGCTCGGCCTGATCATCGGTTTTGGTGCGCTCGGCGCCTGTATCGGTATCGGCATCATGGGTTCGAAGTTCCTTGAAGCCGCCGCGCGTCAGCCGGAGCTGGTGCCGCTGCTGCAGGGCCGCATGTTCCTGCTGGCTGGTCTGATCGATGCCGCGTTCCTGATCGGCGTGGCGCTGGCGATGTACTTCGCCGTGGCCAACCCGCTGCTGGGCAAGGTGCTGTCCGCCGCTGGCGCGGGTCAGTAAGAAGCACGCTCGCGATGGCGCCCGTCGAGGCGTCATCGCGTATCTGGCGCGGGTTTCCCTGATTCCCGCGTTTGTCTTGTTCCGTATTTACAGGTAACGCAGCGATGGATTTCAACGCGACCTTGATTGGCGAAATGATTTCGTTCGCCATCCTGATCTGGTTCAGCGTCCACTTCATCTGGCCGCACATCAACAAGGCCATCGAAGATCGCCAGGTCAAGATCGCCGAAGGCCTGAATGCCGCCGAGCGCGCCCACGCCGAGCTGAAGAGCGCGGACGTGAAGGTGGCTGGCGAGATCAAGCAGGCGCGCCTGCAGGCGTCGGAGATCATCGACAAGGCCCAGCAGCAGGCCAATCAGATCATCGAAAAGGCCCGTGGCGAAGCGATCAGCGAGATCAATCGTCTGAAGGCCGCGGCGCAGGACGACATCGCGTCGATGGCGCAGCGGGCGCGCGACCAGCTGCGTGAGCAGGTCGGTGCGCTTGCGGTGCAGGGTGCCAGCAAGATCGTGCAGCGCGAGGTGGATGCCTCGACGCACAAGGCCCTGCTCGACCAGCTTGCGGCCGAGATCTGATCGATGGCCCAGGCAATCACTCTCGCCCGTCCGTACGCCCGCGCCGCGTTTGAAGTGGCGCACGCGTCCGGCACGCTGGCTTCGTGGTCGCAGTCGCTGGCGTTTGCGGCGGCGGTGGCCGGCGACCCGCTGGTGGCCGGCCTCGGCAACGATCCGCGGGTGCTGCCGGCTCAGCTGGTGGCGCTGCATCTGCCAGCCGGCATGGCGGTCGATGCGCCGTTCGGCCAGTTCCTGAGCGAGATGGCCGAACAGCGTCGGCTGGTGTTGCTGCCCGAAGTGGCCGAGTTGTTCGAGACGCTCAAGCGTGAGTCCGAGTCGCAGCTGCTGGTCAAGGTGACCAGCGCGATGAGCCTGGACGCAGCGCAGTCCGAACAGCTCAAGGCTTCGCTGAAGCGCCGTTTCAAGCGCGAGATCGAACTGGAGACCTCGGTCGATGCCTCGCTGCTGGCTGGCGTGGTGATCGATACCGGCACGGAAGTGATCGACGGTTCGGCGCGCGGACGTCTCGCGCAGCTGGCCAGTGCGTTGAGCCAATAAGTTTTACGCGAAGTCCGTTTCGCGAAGAGCAAAAGCCGGTCATCCATGGCCGGACTCTTCAAAAGAGAATTCAATTCCGGGATAGGCAACCATGTCCAGCACTACACTGAATCCGTCCGAGATCAGCGAACTGATCAAGAGCCGCATCGAGCAGTTCAAGCTCGGCGCGGAAGCGCGCAACGAGGGCACGATCATCAGCGTGTCCGACGGCATCGTGCGCATCCACGGCCTGGCCGACGTGATGCAGGGCGAAATGATCGAACTGCCGGGCAACGCGTTTGCGCTGGCGCTGAACCTCGAGCGCGACTCGGTCGGCGCGGTGGTGCTGGGTGAATACCAGCACCTGCGCGAAGGCGACACTGCCAAGACCACCGGCCGCATCCTCGAAGTGCCGGTTGGCCCGGAACTGCTCGGCCGCGTCGTCGACGCGCTGGGCAACCCGATCGACGGCAAGGGTCCGATCAACGCCAAGCTCAACGCCGAAGTCGAGAAGGTCGCGCCGGGCGTGATCTGGCGCAAGTCGGTCGACCAGCCGCTGCAGACCGGCTACAAGTCGGTCGACGCGATGATCCCGGTCGGTCGTGGCCAGCGCGAGCTGATCATCGGCGACCGCCAGACCGGCAAGACCGCGCTGGCGATCGACGCGATCATCGCGCAGAAGGGTTCGGGCATTAAGTGCATCTACGTGGCGATCGGCCAGAAGCGCTCGTCGGTGGCCAACGTGGTGCGCAAGCTGGAAGCGCACGGCGCGCTGGCACACACCATCGTGGTGGTCGCCTCGGCCTCCGAGTCGGCTGCGCTGCAGTACGTGGCGCCGTATTCGGGTTGCGCGATGGGTGAATACTTCCGCGATCGCGGCGAAGACGCACTGATCGTGTACGACGATCTTTCCAAGCAGGCCGTGGCGTATCGCCAGATCTCGCTGCTGCTGAAGCGTCCGCCGGGCCGCGAAGCGTATCCGGGCGACGTGTTCTATCTCCACTCCCGTCTGCTCGAGCGCGCATCGCGCGTGTCCGAGGAATACGTCGAGAAGTTCACCAACGGCGAAGTGAAGGGCAAGACCGGTTCGCTGACCGCGCTGCCGATCATCGAGACGCAGGGCGGCGACGTTTCGGCGTTCGTGCCGACCAACGTGATCTCGATCACCGACGGCCAGATCTTCCTGGAAACCGACCTGTTCAACGCCGGCATCCGTCCGGCCGTGAACGCCGGTATCTCGGTGTCCCGCGTCGGCGGCGCCGCGCAGACCAAGATCGTCAAGAAGCTGTCCGGCGGCGTGAAGCTGGCGCTGGCGCAGTTCCGCGAGCTGGCCGCGTTTGCGCAGTTCGCCTCGGATCTGGACCCGGCCACCCGCGCCCAGCTGGACCGTGGTCAGCGCGTGACCGAGCTGATGAAGCAGGCGCAGTACGCGCCGCTTTCCATCGCCGAGCTGGCGCTGTCGGTGTACGCGGCCGAGAAGGGCTACCTCGACGATCTGCCGGTGAACAAGGTGCTGGCGTTCGAAAAGGGCCTGCACGCCTTCATGCACCAGAACCACGAAGAACTGATGAAGAAGATCGTGGCCACCGGTGACTGGAATGGCGACATCGAAGCGACCTTCAAGGCCTCGCTGGACGAGTACAAGAAGACCGGTAGCTGGTAAGAGGAGCCGGGAACAGGGAATAGAGAATCGGGAATAGGAAGAGCCACGGCGCATCGCGCTCCGCTTTGAACCATTCCCCATTCCCCATTCCCCCGAGTGAGCAAAGCGAGCGAGTAAAGCATGGCCAGCGGACGCGAAATCAAAACCAAGATCAAGAGCACGCAGAACATGCGCAAGGTGACGCGCGCGCTCGAAATGGTCTCTGCCGCGAAGATCCGTCGTGCGCAGGACCTGATGAAGGCTTCGCGTCCGTACGCCCGCTCGATGCGCAAGGTGATCGCGCACGTGGCCCAGGCCAGCACGGATTTCAGCCATCCGTTCCTGACCCAGCGCGACAACGTGGCGCGGGTCGGTTTCATCGTGGTGTCGACCGACCGCGGCCTGTGCGGTGGCCTCAACTCCAACCTGTTCCGTCGCCTGCTGCCGGCGATCGTCGAGTGGCAGAAGCAGGGCGTGCAGGTCGACGTGGTCGCGGTGGGCCAGAAGGCGGTGGCGTTCTTCCGTCGGCTCAAGGGCGTTAACCTGATCGGCAGCGTGACCCATCTGGGCGAGAAGCCCAGGCTGGAGCAGCTGGTCGGCGTGATCAAGGTGATGATGGACGCCTATACGTCCAACGGTCTGGATCGCGTGTTCCTCGCCTACAACGACTTCGTCAACACCATGACGCAGAAGCCGACCATCGACGCGCTGCTGCCGTTGCCGCTGGTGGCTACGGAAATGGAAGCCCACCAGGCGGCCGGCGAGTCGGCTTACGCCGGCGTGAAGCTGGAAGCGAGCCACGACTGGGACTACATCTACGAGCCCGACGCGCAGACCGTGCTGGAGCACGTGCTGGGTCGCTACATCGAGTCCGTGGTGTACCAGGCGGCCCTGGAGAACCTGGCCAGCGAGCACGCCGCCCGCATGGTCGCGATGAAGAGCGCGTCGGACAACGCGAACAAGGTGATCGGCGAATTGACGCTGGTCTACAACAAGGCCCGCCAGGCCGCGATCACCCAGGAAATTTCCGAAATCGTGGGAGGAGCGGCTGCGGTGTAACCGCGGCAGCTCTTGAAAAAAATTCATGGCGACGCGAAGCGGCGCCGCAATAGACCTAAAGAGATTCATCCGGAGCTATCAGCATGAGCCAGGGCAAAGTTGTTCAGATCATCGGCGCGGTCGTCGACGTGGAATTCCCCCGCGATCAGGTGCCGCAGGTGTATGACGCACTGAAGATCGACGGCACCGAGATCACGCTGGAAGTCCAGCAGCAGCTCGGCGACGGCGTCGTGCGCACGATCGCGCTCGGTTCCACTGAAGGCCTGAAGCGCGGCCTGCAGGCGCGCAACACCGGCGAAGGCATCAAGGTGCCGGTCGGCAAGGCGACGCTGGGCCGCATCATGGACGTGCTCGGCAACCCGATCGACGAAGCCGGCCCGATCGGCGAGCAGGACCAGTGGGTCATCCACCGCGAAGCGCCCAGCTATGACGAGCAGGCGGCCGCGACCGACCTGCTGGAAACCGGCATCAAGGTCATCGACCTGGTCTGCCCGTTCGCCAAGGGCGGCAAGGTCGGCCTGTTCGGCGGCGCCGGCGTCGGCAAGACCGTCAACATGATGGAACTGATCAACAACATCGCCAAGGCGCACTCGGGTCTGTCCGTGTTCGCCGGCGTGGGCGAGCGTACCCGCGAGGGCAACGACTTCTACCACGAGATGAAGGACTCCAACGTGCTCGACAAGGTGGCCATGGTGTACGGCCAGATGAACGAGCCGCCGGGCAACCGCCTGCGCGTCGCGCTGACCGGCCTGACCATGGCCGAATACTTCCGCGACGAGAAGGACGCGTCGGGCAAGGGCAAGGACGTGCTGCTGTTTGTCGACAACATCTACCGCTACACGCTGGCCGGTACCGAAGTGTCGGCGCTGCTGGGCCGCATGCCGTCCGCCGTGGGTTACCAGCCGACCCTGGCCGAGGAAATGGGCGTGCTGCAGGAGCGCATCACCTCGACCAAGACCGGCTCGATCACCTCGATCCAGGCCGTCTACGTGCCCGCCGATGACTACACCGATCCGTCGCCGGCCACCACCTTCGTGCATCTGGACTCCACCGTGGCGCTGTCGCGTGATATCGCCAGCCTGGGCATCTACCCGGCGGTTGACCCGCTGGCCTCGACCAGCCGCCAGCTCGACCCGCTGGTGATCGGTGAAGAGCACTACAACGTCGCCCGCCGCGTGCAGGGTACGCTGCAGCGCTACAAGGAGCTGAAGGACATCATCGCGATTCTCGGCATGGACGAGCTGAGCGAAGAGGACAAGCAGGCCGTGTCGCGCGCCCGCAAGTGCGAGCGCTTCTTCTCGCAGCCGTTCCACGTGGCCGAAGTGTTCACCGGCTCGCCGGGCAAGTACGTGTCGCTGAAGGAAACCATCCGTGGCTTCAAGATGATCGTCGACGGCGATGTCGACCACCTGCCGGAGCAGGCGTTCTACATGGTCGGCGGCATCGACGAGGCGATCAAGAAGGCCGAGGACATGGGCGCCAAGAAAGCCGCCTGAGGCGGCTTTCGGGGATCGGGAACAGAGAATGGGGAATCGGCAAAGCAAGAGCGCCGGTTCCTTCCGCTCCTGACCATTCCCCATTCCCGATCCCCCATTCCCTTCGAGCGTAGCGAGAAAAGCCATGACCCAAACCATTCGCGTCGACATCGTCAGTGCCGAAGCCGAGATCTTCTCCGGCGACGCGACGATGGTCGTTGCCACCGGCGAGCTCGGTGAGCTCGGCATCACGCCGCGCCACGCACCGCTGATCACCCGCCTCAAGCCCGGCCATGTCGACGTGCTGCTGGACGGCGGCGAGCGCCAGCAGTTCTGGGTATCCGGCGGCATTCTGGAAGTGCAGCCGCAGGTGGTCACGGTACTGGCCGACAGCGCGGCCCGCGCCGCCGACCTGGACGAGGCCTCGGCGCAGCGCGCCAAGCAGGAGGCCGAGACTGCCCTGGCCAACCGCACCGACGCGATGGAGATTGCCGAGGCGCAGGCCAAGCTGGCCGAAGCGATGACCCAGCTGCAGGCGCTGGAGCGTTTGCGCAAGAATCTGAAGCACTGAGCTTGTGCGCTCGTCCATGAGCGCAGAGCCAAGATCAGGAAGCGGCCATCCACGGTCGCACCCGCGGATGAAGCGGTTGCTTCGATGGACATTGCGAACTGCGAACGCCGGCCTTGTGCCGGCGTTTTCATGTCGGCACGATCCGGCCTCGGATGACCGGAAAGGGCGGGACATGGGAAAGCGGACGAACCTGGGACATGCGGCGGCAAGCCTGCTGTTCCTGTTGCTGGGTGGCTGCGTCACGTCACCGGCATCGAACAAGCCGAACGCCACCGGCGACGCCTCATGGCGGATCGAGATGCCGCCGGGCACGGTGAGTTACCAACTGGCGATGGGTGAGGTGTCCAGCGGCGCGACACCATTCCGGCGGGTGAAGCCGGTGTATCCGCCGGGCCTGCTGGACGCTTGCCCGCCACCGCAGGAGGTGCCGGCGCTGGTCATCGTCGATGACCAGGGCGCGGTAGCCGAGGTGCGGGTGGCCGGCGAGCAGCAGGCCGACGCGAGCCGGCACGCCTTCATCGATGCGGTGCGCGCCGCCGCCAGGCAGTGGCGGTTCCAGCCCCTTCTCATCAGTCGCTGGGCTGCCGACGCCGACGGCAACAGCCACGTGGTCGACAGCGGCACGCGGCCATTCAGCCTCACCTACGTCTTCCGCTTCGAATGCCACTTGGGCAAGCCTTCGGTTTCGGCCGCGGCAGCGCAGGGCTGAGTCAGCTTTGCCGGCAACGGCGCCGAAACGGCTGCTATGCTTTTCGATCGAAACACGTCAGGGCCGACACCATGAACCACGCACCACTCCACGTCATCATCCTCGCGGCCGGCGCCGGCACGCGGATGAAGTCCAGCCGCCCCAAGGTGCTGATGCCGCTGGCGGGCCGGCCGTTGCTGGCGCACGTGATCGACGCCGCGCGGGCGTTGCAGCCGGCGGCGCTGCACATCGTCTACGGTCATTGCGGCGAGCAGGTGCAGGCGGCGTTCGCCGACCAGGCCGACCTGCGCTGGGCACTGCAGGCCGAGCGCCTGGGCACCGGCCACGCGGTGGAGCAGGCGCTGGGCGAGGTGCCGGACGACGCGCGCGTGCTGGTGCTGTATGGCGACGTGCCGATGACCCGCGTCGAGACGCTGCGGCAACTGGTGGAAGCCGAGGGCGGCTTCAGCCTGCTGACCATGCGACTGGCCGAGCCGCGCGGCTACGGCCGGGTGCTGTGCGACGGCAATGCCCGCGTGCGGGCGGTGGTCGAAGAGAAGGACGCCGACGACGTGCAGCGTGCGGTGAACCTGGTCAACACCGGCATCCTGATCGCCGGTGCCGGAGTCCTGCGTGGCTGGATCGGGCGGCTCGATCGCAACAACGCGCAGGGCGAGTATTACCTCACCGACATCTTCCGCATGGCGGCCGAGGAAAACCATCCCGCGTTGAGCGTGGAGTGCGCCGATCCGGTCGAGGCCGCCGGCGCCAACAATCCGCTGCAGCTGACCGAACTGGAGGCTGCCTTCCGCCGGCGCGCCGCGCACGCCCTGCTTGCCGACGGCGTGCGCCTAGCCGATCCCCTGCGCATCGATGTGCGTGGCGCGGTCACCGCCGGGCGCGACGTGGAGCTGGACATCGACGTGATCCTGGAAGGCTCCGTGGTGCTGGGTGATGACGTGCGCATCGGTGCCTTCATCCGATTGCGCAATGTGCATCTGGCGGCCGGCACCGTGGTGCAATCGCACTGCGACCTCGACGGGGTGGTCACCCATGGCCCCTGCACGATCGGCCCGTTTGCGCGGCTGCGTCCAGGCACCGAACTGGATGCCGGCGTGCATGTGGGCAATTTCGTCGAGACCAAGAAGACCCGTCTGGGCGAAGGCAGCAAGGCCAACCACCTCACCTATCTCGGCGACACCGAGGTGGGCCGTGGCGTCAACATCGGCGCCGGCACCATCACCTGCAACTACGACGGCGTGAACAAGCATCTCACGCGAATCGGCGACGGCGCCTTCATCGGATCGAACAGCTCGCTGGTCGCGCCGGTGTCGATCGGCGCCCAGGCCACCATCGGCGCCGGCTCGGTGATCACCCGCGATGCGCCCGATGGCGAGCTGACCGTGGCGCGCGGCAAGCAGCAGACTTACGAGGGCTGGAAGCGGCCGGTGAAGCGGTAGTCGGTCGGAACGGGGATGCTCTAACCGTTCCCCCGTTCCTCAGACGTACCGCCAGCCGTCGATCTCGAACAGCAGTTCGCTGCGGCAGATGTCGCCGTGCAACAGCAGCACCGGCACGCCGGGCAGCCGGCTGCCGAGAAACTCGCGCACGCGGGCAGCGTCGCCACGATGGCGCACGTACGCCTTCAGCGGCGAGTGGCTGTCGAACCCGCTGGCCATGCCGGCGTTGGCCAGCAAGGCGTCGAGGTTGACCATGGTTTCGGCGAGCTGGGCGTCCAGGTCGTGCTGGTGCGCCGAAGCATGGCCGACCACGGCGGCGGTGCCGGAAATGGCCAGCACGTCGCCAGCCGGCAGGATCATCGCGCGGGCGAAACTGGGCGGGGTCCGGCCGTACTGGCGAGGGTAGCGCCAGGCGCTGATCTGGCGCGGGTTCTCGACTTTCCGGCCGGGACGGTCGCAGGCCAGCAGGTAGACCTGCAAGTGATGCGCGTCGCCGTGGTGGCCGATCGCGGTGGCGGCCGGGAAACCTTCGCTGAAGAAATCGCCCATGCCGCTGGCACGACCATCGCAGAAGTGCTTGTAGTGCTCGGCGTCGCCATCACCGTGGTTGATGGCGCCGAGGTAGTTCCACACGCGCTGCACGTGGTGCTCCGCCCGCGCGGATACCAGCTGGTGCAACTGACGATAGGCCAGCTCCGCGGTGGCCGTGGCGCCGCCGTGTTCGCGTTCGTCCAGCTCGATCGAGGCAAACAGCCAGCCGCCGCCGGCCGCCCAGTGCATCGCACCGTCGCTGCCGCTGCTGACCGGCGCATCGACCTGCCACAGTTCCAGCGGTGCCGGACCCTCGAACGCTTCCAGCGGCACCTGCAGATGACGCGGGTCGCCGCTGCGCGGGGCGTGCTTGCCGAAGCCGAACGCCGCCAGCGTGCCGGACTCGGCCAGCGCTGCGGCGGGTTCGGCCATGCGATAGGAAACCCGCGGCGCGGGGCGCGCCAGCGAGTCGACCTGCGGATTTTCACTTCCCTGAACCATTCTCGACAACCGGGGACGACAAGGGCGCTATGTTACACTCCGCGCCCACTGCCACCGGGGGGAGGCAATGAAAACAACGTACGGAATCGAGCATGGCAGAGCAGACCGCAGCGCAGCACGAATTGGCCACCCTGGTGGTGGAATGCCTGAACCTCGAGTCGGTCGCAGCGGATCAGATCGAACCGGATGCACCCTTGTTCGGCGGCGAGCTGGGCCTGGATTCGATCGACGCGCTGGAAATCGCCCTGGCAGTGTCCAAGCACTACGGCTTTCAGTTGCGTTCGGACAATCCGGACAACCGGCAGATCTTCACCAGCCTGCGTACCTTGTCCGATCACATCGAACAGCATCGCGCCAGCTGAAGTCGGCAACCCTCCGTGTTCGCACCGGTGCCCGCTGTCGCGTCGTCACGCCGTCTTCCCGCGGGAATGGCAGGGTAAGCTCCCGGATGGGGCCCGCGCGGAATCTTGCATGACGGCATCCTCTCCATCGCCCGACCATGCGCGGCGTTTTGCGCTGTGCCTGTTGCCGGTGTATCCACTGCTGGCGATCGCCGGTGCGCTGAGCCATCGACAGATTTTCGCCCTGCTGGCGCTCGCCCTGCTGCTGACCGTCCTGCTGCTGCCGCCCATGCTGGCGCGACGCGGTGCGGCGTGGCTGTTGTGGTGCGCGGTGCTGGCCGGCCTGCTGCTGGTGTGGATGGGCGGATTCGCCGGGCTGCTGCTGGAGGCGGTACCGGTGCTGATCAATGCACTGCTGGCGATCTGGTTCGGCCGCACCCTGGCCACCGCCGAGCCGCTGGTGGAACGCTTCATCATCGCCATCGAAGGGGCCGAGCGTCTGCAGCAGCCGGGCGTCGCCGCCTATGCGCGGCAGCTCACCTGGTTCTGGACCGTGTTGCTTGGCGCGCAGGCGCTGCTGCTGACCGTGCTGCTGTTGTGCGCCGATCACAGCGGCCTGCTGCAGCGTTTCGGCGTGGCCTCCCCGCTGCAAGTCCCCGAGCGCTGGGCGGCTGCATGGTTGCATCTGGGCTGCTACGCGTTGCTGGCTTTGGCCTTCCTGCTGGAATATGGGTATCGACGCTGGCGCCTGCGCCATCTCAGCCATCCGGGCCTGCACGACATGCTGTTGCAACTGGCGCTGCACTGGCCGCAGCTGGTGCGCGGCAAACCGGTGATGCCCTCATGAGCGACTGCTTCGAGCAGAGCCTGCGCATCGATGCCACCCACCCGGCGTTGCCGGGACACTTTCCCGGGCGTCCGCTGGTTCCCGGCGTGGTCCTGCTGGAACAGGTTGCGCTGGCACTGCGTCACTGGCGCGGACAACGCCTGGCGCGGGTGCTCGAGGCGAAATTCGTGGCATCGCTGCTGCCGGGCGAAACGGCCGCTTTGTGCCTGACCGGGGCCGTGCCGGAAGGCACGCGGGCCCGATTCGAGATCCGGCGCGAGGGCCATTTGCTGGCGCGTGGCGTGGTCGAGGGAGCGACATGAGCAACGAACACTGGCAGAGCCGGCCCGAAGGCGGTGGCCGCTTCGCGATCTGGCTGATCCGCAGCATCGCCCTGTACGGTGGCCGCCGGCTGGGCCGGTTGTGCCTGTATCCGATCACGCTGTATTTCTACGTGCGTCGGGGGCCGGAACGGCTCGCCTCGCGGCAGTATCTGGAACGGGTGCTGGACGGGCCGGTGTCGTCGTGGCAGGTGTTGAAGCACATCCATTGCTTCGCCGCCACGATCCTCGACCGGATCTTCCTGCTGGCGCATGGCGAGCAGCCGTTCCAGATCGAGACCGAAGGCCTGGAGTTGCTCGACGAACGCTATGCACGCGGTCGTGGCGTGCTGCTGTTCGGTTCCCACCAGGGCAGTTTCGAAGCCCTTCGCGCGGTGGGTGCGCGCAGGCCCGACATGCCGCTGCGGGTGGTGCTGGACAAGCAGAAGACGCCGGCGATGACCGAGCTGCTGGAGGAGCTGGCGCCGGAGATCGGCGCCTGCGTGATCGATGCGGCGCAGGACGGCACCAGCATCGCGTTGGCGATGGCCGAGGCCTGCCGCAGCGGCGCACTGGTGGCGATGCTGGCCGATCGTGGCCGCGGCCACGAAACGCTGCGTCGCACCGGTTTCCTCGGTTCGTCGGCACCGTTTCCGATCAGCCCGTGGCTGCTGGCGCACACGCTGCAGGTGCCGGTCGTGTTGTGCTTCGGCCTGTATCTGGGTGGCAACCGCTATCGACTGGTGTTCGAACCGTTCAGCGAACGGGTGGAGATTCCGCGGCATGATCGGGGTCCCGCGCTCGATGCGCTGATTGCCCGCTACGCCCAGCGACTGGAACACTACATCCGCGTAGCCCCCTACAACTGGTTCAATTTCTATGATTTCTGGCAAGACGCACCTCCTGCTGCCGAGCCTGCTGCTGACGCTTTGCGCGAGCGCGTCGGCGTCTGAGCCGGCGCCCTCGTCTCCCCCGGCGCAAGCGCTGATCGCCGCGCTGGGACAGCCGGCGCCCGCCCATGCGGCGTTCGCCGAAGCGCGTTTCCTGCAGGTGTTGCAGCAGCCGCTGGTGGTATCCGGCGAGCTGTCGTGGCTGGGCGGCGACCAGTTGCAGCGGCGCGTCGACCAGCCGCAGCACGAGACTTCCACCATCGCCAACGGCGAGGTCACCCAGCAGCGCGAGGGCAGGAGCGCGCGGCACTTTTCGCTGAAGCGCGCGCCGCAACTCCAGGTGCTGCTGGACAGCTTCGTGGCCCTGCTCAGCGGCGACGCGGCGCGCCTGCAGAAGTCCTTCGAGATCACCCAGACGGGCACGGCCGACGGCGCCTGGGCCCTGACCCTGGTGCCGCGCGACGCGCGCGTGGCGAAGACGGTGGCCAGCATCCGCATCGATGGCGTCGGCAAGCAGTCGCGCTGCATGCACATGCAGGAGGCCGACGGTGACCTTGCCGTCGACCTGCTCGGGCCGCTGGCCGCGAAGATGCCCGCCGATCCAACCCGCGAGGCGCTGCAGGCGCTGTGCCAGGGCGCACCCTGAGCATGCGTCGGGGCGCCCGTGCGACCTTGCTGGTCGTGTGGTTGCTGGCGTTGGCCGCGCTGGGCTGGATGGTGGCGCAACGGCTGAAGATCAGCACCGACCTGCGCAGCTTCATGCCCGCGCCGACCACGCCCGACCAGCGCCTGCTGATGGAGCAGGTCGGCGAGGGCCCGGGTTCGCGATTGCTGCTGCTGTCGATCAGCGGTGCCCCCGACGAAAGGCTGGCAGCGTTGAGCCAGGGCCTGCTCGCCGCGTTGAAGAAGGATCCGCGCTACAGCCAGGTGGTCAACGGCAGCTTCGATCTCGGCGCGCTGGACGGCAGCCTGCTGCCGTATCGCTTCCTGCTCTCGCCCACGCTGGACACGCAGCCGCTGGACGAGGCGTATCTGGCCGATCAGCTGCAGCAGCGCCTGGACGACCTGTCCTCGCCCGCGGCCAGCCTGCTGAAAGGCCTGCTGCCCCGCGATCCCACGCTGGAAGTGCTGAAGCTGGCCGAGTCGTGGGCGCCGGCGAAGTCGCCCGAAGTGCGGGAAGGGGTGTGGTTCTCGCCGCAGGACGAGGCGCTGCTGCTGGTGCAGACGGTGGCCGCGGGCTTCGATCCGGGTGCACAGGAACAATCGATCGATGGTATCCGCCAGGCCTTCGCCACGCTGCCGGGCAGCGCGGCGGCGAAGCTCGAGCTGAGCGGTCCGGGCTACTTCAGCGTGGTCGTCGGCGCGCAGACGCGGCACCAGGCCGACTGGATCGGGCGCATCTCCACCGTGGGTTTCATCGCGCTGCTGCTGCTGGCCTATCGCAGTTTCAGTTCACTGCTGCTGGGCGCGTTGCCGATCGCCAGCGCGGCGCTTGCCGGGATCGCGGCGCTGACGCTGGCGTTTCCTGACGTGCACGGGATCACCCTGGCATTCGGTTTCACCCTGCTCGGCGTGGCGCAGGAGTACCCGATCCGCGTGCTCAGCCATCGCCGCGCCGGCGAGGATGCGGTGCAGAGCGTGCGCGCGCTGTGGCCGTTGTTGCTGACTGCCATCGCGTCGGCATGCATCGCCTATCTGGCCTTCTATGCGTCCGGCGTCAATGGCCTGAAGCAGCTGGCGGTGTTCACCATCGTCGGCCTGCTGGTGGCCGGCTTCAGCACGCGTTACCTGCTGCCGCACCTGCTGCCGCGCCGCGTGCGCGACGTGGCCGACATGGCCTGGCTGGCGCGGGCGCGGCGATTCGTGGACCGGTTGCCGCGGCCGCGCTGGATTCCGTTGCTGGTCGCCGTCGCGATCGTGGCGATGCTGGCCCTGGCGCGCGGTTCGTTCTGGCAGAACAACCTGGCCGCGCTGACCCCGTTGCCGCAGGACCTGCTGCAACACGACGCGCGCCTGCGCGAGGCGCTGGGCGCGCCCGACGTGCGTTACCTGCTGGTGCTGCAGGCGCCGACCGAGCAGGGCGTGCTGGCGTTGTCGGAGCAGCTGCAGCCCCGGGTCGATGCACTGGTGGCAAGGCATGCCGCCGATGCGCTGGAACTGCCATCGCGTTACCTGCCCAGCATCGCGGTGCAACGCGAGCGGCAGGCGAAACTGCCTGATCGCGCCACGCTGCAGCGTGCACTGGATGAAGCGCTGCATGGCCTGCCCTTCCGCGCCGACCTGTTCCAGCCCTTCGTCGACGACGTGGAAACCGCACGCAACCTGCCGCTGCTGACGCCCGAGCGCTACGCGCAGACACCGCTGGGCCAGCGCCTGGCCGCGATGCTGGTCGAGCGCGACGGTCACTGGCTGGGCCTGGGCACGGTCAGCGGCGTGCACGACGTGGCCGCGCTGCAGTCGCTGGGCGCCGGCAGCCACGGCAGCGTGCGCCTGCTGGATCTGAAGGCCGCCTCCGAATCGCTGGTGGTCGACTACCGCACGCGCATCCTGCAGGCGCTGCTGGCGGCCAGCCTGCTGCTGGTGCTGACGATCAGCTCTGCGCTGCGCAGCGTGCGCCGCGCCTGGCATGTGCTGGCGCCGATGACCCTGGCCACCTTCCTGGTGCTGGCGGTGGAGCGGGTGATCGGTATCGAGATCTCGCTGTTCCACCTGGTGGCGCTGATCCTGGCCGGCGGGCTGGGCCTGCACTACGCGCTGTTCTTCGAACGCGACACCGGCGACCCCGCCGAACAGCGGCGCACCCTGCACGCCACCATCGTCTGCGTACTGTCCGCGCTGCTGGTGTTCGGCATGCTGGCGTGGGCCACGATCCCGGTGCTGCGCGCGATCGGCCTCACCGTGAGCCTGGGCGTGGCCTTCCACTTCTGCCTGTCGATCCTGATGGCGCCGCATGCTGCCGAAGAGTGATTGGGAAAAACTGATTCCCCATGCGGGCACGATGTGCCTGCTCGACGCCGTGCTCGCGTGGGACGCACGCACGATCCACGCGACCAGCGCCGGCCATGCGCGCGCCGACAATCCGCTGCGCGGCGAACACGGCCTGCATGCGGTGCATCTGGCCGAATACGGCGCGCAGGCGATGGCCGTGCACGGCGCGCTGCTGGCCCACGCGCGCGGCGACGAACAGGTGCGGCCGGGCATGCTGGTCAGCCTGCGCGAGGTGCAGCTGTTCGACGAGTACGTCGATCGGCTGGATGGCCATCTGGACGTCCATGCCGAATGCCTCTACGCGGACGACGGAGGTGCGCAGTATGCGTTCCGTGTCGAACATCGCGGTCGCCCGCTGGCCCAAGGGCGCGCGGCCGTCATCCATCCGTCGATCGCCGATGCGGGAGCTGCCGGCCCGCTGGCGTGACCCGGGTCGGTGTCACTCGGCGGAGCCCGCGCCGCGCGTGATCGAAACGCAATACGGTGATGATCAGGTTGCCCGGCGAGCCGGTTGACCGCCATCGCGATTGAACACCGCGAGCCATCTTCGCTTATGCTTTGCGGTGCGCCCGGCGTCACTGCCCGCGGTGCCAAGTGACCAAGGGAGATCCTGCGCAATGGACATGCTGACGGGCGACTGCCGGACGAAAACCGCAAGCGCCGCGACCCCGCAGAGCCCCTGCCCCTTGCGCCACGCACATCCGATCGACTCTTTCCGGGCCGGGTCACCCCGATCGGTACGCCCGCCGTCGCCCCGTCGCGGCGCCATCCCCGCTTCCTTCTTCCGGTGACCGCATTGATGCGACCGCCGCCCCGTTCGATTGCCAAGGACCTCGCGCCATGAACCATACCTACCGTCTGATCTGGAACCGCGCCCTGCGCGTCATGCAGGTGGCCTCGGAACTGGCCGTCACGCCACATCGGAGCGGAGCCACCGCCGCGGCCACGCGCGCGCGCACGCCGCACCGCCTGCTGGCGGTGGCTTGCGCCGCGGCGCTGTCGGTCAGCCTGGTTCCGCTGCCGGCATGGGCTACCGTGGGCGGCAGTCTGGGCGGTGCGGGTGGCGCGGGCGGCGGTGCCTACGGCGGCAGCGGCGGCAACGGCAACGGCACGGGTGGCCAGGGTGGCAGCGGCCTGGCGGGCGATGCCGGCAGCAATGGCAACGGCGGTGATGGCGGCCATGGCGGCTCGGCCATCAGCGCCGGCGGTGCCGGCGGCAGCGTGGGCGCCATTGCCATCGGCAACACCTCGATCAGCGGCGGCGACGGTGCGGTCGGCCAGACCGATCCGGGCGTCACCTTCATGAGCGGTGGCGGCGGCGGTGGCGGCGACGGCGTGTACGCCGTGGGCACCAGCCTCACTCTCGGTGTCGGCCTGGGCATCACCGGCGGCAATGGCGGCAACGGCGGCGACGGTGACCGCATCGGTGGCGGCGGTGGTGGCGGCGGCGCCGGCCTGGTCGCGCTGACCGATGGCAGCACGCTCGGCAACGCCGGCAGCATCACCGGTGGCAACGGCGGTAACGGCGCCACCGGTCAATGGAGTGGCGGCGGTGGCGGTGGCGGCGACGGCATCCTGGTGGCGGGCGCGAACGGCAACCTGACCAACAGCGGCCAGATCATCGGCGGTGCGGGCGGCGCTTCGGGTGGTCCGGGCAGCTTCAGCGGCGCCGCTGGCGAAGGTGGCGCCGGCGTCGACCTCGCCGCTGACGGCAGCCACGTCACCAACAGCGGCACCATCGCCGGTGGCAGCGCCTTCACCATCGCCGGCGCCGGCATCGTGGGTGGCAACGGTAGCCAGGTCACCAACCAGGCCAGCGGCACCATCATGGGTGGCGCTACCTTGAACAGCGGCACCACCGGCGGCAACGGCATCACGGCTGCCACCAGCGGTGCGGCGAGCTTCGTCATCGACAACGCGGGCAGCGTGAGCGGCGGCGTGGGCGCCCAGGCCGCCCCCGGTTTCAACGGCAACGGCGTCGGTGGCAGCGGCATCGAGGCCACCGGCAACGTGGCCATCGGCAACAGCGGCCGGATCGCCGGCGGCACCGGCGGCTCCGGTGGCGGTGGCGGCACCGGCGGCATCGGCATTGCGGCCACCGCTGCCAGCGGTGAGCAGATCAGCATCACCAATCGCACCGGCGGCATCATCGAAGGCGGCTACGGTGGCGTGTTCCATCTCGGCAACATCGGCGGCCAGGGCGTTCGTGCCAGCGGCAACGTGAGCATCGTCAACCAGTCGGGCGCCTCGATCCTCGGCGACGAAGGCGGCCTCAGCGACATCAGCACCACCGGCGGCACCGCGATCGTCGCCGCCGACGGCGTCAGCATCGACAACAGCGGCACCATCGCGGGCACCGGCGGCATCATCGCCGGAACCGCCGTGATCGCGAACGCGGCCAGCATCGTCAACCGCGCGGGCGGCACGATCCAGGGCGGCAACGGCCAGGGTGCCAGCGCCGGCGCCGCGGCCATCGTCGCCAACGGGCAGACATCGATCGACAACAGCGGCAGCCTGGTCGGCGGTGTCAGCTCCGGCGATGGCACGCAGGGCAACGCGGTGCTGCTGTCCGGCGGCGGCAATTCCCTGCTGCTGCGCGCGGGTTCCAGCGTCACCGGCGCCGTGATCAGCAGCAGCGGCACCGGTGCAGGCGGCGACAGCCTCATTCTTGGCGGCGACGTCGATGCCGTTGGCGGCAACACCTTCGACATCGGCTCCGTCTTCGGCTTTGCCAGCCATCAGAAGAGTGGCGCCAGCACCTGGACGCTCAGTGGCAACGGCTCCGCGGCGCAAACGTGGTCGATCGCCGGAGGCACCCTGGTCGGCGACAGCACCAGCCTGGTCGGCAACATCGACGACGGCGCGGCGCTGGTCTTCGACCAGGCCAGTGACGGCAACTACGCAGGCCTGGTCAGCGGCGCCGGCAGCCTGACCAAGACCGGCACCGGCACGCTCACGCTGAGCGGCGCCAACAGCTACAGCGGCGGCACCTTCATCACCGGCGGCACGCTGTCCGTTGCCGCTGACGGCAACCTGGGCGACAGCGGCGGCGCGGTGAGCATCGAAAATGCCACGCTGCAGGCCGGCGCCTCGTTCAGTTCGTCGCGTGCCATCGAGATCACCAATTCCGCCCACATCGACAGCCAGGGTTTCGACGTCACCCTGGCCGGTCCGATCACCACGACCGGTTACGGCAACCTCATCAAGGACGGCGCGGGCACGCTGACCTTCACCGGCAACGCCAATTCGTACCAGGGCACCGGCATCGACGCCGGCACGCTGGCGCTGTCCGGCGACGGTGCGATCAGCGGCGACCTGAACATCGCCAGCGGCGCCTTCTTCGACCTGTCGCAGACGAACGCGGGAGCCCAGGTCGCGACCCTGTCCGGCGACGGCACCGTGGCGCTCGGCGCGCAGACGCTCACCATCAGCCTGGGCGCCTCCAGCTGGAGCTTCGGCGGTGTGCTGGCAGATGGCGGCATCGCCGGTGGCACCGGCGGCAGCGTGGTGTTTGCCGACGGCCTCGGCAGCGCCACCTTCAGCGGCGTCAGCACCTATACCGGCAGCACCACCATCGCGGCCGGCACCTGGGCACTGGCCGGCGCAGGCAGCATCGCCGCATCCAGCGGGCTGACCGACAACGGCATCTTCGATATCGCCGGCACCGGCGCCGGCGCCAGCATCGCCAGCCTGGGTGGCGCCGGCGCGGTGACCCTGGGCAGCCAGACGCTGACCCTGAGCGATGCCCACGACAGCTTCGCCGGCGTCATCGCGGGCAGTGGCGGCCTGGTGCTGGCCGACGGCCGCCAGGTGCTGAACGGCGTCAACACCTACGCCGGCCTCACCGAGCTGCGCGGTGGCACCCTGCTGGTGGGCGACGCCGCGCACGCTTCCGCCGCGATTGCCGGCGATACCCAGGTGGACAGCGGCGCCACGCTGGGCGGCCACGGCCGCATCGACGGTGATGTCGCGCTGCAATCCGGCGGACACCTGGCCCCGGGCGGTTCCATCGGCACGCTCAGCATCGGCGGCAATCTCGGCGCCGCATCCGGCAGCGTGCTGGACTACGAGTTCGGCGCCCCCGGCGCGGACCTGCATACCTTCGGCGCGGGCGACAGCGTGCAGGTCGACGGCGACCTCACGCTGAACGGGGCCGTGCTCAACGTCGTCGACGCCGGCGGCATGGGCGCCGGCCTCTACAACGTGTTCCGCTGGGGCGGCGCCCTGGTCGAGAGCAACGGCGGTCTTGCCTTCGGCACCACGCCGGCCGGCAGCATCCTGCAACTGCAGACGCTCCTCGCCAGCAAGCAGATCAACCTGCTCAACACTGCCGGCCTGACGCTGAACTTCTGGAACGCCAACGGCCAGGCCACGGCCACCCGGATGGGCGGCGGCAGCGGTACATGGTCGACGACCGCGCCGTTGTGGACCGATGCCATCGGCTCCGTCGACGCGGCGATGCAGCCGCAGCCGGGCTTTGCCATCTTCGGCGGCGATGCAGGCACGGTGATGGTGGATGGCGGCAACGGCGCCGTCACCGCCAGCGGCCTGCAGTTCGCCAGCGATGGCTATGTGCTCGGCGGCGACACGCTGACCCTGGTCGGCGGCCAGGGCGCGACGCCGGTGATCCGGGTCGGCGACGGCAGCAGCGCCGGCGCGGACTGGACGGCCACGATCAACAACGTGATCGCCGGCAGCGACGGCCTGGACAAGGCCGACGCCGGCACCCTGATCCTGGCCGGCAACAACACCTACACCGGTGGCACCACGGTCAGCGGCGGCACGCTGTCGGTGTCCGCCGATGCCAACCTCGGTGACGCCGGCGGCGCCCTGGTGCTCGATGGCGGCGTGCTGCAGGTGACCGGCAGCAGCTTCGCCAGCACCACGCGCGCATTGTCGATGACCGCCGCTGGCGGCGGCTTCGACATCGTCGATGCCGACCACACCTTCACCGTGGCGCAGGCATTGGACGGCAGTGGCAGCCTGCGCAAGCTCGGTGCCGGCAGCCTGCTGCTGGACGGGGCCAACAGTTACAGCGGCGGCACCGTCATCGAGGCCGGAACCCTGCAGGTCGGCGACGGCGGCACCAGCGGATCGCTGGGCAGCGGTGCGGTGACCAACAACGGCACGCTGGTGTTCGACCGGAGCGATGACGTGGGCGTTGCCGGCGCGATCTCCGGCAGCGGCGCACTGGTCAAGGATGGCGCCGGCGTGCTCACCCTGACCGGTGCCAACAGCTACGCCGGCGGCACCACGATCCATGCCGGCATCCTGCAGGTCGGCGATGGCGGCACCGGCGGTTCGCTGGGTAGCGGCGCCGTGACGAACGACGGCACGCTGGTGTTCGATCGAAGCGATGCCGTGGGCTTTGCCGGGGTGATCTCCGGCAGCGGCGCACTGGTCAAGGATGGCGCCGGCGTGCTCACCCTGACCGGCGCCAACAGCTACGCCGGCGGCACCACGATCCGTGCCGGCACGCTGCGCGGCGACACGGCCAGCCTGCAGGGCGACATCGTCGATCATGGCGTGCTGGTGTTCGACCAGGCGACCGATGGCAGCTACGCGGGCCAGCTTTCCGGCAGCGGCAGCCTGCACAAGCTGGGTGCCGGCAGCCTGCTGCTGGGCGGCGCCAACAGTTACGCCGGCGGCACCGCCATCGAGGCCGGCATCCTGCAGGTCGGCGACGGCGGCACCCGCGGTTCGCTGGGCAGCGGTGCGGTGGTGAACAACGGCACCCTGGTGTTCGACCGGAGCGATGCCGTGGCGTTTGCCGGCGCGATCTCCGGCAGCGGCGCGCTGGTCAAGCATGGCGCCGGCGTGCTCACCCTGACCGGTGCCAACAGCTACGCTGGCGGCACCACGATCGGTGCCGGCACGCTGCGCGGCGACACCACCAGCGTGCAGGGCGACATCGTCGATCACGGCGCGCTGGTGTTCGACCAGGCGGTCGATGGCAGCTATGCCGCTGCCCTTTCCGGTGGCGGCAGCCTGGGCAAGACCGGTGCCGGCACCCTGACCCTGAGCGGCGACAGCCACGCCTTCAGCGGCGACGCCGAGGTCCTGGCCGGCGGCCTGGCGGTGGACGGAACGCTGGGCGGTTCGCTGGTCATGGACGCCGGCACGCGCCTGTCGGGCAGCGGCACGCTGGGCAACCTGGACCTGGCCGGCACGCTGGCACCGGGTCATTCGATCGGCACGCTTTCGGCCAGTGGCGACGTGACGATCCGCAGCGGCGCGTCCTATGAAGTGGAGACCGACGCAGCCGGCCACAGCGATCTGCTTGCCGTGACCGGACATGCCGCGCTGCAGGGCGGTTCCGTGCTGAACCTGGCCAGCGACGGCAGCTACACGACGCAGACCACCTACACCATTCTCACCGCCGCCGGCGGTGTCGAGGGCCAGTTCGGCGCGGTCACCACCACGCTGGCCTTCCTCGATCCCAGACTCGACTACCTGGCCAACGCGGTGCAGCTGACGCTGAGCCGCAACGACGTCGACTTCTGCGCGGTGACGGTCACCGCCAACCAGTGCGCCACCGGCAATGCGGTGGAACACCAGGGTGGCGGCGGGCTTTACGACGGCTTGCTGAGCCAGGACGTGACCACCACCCGCGCGGCACTCGGCCAGTGGTCAGGCGAATCGCTGGCCTCGACCCGCACCGCGCTGCTGCAGGACAGCCGCTTCGTGCGCGAGGCGATGGGCGACCGCCTGCATCGCGCGGACACCGCGCAGGATGACGCCCGCGCCGTCGGCACCAGCGCGGGTTCGGTCTGGGTGCACGGCTGGAATCATTCCGGCCACGCCGATGGCGACGGCAACGCATCATCGATGCAGGGCCATGGCAGCGGCATCCTGCTCGGCGTGGATGCGCCGATCGGCGACTGGCTGCGTGCCGGCATCACCGCCGGCGAAGGCCAGGATGCGCTGGAGGTCACCGCGCTCGACAGCTCGGCCTACGTGAAGAACCGGCACCTGGGCATGTACGCCGGCGGCCGCTGGAACGGCTGGTCGCTGGATGGCGGCGTGGCCGAAAGCTGGCACGACATCCGCAGCACGCGCCACGTCGATGCCGTATTGCCGGGGACCTTGCGCGCCGACTATCACGGGCGTACCCGCCAGGCGTATCTCGAAGGCGGCTACCGCTACACCGGCGCGCACGGCAGCGTGCAGCCGTTCGTGAACCTGGCGCACGTGGCGGCATACACCGGCCAGGTCGATGAGCGAGGCAGCGTCACCGCCTTGCGCAGCGCGGGCGAAACCACCGAGGTCAGCCTCGGCACGCTCGGCGTGCGTGGCCTGTGGCAACTGGCGGACGGCGCCGCGACGCCGGTGTCGCTGTACGCCACGCTCGGCTGGCGACACGCATTCGGCGACCTGGTGCCGCTGGCGCAGCAGCGTTTCGCCGATGGCGAACGCTTCACCGTCAGCGGCGTGCCGCTGCGGGCGAATGCTGCACTGGTGCAGCTCGGCATCGACGCCGGCTTGTCCCGGCACACCAGCCTGCGTGCCGGATATGACGGCTTGCTGGCCGGTCGTGAAAGCGACCATGCGGTGCGGATGACCCTGCAAGTGACGTTCTGAAGGGGGCCACGCGCTGCGCTAGACTCGCGCTTTTGAGCGGACGAAAGTCATGAGCGAACCTGCGAGTCTGCGCCGCGCGCTGGTCACCGGCGGCAGCGGCGAACTCGGTGGCGCGATCTGCCAGGCGCTGGCCGCGGCCGGCTGGCAGGTGATCGTGCACGGCCACCACAGTCTGACCCGCGCCGAGGACACCGCGGCCGCGATCGTCGCCGCGGGCGGCCGTGCGCAGGCACTGGCGTTCAACGTCGCCGACGCCGAGGTGACCCGCGCCGCGCTCGACACGCTGCTGGCCGAAGGGCCGATCCACGCCGTGATCAACAACGCTGGCATCCATGACGACGCGCCGATGGCCGGCATGAGCGACGAGCAGTGGCATCGGGTGATCGATGTCTCGCTGCACGGCTTCTTCCACGTCACCCAGCCGCTGCTGCTGCCGATGGCGCGGCAGCGCTTCGGTCGCATCGTGTCGGTCAGCTCGGTGGCCGCCCAGCTGGGCAATCGGGGACAGACCAACTACGCGGCCGCGAAGGCCGCGCTGCACGGCGCCAGCAAGTCGCTGGCGCGCGAGATGGCCTCGCGCGGCATCACCGTCAACGTGGTGGCGCCCGGCGTGATCGAGGGCCGCATGGCCGACGCGGCGTTTCCACCCGAGCGCATCCGCGAGGTGGTGCCGGCGCAGCGCGCGGGCAAGCCGGAAGAAGTCGCCGCCCTGGTCGCCTTCCTGTGCTCGGACGCGGCCGCCTACATCAACGGCCAGGTGATCGGCGTCAACGGCGGGATGGGTTAGTTAAGGATCCAGCCCGTAAACAGCCCCTACACAACGGAAAGTCCCGTTAACCGTGAATGGGAGAAGTTGAAAGACGATTGAGTCACCACCCCATGCGAGACCGTCCGCGATGGCAGTACGTCCAATGCTAGGTTCAGTTGATCGGCCTGCTCGGGGGGGTAAGCTCGTAACTGCGGCGCTTGAGGTTGGCTGCTTCGAAGCATGACAACAATGGAGGGTTTGACATGATTATGTTGAAGTCGATCTGGGCCGGGGCGTTGCTTGTTGCGCTGGTCATGTTTGGCAGCGCGACGGTACAGGCGACGGATCAAGTGGTTGCGCACGGCGCGATCAGCCGCACCAGCAACATGGCCGCGGGTACATCGGGCTTCGAAGCAGTACGGCAATTCATCATTCAGCACTCCAGCGCCGATCAGCATGTGTCGTTGGGTGATGCACGTAGCTTGCCGGCCTCATTCCACGTGACACACACGGCGCTGATTCGCGAGCCGAGCGATCTCGTGCGCGCTCAGGACGTGAATTTCCCGCCGGTTCCCCTGCCTGGACAGGGCAGTCCTGGAGATACGCTGAGCATTTCTTCCTGCAGCAAGCATGTCAGTGAGACGTGGACTTACACTTGGGGGATGACCAATAACGGTGTTGAAGGGTGGGTCTTGCAGGATTACACGTGGTCGATAGTTACCAAGTGCAAGGATGCTACCGCGCAATAATGCAACAACGTGCTGGCCAAGTCGCCGCCGAGTAGACGACATCGTCGTCTATGGCCGGTGTTCCGCGCGAACGACGGTAGCCGGCCACGAACTACTGTGATGGGCCACACGGCCAGCCGCTTTTCGTGCGAGCCGACGATCAGGAGCGCCGCCTCGAACACGAAGTTCTCCGCCGACAGGTCGGCCAGGTCTAGTGCCGCTTGCGGATATTAAGATGCCGGCGCTGGCCGCTCCGGGTGTCGCGAGATGGCCTTGCGTGGTATCACCGTGAATGTGGTAGTGCTTGGCGTGATCGAGCTGCGTTTTCGCCCGAGCGCATTCGCGATATGGTGCCGGCGCAACGGCGGGATGGGCTGACCGGTTACGCCACCGCCCTGAACAGCGGCGGGCGCGGCTGGCCCGACATCGGTGCGTGCAGGCGCGGGTCGCTGGCGCTGGCCTGCAGCACCAGCGCATCGGCCACGCCGTCGAGCATGCGCACGTTGTGGCGCAGGCGGGCACGGACTCCGGCCTCGTCGAGCGGATCGTGCAGGGTCGCATTGAGTTCGCCGAACCACGCCAGCGCACACTGGTCGAGCATCTCACGCCGGCTGTGGCCGCCGCCCGCGGCGTGCCAGTGGCGGAACAGCGACTGCATGCGGCTGTTCAGGGCCTGCGCCCGTTCCAGCTCGGCACGCATTTCGCCCAGGAACGCCAGGTCGGTGAGCCGTTGCTGGAACACCAGCTGGCACAGCACGCTCCAGTAGTACGCGTAATCCCAGATCACCTTGGCCGACAGCACTTCGGCGTTGCCGAACAGCGGGTACTGGTTGCGGAACAGGGTCAGCGTGCTGTCGTAGAACGAGAGGTACAGCTTTTCGTAGAAGTGGGCGTAGGGCGCGAGGTTGTGACCGGCGCGGTCGTGGCCGATCAGTCCGGTAATGTAGGTGTTGCTGATCGCGATGAAGTCGCTGCCGGGCGAGTAGAACGGATCGAGGAAGCTGCCCGCCTCGCCGGTGAGTGCCCAGCGGTCGGCGCTGAACAGCCGTCGGCTGCTGAACGAGTAGTCGCGCAGGAAGCGGAAGTCGAGCAGGCTGTCGCGCTCGGCGGCGATCGCGCGGCCCATCGCCGGCTGCTTTTCCTGCAGCCATCGCAGCGCGTGCTCGAAGTCGCGCATGCCGTCCAGCGGATGCATCGCCGCGTCGCAGACGATGCCCACCGAGTGCGCGCCCGAGCCCAGCGGGATCAGCCACGCCCAGTAGCCCGCGCCCATCAGGTGGTTGGTCGAACGCCAGCGCTCGGCTGGCGTGCAGCGCGCGCCCCATTCGGCATCGTCGCTCCAGCGATCGATGTGCAGTCGCGCATCCATGCGGAACCACACCGCGTTGGCGTGGTGGCCGTTGTCCGCGGTCAGTTCCAGCCGGCGACGCAGCAGGCCGGCGCGGCCGGAGGCGTCGAGCAGCCAGCGTGCGGCGACGGTGTGTTCGCCCTTGTCGTCGGTGAAGCGCACCTCATGCGCATCGCCGTGTTCGCCTAGGCTGAAACCCCTGACCGTGGCGCCGTCGCGAAAGTCGATGCCGCGTCGGCGCGCCTCCTCGCCCAGGAAATTCTCGAAGATGCCCCGGTCGAGCTGGTAGCTGGGAACCGGCAGCACCCGGCTCACGCCCAGTTCGGTGGTGTTCTGGATGTCGTCGCGCCCTTCGGAAAAGAAGTAGCGCAGGCCGAACTTGCGGATGTGCGCCGCATCGAGGTGTTCGCGCAGGCCCAGCGTGTGGTCGAAGTAGTGCGCGCCGATCTCCACCGTGGATTCGCCGACCTTGTGCGCGGCCACCGGCAGCGGATGACGGTTGCGCTCCAGCACCAGGATGTCCATGTCCGGGAATTCGCCGCGCAGCTGCAGCGCCAGGCACAGGCCGGCCAGGCCGCCACCGAGGATGACCGCTTCGTGCTCCGTCCGACTCATGCGATGCACTCCGTGGGTGGCGCGGAAACTCAGTGCGTCGTGCCGACTTCGAAAAGGATCGGCGCGGCGCGCGAACGACGATAGCTGGCCACGATCCTGCCGTAATGGACCACGCGGCCGATCGTGTAGGTGGTGATGCGGGTGACGTCGCGCACCGGCTTCAGGTGGCTGGGCCGGAAACTGCCGTGATAGCGCGAGGCGATCGGCACCGAGACCACGCCGAGCTGCTTCTCGCGGGAGGCGGCGATCAGGATCGCCGCCTCGAACACGAAGTTCTCCGCCGGCAGGTCGACCAGGTCCAGCGCGGCGCGGGGATACCAGCGCTGACCGCTCTGGGTGTCGGCGATCGGTTGCGCGCAGGCCCAGGAGATGCCCCAGTCGGCCACTGCGTTGGCGCGGCGGCGGCCCTTCGGCTGCTGCTCCTTGTCCAGCAGGCGTGCGCCGATCACGATGTGTTGCGGGTACTTCGCCGCCGCGGCCACGATGTGCGGGATGTCGGCGGCCAGGTGCTGGCCGTCGCCGTCCATGGTCAGCACGGCGTCGTAGCCGAGCTTCATCGCCTCGCGGAAGCCGTGGCGCAGCGCCTCGCCCTTGCCCTTGCGCTGCTCGTGGCGCAGCAGGGTCACCGGCAGCGTGGCGACGATCTCCGGCGTGCGGTCGTCGGAGCCGTCGTCGATCACGATCACCGGTGCACCGAGCGCCAGCACGGACTCGACCACCGACTGGATCGCCGCCTCCTCGTTGAGGCAGGGAATCAGCACGCACCAGCGCGGGTTGACGGTGTTCAAGCGACGCTCTCCATGTCGATCTGCAATCCCAGTTGCGCGGCCGCCGCGATGTGGCAGCTGCCATCGCCCTGCGCCAGCCGTGCCAGCAACGGCAACGCGGTGGCGGAGGGGTTGGCCTGGCGCCAGCTGGCCAGCGGTTCGTCGAGTGTGCTCGAAGCCGCCGTGGTTGTCAGCGTCAATCGCAGCCGGGCCAGGCTGCGCGGGCTGCGGGTCGGCATCAGCAGCAGGGCGCAGCCGAACGGCTGCGTGCAGGCGGTCACTTCGAGCAGCGGGCCGTTGCCGAGGTAATCGCTGCACACCAGCAGCACCGGGCGCTGTTCACTGCACACCTGGCTGGCCGCCTCGAGCAGGCCGGCGCCGAAGCTGGCGCGTTGCGCCGCGATCGCGGTGGAGGGCGCATGGCAGCCGGTGGCGATGGTCCAGTAGCCCACCGCGGCGTTATGCACCGAGTTGTGGAAGCGGATCGGCGACAGCTCGGTCGGCACCTGGGCCAGCGTGGCGCACATGTAGTCGGTGATCGCCTGGTCGCCGTGGGAGGAGGCGAACACGCAGGCGACGCCGGCCGCATCCTGGCCGCTCATCGCCACCGCCTGGCCGGCGACTTCCACCGCCAGCAGCACGCTTTCCGGGGCGCGACGGCGTTCATTGGCGGGCAGGGTGGCGGCCGCGGGTCGGCGCGGCGGCGGTTGCGGCGGACGGCCGGCGAGCACTTCGCGCAGGGTGGCGAAGTCGGCCAGCTGCGACGACCACAGGCCGACGCCGTCGACCCAGACATCCAGCCCGCTCACGCGCCGAATCCTGCGCGGGCAAAGGCGAGGCAGGCGTTGTTGCCGCCGAAGCCGAACGAATTGCTGAGCGCCACGTCGACGGTCTGTCGTTCGCTGCGCCAGGCGAACTGCGCGCCGCAGCCGGGATCGGGCGTGTCGCCGCCGAGGTTGCCGGGAATCAGGCCATGTTCGATCGCCTGCATCGCGACGGTGGCCTCGACGATGCCGGCGGCGCCCAGCGTGTGACCGGTGTAGCCCTTGGTCGAGCTGGCCCGCGTGCGCGCCGGGAACGCGCGGCTCACCAGTGCCGCTTCCACCTCGTCGTTCTTCTGGCTGGCGGTGCCGTGCAGGTTGATGTAGTCGACCTGGCCCGCGGACAGGCCGGCGCGGGCCAGCGCATCGTCCAGCGCCAGTTCGGCGCCGAGGCCTTGCGGGTGCGGAGTGGACATGTGGTGGGCGTCGCTGGCTTCGCCATAACCGAGCAGCTGGATGGCATCGGGCGCAGCGGCGGCACGTTCGAGCAGGGCGAAGCCGGCAGCCTCGCCGATCGAGATGCCGTTGCGGGCGGCGTCGAACGGTCGGCACGGTTCGTGCGAGACCAGCTCCAGCGCGTTGAAGCCGAACAGCACGCTGTCGCAAAGGCTGTCCACGCCACCGACCACGGCCGCGTCGGCCAGGCCCAGGCGGATCAGCCGCTCGGCGCTGGCAAACACCTTGGCGCTGGACGAGCAGGCGGTGGAGACGGTGAGGCAGGGGCCCTCGAGCTGCAACGCCGCTGCCACGAAGGCGGTCAGCGAATGCGGCGCGTGCAGGGGCGGATAGAGCCGGTCGTCGCTGAAGCCGCCGTCGGCGTCGAGCTGGCGATAGGCCTCCTCGGTGGCGCCGATGCTGGCGGTGGAGGTGCCCAGCAGCAGGGCCACGCGCGCCGCCCCGTAACGGGCGCGGGCCGCCTCGACCTTCGGCATGAAACCGTCCTGGTTCAGGCCCAGCCAGGCCAGCCGGTTGTTGCGGCAATCCCACACCTGCAGGCTGGCCGGCAGGCGCACCGCTTCCACGCCGTCCACGCGGCCGATCCAGCACGCCAGCGGCGCGCTGCTGATGTCGTTCGGACGCAGGCCGCTGCGGGCACTTTCCAGTGCGGCGAGCTGGGCGGCCAGTCCGCTGCCCAGCGCCGACGTGGCGGTATGGGCAGTGACGGCGAGAGGGGTCATCTTGGTGGGCATCTTGGAAAGCCTAACGGTGACCCGGCGGAATGCCTAGCCTGTGAATGCGCGAGCGCAGAGAGTGACCGCGACGGCATGAAGATGTCGCGAACAGGCGTGCGAAACTAGGCCGCATCGTTCCCGCCGCCCCGGTCTCCCGTGCAAGCCCATCCGCCGACCTCCCGAAGTCCCTGGCGCTACCTGCGCGATCGCGACGTGCAGCACGCGGCGCTGGTGACCTTGCTGACCCTGCTGCTGAGCGCGGGGCTGGTCTGGCTGGCCTATCTGGTCCACGTGTGCCGGGTCGCCGCACGCAGCCCGCTGCAGCCGCCGCGGCGGATGATCGTGCTGGTGTTCGGTCGCCAGCTGGTGCGCGACGCGCCGGGCCCGGACTACCGGCAACGCCTGCGCCGCGCGCTGGCGCTGGTCGAGCAGCGGCACACCGACCACCTGCTGCTGCTGGGCGGTTACAGCGGCGGGACGCAGAGCGAGGCGGCGGCCGGCGAGGACTGGCTGCGGCGGCACGGTCTGGCCGGCGCCGTGCGCATGGAACTGGAACAGGATTCGGTGGACTCGCTGGAAAACCTGCGCCACGCGCGCCAGCTGTTGCGGATCGACTCGGCCACCGGCGAGTTGCCGCCGGTGGCCCTGCTGACCAGTCGCTACCACCTCGCCCGCTGCGGCATGCTGGCCAGGCGGCTGGGCTTCGACGGACAGCCGGTCGCCGCCGAGTCCGCGCTTTCGCTGCGGCCACGCACGCTCGGCCGCCTGCTGATCGAGGCCAGCTACCTGATGTGGATCGACGTTGGCGCGCGCTGGGCCGCGCTGACCGGCAACCGGCGGATGGCCGAGCGGCTGAGCTGACATGCGCGCGCCGCGTGCGTCCTGATCCAGCGCAGACGTCCGCGGCGCCGCGTCGCAGCGCCCCTGCGGAGCGCACTTGCTAAGCTGACCGCCTTACCGCAACGAGTCCCGTGATGAGCAGCCAGCAAGCCGACCTCGCCGAAACCTTCCTGCGCGAATTGCAGGACCGCATCTGCCGCGCGATCGAACAGGTCGACGGCGGCGCACGTTTCGAGGAAGACGCGTGGACCCGCGCCGAAGGCGGTGGCGGGCGCACCCGGGTGCTGCGCGATGGCGCGGTATTCGAGCAGGCCGGGGTGAATTTCTCGCGCGTGTCCGGGCACAGGCTGCCGCCCAGCGCCACCGCGCATCGGCCGGAGCTGGCCGGCGGCAGCTTCGTCGCCACCGGCGTGTCGCTGGTGCTGCATCCGAAGAACCCGCACGTGCCGACCACCCACGCCAACGTGCGCTACTTCGAGGCCAGCAAGGAAGGGGTGGAACCGGTGTGGTGGTTCGGCGGCGGCTTCGACCTCACCCCGTTCTATCCGGTGGATGAAGACGTGCGCCACTGGCACACGGTGGCGCGCGACCTGTGCCAGCCCTACGGCGCGGACGTCTATCCGCGCTACAAGCAATGGTGCGACGAATATTTCTACCTGAAGCATCGCGACGAGACCCGCGGCGTGGGCGGGCTGTTCTACGACGATCTCAACGAAGGCGGCTTCGAGCGCTGCCTCGATTTCACCAGGGACGTGGGCCAGGGCTTCCTCGACGCCTACCTGCCGATCGTGGAACGCCGCAAGGCCACGCCGTACGGCGAGCGCGAGCGCGAATTCCAGCTGTACCGGCGCGGCCGCTACGTGGAGTTCAACCTGGTCTACGACCGCGGCACGCTGTTCGGCCTGCAGTCCGGCGGGCGCACCGAATCGATCCTGATGAGCCTGCCGCCGCGGGTGCGTTTCGAGTATGCGTATCAACCGGAAGCCGGCTCGGCCGAGGCGGAACTGGCCGCCTACCTGAAGCCGCGTGACTGGCTGAGTAGCGAGAAGTGAGCGAGGAGGAGTGGGAGGTGAGAATGGCCACGTTTGGCCCTCTCGTTTCTCACTTCTCTCCACTCACTCCTGCCTCTACGGCGTGGCGCCGCTGAACTTCACGACGGTGGCGCCTTTCACCGGGCCGATCTGGGCGCTGTCGCTGACCTTCAGCACCACTTCGCGCTTGAACTCCAGCGTGCCCTGCACCACCGCGCGCGGGCCGATCACCACCACCGGAGTGTGGCTGTTGCCGCTGAACCAGCTGTGGCTCTTGTCGACCAGGATGCCGCCCTCGACGCGCGAGTTCGCGCCCACGGTGATGTCGCCGGAAACGGTGCCGATGCCGCCGCCGACGTGGGCAGCGTCCAGCACGATCGCGCCGTTGACGTTCTCCACCCGGCCGCCGACATCGGCGCCCTGATCCAGATGGATCGCGCCGTTGACCGCGTCCACCTTGCCGCTGACCCGGCTGCCGCTGGCCAGGCTGATCGAGCCATTGACGGTGCCCAGCTCGGTGGCCTGCGCCTTCGCGCCCAGTTCGACCGCGCCGTTGACCGTGCTGGCTTCCTTCACCACGGCGTTGTCGCCGACGTGGACCGCGCCGTTGACCGTGCTGACGTCACCCGCCTGCTGCCCGGCTTCCACGCGCACCGCGCCGTTGACCTTGTCGATGTCGCCGTCGTGCGCGGCCGCCAGCAGCGGCAGGCCCAGCGCCAGCGTGCCGAACATCAGAAGGGTGGGGAATCGACGCATGACAATCTCCTTGAGTGGGTGGGTATCGACATTAGGATGCCCGGTGCAGTCGAGGGGTTTAGCATGACCTGTGGCAGGGGCCGCGTTTGACGGCAGCGGAGGCGGCCTGCACCATTCCCGCCTTGTTCCCTTCTGTTGAGCATCCCATGCACAAGCTCGTCCTGATCCGCCACGGCCAATCGCAGTGGAACCTCGACAACCGCTTCAGCGGCTGGGCCGACGTCGACCTCACCGAACAGGGCATGGCCGAGGCACGCGAGGCGGGCCGCCTGCTGACCGAAGGCGGCTACAGCTTCGACGTGGCGCATACCTCGGTGCTCAAGCGCGCGGTGCGCACGCTGTGGGGCGTGCAGGACGAGATGGGCCTGATGTGGCTGCCGGTGGTCACCGACTGGCGCCTCAACGAGCGTCATTACGGCGGCCTCACCGGCCTCAACAAGGCCGAGACCGCGCTGAAGTACGGCGAGGATCAGGTCAAGATCTGGCGCCGCAGCTACGACATCCCGCCGCCGCCGCTGGATCGCGCCGCCAACGAGTCGGTACACGATCCGCGCTACGCGAAGCTTGATCCGAAGGACATCCCCGACACCGAATGCCTGAAGGACACGGTGGAGCGGGTGCTGCCGTACTGGCACCAGGTGCTGGCGCCGGCGATCCGCGCCGGCCAGCGCGTGCTGGTGGCCGCGCACGGCAATTCGCTGCGGGCGCTGGTGAAGTACCTGGACGGCATCTCCGACGAGTCGATCGTCGAGTTGAACATCCCCAACGGCGTGCCGCTGGTCTATGAATTCGACGACGAGCTGAAGCCGCTGCGCCATTACTATCTCGGCGACGCCGAGGCGATCGCGGCGAAGATGGCCGCGGTGGCCAACCAGGGCAAGGCCAGGTAGGCATGCCCTCCGCCGTCTCGCCGAAGGCTGCCGCTGCCGCACTCGCCGAATACTGGTCACCGCGCGTGATCGGCGAGCTGGACGACAGCTATCTGAAGGTGGCCAAGCTGCTGGGCACCTTCGGCTGGCACAGCCATGACGACGAAGACGAGCTGTTCATGGTGCTCGACGGCAGGCTGCGCATCGAGCTGGAAACCGGCGCAGTGGAACTGGACCAGGGCGAACTGTTCGTGGTGCCCAAGGGCACGCGCCACAATCCGGTGGCCGCGGCCGAATGCCTGATCCTGCTGATCGAACGCAAGTCGACCCTGCACACCGGCAACCAGGTCACCGGGCGTACGCGCTCGATCGCCCAGCAACTGGGCGATGCCTGATCCGCGCCACGGCTGGCCGATGGATGACATTCGTCAGTCGTCAGGCGGGCTGTGGCTGAATTAAGCTGCCGCCACTCCCAGCCAACGGAATGCCGATGCCTGCCCATCTGACCAGTTACCTGATCATGCTGCCATTGCTGGCCTGGATGGTCTGGAAGCGCGTGAGCCGACAGTTCGGCCGCCAGCCGATCCGGCGCAAGCGGATGATTGCCCGCATCGTGATCTTCGTGATCCTCGGCGGCCTGATGGCGCTCAGCGGACTGCAGCGGCTGGCGCTGGCCGAAGGGCTGCTGGGCGGCGTCCTGATCGGTGGCGCGGTGGGCCTGGTCGGCCTGCGCCTGACCCGCTTCGAGATCGATCCGGCCAAGGGCGACTGCTACGTCCCCAATCCCTGGATCGGCGCCTTGCTCACCGCCCTGCTGCTCGGCCGACTGGCCTGGCGCCTGTTCGAAATGTGGCAGTTGCAGGCGGCGGCGGGCGACGCGGCGGCGATGCAGCCGATGGGCCAGGCGCTGACCCCGATGACGCTGTTGCTGATCGGCCTGCTGGTGGGCTACTACATCGTGTACTTCACCGGCCTGCTGATCCATCACCGGCGTTTCCAGAACAGCCATCCGGGCATCGCGACCCCGCTGTAGCCCGGGCCTGCCGGTTCATTCCGGCCGGTGCGGCAGGGCCAGGTATTCCTCGCTCTGCATTTCGATCAGGCGCGACTCGGTGCGGCCGAATTCCGCGCGCAGCCGCTCGCCGTCGTACAGCTCGGTGATCGGTGCGGCGGCGGACAGCACCAGCTTCACGTGGCGGTCGTAGAACTCGTCCACCAATTGCACGAAGCGCTTCGCCGCGTCCTCGCTGTACACGGTGAATTGCGGCACGTTGGAGATGATGATCGCGGGGCCGGCCTTGGCCAGTGCGATGTAGTCGGCCACTGCCCGCGGGCCTTCGCACAGCGCGCCGAACTCGAACCACAGCACTCCGTCGGCGCGCTTGCGGAACGGGATGTCGCGACCGTTGACGTGCAGCTGGCCATCCTGCTCCACCTCTTCACCGGCCTGGCTGGCGAAGATTTTTTCCAGCCTGCGGTGCGCCTCGGCGCCCGGCGGGGTCAGGTAGACCGAGGCCTGGGTCAGTGCGCGCAGGCGCCAGTCGCGCGAGGAGGCCATCTCCACCACGTGGCATTGCCGTTCGAGCAGCGCGATCGCGGGCAGGAAACGGGAGCGCTGCAGGCCGTCCCGGTAGAGGTTCTTCGGTGCGGTATTGGAGGTGGTGACCAGGGTGACACCCCGCTCGAACAGGGCATCGAGCAGGTTGGCCAGGATCATCGCGTCGCCGATGTCGTTGACCAGGAATTCGTCCAGGCACAGCACCCGGCAGCGTGCGGCGATGCCCGCGGCGACCTCGACCAGCGGGCTCTGCCGCTGGCCGAGCTGGCGCAGGCCGTCGTGCACTTCGCCCATGAAGCGATGGAAGTGCCGGCGCAGCACCACGCCGTGCGGCAGGCTGGCGGCGAACAGGTCCATCAGGAAGGTCTTGCCGCGACCCACCGTGCCCCACAGGTACAGGCCGGGCACCGGCACGGGCGGCTCGTCGTTGCCGAGCAGGGATTTCAGCCGGCCGAGCAGCCCGCCGTCGCTGGCCGGTGCGGCACACAGCGCCGCGTGCATGCGATCGAACTCGGGCAGCAGCGCCAGCTGGGTCGGGTCGGCTTCCCAGCGGTGCGCGGCGACGCCTTCGTGATAGCGCGCGCTGGGCGCGAGCGAGGGGTTTTCACTCATGGAGCGACAGGTCGTGAAGTGGGGATGCAGGTTTCAGTCGTTTCGCGGCGGCGGCAGCCAGCCCAGCACGGCGTGCTTGATCGCGCCGCGCAGGTCCATCAGGCGGCGATGGAAGAAGTGGCTGGTGTCAGGCATGCGGATCAGCTCGGGCTTGTGCTCCAGCGTGTCGATCCAGTCGAACACCGCCTGCGGATCGACCACCTCGTCGGCTTCCCCTTGCACCACCAGCCAGGGGCAGGTGGGCAACGTGACCGGGCCGAACTCGCGCCGGCCCACCGGCGGGGCGATGCTTACCAGCGCGTCGGCGCGCAGCCTCACCGCATTGCGGAGGGTCACGTAGCTGCCGAACGAGAAACCGCACAGCCACAGCGCATCGTCCGGTCGCCGCTGGCGCACCCAGGCCACCACGGCGGCCAGGTCTTCGCTTTCGCCATCGCCCCGGTCGAACTCGCCGGCCGAATTGCCCGCGCCGCGGAAATTGAAGCGCACCGTGTCCAGTCCCGATTCGCGCAAGGCGCGTTCGGCCATGGTCACCACCTTGTTGTGCATGGTGCCGCCTTCCACGGTCAGCGGGTGGCAGATCACCGCCACGCCGCGGCGCGCGCCGGCCGGCTCGGCGACATCGCTGATGGTTTCCAGCTTGCCGACCGGGCCGTCGAGCATGAAACTGGCGGCGACATCGGGAAAGGTGGCCGGTTCGGCGGGGAGTTCGGTGGGATTCATGCACACGATGATAACCGCCGATCGGATCGCCTGCCGCGGAAGCCGCCGGTGAACCATCTGGCGCACGCCCTGCTGGCCGGTGACGAGGAGGACCTGCAGCTGGGCGGCATGCTCGGCGATTTCGTCCACGGGCAGCCGGACCCGGTGCTGTATCCGTCCCGGGTGATCATCGGAATCCGCCTGCATCGCGCGATCGACGTCCATACCGACGCCCATCCGGAGGTGCTGGCGGCCAAGGCCCTGCTGCCGTCGCCTTATCGCCGGTACGCGGGCATCCTGCTCGACATGTGGTTCGACCATTGCCTGGCGCGCGACTTCCCGCGCTGGAGCGGGCAGCCCCTGTTGCCGTATTCCGACGCGCTGCGCGCCCTGCTGTGGCGCCACGATGCCTTGCTGCCGCCGGCCTTGCGACGCTTCCGCGGTTACATGGATTTCCACCAGCTGCCCGCCGGCTATGCCGATCGCGCGGTGCTGGGCCAAGCCCTGGCGGGCATCGGGCAGCGCCTGAGCCGGGCCAACCCGCTGGATTCGGCGCTGCCGGTGCTGCTGGCGCGGGAGGCGGAACTGCAGCAGCACTTCGAGGCGTTCTTTCCCGAATTGCGAAGGTTCGCGCGGGAATGGGTCGAGAGGCACACTGACTGAGGCCCTTGCTCCCTCCCCTGCGCAGCAGGGGAGGGCTGGGGTGGGGTGCTTTTGATCTTCCCCGCACTCCGGGGCTCCCCCACCCAACCTCCCCCTGCTTTGCAGGGGAAGGGGCCAACGAAAACGCCGCCCGAGGGCGGCGTTTGCAGACAGCTTGTTGGATCAGGCGAAGTCGCCTAGCTCAAAAGCTACCCCCTCCCAAACTCCCCCTGCTTTGCAGGGGAAGGGGCCAACGAAAACGCCGCCCGAGGGCGGCGTTTGCAGACAGCTTGTTGGATCAGGCGAAGTTTTACTTCGCCTGATCGGCGATCCAGTGCACGGCGTTGGTCACCTGCTCGTCGGTGAGTGCCGGGTTGCCACCCTTGGGCGGCATGAAGTTGCCGTCGGGGCCGTGGTAGCCCTCGATCGCGTGCTTGACCAGCACGTCGATGCCCTGGGCCAGGCGCGGACCCCAGGCGGCCTTGTCGCCCACCTTGGGTGCGCCGGCGACGCCGGAGGTGTGGCAGCTGGTGCACAGGTGATCGAAGATCGCCTTGCCGTCGGTGGTGCCGCCGTAAGCCACCTGCGAGGCAGCGGCCTTGGCGGCGGCATCGGCGGCAGCCTGCATCGCGGCGCGGCCGGTATTGCCGGCGTATACCGCGCCAGCCGGAGCGATCCGTGCGGTCACCTGGGCCGGCTGATCCGGATTGGTTTCCTTCGGCTCGTGCTCATGGATGGCCAGTGCCGAGAAGATCAGCACGACCGTCAGCACGGCGAGGCCGCCGATCATGATCGAAAACTGGCGCAGGACGCTGTGGTCCGCCTTGCTCATGGAACCGCTCACGCACGTACTCCTTTCAGTGGGCACGGCGGAACGCCACCATGGCGGCCCCGACCTGCCTCGATTGCCTGTTGCTGTCGCACCGGATCATGAACACCTCCCCTGGGGCGTGGTCCATGAGTGCGCGACGCTGATCAAGCTTGCCCCCGGCCCGGATTCGGGGATCGGACAGGCAACCAGTCGGAGATTATAAACGAAGCGCGCGGCAAGTTTCAGGCTCCGCTGACGACGGACTGCGTGAACGGCGCCGGCGAAAACCGACGCAACCCTGCGCGAAAGCCATTACCCTGCCATCGGTCATGGCGTACCCATGTCAACCGGCATTGTTCATTTTCGTTGAACTGCCCCTATGCTTTCACCCCGAGAGTCGTCCGTCGGCGCCATCCGACAGCAGGCAGATGCGTGTCACGCGGCTGCGTGTCGCATGGCCGCACCGTTCAATCCAGGAGTTTTACATGTCGCGTTTTTGGAAGATCGCGTTGATCGTCATCGCCGTGATCGTGGTGGCGGCGCTGGGGTTCCGCCTGCTGCACAAGCCGGCCCCGGCCGGCTCCGCGTCCTCGGCCCAGGCGGCCGGCAAGGACCGTGGCGGCAAGGATGGCAAGAACGAGACGCCGCCGGTGCCGGTGACCGTGGTGCCCGTGGTCAAGCAGAACGTGCCGGTCTACCTGACCGCACTGGGCACGGTGCAGGCGCTCAACACGGTCAGCGTGAGCCCGCAGGTCGGCGGCCAGTTGCTGAGCCTCGAGTTCACCGAGGGCCAGCCGGTGAAGAAGGGCCAGGTGCTCGCACAGATCGACCCGCGCACCTATCAGGCGGCCTATGACCAGGCCGTGGCGCGACAGCGCCAGGACCAGGCCATGCTCGACACGGCCAAGAGCAACCTGGCACGCAGCCAGGACCTGGCTGCCAAGGGCTACATCTCCAAGCAGGATCTGGACACCTTGCGCAACACCGCCGCCCAGTACCAGGCCGCCGTGTCTGCCGATGCGGCCAGCCTGCGTGATGCCCAAGTGCAGTTGAACTACACCAAGGTGATTTCGCCGATCGATGGCCTGGCCGGCATCCGTGGCGTGGATCCGGGCAACGTGGTGAGCACTTCGAGCACGATCGTGACGCTGACCCAGCTGCACCCGATCAACGTGATGTTCACCCTGCCCGAGCAGAACCTCGACATGGTGCGCAGCGCCGCCGGGAAGGACGCCGCCGCGCTGCAGGTGACCGCGCTGGATCGCACCGATGCCCATCCGATCGCCAGCGGCGGCGTGCTCAAGGTGATCGACAACCAGATCGATACCACCACCGGCACGTTCCGCCTGAAGTCCGAATTCCCGAACGCGAAGAACGAACTCTGGCCGGGCCAGTTCGTCAACGTGCAGCTGCTGGTCAGCACCGTCGACGGCGGCCTGGTGATCCCGGCGCAGGCAGTGCAGCGCGGGCCGGACGGCGATTACGTCTATCAGGTGCAGGGCGACAGCACGGTCAAGATGCAGGCGGTGGTGGTGGCCGGCGAAGTGGGCGACAGCCACGTGATGATCGGCAGCGGCCTCAAGGCCGGCGACCGCGTCGTCACCGAGGGCCAGTTCCGGCTGAAGCCCGGCAGCAAGGTCAACGCGCTGAAGCCGGGCGAAGTGCCGGCGGTGCCGACCGCGACCGAAATGGAAAAGGCCCGGCAGAACAGCAAGGGTGGTGGTCGCCGTCACGGCTGAGCAGCCAGCCTGCGTCGCCGCGACACCCGAAGTTGCGCGGCTGCGGCCGCGCGCCAGCCATGATCGCGGCTGAAACCGCACTTTAGACGTTACGGATAGCCATGGGATTCTCGACCCTCTTCATTCGCCGACCGATCGCCACCTCGCTGCTGATGGTGGCGGTGCTGCTGCTCGGCATCCTGGGCTACCGCCAGCTGCCGGTGTCGGCGCTGCCGGAAATCGAGGCGCCGAGCCTGGTGGTCAGCACGCAGTATCCGGGCGCCAGCGCCAACACCATGGCCTCGCTGATCACCACGCCGCTGGAGCGCAACCTGGGGCAGATCTCCGGCCTGACCATGATGAGCTCGGACTCGTCCGCCGGGTTGTCCACGATCATCCTGCAGTTTTCGATGGGTCGCGACATCGACATCGCCGCCCAGGACGTGCAGGCGGCGATCAACCAGGCCAAGGGCACCCTGCCGGGCAACCTGCCGTATCCGCCGGTGTACAACCGGGTCAACCCGGCCGACGCGCCGATCCTGACCCTGAAGCTCACCTCCGACAGCCGCCAGCTGCGCGACGTGAACGACCTGGCCGACTCGATCATCGCGCAGAAGCTGTCGCAGGTGCAGGGCGTGGGCCTGGTCTCGATCGCCGGCAACGTGCGGCCGGCCGTGCGCGTGCAGGTGAACCCGGCGCAGCTGTCCAACCTCGGCCTGACCATGGAAGACGTGCGCAGCGCGTTGACCCAGGCCAACGTCAATGCGCCCAAGGGCACCTTGAACGGCAAGACGCAGAGCTACTCCATCGGCACCAACGACCAGTTGAGTGATGCCGCCGAGTACAAGAACACCATCATCAGCTACAAGAACAACTCGCCGGTGCGGCTGTCCGACGTGGCCAAGGTGGTCGACGGCGTCGAGAACGACCAGCTTGCCGCGTGGGCCAACGGCAAGCCGGCGGTGTTGCTGGACGTGCGCCGCCAGCCCGGCGCCAACATCGTGCAGACGGTGCAGCAGATCCGCAACGTGCTGCCCGAACTGCGCAGCGCGTTGCCGGCCGACGTGCACCTGGACGTGTTCGCCGACCGCACCGTGACCATCCGCGCCTCGGTGCACGACGTCGAGTTCACCCTGATCCTCACCGTATTCCTGGTGATCGGCGTGATCTTCGTGTTCCTGCGCCGGCTGTGGGCGACCATCATCCCCGCCACGGCGGTGCCGCTGTCGCTGATGGGCACGTTCGGCGTGATGGCGTTCACCGGCATGTCGCTGGACAACCTGTCGCTGATGGCGCTTACCGTGGCCACCGGTTTCGTGGTGGACGATGCGATCGTGATGATCGAGAACATCGTGCGCTACATCGAGAAGGGCAAGAGCGGCAAGGAAGCAGCCGAGATCGGCGCGAAGGAGATCGGCTTCACCGTGCTGTCGCTGACCGTGTCGCTGGTGGCGGTGTTCCTGCCGCTGCTGCTGATGCCGGGCGTCACCGGCCGGCTGTTCCACGAGTTCGCCTGGGTGCTCACCATCGCGGTCACCATATCGATGCTGGTGTCGCTGACGCTGACCCCGATGATGTGCGCCTACCTGCTCAAGCCCGACCAGCTGCCGGTCACTGATGAGGGACGGGGCGACGACGCCCACGAGCAGCATGCCGCGGCCGGCAAGCGCACCGTGTGGTCGCGCACCGTGGCGGTGTACGAAAGCTCGCTGGACTGGGTGCTCGATCACCAGCGCATGACCATGCTGGTGGCCGGCGCCGCGGTGGTGCTCACCGTGTTCCTGTACGTCGCCATTCCCAAGGGCCTGCTGCCCGAGCAGGACACCGGCCTGATCACCGGCGTGGTGCAGGCGGACGACAACATCGCCTTCCCGCAGATGGAAGACCGCACCAGGGCGGTCGCCGAGGCGCTGCGCAAGGACCCCGCCGTGGCCGGCGTGGCCGCCTTCATCGGCGCCGGCACGATCAACCCCACGCTCAACCAGGGCCAGCTCAGCATCGTGCTGAAGGATCGCGGCGACCGCGATGGTCTGGACAAGCTGTTGCCGCGGCTGCAGCAGGCAGTGGCGGGCATCCCGGGCGTGGCGCTGTACCTGAAGCCGGTGCAGGACGTGACCCTGGACAGCCGCGTGGCGGCTACCGAATACCAGTATTCGATGTCCGACGTGAGCGCGTCCGAACTGGCCGGCTATGCCAACCAGATGACCGAGGCGATGCGTCAGCGGCCGGAACTGGCCGACGTCGACAACAACCTCGCCGACAATGGCAACGCGCTGAAGCTCACCATCGATCGCGAGAAGGCCAGCCGCCTGGGGGTGCCGGTGCAGAGCATCGACGACACCTTGTACGACGCGTTCGGCCAACGCCAGATCTCGACCATCTTCACCCAGCTGAACCAGTACCGCGTGGTGCTGGAAGTGGCGCCGGAGTTCCGCACCAGCGACGACCTGCTGACCAAGCTGACCGTGCGCGGCAACGGCAGCGGCGCGCTCGTCGGCAGCACCGCGACCAGCTTCGGCCAGCTGAAATCCAGCAATTCGGCCACGCCCTCGGGCATCGGCAACACCGGCAACGTGGGCTTCCAGATCGGCGCTGGCGGCAGCATTCCGCTGTCCTCGCTGGTCACCGCCGAAGTCACCAGCGCACCGCTGGTGGTCAGCCACCAGCAGCAACTGCCGGCGGTGACGCTGGCCTTCAACGTGGCGCCGGGCTACTCGCTCTCCGACGCCGTGGCGGCGATCCACGATGTCGAGGCGCAACTGAACTTCCCGCCCCAGGTGCGCGGCGAGTTCGTCGGCAAGGCCGCCGAATTCACCTCCTCGCTGGGTGACGAGGTGTTGCTGCTGCTGGCCGCGATCGTGGTGATCTACATCGTGCTGGGCGTGCTGTACGAGAGCTACATCCACCCGCTGACGATCATCTCCACCCTGCCGCCGGCCGGTGTGGGTGCGCTGCTGGCGCTGATCCTGTGCGGCATGAGCCTGTCGGTGGACGGCATCGTCGGCATCGTGCTCTTGATCGGCATCGTCAAGAAGAACGCGATCATGATGATCGACTTCGCGATCGAGGCGCGTCGCACCGGCCTCAACGCGCGCGAGGCGATCCGTCGCGCCTGCCTGCTGCGTTTCCGCCCGATCATGATGACCACCGCCGCGGCCATGCTGGGTGCGCTGCCGCTGGCGCTGGGCAACGGCATCGGTTCCGAGCTGCGCCGGCCGCTGGGCGTGGCCATCGTGGGCGGCCTGCTGCTGTCGCAGCTGGTCACGCTGTACACCACGCCGGTGATCTACCTGTACATGGAGCGTTTCTCCGACTGGCTCGCTGCCCGTCGCGAGCAGCGTGCACTGGCCCGCGCGCGGGCCAGCCACGCGGCGTGATCTTTCGATATCCCTCCTGCGCAAGGCAGGAGGGAGCCGCGCGCCGTGCTTCCTTCCCTGCTCGCCCCCAAAGGGACTTCCTTCGGTCGCAGAAAGGGTTGGCCCGGGGTCGCCTTTCGCCGGGAGTCGTTTCGATCAACCTTTCGGCCGCTCGCACGTTGAGGGTGGGATGATGCGTTCACGCGTCATCTGCGAAACCCCGCCCATCCCCTGCCCACGTTGATCCCATGAACCTCTCCGGCACCTTCATCCGCCGCCCGATCGGCACTTCGCTGCTGGCGATCGGCCTGTTCGTGGGCGGGATGATCTGTTACTTCCTGCTCGGCGTGGCGGCGCTGCCGAACATGCAGTTCCCCGCGATCTTCGTGCAGGCCAGCCAGGCCGGCGCGGACGCCAGCACCATGGCATCCACCGTGGCCGCACCGCTGGAGCGCCACCTGGGCCAGGTGCCCGGCATCGAGACGATGCGCTCGTCCAGCTCCGAAGGCAGCACGTTCGTCTTCATGATGTTCCAGAACGGCACCGACCTGGACGCGGCCGCGCGCGACGTGCAGGCGGCGATCAATTCGGCGGCGCCCGACCTGCCCAGCGGTCTCAACGGCGCACCCAGCTACCAGAAGGCCAACCCGAACGACGATCCGATCATCGCGCTGGCGATGACCTCCGACACCCAGTCCGCCGCCGACCTCTACAACGCGGCCGATTCGCTGCTGGCCCAGCGGCTGCGCCAGCTGCCCGGCGTGTCGTCGGTGGAGATCGCCGGCGCCGCCACGCCGGCGATCCGCGTGGACGTGAACCTGCGCGCGCTGAACGCGATGGGCTTGTCGCCGGACCGGCTGCGCAACGCGCTGAGCGCGGCCAACGTCACTTCGCCGGAGGGCTTTTTGTCCAACGGCAAGACCACCATGGCGATCAGCGCCACCACCCAGATGCACAGCGCCGACGAGTTCGCCCGGCTGGTGATCGCCAACCGCAATGGCACGCCGGTGCGGCTGTCCGACGTGGCCAGGGTCTACGCCGGCCAGCAGGACGCGTACCAGGCGGCCTGGTTCCGCGGCAAGCCGGCGGTGCTGATGTACGTCTACAAGAAGGCCGACGCCAACGTGATCGCCACGGTGGACCTGGTCAAGGACCAGCTGCCGACCCTGCGCGCCTACCTGCAGCCTGGCACCGAACTGATCCCGTTCTTCGACGGCACGCCGACCATCCGCGCCTCGCTGCACGAGGTGCAGGCCACCTTGCTGATCTCGCTGGCGATGGTGATCCTCACGATGGCGCTGTTCCTGCGCCGGCTGGCGCCCACGCTGATCGCCGCCGTCGCCGTGCCGCTGTCGCTGGCCGGTGCGTTCGTGGTGATGTACGTGCTCGGCTACACGCTGAACAACCTCACCCTGCTGGCGCTGGTGATCGCGATCGGCTTCGTGGTCGACGACGCGATCGTGGTGATCGAGAACATCATCCGGCACATCGACGACGGCATGACGCGGATGCAGGCGACCCTCGCCGGCGCCCGCGAGATCGGCTTCACCATCGTGTCGATCACCGCCTCGCTGATCGCGGTGTTCATCCCGCTGCTGTTCGCCGGTGGCGTCACCGGCATGTTCATGCACGAATTCGCGGTGACCCTGGTGTCGGCGATCGTGGTTTCCGCGCTGGTCTCGCTGACTCTCACGCCGGCGTTGTGCGGTCGCTTCCTCAGCGGGCATGACGCGCACAGGGCGGCGGCACCTTCGCGCCTGGCGCGCGCGCTGGACGGTTTCCACGCCGGCATGCTGCGGCTCTACACCCGCGCCCTGAATTTCTCGCTGCGGCACGCGTTGCTGTTCGCGCTGACGCCGCTGGTGCTGATCGTGGCCACCTTCTTCCTGTTCGGCGTGGTCAAGACGGGACTGTTCCCCCAGCAGGACACAGGGCTGATCTGGGGGCGCGCCAGCTCCAGCGCCACGGTCTCCTTCGCCGAGAGCAAGCAGCGCCTGGAACGCCTCACCGCGATGCTGATGGCCGACCCCGACGTGGCCACCGTGGGCTCGCGCCTGGGCAGCAGCCGGCAGGGCACCAGTGGCTCGTTCAACATCGACCTGAAGACCCGGGCGCAGGGGCGCAAGGACGACACCTTCACCGTGCTGGCGCGACTCAGCGCCAAGGCGGCCAAGTATCCCGACCTCAACCTGCGCCTGCGCCCGGTGCAGGACCTGCCCAGCGGCGGCGGTGGCGGCACCAGCCAGGGCGCCCAGTACCAGGTTTCACTGCAGGGCAACGACCAGGCCAGCCTGCAGGAATGGCTGCCGAAACTGCAGGCCGAGCTGAAGAAGAATCCCAAGCTCAGCGACGTGGGCACCGACGTCGACGAAGCGGGCCTGCGCCAGAACATGGTGATCGATCGCGACAAGGCCGCGCGCCTGGGCGTATCGATCGGCGCGATCGACGGCGCGCTCTACGACGCCTTTGGCCAGCGCCAGGTCAGCACGATCTACTCCGACATCAACCAGTACAAGGTGGTGGTCAACGCGCTGCCCGACCAGACCGCCACGCCCGATGCGCTGAACCGCATCTACGTGGCCTCCAGCAGCGGCAGGATGATCCCGATCACCGCCTTCACCCGGCAGGAGCCGGGGCTGGCGCCATCGCAGATCACCCACGAAAACCAGTACAGCACGATGGATCTCAGCTTCAACCTCGCCCCCGGCGTCAGCATGGGCGAGGCGATGGCGATCATCCAGGGCACCGTGCAGGACATGCGCATGCCCGGTGACATCAAGGTGCAGATGGGCGGCAACTTCCGTCGCTTCCAGCAATCGCAGAGCGGCATGGGCTGGCTGATCCTGGCCGCCGTGCTGACCGTCTACATCGTGCTGGGCATGTTGTACGAAAACCTGATCCATCCGGTCACCATCCTGTCCACCCTGCCGGCCGCCGGGGTCGGCGCGCTGCTGGCGTTGTGGCTGACCGGCACCGAATTGTCGGTGGTGGCGCAGATCGCGCTGGTGCTGTTGATCGGCATCGTCAAGAAGAACGCGATCATGATGATCGACTTCGCCCTGGTCGCCGAACGCGAGCACGGCAAGAGTCCGCTCGAAGCCGCGCGCGAGGCGTGCACCGTGCGCTTCCGCCCGATCATGATGACCACCATGGTGGCGATCCTCGCTGCGCTGCCCATCGCGATCGGACTGGGCGAAGGCAGCGAACTGCGTCGTCCGCTGGGCATCGCCCTGATCGGCGGCTTGCTGATCTCGCAAAGCCTCACCCTGCTGAGCACCCCGGCACTGTACGTGATCTTCTCCTGCCTGGCCCAGCGCCGCCGGGCATGGTCCGCGCGCCGCCGCGAGCGCCAGCTGGCGCGCCGCCGCCGTCAGCTGGCAGGGGCGTGACGACGGCAGGCGTGGAACGTCGGGCCACCGTCCGGGCCACCGGTCGTGGCGGGATGACGTGGCCTTTCCGGCGCCTGTTTCCAGCTGAACGTTCCGGCAACGCACTCACAAGGCGTTAACCGGACGACCGTTACCTATGGCTCCCACTCTTGGAGACGGAGACCACGCCATGGGCAACGAAACCGGCAAGCCGGACTTCTCCGATGTGCGCAGCGATGTGCGCAGCCAGGCCGCGCAGATGCCGCCTGCGGCGAAGGCCGATTTCAGCGACGTGCAATCGCATGTGAGTTCGACCGCCGACGAAGCCACGGTCTACGAAGTGGTGGCAGGCGACAGCCTGTCGAAGATCGCCAGGCACTTCTATGGCGACGGCAATGCGTGGAAGCCGATCTTCGACGCGAACCGCGACCAGCTCACCGACCCGGATCGCATCAAGGCCGGCCAGATGCTGAAGATTCCGGCGAAGCCCTGAGCAACCACACCGCAAGCCCCGAAACAGGAGACATGCCATGAAGACGACTCGCCAACCCCTGATCCTCGTCGCTTCCCTGGCCGCCGCGCTGGCGCTGGGCGGCTGCGGCAAGACCGACGACTCGAGCTCGCAGATCCCCGCCACGCCACCGCCCGCGGCCACGGTGCCGCCGCCCGCCACCATGGCGCCCGCCCCCGCCGGCACCGCCGGCATGGACAACACCGGCAATGCGCCGGCGATCAGCTTCAGCTCGGTCCAGCTGGGCTCCAGCGTGGACGCGAACAACCGGATCGCGGCCAGCGGCGACACGTTCGCGCCGAAGGACAGCATCTACGCGTCGGTCGACACGGCCGGCAGCGGAAACGGCACGCTGGCCGCGAAGTGGACCTACCAGGATGGCCAGACCGTGCACGAGGACAGCAAGACGCTGGAAGCGAACGGGCCGGAGACCACTGTGTTCATGATCAGCAAGCCCAGCGGCTTCCCCGCCGGGAACTACAAGGTGGAGATCTCGCTGGATGGCAAACCGGTGGCCAGCAAGGACTTCTCGGTCAAGTGATCCACCGGGTCCGTGTCGGGTGGCATGCGGCGCAACGCGCCGTCGGCCGCCCGACAGATCACGCGGGCAAGCCCGCGGCCGCGTGCTGCAGCGACAAGCCGGTTTCCCGCTCGAAGCGCCTGGCCAGCTGGTCGCGCAATGCAAGGCGCTCGTCCGCATCGCGTCCGGCCCCATGCAGTTCCACATGGCGCCATACCGCCACGCTGGCCAGTTGCGCACCGGGCACTTCGGAATGGCGGCGGCTGTCGCCCTGCCAGTACACCGCGACCCAGCCCTCCGGTTCGGCCGAGTGGGTTTCGTCCACCGGCAGGATCAGCGAGCCGTCCAGCAGCGACAGCGCGCATTCGCGGCCGTCGGCATGCTGGCAGGTGTACAGCGGTTGCAGGCCGGCGATGAAGTCGACGATGGACTGGCTCAACTGACTCATATTCCTTCCTTGTCATCGGCATGGGTCACGCGCTGCGCCTGATGGCGCAAGCGGCCGGCACGACCCGCGCCAGCCGGCGCATTCTGGCATGGCCACACGCCCGCGCGTGGTCTGCGGTGGCCGGGGGCGGGCATTCGCGCGACAATGGGCAGTCATCTGTCGCGGTTATGCCGCCCTTGCCAGGGAATCCCCGCTCGCCATGTCCCAGACCCCGAAGATCATCTACACCCTCACCGATGAAGCGCCATTCCTGGCCACCCAGTCGCTGCTGCCGATCGTCAGCGCGTTCGCCGGCACCGCGGGCATCCGGCTGGAGACGCGCGACATCTCGCTGGCCGGGCGCATCATCGCGCTGTTTCCGGAAATGCTGAAGGAAGACCAGCGCATCGCCGACGACCTCGCCGAGCTGGGCCAGCTGGCCACCACGCCGGAAGCGAACATCATCAAGCTGCCCAACATCAGCGCCTCGATGCCGCAGTTGAAGGCCGCGATCAGGGAATTGCAGGATCAGGGTTACGCACTGCCGGATTACCCGGATGCGCCGAAGGACGATGCCGAGAAGGACATCAAGGCGCGCTACGACCGGGTCAAGGGCAGCGCGGTGAACCCGGTGCTGCGCGAGGGCAATTCCGATCGTCGCGCGCCGGTCTCGGTGAAGAATTACGCGCGCAAGCATCCGCACAGGATGGGTGCGTGGAGCGGCGATTCGCAGACCCGCGTGGCGCACATGGATGGCGGCGATTTCTACGGCAGCGAAAAGTCCGTCGTGGTCGCAAAGGCCGGCAACGTCAGCATCGAATGGTTCGGCAAGGACGGCAGCCACAGCGTGCTGAAGCCGAAGACCGCGCTGCTCGCCGACGAGATCATCGATGCGTCGGTGATGAGCCGCAAGGCGCTGGCCAGCTTCATCGATGCGCAGATCGCCGATGCGAAGAAGCGCGGCGTGCTGTTCTCGCTGCACCTGAAGGCCACCATGATGAAGGTCTCCGACCCGATCATGTTCGGCGTGGTGGTGGGAGAGTTCTACAAGGACGTGCTGGCGAAACATGCCGACGTGCTGAGGCAGGCCGGCTTCAATCCGAACAACGGCATCGGCGACCTGTACGCGCGCCTCGGCTCGCTGCCGGAAGCAACCCAGGCGGCGATCAGGGCCGACCTGGACGCCGAGTACGCGCAGCGTCCCGGCGTGGCGATGGTCAATTCCGACAAGGGCATCACCAACCTGCACGTGCCCAGCGACGTGATCATCGACGCCTCGATGCCGGCGATGATCCGCGACTCCGGCAAGATGTGGAACGCGAAGGGCGAGTTGCAGGACATCGTCGCGGTGATCCCCGACCGCAGCTACGCCGGTGTCTATCAGGCCACCATCGAGGACTGCAAGGCGCACGGTGCATTCGATCCGGCCACCATGGGCAGCGTGCCGAACGTGGGCCTGATGGCGCAGGCGGCCGAGGAATACGGCTCGCACGACAAGACCTTCCAGATCGCCGGCGACGGCGTGGTCAAGGTGATCGACGAGGCGGGCAGCGTGCTGCTGCAGCACGACGTGGAAGCGGGCGACATCTGGCGCATGTGCCAGACCAAGGATGCGCCGATCCGCGACTGGGTGAAGCTGGCGGTGGGCCGCGCCCGGCACACGCCGGCGGTGTTCTGGCTCGATCCGCAGCGCGCACATGATGCCCAGGTGATTGCCAAGGTCGAGCGTTACCTCAAGGATTACGACATCAGCGGGCTGGACATCCGCATCATGGACCCGGTGGCCGCCACCAGGTTTTCGCTGGAGCGCATCCGCCAGGGCCTGGACACCATCTCGGTCACCGGCAACGTGCTGCGCGACTACCTCACCGACCTGTTCCCGATCATGGAGCTGGGCACCAGCGCGAAGATGCTGTCGATCGTGCCGCTGATGAACGGTGGCGGCCTGTTCGAGACCGGCGCCGGTGGCTCCGCGCCCAAGCATGTGCAGCAGTTCCTCGAAGAGAACTACTTGCGCTGGGATTCGCTGGGTGAATTCCTGGCGCTGGCCGCCTCGCTGGAACATCTGGGCAGCCGCTACGGCAGCGCCGAAGTGGACGTGCTGGCGAAGACCCTGGACCAGGCCAACGGCAAGTTCCTCGACACCGACAAGTCGCCCTCGCGCAAGGTCGGCGGCATCGACAACCGCGGCAGCCACTTCTACCTGGCGCTGTACTGGGCCCAGGCACTGGCCGCCCAGGACGTGAATGCCGGGCTGAAGGCGAAGTTCGCGCCGCTGGCGAAGCTGCTGACCGAGAACGAGCAGAAGATCGTTGCCGAGTTGACCGCTGTGCAGGGTCATGGCGTCGAGATCGGTGGCTACTACCACCCCGACATGACCAGGGTCGGCCAGGCGATGCGTCCGAGTGCGACATTGAACGCGGCGCTGGCGCAGCTGTCGAAGTGACGCACTGAGCCGGCCCGTGCCGGAAACGGGGCGCCGATCGGCGCCCCGTTTTTCTTTGCAGTCGCGCCGGCCTTCGTATCGCGCGGCGTCGGCGGTCATCATCTGGAGAGGGAGTTTTCGCGATGCAAGTTAGGCAAGGGCTGTGTCCGCTGCTGCTGATCGTCACCCTGCCGCTGTTCGCGCAATCGGCGTCCGCGCCGGCGACATCGTCATCCGTCTCGACCCGGGTCGCCGACCTGCCGATGGTGATGGTCAGCGGCGTACAGCCCGGGCCGGGTCTGTGGAAGGTCAGCAAGGGCGATCACGTGATGTGGGTGCTGGGCACGCTGTCGCCGCTGCCCCGCGACATGCAGTGGCAATCGCAGGAGGTGGCGCAGGTGATCGCCGCCTCGCAGCAGGTGCTGCTGGCGCCTGCGGTCAGGCTCGAGGCCAAGGTGGGTTTCTTCGGCAAGCTTTTCCTGCTGCCCTCGGCGTACGGCGCGCGCAAGAACGACGACGGTCGCAGCCTGCAGGACGTGCTGCCGCCACAGGTGTATGCACGCTGGCAGGTGTTGAAGCAGAAATACATTGGTCGCGATCGCGGCGTCGAGCGCTGGCGACCGCTGTTCGCGTCGGAGGAGCTCTACCACAAGGCGCTGAAGGCGAACGGCCTGAGCCGTTCCGGGGGTATCCAGGCCAGCATCGACGGTCTGGCCAAGCAGCACGGCGTGGCCGAGGTGCCGGTGGAATATCGGGTGGTGATCGAGCATCCGCGCGAGGCGATCAAGGCCTTCAGGCAGGCGGCGCCGCACGACACCACCTGCTTCATCCGCACCCTGGACAGCGTCGAGCACGACATGCCGGAGATGACCGCACGGGCGAATGCCTGGGCCATCGGCGACCTGCAGGCCCTGCGCGAACTGCCCGACAGCGATCGCCGCGACGCGTGCGTGGCGGCGGTGACCGGCGCCGGCTTCGCGCAGACACTGGGCCTCGACGACGTGCCGGCGCGCCTGCGTGCCACCTGGCTGGCGGCCGCGCGCAAGGCGCTGGCGACCAACGCGCAGACCTTCGCCTTGTTGCCGATGGACGGGCTGCTGGACCAGGACGGCTACCTGGCCACATTGCGCGCCGAGGGTTACCAGGTCGACGCGCCGGAATGATCCCCGCGGATGGTCAGGCGCTGGCGAGATCCAGCCGGGCGATCTCGTTGCCATCCAGCTGCAGTTCGGTAGCCCCGAGCAATTCGCGCAATTGCTCCACGCTGGTGGCGCTGACGATCGGTGCGGTGAGGCCGGGGCGGGCGATCAGCCAGGCCAGCGCGACCTGGGCCGGGGTGGCGTGGTGGGCGGCGGCCACCGCGTCCAGCGCGGCCAGCACCTGCAGGCCGTGCGGGTTCAGGAATTTCTTCACCGCGCCACCGCGTGCCGAGCTCTTGGCCAGGTCGGCGGCGCTGCGGTACTTGCCGCTGAGAAAGCCGCTGGCCAGGGCGTAGTAGCTGATCACGCCGATGTTTTCGCGGCGGATCAGCGGCTCCAGTGCCTGCTCGTAGCCGGCGCGGCTGACCAGGTTGTACTCCGGCTGCAGGCTTTCGTAGCGGGGCAGGCCGTGCCGCTGCGACATCGCCAGCGCGTCGGCGAAGCGGTCGGCGCTGAAGTTGGACGCACCGATCACGCGCACCTTGCCCGCCTCGATCAGGCGGGCGAAGGCGCCCAGGGTTTCCTCCATCGGCACGCTGGCGTCGTCCTCGTGCGCCTGGTACAGGTCGATGCAGTCGACGTGCAGGCGTTGCAGCGAGCCGTCCACCGCCTGCCGGATGTTCACCGGCGACAGGCCCGGCTGCTCGGCCCACTTGGCCACCTTGGTCGAGATCACCACGCGGTCGCGCCTGCCGCTCCGCTTCAGCCACTTGCCGATGATGGTTTCCGATTCACCGCCGCGATTGCCCGGCACCCACGCCGGATAGACGTCCGCGGTGTCGATCAGGTTGCCGCCGGCATCGACGAAGGCATCGAGCAGTTCGAACGAACGCTTCTCGTCGGCGCTCCAGCCGAACACGTTGCCGCCGAAGGCGAGCGGGGCGATGGAAAGCGGCGAGTTGCCGAGTGGGCGCTGGTGCATGGAATACCCCGGATGGTGGCAGGCGAAGGAACCGCGCGCGGCCTGGCCGGCGGCGCGCCATCTCGTCGAAGTGGCTGCATATCCGCGGTATTCAAGCCCGCGCCAGGTTCAGCGCGGGCCGGCGAGGCGCGGCCACACATGGGCGCAGCAAGCCATTACGGTGCGTTTGGCCAGGCTGGCCTGCTTGTCGTCCCGGGCGGGCTTGAGCGGAGCGTCGGTACGCCAGTCCAGGTCTTCCTTGCGCACCAGGTGGCCGTGCAGGAACAACAGGTCTTTCCACAGCGAGTTCATGGGGAGCCTCCTTGGGAGGGCTGCGACTTGGGGAGCGCTCAAGATACGCACGCGCCAGGCCGCCAGAAAGCGATATATTCGCAAGTCAGGCTTGAAGGAAATTCAAGATGGGAAAGTTGCCGCTGGGCCTGCTGCAGCAGTTCGTGCTGGTCGCCCGACTGGGCAACCTGTCGCGCGCCGCAGCGCAGGCGAACCTCACCGTCAGCGCGCTCAGCCACCAGATGCGCCAGCTGGAAGAACGCCTGGAACGGCGCCTGTTCGAACGCGGTCCGCGCGGCGTGACGCTGACCGTCGAAGGCTGCAGCCTGCTGGAGGCGGTCGGCGGCCACGTCGATGGCATCGAGCACGCGCTGGCGGCATATCGCACGCGCCGCCATGACGCACTCACGCTCAGCGCCAGCCCCGGCATCATGTCGAGCTGGCTGGTGCCCCGGCTGCCGCGGCTGGTGGCCGCGCATCCGGAGCTGGAGCTGAGCCTGCAGTCGGGGTCGACCCTGGTGAATTTCGAGCGCGAACCAGTGGATGTCGGCCTGCGCTACGGCCGCGGCGAGTGGCCCGGCCTGCACAGCGAGCGGCTGTTCGGCGAATGGATCGCGCCGGTGGCCGCGCCCGAGCTGGTGGCGCGGATGGGCGACACGGATCCGCGCGACCTGTCGCGCTGGCCGCTGCTCGGCGAGCCGGCGCCGTCGACGCGCTGGGACGACTGGTTCAAGCGCAGCGGCGGCGCCCGGCCGCAGCGTTACGTGGCCCAGTTCGACAGCCTCGATGCGCTGCGCCATGCGGCGCTGGAGGGTCTTGGCGTGGCGCTGGGACGGATGGTGACGTCGAAGTCGCTGATCGATGCCGGCCGGCTGCAGGTGCTGGGCGAGCGCTACATGGCAGTCAAGGAGGCGTACTGGCTGGTGTATCCGCCACGCTCGCTGGAACATCGCGGCCTGCAGCTGTTCCGCGAGTGGCTGCTGGCCGAGGCGGAGGATTACCGGCGGCAGATGTCGGCGTTCCGGCCCGGGGACACGGCGATGGACTGAAGCGGTTTCGCAATCTGCCCGGACACGTCATCATCGTGGGTCGTTGTCGACCGCCGTCAGGAGTTGAACCATGAAGTCACGCGCCGCCGTCGCCTGGGAAGCAGGCAAGCCACTCAGCATCGAACAGGTCGACGTGGCCGGGCCGAAAGCCGGCGAGGTGCTGGTGCGCATCGTGGCCACCGGCGTCTGCCACACCGATGCGTTCACCCTGTCCGGCGCCGATCCGGAGGGCCGCTTCCCGGTGATCCTGGGTCACGAGGGCGGCGGCATCGTCGAGGAAGTGGGCGAGGGTGTCACCTCGCTGAAGGTCGGCGACCACGTGATTCCGCTGTACACGCCCGAATGCGGCGAGTGCAAATTCTGCCTGTCCGGCAAGACCAACCTGTGCCAGAAGATCCGCGTGACCCAGGGCCAGGGCCTGATGCCCGACGGCACGTCGCGCTTCTCGCTGGACGGCAAGCCGCTGCTGCACTACATGGGCACCAGCACGTTCAGCGAATACACCGTGCTGCCGGAGATCTCGCTGGCGAAGATCGACAAGGCGGCACCGCTGGAGAAGGTCTGCCTGCTCGGTTGCGGCATCACCACCGGCATCGGCGCGGTACTGAACACGGCGAAGATCGAGCCGGGCGCGTCGGTGGCGGTGTTCGGCCTGGGCGGCATCGGCCTATCGGTGGTGCAAGGCGCGGTGATGGCGAAAGCCGGCCGCATCGTGGTGGTCGACACCAACCCGGCCAAGTTCGAGATGGCGAAGTTGCTCGGCGCCACCGACTGCATCAACCCGAAGGACTACCCGGACACGCCGATCCAGCAGGTGATCGTCGAGCTCACCGACGGCGGCGTGGACTATTCGTTCGAGTGCATCGGCAACGTCCACGTGATGCGTTCGGCGCTGGAGTGCTGCCACAAGGGCTGGGGCGAGTCGATCATCATCGGCGTGGCCGGCGCCGGCCAGGAGATCAGCACGCGGCCGTTCCAGCTGGTCACCGGGCGGGTCTGGCGCGGTTCGGCGTTCGGCGGGGTGAAGGGCCGCTCGCAGCTGCCGGGCTACGTCGACCGCTACATGGCCGGCGAGATCCGCATCGACGAGATGATCACCGAGGTGCTGCCGCTGGAACGCATCAACGAGGCGTTCGACATGATGCACGAGGGCAAGGTGATCCGCTCGGTGATCCACTACTGACGTAGAATGTGCGGGCGCCGCCAGCCACGCTGACGGCGTTCGCCGTTTCCATGTCTGCACACGTCATGCCCAGGGTCGTTCCATGAGCCGCACTGCCATCCTCGTCGACGGTGCCTTCTTTCTTGCCCGCTATCGCAAGGTCTACGGCGAGCGCGACGCCGGTGATGCGCGGGCGGTGGCCAAGACCGTGTTCGGCATGGCGCTGGAGCACCTGAAGGCGGTCGACCGCCCGCGCGAGCAGCTGTACCGGATCTTCTTCTACGATTGCCCGCCGCTGGAAAAGAGTTTCATCAAGCCGGTCAGCGGCGACAGCATCGACTTCGGCGGTACCGGCGCGGCGGCGTTTCGCCGCGAGCTGCACGACCAGCTGCGTCGCCAGCGCAAGATGGCGCTGCGGCTTGGGCGCCTGTCCGAGCGCGGCGAGTGGCAGCTGAAGCGCAGCGCCTACCAGCAGTTGCGCGACGGCAGCCTGCGCTGGGACGATCTGGACGACGGCCACTTCGAGCCGGACATGCGCCAGACCCAGGTCGACATGAAGATCGGCATCGACATCGCGGCGCTGACCTACAAGAAGCTGGTCGACCAGATCATCCTGATCGCCGGCGACGCGGATTTCATCCCGGCCGCAAAGCTGGCCCGCTACGAAGGCATCGACTTCATCCTCGACCCGATGTGGCAGGGCATCGCGCCGGATCTGCACGAACACATCGACGGGCTGCAATCGGTGTGCCCGCGTCCGTCCTGAGGCCTGCACCGGGATTGCACATGGTTTTCGTGATATTGGAAGTTCGAACGTTCCGCCACACGCCAGGGAGTTGACCATGATTCGTGCAACCGCAGCGGCGAAACCTGCCGGGATCGGCATCGCGGCAGCCTTGCTGCTGGCATCCGCGCTGCTGCTGCCCGGGCCCTCCCGCGCACAGGCCGCGTCGGCCGGATCGGTGGAGTCGGATCAGCCGGTGGATGAGCTGGTGCCGCCCACCAGCGCCAGCGATTTCACCGCTTCGCAGCTGGACAGCGTGCTGGCCGGCAGCTGGCGTTCGCCCGCCAACCGCGCGCGCGACGCCTACCGCCATCCCAAGGCCACCCTGCAGTTCTTCGGCGTGCGGCCCGACCAGACGGTGATCGAGATCACCCCCGGCGGTGGCTGGTACGCGGAAATCCTGGCGCCGCTGCTGAACGACAACGGCCATTACATCGCCGCGGAGAAAGCCCCGTCCGCCGACAGCGAGGCGCGCAGCGACGACAGCGCGTTGCGCCGGAAATTCGCCGCCGACCCGGCGCATTACGGCAACGCCCGCATCGTCGAATTCGATGCCGCCGCGCCGAAGTTCGGGGCGCCCGGCTCGGCCGACGTGGTGCTGACCTTCCGCAACGTGCACAACTGGATTGCTGTCGATAAAGGCACGGCCGGCACCGGGCCGGCCATGTTCAAGGCCTTCTTCGACGTGCTCAAGCCCGGCGGCGTGCTCGGCGTGGTCGATCACCGCGCCGGCGAAGGCGCCGCGATCGATGCGGTGAAAGGCAGCGGCTACCTGCCCACGCCGTACGTGGTGAAGCTGGCCACCGATGCCGGCTTCGTGCTGGAGGAAAGCAGCGAGGTCAACGCGAATCCGAAAGACACCAGGGACTATCCGAAGGGCGTCTGGACCCTGCCGCCGACCCTGACCTTGGGCGACCAGGACAAGGCGAAGTACCAGGCGATCGGCGAATCCGACCGGATGACGCTGAAATTCGTCAAGCCGACGGCGCCCGCCGGAAACGAAGCGCATTGAGCATGGCCTGATGCGCTGCGCTATCCCGCCCCCATGCTGATCGCCCTCAACAAGCCTTACGGCGTGCTCTGCCAGTTCACCGATGATCGCGGTCGTCCGACGCTGGCGGATCTTGTCGTGCAAAAGGACGTCTATGCCGCTGGACGGCTGGATCAGGACAGCGAAGGCCTGCTGCTGCTGACCGACGACGGCCGCCTCGCCCATCGACTCACCGATCCCCGCCACAAGCAGGCCAAGACCTATCTGGCGCAGCTCGACGGCAGCATCGATGAGGCGGCGCTGCAGGCGCTTGCGCGAGGCCTGGTGCTGAGCGATGGCCCGACCCTGCCGGCCGAGGCGAAACTGGTCGACGAGCCGGCATGGCTGTGGCCGCGCAAGCCGCCGGTGCGTTTCCGCAAGGCGATCCCGACCAGCTGGATCAGCCTCACGCTGCGCGAAGGACGCAACCGGCAGGTGCGCCGGATGACCGCCGCGGTCGGGTTCCCGACCCTGCGCCTGATCCGCGTGCAGATCGGCGAACACCGGCTCGCCGGCCTCGCTCCGGGCGAGACGCGCGTGCTGGCGGACTGAGCCGCCGCGCCGTTGCGCACGCCGGTCACGAGGCGGGCGGAAGGCCGAAGAACGCCTCGGCGGTCGCGGTGCTGTTCGCCGCCGTAACTGCCACGCTCTCGCCGCGATCGCGGGCGATTTCCTCGCAGATGTGCTTCAGGTACATCGGCTCGTTGCGCCGGTGCGCGGGCTGCGGGCGTACCGTGCGCGGCAGCAGGTAGGGCGCGTCCGTCTCGATCATCAGCCGGTTCGCCGGAATCCCGCGCACCAGCTCGCGCAGGTGGGTGCCCCGGCGTTCATCGCAGATCCAGCCGGTGATGCCGATGTGGCAGTCCAGCGCCAAGTAGTCACGCAGCGCCTCCCCGGTATCGGTGAAGCAGTGCACCACCGCCCCCGGAACCTTGTCGCGGTAGCGGGCGAGCAGGGCGACGAAGTCGCCGTGGGCGTCGCGCTGGTGCAGGAACAGCGGCTTGCCCACCTCCACCGCCATCTGCAGCTGGCGTTCGAACACCTGCAGCTGCACCTCTCGCGGCGAGTAGTTGCGGTTGTAGTCCAGGCCGGTTTCGCCGATGGCCACCACCGCAGGATCCTGCGCGAACTCGCGCAGCGCCGCGTCGGTCGCGTCATCGTAGTCGACGGCGTGATGAGGGTGGACGCCGGCCGTGGCAAACAGCCGTGCCGGATGCCGGGCCGCCAGGACCCGGGCGCTGGCGCTGCCCTCGCGCGACGCGCCGGTGACGATCATCCGGTCCACGCCGTGCGCCAGCGCACGCTGCATCACAGCATCCAGATCGTGGTGAAAGGACTCGTGGGTGAGGTTGGCACCGATATCGATGAGAGACATGCGTTTTTCCGGACGTTCGTCGATCATGTTGCCAGAACCGCGTCGCCAGGTCCCAGTTTGGGTACCTCCATCCGGCACGCTTTGCCCCGATGGATGAAGATCCGGGGACCGGGGATGCCTCGGGTCGGAATTTCCCGGCGCGACGCAGCATGCGATCAAAGGCGGAATGCCGGCGTGGTCGCCCGCGCGGACGATGGTCACGCGGGCTTGACCGGTGAGCCCCTTGGTTACCCGGAAAAAGTCGCGTTGACCGCCACTGAAACTTGCGATAGTTTCAATCGACGGCGTCACATTCCTGACGTCGTGGGGCAGGCGTCGTGCGAGGGGGGCTTTCGCATGACTCCGTCGAATCCCCAACCAGGACATTCAACAACGCGCGCGTGGAAATGCGCGTGACGGGCTTTTGCACGCCTCGAACGAGGTGCGGCTTTTAACGGGAGGGATGGCATGAACAAGAAATGGGTAGCGCGCGGTTCGGGTCTGGCGTTGGCTGGACTGCTGATCGCCACGGCGGCCAACGCGGCCGAGCCACAGGCAACATCGGTAACGGTGCAGGGCGTGCAGGTGGCGATTTCGCCGACCGGTCAGCTCGTGGCCCCCACGCCGGAGCAGCGTGCGGCCTTGTCGCGAGCGATGCTGCAACAGTCCGCGATTGCGTCCCCGAAGCGCACCCTTGGCCAGCCGGTCGCGCCCCGCAACGAGGCCGAGGCTCGCGCCACGTTCCACACCTTCAAGCTCAGGAATGGGCATACCGCAGTGGGCATGGCCCTGCCGGAGAACCTCATGAGCAGCCTCGTCGCCGAACGTCGGGCCGATGGCAGCCTGAGCATCCATCACGCGGGTGACACCCAGCAGAGTGCGCCGGCATCCGTGGAGGTGACGAAATGATCCGTCGCAACCGCATGTTCAACGCATTCCTCGGTCTCGGCCTGATCTTCATGGCCGGGCAGGTGTCGGCCGCCGACATCAAGATCTCCAACCAGGACGTCGGTACCGGCCAAGGCCTCGATGATCCGACGCCCGCCACGCCGGTCGGTGGCAATCCGGGCACCACGCGCGGCGAGCAGGCACAGATCGTGTTCAAGTTCGCGGCCGACATCTGGGGTGCCGTGCTGCAGAGCGACGTTCCGGTCACGGTCAGCGCCAGCTTCGCCAAGCTCAGCTGCGATGCCAGTTCGGGCGTGCTTGGCTCGGCAGGCACCACCAACATCTACTCATTCGCGGCGCCGGCGCCACAGGGCGCGGTCGCCAATACCTGGTATCACTCGGCGCTGTTCGATTCACTCGCCGGTGAGGACGCCGGCAACGGCGCGGCGGACATTCGCGCGCGCTTCAACGGGGCACTCGGTTCCACCGGTTGCCTCGAGGGCTCCAGCTGGTACTTCGGTCTGGATGGCAAGCAGCCGGCCGGCAGCATCGACTTCCTCAACGTGGTGCTGCACGAGATGGCCCACGGCCTGGGCTTCTCCGGTTTCGGCAGTCTCACCACCGGCCAGCCGCTGCAGGGCAACGATGGCGTGGGTCGCCAGGACATCTACACGACCTTCGTTTACGACGATACCCAGCAGATGAGCTGGTATGCGATGACGCCGGCTCAACGCGTCGTTTCGGCGCTCAACGACGGCAATCTCGTGTTCACCGGCGCCAACGTGAAGGAACAAGCGCCGCTGGCACTGGGCAAGGTGACCACGCTGCGTGTTTCCGCACCGGCTGGCGCCGCAGGCGACTATGCCTTCAGCCAGAGCAGCAGCCCGATCCCGGCAACCCCGGCCAATTTCAGCGGATCGATCATTGCGGCGATCAGCCCCCCGCTTTCGCCCAGTACCAGCAACCTCGAAGGCTGCAACCCGTTCACCAACGCGGCCGACGTGGCCGGCCATCTGGTGCTGGTCAATCGCGGCACCTGCTCCTTCGACATCAAGGCGGGCAACGCCATCGCCGCAGGCGCGACCGGCGTCATCATTGCCAACAACGCCGCCGGCACCATCGTGCCCGCCATCACGCAGAGCATCCCCGTGATCTCGGTCAGTCAGGCTGACGGCAGCAAGCTGCGGGCGAATCTGGCGGGTCTGACCGGTGCTCTTGTCCTCGGCGACAAGATGGCCGGTGCCGACGCGGCCGGCAACGTGCAGCTGTACGCACCGACCGTGCTGGCGCAGGGCTCGTCGTTCTCGCACTACGACACGCGCCTGACTCCCAATGCGCTGATGGAATACGCCATCAATGCGGATCTGGCGGGCCATATCGACCTCGACCTGACCCCCGCGCTGTTCCAGGACGAAGGCTGGCAGTTGAACGAGGGGACGCAGAGCCTGCTGGGCTGCGACAGCGGTATCCCGACCTGGCTGCCCGGTGGCGTGGTGATCGGTGCCAACGTGGTCGCCAACGCCAGGATCATCGCCGGTGCTGCTCCGACGGTGGGCGACTATCGCCCGGCAGTGCGTGCCTACGCGTCCGGTCTTGCCACCGACGGTCTCATCACCGGTGGTCAGGCCGCCAGCCTCAATGCCTGCCTCAGCGATGCGGAAACGCTGAACCAGTGGAAGGCCTGGAGTGCGTTTGCGCCGCAGGAGATCTCTGCCGGCGTCACCGTGCCGGGCCAGTCCGGTGCGGCGGCCTCGAGCAAGGTGTATGCGCTGGAGGTACCGGCCGGGGCGCTGGGCTTGAGCCTGCGCACGCTGGGCGGCACGGGTGACGTGACAGTCTACGTGAAGCTCGGTTCGCAGGCTTCGCCGACGGACTACGGCTGGAAGTCGGTGCATGCCCGCACCAACAGCGAAGCGGTGATGATCTCGCGTCCGGTGGCGGGAACCTACTACCTCACCGTATACGGCGAGACGGACTACAGCGGCGTGACGGTGCTGGGCAACTTCACCCAGCGGTAAGCCACAGATGTCCTGGCAGCGACGACTTCGGTCGTCCTGCCAGGCTCCTCCGAGTCGTTTCACTGTCGCGGCCAGGCGACCCACTGCTTCGCATCGTGGCAGACGAATCGTTCCGGGGCATCGCGTCTGCCGGCGATCGGCAAATCCGAATTTCGCATCAGCGGCCGGGCCATCGTGGCAGGCCATGGCTGGTGCCACCCATAGAGTTGCATGTCATAACCGTCGAGGTGTTGCATGAACAAGATTTACAGGAAGGTATGGAGCCGCACGTTGGGCGCCATGGTTGCCGTTTCCGAGCTGGCCTCGAAGCGCGGCAAGGCAGGGTCCGTCGGGCTGGTTTGCGGCGCGGTTGCGCTGGTCGGTGCGTTGGCGCTGGCCCCGGTCGCGACGGCCTCGGCCCAGAACGCGCCGGCAACGTGCCAGCTCGATGTGGGCACGCCAGGTGCGGTATCCGGAGACGATGCCTTCGTCTGCGGTCCGGATGCTTCCGCGAGCGGTGATCGTGCGACGGCGGTGGGTGCACTCAGCTTCGCCGGAGCCGACGACAGTGCAGCCTTTGGCACCGGTGCGCTGGCGCTGGGCACGGGCTCTTCGGCGACGGGCAGCAGCAGCGCGGCGAGCGGAGAGGAAAGTTCGGCCTACGGCTTCCAGTCCGATGCCGAGGGTGACTACAGCACGGCGGTGGGCGCGAGCAGCGTGGCGCTGGGCGAAGGTTCCACCGTGGTTGGCTGGGGCGGCAGCGCGCTGGGCGTGTTCTCCGTGGCTACCGGTTATGGTGCGGTCGCGACGGGCGACAACAGCGTGGCCAGCGGCGCCAATGCGATGGCCGACGGCATCGGCAGCGTGGCGACCGGCAGCAGCAGTCATGCGGCGGCAGACAACAGCTCGGCGTACGGCAACGGGGCCCAGGCGATCGGCGGCAACAGCTCGGCCTACGGCGCTGGCGCGACGGCCACGGGTTCCGACAGCGTGGCGATCGGCGGAGAAGCGACCAACATCCTGACCGGCACCACCGGTGCGGCGACGGCGGGCGACGGCGGCACCGCCATCGGCGCCAGCGCGATCGCCAGTGGTCTGGCGGCGTCATCCGTGGGTATCGGTGCGCAGGCTGACGGTGACGAATCCACCGCGCTGGGTGCGCTGGCGTACACCCCCGGCACGTACGCCACGGCGGTAGGTGCCGAATCGGCGGCGACCGGCGAGTACTCGACCACGGTGGGCTCGACGTCGCAGGCCACCGGTGACCAGTCCGTCGCCGTGGGCTTCGGCTCGGCGGCGACGCAGATAGCGACCGTGGCGATTGGCGTGCAGAGTGTCGCCGGCGGCGTGGCGGCCACGGCGACCGGCTACGGTGCCAGCGCCAATGGCGACTATTCGCTGGCCAGTGGCGCGTTCGCGGCGGCTGACGGTGTCAGCAGTGTCGCCGTTGGCGAAAGCAGCAGTGCCAGCGGTGACGAAAGCGTGGCGCTGGGTGGCAGCGCGGCCGGTGGCAGTTTCATCACCGAAGCCTCGGGTGCGGGCACCACGGCGATCGGTGCGGGCGCCTACGCCACGGCCGACAACGCGGCGGCGTTCGGCTGGTTGTCGGGTGCCGACGCGGTCAACGGCACGGCCCTGGGTGCCGGCGCCTGGGTGCAGGCGGCGGCGGACAACTCGGTGGCGCTGGGTGCACAGTCGCTGGCTGACCGTGCCAACACGGTCTCCGTGGGCAGCGCCGGCTCCGAACGCCAGATCACCAACGTGGCTGCCGGTACGGCTGGTACGGATGCGGTGAACATGGACCAGCTGGCGGCGGTCACCTCCGCGACCCAGTTCTTCAGTGCCGACGGAGCCACGGACGGTACGGAAGATGCGCTGGCATCGGGTGCCCGCGCGGTCGCATCGGGTGCCCTCAGCACGGCAGCAGGCGATGACAGCGTGGCGACCGGAAACAGCGCGCTGGCGCTGGGCACGGGCTCTTCGGCGACGGGCAGCAGCAGCGCGGCGAGCGGAGAGGAAAGTTCGGCCTACGGCTTCCAGTCCGATGCCGAGGGTGACTACAGCACGGCGGTGGGCGCGAGCAGCGTGGCGCTGGGCGAAGGTTCCACCGTGGTTGGCTGGGGCGGCAGCGCGCTGGGCGTGTTCTCCGTGGCTACCGGTTATGGTGCGGTCGCGACGGGCGACAACAGCGTGGCCAGCGGCGCCAATGCGATGGCCGACGGCATCGGCAGCGTGGCGACCGGCAGCAGCAGTCATGCGGCGGCAGACAACAGCTCGGCGTACGGCAACGGGGCCCAGGCGATCGGCGGCAACAGCTCGGCCTACGGCGCTGGCGCGACGGCCACGGGTTCCGACAGCGTGGCGATCGGCGGAGAAGCGACCAACATCCTGACCGGCACCACCGGTGCGGCGACGGCGGGCGACGGCGGCACCGCCATCGGCGCCAGCGCGATCGCCAGTGGTCTGGCGGCGTCATCCGTGGGTATCGGTGCGCAGGCTGACGGTGACGAATCCACCGCGCTGGGTGCGCTGGCGTACACCCCCGGCACGTACGCCACGGCGGTAGGTGCCGAATCGGCGGCGACCGGCGAGTACTCGACCACGGTGGGCTCGACGTCGCAGGCCACCGGTGACCAGTCCGTCGCCGTGGGCTTCGGCTCGGCGGCGACGCAGATAGCGACCGTGGCGATTGGCGTGCAGAGTGTCGCCGGCGGCGTGGCGGCCACGGCGACCGGCTACGGTGCCAGCGCCAATGGCGACTATTCGCTGGCCAGTGGCGCGTTCGCGGCGGCTGACGGTGTCAGCAGTGTCGCCGTTGGCGAAAGCAGCAGTGCCAGCGGTGACGAAAGCGTGGCGCTGGGTGGCAGCGCGGCCGGTGGCAGTTTCATCACCGAAGCCTCGGGTGCGGGCACCACGGCGATCGGTGCGGGCGCCTACGCCACGGCCGACAACGCGGCGGCGTTCGGCTGGTTGTCGGGTGCCGACGCGGTCAACGGCACGGCCCTGGGTGCCGGCGCCTGGGTGCAGGCGGCGGCGGACAACTCGGTGGCGCTGGGTGCACAGTCGCTGGCTGACCGTGCCAACACGGTCTCCGTGGGCAGCGCCGGCTCCGAACGCCAGATCACCAACGTGGCCGACGGCACCGAGGCCACGGATGCGGTGAACCTGGGCCAGCTGGAAGCGTTGCAGACACAGGTCACGCAGACGGGTTCGGACGTGAGTGCCAACACGGCGGCAATTGCCACGAATACCGCCGCCATCGCGACGAACACTGCGGACATCGCGACCAACACGGCCGACATCGCCACGAATACCGCCGCCATCAGTTCACTGGATGGCCGGGTCGGCACGATCGAGGGACAGCTCGGCGACCTGCAGCAGAGCACAGCGGAACTGGGCGCGATCAGCATCGACACCGTGGGCGATGGCAGCGACGACGCTTCGGTGCTGGCCGGCTCGCGTGGCGTGGCGATCGGCTCGAATGCCGAGGTGGGCGGTGACCACGGCACGGCGATCGGCGGCGACAGCTACGCGGCGGGCCCGAACGACACCGCGATCGGCGGCAATGCGAAGGTGAATGCCGATGGCAGCACCGCGGTGGGTGCCAATACCACCATCGCGGCGACGGCGACCAACGCGGTGGCGGTCGGCGAAGGCGCATCGGTGAGCGCGGCGTCGGGCACGGCGATCGGCCAGGGCAGCTCGGCCACGGCTGCCGGTGCGGTAGCCCTGGGCCAGGGCTCGCTGGCCGATCGTGCCAACACGGTGTCGGTGGGCACGGCGGCAAACAACCGCCAGATCACCAACGTGGCGGCGGGTACCCAGGCCACCGACGCGGCGAACTACGGCCAGGTGCAGCAAGCCCTGGTCAGCGCGAAGGACTACAGCGACGCCAACGCCCAGCAGACCCTGCAGAGCGCCAATGCCTACACCGACCAGAAGTTCGCCAACGTCGCCAGCACGGCAGACGTGAACTCGCTGCGCAACGACACCAACAACCGGTTCCGCGCCATGGACAAGCGCGTGAACCAGGTCGGTGCAATGGGCGCGGCGATGGCGCAGATGGCGTTCAGCACCCAGGGCATCAACACGCCGAACCGGGTGGGCGTGGGCATGGGTGGCTACGGCAATCGCGCAGCTCTGGCAGTGGGTTACTCGCGGCAGTTGTCGCCGAAGGCCAACCTGACCTTCGGTGCCGCGGTAACCGGCAATGAGACCTCCGGTGGCGTGGGTGTGGGTATCGGCTGGTAAATCAGGCCGCCGGACCCCCGATACGGGCCCGGACATGCACGACAGGAACCGGCGCCCATGTGGCGCCGGTTTTTTGTGGTCGAGGCCCACCGCCGTCGCGCGAGGCAGTGGTCACGCTTCCGCGCCGCCATGCGCACGCCGCAAAAGGAAAGGCCCGCCTGGGCGGGCCTTTCTGTCGTGACGCGATGAAGCCTCAGTGGTGCCCGTGAGCCAGTCCCGGGCAGGCCAGGTCGAGCACGAAGCCGTCGTGGTCGGAAACGCCGATGGCCTTGCGGAGATCGGTCGCGGCGGCCGCGTCGTCCTGGACCTGGTCGGGAGCATCGAGATTGCCGCGACCGTATTCGAAACCGCGGAAGCAGCGCTGGGCGAGGCGATCGAGCAGCGCCTGGTCGAGCACCTGGGCTACCGGAACGTCACGGCCGGAGTCGAACGAGCCGGTGCTCTGGTAGCCCTGGATCTGGCCGAGCTGCTGGGTGAACAGGAACGAGTAGCGGTCGTTCGGGGCCACCGACTGCACCGCATTCCACAGCGCCGGCTTCACGATGTTGCCGCCGAGGTCGAGCTGGTTGGCGCTGTCGTCGTAGGTGCCGGCGATCGCGCCGACCACGTCGGTCCAGCCGTCGGTGAACGGATAGGCGTTGAAGTCGCCCAGCACCACCAGCGGTTCGAAAGCGGACTTCGCGTCGGTCTGCAGCGCCTGCACCCGCTGCGCGATGTCCACCGCGCCGTTGAAGCGCTTGAGGCGGTTGCGGGTGGCATCCGCCCCGCCATCCACGCCGATCAGCGACTTCGGGTGCACCACCATCAGGCGGAACGAAAAGCTGCCCTTGCCCAGCTTGGTGCCTTCGAGCAGCAACGGCGGACGGTCGTGCAGATAGGTCGACTGGCCGGTGCCCGGGTCCACCCAGGTCGCGTCGTAGCCAAGTTGGCTCACGCTGGCGATCTGCACGCGGTCATCCTGCACCAGGAAGCCCACGTCGATGCCGCTGGGATCGTGGCCGTCGACCAGGTGCGCGGAATAGTGCACGCCGTAGTCGCCGTTCAGTTGCGCGGCCAGCTGCTCGAGCACGGACAGGTTTTCCACCTCCTCGGCGCCCAGCACGTCGGGCAGCTTCAGTACGCCGCCGATGTAGGCAGACAGTCGCTGCAGCTTGAGCTGCAATTCATCCGCCGTCGGCGTGCCCTGATCACCGCACTCGTAGGTGCTGTTGTCGCCATCGGTGTCGCACAGCCGCAGCATGTTGAGGTTGCCCACGCGCAGGCCATCGGGGCCCCGCCAGTCATGCACCGGGCGCGGCATCGTGTTGGCGTCGAGGATGTGCAGCATGGTCGGCTGGAAGTCGTAGTCGCCGAAGCTGTAGCTCATCACTCCTTCGGCGATGAACCGCGCGCCGCCGTTGATCCCGGTGCCGGTCGGCACCGCGCCGAGGGCATCGGCGTCCATTTCGAAGACTTCCGGGTTGCCGTCCCACACGCCGGAGTGCAGGTCCGACGCCGGCAGGCCGAAGGTGACGCCCTGCGAACGCAGCGAACGGCTGCCGCCGGTACTGACGAAGACCTCGGCGAACGGATCGTTGCCGTAGCGCTGGTTGCCGCGGTCGACGATGCCGTTGACGATCAGGACGCGCATGCCCTCGAAGCATTCGAAATTGGTCGTGCCGCAGGACAGGTTCGCCGGATCGGTCGACGGCAGGTTGCGACCGAACAGCACCGGCAGCGGCAGCCGGTTGCCCGAGCTGCGCACGCTGATGCTGGGGCCGGTCAGTTCGGTCAGCCCGTAGTACTCGGCCACGCGGGCGCGCACGTCCACCGCGTCACCGGTCTTCACCGTCGGAGCGCTGCGGGTGAACACGTACACACCGTTCGAGGTCAGCCGGACGTGGTCGTCGCGGCGGTCCGGCGTCTGCATGGTGAAGCCGGCCGGACCGACACTGGTGACGATGTTGTTGCGGGTGATCACCGGCTGGCCGGTGAACGGCGAGCTGTCCCCATTGCCCTGGATCTGGAAGATCTCGACCTGGGCCGCATCGTCGTTGAGGATGCCGCCGATTGCCTCGCCGCGGGCAATCGCCAGGCCGCTGGACGGCTCGCTCAGCTGCACCGCGAAGTCTTCGTCGGGTTCGATCTTCGTGTCGCCGTGCACGGTGACGGTGATCTTCTGCACCGTGTCACCGGTGGCAAAGGTCACCACCTGGTCCAGCGCGTCGTAGTCGCCATCGGCCACGGTGGCCGCGCCATCGGCCGTACGCACGCGCACCTGCACCGGCGACGGCGCCGGCTTGCTCAAGGTGAGGCTGAAGTCGAGCGCGGTGGTGCCGCTGTCGCCCTCGTCGATCACCGCATCGGCCACCGACACGCCGAGGCCGAGGTCCGAACAGCTGCTGCCGGCGTTGTGCGGCACCGAGGGCGACTGCAGGCTGAAGTCCGTCGCGTTGTCGCCGGTGTCCTGCACCAGCCCGGTCGCGTTGCTGATGCGGGCATACGAGCGGTCGGCATTGGTCGAGCCCAGCGAGGCCAGCCGCGTGCCTTCGCCATAGGCCGAGCCGCCGCTGAGGCCGACCTGGTCCAGCACCGTGCCGCCGGCATCGGCGATCGCCAGGCCGCCGGTGTCGGTGATGCCGGTCTTGTAGATCACGTCGCCGCCCACGCTGCCGGAGTAGCCGCTGCTGGAGCCGTTGGTCAGCAACAGGTAGCAGCCCGGCGCGATCGACGTACCCGATGGCAGCGTCGCACGTGTGCCGGTGGTGCCGCTGTCGTTCGAGCCGAGCAGGGTGTAGCCACCCACGTCGAGCGCGCTGGGCGAGCCGTTGTGCAGCTCGACGAATTCATCGTTGCCGCCGGCCGGTCCGCGTACGCGGAAATTGCTGATCGTGAGATCCGCGGCCAGCGCGGGAAGCGCCGCGGCAAACAGACACAGCGCCATTCCCGCGGCGCGACGCATAGGCATCATGACGTGATTTCCCTCGATGTGTTGGCGGATTCCCCTTCCCGCAACCTGACCACTGTCCGTGACGGCTCAATGACAGCTCAGTCATACCCCGGCCCGGGGCGATGACTTTGCGACGGCTTCGGCAGTTTCGAAGGAAGCTGCCGGACTGGCAACCGCAATGGCGCCGAACAGGAATTTTTCCTAGGCGCGATGCCGCCATTGCGCCGGTGAACTCGGCACAATGGAGGGCCGCGCCCGAGATGAACGGCGTGCGGGCCGAATCCCGGGCCATTCGCATGCGCCCGGCCGGATGTGATACCTATGACGTTTGCCGTTTTCGCCCTGGGGCGTCGACGGTTTCGCGTGCACTCAAGCGGGGTGGAGGATGTCGGCAGTGATTGAGCCGGCGGTCGGCGGGGCGGGCATGGCCGTGGAGGATCGCGAGGCGGAAGTCTGCGCGTGGCTGGTGGCGCGTGGTCGCCTGAAGGAAGGCGATCTGGTGCGCGCGCGCCGGCTGCACGAGGAGTCGACCGAGGGCACGCTGACCACGCTGATGGCGCGTCTTGGCCTGGTGTCCGAGCGCGACCTGGCCGAGGGCTGGGCCGAGCTGCTGCAGGTACCGCTGCTGTCTGCGCGCGATGCGCCGGAACTGCCGCCGGCCGATCTCGACGTGTCGCTGCGTTTCCTCAAGCAGCAGCACGTGGTGCCAGTGCAGGACGAAGCCCACGGGCTGGCGTTGATCGTCGCCGATCCGGCCGATCCGTATCCCTTGCAGGCGGTGCAGCTGGCCGCCGGGCGCCCGGTGGCATTGCGGGTGGGCCTGCGTTCGGAAATCGACGGCCTGATCGAGCGCTATTACGGTTCCGGCCGTTCAGCGATGGGCACCATCGTGGAGAACCTCGACGGCAGCGCCGCCGAGGAGGACGACGTCGAGCACCTGCGCGACCTCGCCTCCGAGGCTCCCGTCATCCGGCTGGTCAATCTCATTCTTCAGCGCGCGGTGGAACAGCGCGCCTCGGACGTCCACATCGAGCCGTTCGAGAACCGGCTGAAGGTGCGTTACCGCATCGATGGCGTACTGCATGAAGTGGAAGCGCCGCCGTCGTCGTCGACCGCCGCGGTGATCTCGCGCGTGAAGATCATGGCGCGGCTCAACATCGCCGAGCGCCGCCTGCCGCAGGACGGCCGCATCCAGTTGCGCGTACAGGGCAAGGAGCTGGACCTGCGCGTGTCCACCGTGCCGACCAGCTTCGGCGAATCGGTGGTGATGCGCATCCTGGACCGCGAATCGGTGGTGTTCGATTTCGAATCGCTGGGCTTCACCGACAGCTTCAAGCAGCGCTTCGTCGAGGTGCTGAACAAGCCGCACGGCATCCTGCTGGTCACCGGCCCCACCGGTTCGGGCAAGACCACCACGCTGTACACCGCGCTGAGCCAGATCAACACCAACGACGTGAAGATTATCACCGTCGAGGACCCGGTCGAATACCAGCTCGAAGGCATCAACCAGATCCAGGTGAAGCCGCAGATCGGGCTGGATTTCTCCGGCGCCCTGCGCTCGATCATGCGCCAGGATCCGGACGTGATCATGATCGGCGAGATGCGCGACCTGGAAACCTGCCGCATCGCGATCCAGTCCGCGCTGACCGGCCACCTGGTGCTGTCCACGCTGCACACCAACTCCGCGGCCGGCGGCGTCACCCGCCTGCTCGACATGGGCGTGGAGGATTACCTGCTCGGCTCCACCATCAACGGCATCCTGGCGCAGCGGCTGGTGCGAAGGCTCGATCCGGAAACCGCGATTGCCTATGAGGCGCTGCCCGAGGTGATCGAACAGTTCGAGCTGGAGAAATACACCGACGAGCGGCCGATCCGGCTGTGGAAACCCGGCACCAGCGCAGCGAATCCCAGCGGCTATCGGGGCCGCCGCGCGATCATGGAATTCCTCACCATGAGCGACCCGCTGCGCCGCCTGGTGATGCAGCGCGCCAACGAGGGCGAGATCGAGAAGCAGGCCCGTGCCGAAGGCATGCGCACGATGTACGAGGACGGCATCGCCAAGGCCGTGGCCGGCATCACCACGCTGGAAGAGGTCCTGCGCGTGACGCAGGAAGGCTGAGGTGGCGCAGTTCCGTTACAAGGCGGTCAACGACGCCGGCGAGACGCTGCAGGGCCAGATGGAGGCGGCCAGTGTCGAGGAAGTGATCGGCCGCCTGCAGGACCAGGGTCACACGCCGCTGGAAGCCGTGCCGGCCGATGGTGCGGGCGGTGGCAGCGGCTTGGTCGCGCTGTTCAAGCGCGGGCCGTTCAACGGCGACCAGCTGGCCCAGTTCACCCATCAGCTGGCGACCCTGCTGGGCGCCGGCCAGCCACTGGACCGCGCGCTGGGCATCCTGCTCGACCTGCCCGAGGGCGAGCACGCGAAGAAGCTGATCGAACGCGTGCGCGATCGCGTGCGGGGCGGCAACACGCTGTCCTCCGCGCTCGACGAGGAACACGGCGTGTTTCCCAAGCTCTACGTGAGCCTGGTGCGCGCCGGCGAAGCGGGCGGCTCGCTGGAGGAAACCCTGCGCCGCCTGGCCGACTACCTCGAGCGCGCCCAGGCGATGCGCGGCAGCATCGTCAATGCGCTGATCTACCCGGCCTTCCTGCTGGTCGGCGTGCTCGGTTCGCTGGTGCTGCTGCTGGCCTACGTGGTGCCGCAGTTCGTGCCGATCTTCCAGGACATGCAGGTACCGATTCCGTGGATCACCCAGGCCGTGCTGACCGTGGGCAACACGCTGCAGGCCTGGTGGTGGCTGATCCTGCTGCTGCTCGGTGGCGGCCTGTTCGGCTGGCGCGCGCACCTGCGCGATCCCGCGGCGCGGCAGGCCTGGCATGGCCGCCTGCTGCACATGCGCCTGGTCGGGCCGCTGCTGCTGAAGGTGGAAACGGCACGGATCGCCCGCACCCTGGGCACCTTGCTGAAGAACGGCGTGCCGCTGCTGAACGCGCTGAGCATCGCGCGCCAGGTCACCGGCAATCGCGCGCTCGACGCGGCCTTGGCCGCGGCGCAGGAGCAGGTCAAGGGCGGCGCCGGCCTGAGCCTGGCGCTGGGCCAGTCGAAACTGTTTCCGCGACTGGCGATGCAGATGGTGCAGGTCGGCGAGGAAGCCGGCCAGCTCGACACCATGCTGTTGAAAGTCGCCGACACGTTTGAACTTGAGTCCCGTCGCGCGATCGATCGTCTGCTGGCTGCACTGGTACCGGCGCTGACCATCGTGATGACCGTGCTGGTGGCGATCATCATGGCCGCGATCCTGCTGCCGCTGTTGAGTCTGACCAGCAATATCCAGTGAGGCAGGGAATCGGGAATCGGGAATCGGACAGCAAATGCAACCCAACAGTGGAGATGATTTGATGACAAGGTTTGGTACGTCGATTGGGCAGATCAACACGCTGCGACGGAGGCGCGACGCCACGCGCGCGCTTGCTTTGCCGATTCCCGATTCCCGATTCCCGATTCCCGGGCGCGCACGGCGCGCCAGCGGCTTCACCCTGCTCGAAATGCTCGCGGTGATCGTGCTGATCGGCATCATCGGCGCGGTGGTGGTGACCCAGGTCGGCAAGAACGTCGACAAGGGCAAGTACGGCGCCGGCAAGTCGCAGCTGATGACGCTGAGCCAGAAGATCGAGAACTACGCGCTGGACAACGGCACCCCGCCGCAGCAGCTCGACGGCCTGGTGACCCGGCCGCCGAACGCGGCGAACTGGCAGGGGCCGTATGCCAAGGCCTCCGAACTGAAGGACCCGTGGGGCCATGCCTTCGGCTACCAGTACCCGGGCCAGAACGGCAGCTTCGACCTGATCTTCTACGGCCAGGATGGCAAGCCCGGCGGCGACGGCTACAGCAAGGACGTGGGCAACTGGCAATGAGACGGGGACCGGGGACCAGGGAACAGGGAACGGGAAGAGCAGAAGCGCGTGCGTCTGCTTGCTCTGGCTGTTCCCCGTTCCCCGCTCCCCGTTCCCCGCGCGCGCAGCGCGCTGCCCCCTCCTCAATCCTCCCCCGCGGAGCGGGGGAGGAGGCGAAGGCAAGAAGCGCTTTGTTTCATAAGAGCGGGGGCTTCACCCTGCTCGAAATGTTGGCGGTGATCCTGCTGATCGGCATCGCGGTGGTAGCGGTGTCGGTGTCGGTGACCCAAGGCCTGGCCAGTGCGCGGGTGCGCGCGGCCAGCGGCGAACTGGCCGGCGCGCTGCGCGCCACCCGGGCGCAGGCGATCGTGCGCGGGCAGGAGCAGCACTTCGACGTCGATACCCGGGCGAACAGCTACGACGATGCGAGGCGGCACGGCGTGCAGCTGCCCGTCGGCATGCACATCAGCATCACCAGCGCGAAGGAAGACCAGCCGAACGACCACACCGGACGCATCCGCTTCTTCCCCGATGGCAGCTCCACCGGTGGCCGCATCACCTTGCACAGCGGCCAGCGCGAGTGGCACGTCAACGTGTCGTGGCTGACCGGCGAAGTGCGGGTGGTCGATGCGGTGGCTTCCCGATGAAACCCGGGAATCGGGAATCGGAATTCGGGAATCGGCCAGGCGCGCCAGCGCCGGCTGCCCGCCTTTGCCATTCCCCATTCCCCATTCCCCATTCCCGGCGCCAACGCGGCTTCAGCCTGCTGGAAGTGATCGCCGCGATCATGCTGCTGGCGATCGCGTTCACCGCCCTGATGAAGGTGGCTGGCGCGTCGATCGGCCTGACCCGCAATGCGGCGGAATACAGCCAGGCGGCGATGCGTGCGCGCAGCCTGCTGGACAGTGCCTTCGTGGGTGAGGCGGTGAAGCCGGGCAATCGTTCCGGCCGCTTCGATACGCAGTACCGCTGGCAGCTCGACGTGCGGCCGTGGAACACCGGTGGCCCCGCGGTGCCGGGCGCGCCGCTGCAGCTGTATCAGCTCGACCTCACCGTCTCGTGGGGGCCTCAGGCCCATCCGCGGGCGGCCCACTTCCGCACCCTGCGGCTGGGTGGTCCACTGGCCTCGGGCCAGGCGCAGGCCGCGCCATGAAACGGCAGGCCGGTTTCACCCTGCTGGAAGTGCTCGCCTCGCTGGTATTGCTGGCCTTGTTGCTGGTCGGCGTGTATTCGGGCATCCGCACGGCCACGCACAGCGTGCGCTCCGGCACGGCGGCGATCGAGCGGCTGGACCAGGTGCGCTCGGCCCAGCAGTTCCTGCGCCGCGAACTGGCGCAGAGCCTGGCCCAGCCGATCGACCGCACCGATCACGGCGAACCGGTCTACTTCGTCGGCAGTGCCCGGGAGATGCGCTACGTGGCGCCGTTGCCCGGTTACCTGGGCAAGCTCGGTCCGCAACTGCAGCAGCTGCGCCTGGTCGACGATGACCACGGCGGCCAGCGGCTGGAACTCAGCCTGGCCTTGCTGCCGCCCGACGGCCAGCCGCCGCAGGCGCTGGGCGATCCGCAGGTGCTGGTCGATCACGTCAGCAGCGGCAGCTTCAGCTATCGCGGCGTCGATTCGAAAGGCGCCGCGGTGGCGTGGTCGCCGACCTGGGCCGACGGCCGCGTGCTGCCGCAACTGGTGCGGGTCGAGCTGCAGGTGAGCGGCACCGTCGAGTGGCCGCAGTTCGAGGTGCCGCTGCGGGTGAATGCCTCGCCGGCCGGACTGGTGCGCATGGGCCTGCGCGGCGGGAGCCTGCGATGAGGCGGGCGGCGCCGCACCTGCACGGGCGTCAGCGCGGCGTCGCGCTGCTGCTGGTGTTGTGGGCGTGCACCCTGCTGGCGATCCTGCTCGGCGGCTATGCCGCGCTGGCGCGCACCGAGGGCCTGCAGGCGCGCTACCAGTTCGCCCAGACCCAGGCGCACTACGCGGCCGAGGCCGGCCTGATGCGGGCGGCCTATGCCCTGCAGGACCCGCAGGCGAAGCAGCGCTGGATGGCCGATGGGCGGGTCTACACCTTCCACTACGACAACGCGACGATCACCGTGCGCGCGATCGATGAAGGCGGCAAGGTCGATCTCAACGCGGCCTCGCCCGAGGTGCTGCTGGCGCTGTTCCAGGCGGCCGGTTTGAAGCCTGCACCGGCGCAGGCACTGGTCGATCACGTGGTCGACTGGCGCAGCCTGCCGGCGGTGGAAGGCGATGACGCCAGCGCCCGGGCCGGCTACCTCGCGGCCGGGAGAAACTACGGTCCGCGCCACGGCCCGTTCGCCAGTGTCGAGGAGTTGCAGATGGTGCTGGGTGTCACGCCCTCGCTGTACCGGCTGCTGGCGCCGGCGCTGACGATCTGGTCCGGCAGTTCCAGCCCCGATCCGAATACCGCGCCGCCGCTGGCGCTGGCGGCGATCCCGGGGATGACGCCGGAACAGCGCCAGCAGATCGAGGCTGCACGGCAGCAGAACGCGAAGGATCCGCAGCTGGTTCTGGGCAGCGGAACAACGCATAGTATCCGGTCCGAGGCTACGCTGGCCGACGGCACGCGCGCGGTCCTGCGCGCCACGATTCGCCTGCAGGCGGGGCAGGCGCAACCGTACGCCGTCTTGCGCTGGCAGGAAGGGGAGGCGGAATGAGTTCGGCAACGCAGTCACTGCGGCCGCTGGTCGATGTCGTACGCCGCAGTTGGCGTGCCTCGCCGTTGCCGGGTTTCCTGCACTGGTGGGGTGGCGAGCTGCGTGCGCTGCTGCCGTCGCGCTGGCGCGGTGCCTTCGGCAGCGGCGCCGACTGGTACCTGCTGCAGTGCGCCGGCCCCCGCTGGGATCTGCGCCGCAACGGTCACGCCGGGCTGCTGTCGAGCTGGGATGAAACGGAGCCGGGCATCGACGGCGCCGGCAAGCCGCCGACGGCGTTGCGCGATGCACTGCAACGCGTCGATCGCGAGGATCTGCGCCTGGCCCTGGTGCTGCCGTCCGCCCTGGTGCTGCGGCGCACGCTGAGCCTGCCGCTGGCGGCACGCGACAACCTGATGCAGGTGGCCGGTTTCGAGATGGACCGGCAGACCCCGTTCAACCTGGCCCAGGTGCACTACGCCGTGCGCGAGCTGACGACGGCGGCGCCGGCCGGGCGCTTCAACGCGGAACTGGTGGTGGTCACCCGCGACGTCCTCGATCCCGTGCTGGCGCGTCTGCAGGCACAGTCGATCAGTGTGGACGCGGTGGACGTGGCCGATGGCCATGGCCGCCTCGGCGTGAACCTGTTGCCGGCGGCGCAGGTGCCGCGCCATGCGCATCCGCGGCGCCGGCTCAACCTGCTGCTGGCCGCGGCCGTGGTGGTATTGCTGGCCTGCGTGCTGGGCGAATGGCTGCACAACCGGCAGCTGGCGCTGGAGCAGATGCGCACGGAAGTCGAAGGCATGCGCGGCGAAGCGCAGCAGGTGGCCGCGCTGCGCCAGCAGCTGCAGGACAACGCCGGCGCCGCCGGCTTCCTGGCCCAGCGCAAGAAGAACAGCGTAGCGATGCTCAGCGTGCTCGAAGACGCCACCGCGCGCCTGCCCGACAGCGCGTGGCTGGAACGCCTCAGCGTGGACAACACCGGCCAGATCGGCTTCCAGGGGCAGAGCCAGCAGGCTGCGAAACTGCTCGACACCTTGAAGGATTCACGCCTGATCACCGACGCCAGTTTCCAGGGCAGCATCCAGCCCGATCCCACCACCGGCAAGGAGCGCTTCTACCTCACCGCCCGGGTCAACCAGCCGAAGCCGCCTGCGCCGAGTGCCGCGAGTGCCGGGGGCACGCCATGAAGTTGGCGGCGATGAACCGGCGCGACAGCCGCATCGCGGCGGTGCTCCTGCTGCTGCTCGTGCTGCTGCTGGCCTACTTCGTATTGCTGCACTGGTGGTTCGTGGCGCCGTTGCAGCAGATCCGCGGCGAGATGGCCGACCTGCGCGACACGCAGAGCCGTTACGCCGCCGCGATCGCCGAGAAGCCCGCGCTGCTGCAGCGGATCGCCGCGCTCGGTGCCGGCCAGGCGGCCAGCAGCGCGTTCCTCTCGGCGGACGATCCCAACACCGCTTCGGCGGACCTGATGCAGCGCGTGGTCGACGTGGTCGCGGCGCATGCCGGCAGCGGATCGTGCACGGTGAGCCAGAAGATGCCGCTGCCCAGTCCCGCGCCGGCCGCCGGCGAACCGTATCGCAAGGCCGCGGTGAGCATCAGCCTGAGTTGCGACATCGAGCCGCTGGCCGCGGTGATGCAGGCGCTGGAGCAGGGCACGCCGTATCTGTTCATCGACGACCTCAGCATCTATCGCAATCCGGTGGCCGCGCAGCAGGGGGGTGCCGTGCCGCTGGAAGTGCAGTTCACCCTGTCCGGCTATGTGCGGCCGGCGCGGGTCGCGCCCGCATCGCCCGGCACGCCGGCGACTTCGCCGGGAGACGCGCCATGAACGCGGCCGCCCAGCGTCGCCTCACGCCCTGGCTGATGCTCGGCGCCATCGCGCTGGCGGCGCTGCTGCTGGCCCTGCTGCTGGGGGTCGGTCGTGGCGTGCACTGGGACGAGCCACGCGCACGCGCGCCGCTGCCGCCGACCGGCAATCCCGCCAACCTGCCGCAGCCGTTGCCGCTGCAGCAGTTCGCCCTGGTCTGGCAGAAGCCGCTGTTCGCACCCGACCGCAAGCCGACGGCTTCCGCGGCCGATGGCGGCAGCCAGCTCGGCGACCTCGAACTCACCGGCGTGATCCTTACGCCAGCATTGCGCATGGCCTTGCTGCACGATCGCCAGGCCGATCGCGAAGTGCGCCTGCGCGAAGGCGAATCGCTGCCCGACGGCAGCGTGAAGCTGGTCGAGGTGCGTGCCCGCTCGGCCATCTTCGATGCCTCCGGCGGCCGCACCGAACTGAAGCTGCCGGCCGGCGCGCCGATCGACCCGCCGCGCGGCGCCGACCGGAATGCCTCCGGTGAAGGTGCCGCGCCGAGTCGTTCCGCGCCGCCGGTGCCGCCGATGCCCAACCGCGCCACGCCCGAATCGTCGCGCGAATCGCCGGCCGAGCGCCTGCGCCAGAATATCCAGAAACGTCGGGCCGCCCGCGCCGCCGCGGCCAACGAAGGAGTACGTTGATCCATGTTCCGCACGCTCACCCAGCAAACCCTGCGCGCCGCCACGCTTGCCTTCGTGGTCGGCGTGGCCGGTTGCGCCAGCCTGCCGCAGCCGCATGACGATGGCGCCCTGCAGCGCGAGGCGATGGCCGGCACGCAGAACCCGGTGCCGGCGCCGCTGCCGTTGAACACCGGCGTGGCCAGCGGCAGCGAGGCCACGGCGAGCCCCGAGATCAGCCACGGCAGCGGCCAGTTCATCCATCCCAACGCGCTGGCCACGCCCAGGCCGGCGGCCCGCGGCAGCGGCGCGGTGACCTTCAACTTCGAGAACCAGCCGGTGCAGGCGGTGGTCAAGGCGATCCTCGGCGACCTGCTGAAGCAGAACTACACCATCGTGCCCGGCGTGCAGGGCAACATTTCGTTCTCCACCTCCGAGCCGGTCGACGCCGGCCAGGCGCTGCCGATCCTCGAAACCTTGCTGGGCTGGACCGGCAACGCGCTGGTGCATCGCGACGGCGGCTACGTGGTGATGCCGCAGAAGGACGCGGTGGCCGGCAACCTGGTGCCCAGCCTGGGCGCCACCGCGCCGCAGGGCGGGCTGCAGGCGCGGCTGTTCCCGCTGCGCTACATCTCGGCCACCGAGATGCAGAAGCTGATCAAGCCGTTCGCGCGGCCCGACGCCACCTTGCTGGCGGATCCGGCGCGCAACCTGCTGGTGATGTCGGGCACACCGCAGGAGCTGGCCAACTACCAGAGCATGGTGCGCACCTTCGACGTCGACTGGCTGCGCGGCATGTCGGTGGGCGTGTTCAACCTGCAATACGCCACGGTCGGTGACCTGATGCCCAAGCTCGACGGCATGTTCGGCGTGCACGGCGACACCCCGCTGGCCGGCATGCTGCGCTTCATCCCGATCGAGCGCACCAATGCGCTGGTGGTGATCAGCACCCAGCCCGACTACCTGCGCGAAGTGGGCGACTGGATCGCCCGCATCGATCGTGGCGGCGGCAACGAACCCCAGCTGTTCGTCTACGACGTGCGCAACATCAAGGCCTCGGACCTGGCCCGCTACCTGGCCAACATCTACGCCAACGGCGCCGGTGGCGGCGGCACCGGCGACAGCGGCGGCCAGGTCGGCCCGGGCCTCACCGGCGCCACCCTGGGCAGCGCGGACAATGCGGGCGGCACCAGCATGGGCAGCACCGCCGGCGGCTTCGGCAATGCGGCGGATGGCTCGCGCAACGGCGGCATCGGTGGCGGCATCAATGGCACCGACGGCAATGGCGGCCTGAACATGGGCGGCGCACGCGATGCCGGCGGCAGCGGCACCAGCGGCGGCTTCGGCAGCACCTCGGGCAGCAGCTTCGGCGGTGGCTTCGGCGGCAATGCCGCCGGTGGCAACGGCGGCGCCGGTGACCAGCAGTACAGTTCCAGCGACGGCAGCGTGCGGATCAGTTCGGTCGACAGCAACAACCAGCTGCTGGTGCGCGCGCGGCCCTCGCAGTGGGAAGAGATCAAGTCGGCGATCAGCAAGCTCGACAACGTGCCGATGCAGGTGCAGATCGAGACGCGCATCCTGGAGGTGAACCTCACCGGCGAATTCCAGTTCGGCGTGCAGTGGTACCTGGAAGGCCTCACCGGCAGCACCACCACCAGCGACGACAGCGGCAACTCGGTACTCGTGCCGGGCCAGCCCTACCGCCATCGCCAGATCGGCCTGGGCCAGGGCGGCAACGCGTTCGGTGGCGAGCCGTTCTTCTACTCCTTCCTCAACAGCAACCTGCAGGTCGCCGTGCGCGCGATGGAGACCAGCGGCAACACCAAGACGCTGTCAGCGCCGTCGATGGTGGTGATGAACAACCAGACCGCGAGCATCCAGGTCGGCAACAGCATCCCGATCAATTCGGTCAGCGTGAACTCCGGTCTCGGCAACACGACCAGCCAGAGCGAGGTGAAGTACCTCAACACCGGCGTGATCCTCAACGTGCAGCCGCGGATCAATCCCGGCGGCCTGGTCTACATGAACATCAGCCAGGAAGTGAGCCAGGCCGACCGCACGGTGGCACTGGTCAATGGCAACCCGGCGATCTCGCAGCGCAAGCTGGCCACCCAGGTGGCCGTGCAGAGCGGCCAGACCGTGCTGCTGGGAGGCCTGATCGAGCAGGCCGAAGGCAACACCGACACCGGCATTCCCGGCCTCAACCGCATCCCCGTGCTGGGGCGGTTGTTCGGCAGCACCAACCGCAGCCGCAACCGTACCGAGCTGATCGTGCTGATCACGCCGCGGGTGATCCGCGGCGGCGCCGATGCCAAGCAGATCACCGACGACTACCAGAACAAGTTCGAGTCGCTGACGCCGCTGCGCAAGTCGGGCGAACTCGTTCCCACGGCAGCGGCCACCACCGTGCCGCTGCCGGCTGTGCCGCCACCGGCGCCGGCGCCGAGCTGGCCCGAACAGATGCAGCAGCATGCGGAACTGGCGCTGGGCAAGGGCGACTATCTGAACGCGCAGAACCTGGCGATCCAGTCGTGGCAGCAGGGCACGCATCATGGCGAGCTGTGCGAACGCAACTGGCAGCTGGTCATCGAGGCGCGCCAGCATGCGCAGGATGCGAAGGGCCTGGAGCTGGCGCGCAAGCGCCTGGCCGATTGCCGTGCACCGGTGAAGTCGCCATAACGCCACGCCCTCGCGGAGCAGGCCGGGCCTGCTCCGCCTGCAGCCACTATCATTCGCGTGGATGACTGCATCCACGCCGAATTTCCCGATCACCCCGCTGCTGCCGCAGATCGTCGCCGCGCTGGCGACGCATTCGCGGCTGGTGCTGGAAGCGCCGCCGGGCGCGGGCAAGACCACCCAGGTGCCGCTGGCCCTGCTCGACGCCGACTGGCTGGCCGGGCAGAAGATCGTGATGCTGGAACCGCGCCGGATCGCGGCGCGCTCGGCCGCGCAGTTCATGGCGCGGCAGCTGGGCGAGGAGGTCGGGCAGACCGTCGGCTACCGCATCCGCTTCGAGTCGAAGGTGAGCGCGGCCACCCGCATCGAGGTGGTCACCGAGGGGATCCTGACCCGGCTGATCCAGCATGACCCGGAGCTGGCGGGCATCGGCGCGATCGTGTTCGACGAATTCCACGAACGCCATCTTGCCGGTGATCTCGGCGCCGCGCTGGCGCTGGACCTGCAGGCCACCCTGCGGCCCGGGCTGCGCCTGCTGCTGATGTCGGCCACGCTGGATGGCGAGCGCATCGCCCAATGGCTGGACGCGCCGCGGCTGTCCAGCCCCGGCCGCAGCTTCGCGGTGCGCATCGAATATCCGCCGGCGCGCACGCAGGAGGCGATCGAACACCAGCTCGCCCGGGTGGTGCGCCAGGCGCTGGAGGAAAACGACGGCGACGTGCTGGCCTTCCTGCCCGGCCGCCGCGAGATCGCCCGCGTGCAGGCGGTGCTGGCGCAGACCTTGACGCGCGACGACGTCGACGTGCTGGCCCTGCATGGCGAGCTGTCGCTGATCGATCAGCAGACGGCGCTGGCGCCGGCGGAGTCGGGCCTGCGCCGCGTGGTGCTGGCCACCAACGTGGCCGAGTCCAGCATCACCTTGCCCGGCATTCGCGCGGTGGTCGACAGCGGCCTGGCGCGCGAGCCGCGTTTCGATCCGAACTCCGGCTTTACCCGGCTGGAAACGGTGAGCATCTCGCAGGCCTCGGCCGACCAGCGCGCCGGCCGCGCCGGTCGCGTGGCGGAAGGCACGGCGTATCGGCTGTGGCCGCAGAGCCGCCGGCTGGAACCGGCGCGCACCGCGGAGATTGCCCAGGTCGAGCTGTCCCCGCTGGCGCTGGAACTGGCAGCATGGGGCATCACCACCAGCAGCGACGCCGACCTGCCCTGGCTCGATCCGCCACCGGCCGGCGCGCTGGCGCAGGCGCGCGAACTGCTGCAGCAACTGGGTGCCCTCGGCGACGATGGCCGTATCACCGCGTTGGGCAACCGCATGCTCGAACTCGGCGCCAGCCCGCGCATGGCGGCGGCGGCCCTGCATGCGCCGCCGCCGTTGCATGCGCTGGTGGCCGACCTGCTGGCCTTGCTCGATGCCCGTTCGCCGATGCGCGGCGAACAGGCGCGCAACGATGACCTGCGCGTGCGCCTCGCTGCGCTACATGCCTGGCGCGACCGTCGCGGCGCCCAGGCGCGCGACGCGGACGCCGGCGCGCTAGCGGCGATCGAACAGGCCAGCAAGGGCTGGCGCCGTCGCCTCGACGTGCGCAGCGCCGCCAGTGGCGTGCCGCACAGCCACAGTGTCGGCGACCTGCTGCTGCGCGCCTTTCCCGACCGGGTGGCGCGCCGCGACAACAGCAATCCTACGCGCTACACGCTGGCCAATGGCCGCGGCGCACGCCTGCACGAGAACACCGCCTTGCTGGGCGAGCCGTGGCTGGTCGTCATCGAGTTGCGCCGCGACAGTCGCGACAGCCTGATCCTGGCCGCTGCGCCGCTGGACCCGCGCGTGCTGGAGCGCGATTTCCCGACCCGCTTCACCCGCGAACGCAGCCTGTGCTGGAACGAGCAGCGCGGCGCCGCCGAGGCCTTCGACGAATCGCGGTTCGGCGCGATCGTGCTGGAACGACACAGCGTGCCGGTGAAACCGTCCGACGCCTTGCCTGCGCTGCTCGCCGCCGTGCGCGCGCGGGGCATCGACAGTTTGCCGTGGAGCGATCACGCACGGCGCCTGCGCGCTCGGATGCAGGCCCTGCGCCAGTGGATGCCCGAGCTCGGCCTGCCCGACGTTTCCGGCGTGGCCTTGCTGGCTTCGCTGGATGACTGGCTGGCGCCGTGCCTGGCAGGACGGCATCGACTCGATGCGCTGGGGCCGGAGGATCTGTCCCAGGCGCTGGTGTCGCGTCTGGATCATCAGCAGCGTCGCATGCTGGATGCGCAGGCGCCGGAAAGCCTGGTGGTGCCCAGCGGCCAGCAGCGCCGGCTGGAATACGTCGAAGACGGGCCGCCGGTGCTGGCGGTGAAATTGCAGGAGTTGTTCGGCCTGGCCGACACCCCGCGCGTGGGCGGCGGTCGCGTGCCGGTCACCCTGCACCTGCTCTCGCCGGCGGGGCGGCCGATCCAGGTGACCCAGGACCTGAAGGGTTTCTGGGAGCGCACCTATCCCGAGGTCAGGAAGGAAATGAAGGGCCGCTATCCGCGCCATCCCTGGCCCGATGACCCTTGGACCGCCACGCCGACGCACCGCGCGAAGCCCCGCGAGCGACGCTGATCCGCGTGCGGCTCGTAACGGTCAGAGCACATGTCGCTCTTGTACCATCGAGGCAACGGACGCTGAGCGGGGCTGCCAGAGAACATGGATCGCGACGAGCTTGACCCGGCCCGGGTGGATCGGCGGGAAGGCCATGACAGCCGGTTGTCGCTGGCCAAGCCATCGCCATGGCGGCTCAGTGCGTGGCTGTGGAGCCTGCTCGTGCTGCTGGGCGGACTGGCCCTGGCGCTGTCCGTGCACCATCAGCAGCAGCAACGCCGGCTGGCCGAGCAGTCCTTCGTTCGTGGCGAACTGGCCAACCGCACGTTCTCGGCCCTGCAGGACAAGCTGCATTCGGCCGAAGCGATGTTGCGCGCCGTGCAGACGCTGTTCCTCGCCTCGGACCAGGTGACCCAGGTCGAGTTCGCCAACTTCTACACCAACCTGCGCCCCCGCGAACGGTTTCCCAGCCTGCTGGCGCTGGCCTATGCACAACGCGAACAGGCTGGCGCGGGTGAGCGCTACGTGACGCGCTGGGTCGAGCCTGCCAGCGGCAATGCGGCGGTGATCGGCCTGGATGTGGGGGCGCAGCCGCACAACCTGGCTGGCCTGCTGGCCTCGCGCGACAGCGACCAGGCCACCCTGTCCGCGCCGTTTCGCCCGGTGCAGCAGCGCGGCGCCAGCGGCACCGAGGACGGCATCACCCTGCGCCTGCCCGTGTTCAGCCCGGGCGACCCGCCGCAATCGCTCGCGCAACGGCACCAGCGCATGCGCGGCTCCATCGCCGTGTCCTTTCGGGTCAGCAAGCTGATCGACAGCGTCCTGCAGGATGACGTGCGACGCGACCTGCGGCTGCAATTGGCCGATGTGACGGAAGCCGGCCACGTGCTGCCGCTGTACGACTCGATGCCCGGCGCGCCGGATGTCCGCGGCGGCTATCGCTTCGAGCGCCGACTGGCCTATGGCGGCAGGGTCTGGGACGTGGTGATGCAGCCACGCGACATCACCCCTCCCGCGATCGACTGGCGCCAGTCGACCCTGCCCGGCGGCCTGCTGGTGAGCCTGCTGCTGGCCCTGCTGGTGTATTCCATCGTCGGGACGCGGCAGCGCGCGCTCGAGCTGGGCTGGCAGATGAGCCGGCGCTATCGCGAAAGCGAGGAGCGTTTCCGCGCCCTGAACGAATTGCTGCCTGCGCTGGTGCTGCTGGCCGAAGTCGATGGCGGCCGGATCACCTACGCGAACCGCACTTCGCGTGATCGACTCGGCGACGAGGTCACCGAACAGCACCTGCCCGACCTGTTCGACGACGAGATCCTGCGCGGGCAGCTGCGCGATGCCGAGACCCGCGGCTGCAGCCGGATCGAGGCGCGCCTGCACGGCGCTTCCGGCGTGCGCTTCTGGGCCAGCGTGGCGATCTCGCGCATCGAGCTGGATGGACGCAGCAAGCTGCTGATGGTGGCCAGCGACATCACCGAACAGCGCCAGCTGACCGAGCTGCTCAGTCACCAGGCCAGCCACGACGCGCTGACCGACCTGTACAACCGGCGCGAATTCGAGCGCCGCCTGCATGAGTCGCTGTCCGCCGGCCCGGCGGGTCCATCCATCATCGTGCTGCTGTACGTCGACCTCGACCAGTTCAAGCTGATCAACGACACCTCCGGCCATCTCGCCGGTGATCAGCTGCTGGCCCAGCTTTCGATCGTGATGCGCAAGCAGCTGGGTGGCACCGACGTGCTGGCCCGGCTCGGCGGCGACGAGTTCGGCGTGCTGCTGACCGGGCTGATCGACCAGCAGGAGGCGGAGCGGATCGCCGAACGCGTGCGCCGCTGCATCGACGGCTACGTGTTCATCTGGGAACAGCGCAGCTACACGATCAGCGCCAGCATCGGCGGCGTGGTCGCCGAAGCGGCCGGCATCTCGGCCAAGGATCTGCTGACCCAGGCCGACACCGCCTGCTACATGGCCAAGGAGTCCGGCCGCAATCGCGTGCACTTCTACTCCGAGCGCGATGACCAGACGGTGCGCCGGCGCAGCGAGATGGAGTGGGCCAACCGCCTGCGCTGGGCCGTGGACGAACATCGACTGCAGCTCACCTACCAGGAAGTGTGGCCGTTGCCGCTTGGCGAGGGCGCCGAACCGGGCATCGAGATGCTGTTGCGATTCCGCGAGGAGTCCGGGCAGCTGGTGGTGCCCGGCGTGTTCCTGCCGGCGGCGGAGCGCTACGGCCTGATGCCGTCGGTCGACCGCTGGGTGATCGAGACCACGCTGGCCAACTTCGAGCGACTGCACCCGGCCGGCAACCGGCTGGACATGGTGGCGATCAACCTGTCCGGCGCCAGCATCGAGGACCCGGTCCTGGTCGACCGCATCATCGAACTGCTGCAGCGCTACCGGGTGGAGCCTTCGCGTGTCTGCTTCGAGATCACCGAGACCGTGGCCGTGCGCAACCTGTCGCAGGTGGCGCGATGCATGGCCTTGTTGCGCAGCGCCGGCTGCCGCATCGCGCTGGACGATTTCGGCGCGGGCATGTCCTCGTTCACCTATCTGAAAAACCTGCCACTGGACATCATCAAGATCGACGGCAGCTTCGTGCGCGACATGCTCACCGATCCGGTCAGCCACCTGATGGTCAAAGCGGTGACCGACATCGGGCATCGACTGGGCCTGGAGGTGATCGCCGAATGGGTGGCCGACGCCGAGACCGTGCAGGCGCTGACCGCACTGGGCGTGAACCGGGTGCAGGGCTTCAGCCTGCATCATCCCGAGCTGGCGGTGTTCCAGCGCGAATGAGTGTTCGGCAGCGCAATCCACGGACGTCTGGACGTCCATATGCAGACGGTCCCGGTCGTTTCCGACCGGGCCTGGTCCCTGCCTGAATGCGGGTGCGCCTCCGTGCGCTCCTCAGGTCTGCAACCGCTTACGGCGTGTAGCTGCCGGTCAGCGTGACACCGCTGTAGCTGCTGTAGGCCCGCACCATGACGTAGTAGGTGCCTGCGGTGGACGGCGAGATGTTGCAGGTCTCGCTGTTGCCGGCCACGTAGGGGCGGCAGTCGTAGCTGCTGGTGGTGGGTGCCGAGCCGCGCTTCACGTACAGGTCGGCGTCGCCGGTGCCACCGGAGATCGCGAACTTGAGGTTGCTGGCGCCAGCGGGTACCACCATCGTGTAGTTCACCGCGTTGTTCTTCGTGGCCTGCAGGCCGGTGACCGGCGTGCCATTCTGCAGCACGTTGCCGCCACCGCTGCCGCCGCCCGTGCTCCAGCTGGCCTTGATGCTGACCCCGGAGAACGCGGCATAGCCGTTCAACATCACGTAGTAGGTGCCTGCCTGGGGCGAGGCCACGGTGCAGCTTTCGCTGTTGCCGCTGACGTATGGACGGCAGTCATAGCTGGACAGGGTCGGCGCGGAGCCGAACTTCGTGTACAGGTCCGCGTCGCCGGTGCCGCCGGATTCGGCGATCACCAGGTTGGTCGCGCCAGCGGGAATCACCACGGTGTAGGCCAGCTGCGCCCCGGTGGCGGCGGCCTGGCCGGTGAGCGCCACGCCGTTCTGCAGCACGTTGCCACCGCCGCCGCCGGCAGCTGTCACCGTCACCGACTGCGTGCTGGTGTTGCTGGCGCCGTCGTTGTCGGTGACCGTCAGCGAAACGGTATAGGTGCCGGCGGCGGCGTAGGTGTGGCTCGGGCTGGCCGTCGTCGAGGTGCCCCCGTCGCCGAAGTTCCACGAGTGCGAGGCAATCGTGCCGTCACTGTCGGTGGAGCTGTCGGTGAAGCTGGCGGTCAGGCCGCTGGTGGTGTCGCCGAAGCTCGCCACCGGCGGGTTGTTGGCCGGTGGCGTGCTGCCGCCCCAGTTGGCCTGCGCATAGGTGCTCACCGCGCCCATGTTGAAGCTGCCGAAACCGGTGGTGTAGTCCCAGCCGGCAGCCGCGTTGTAGCCATAGCCGTTGTAACCGTTGTTGCCCGAGGTCACGTCATGCAGCAGCGAGGGGTTGCCGGGGAACGCGGCGTAGAACTTCGAGGCGGGAAAGCCCAGCGCGTTGCCGTTCGCCGACTGGATGCGCGCCCAGGCGCCCACGAAGATCGGCGAGGCCAGGCTGGTGCCACCGACCTGGTACTGGCTGCCGTTGGCGTAGATCAGTGCCCCCGTCGACTGCGCCGCATCGAATGCCACGTCGGGCAGCACGCGCTTGGTGATCGAGCTGCCCAGGGCGCTGGTCTGCCATGCCGGTGCCGCCTCGTACTTGCTCACGCCACCGCCGGTGGCCCACAGGCGGTCGTCGGCCGTGTTGTTGCCATCCTGCGACAGCCCCTCGTTCCACACGGTCTCGCCGGACCAGGCCGCGCCGTTGGTGGAAAGCGTGGTGCCGCCCACGGCGATCACGTTGGGCGATACCGCCGGTTCGCTGACCGAATAGTTGCTGAGGCTGACGCCCGACAGCAGCGTGGTCGTGCCGTGCTTGTAGAGGTCGCCGCCGTACGATTCGTAGGCACCTTCGTCACCGGCCGAGGCCGAGAACGTCTGCCCCTGCGCGGCAGCCTGGGCGAAGATCTGGTCGTCCGTGGCCAGCGTGCCCGAGCTGTTGGCGGCGGTCTCGTCTTCGCCGAGCGAGATGTTCACCACCTTGGCGACGTTGTCGGTGACCGCCTTGTTGTACGCGGCGCTGATGCCGGCGTCGGTCAGCGAGCCGTCGTTGGTGCCGTTGACCGCGGCGTAGAAGATCAGCTTCTGCACGCCGCCGGAGGTGCCGATGATGGACTGCGAGTCCAGCGCCCATTCCACGTTGGAGTCGGCGTCGTTCCAGAACGTGCCGCTGCCGACGTTGACGGTCTGCGTGTTGACCGTGGGCAGGCCGGCGCTGCTGGTGAAGCTGCCCAGGTCGGTGATCACCTGGGTCATCTTGCCCCAGGTGATCACGCCGACCGTGGTGTTGGTCGCGGCCGGCATGCTGCTGCCGCCATAGATCGCGGAGAAATCGGCCGGACTGTGGGCGACCGCGCTGGCGGCCTGGGTCTGGGCGGTGACCAGGGTGGCCTTGTGGAACATGGTGTGCTTGACGACCACGTTCTGCAGGCCGACCACGGCGTTGACGATGTTGCCCAGCGCCTGCGGCACGGAAGCGACGGAATCATTGGCGAAGTGCGGCCTGCCCCGATACTCGAAGCGCTTCATGTTGGTGCGGAACGCGCTGGTCACGTTGAGCGCGTTGCCGTCGGCGGTGATCAGCTGGTTGTTGCCGGCCACTTCGATGTTGGTGAAGCCGCTCTGCTGCAGATGGGCGACCACCGCCTGCACCTGCGCATCGGTCGGCGCGAACCTGGCCTTGAACTGGGCGGGCGTGAGGTACTGGTGGTACTCGGGGCTGCCGGGCTGGTTGAGCTGCTGCAGGAACTGGTCGAGCTGATCGGCGTGGCGCAACTTGAGGCTGACCGCGACATGCAGCGGCTGGCTGGCCTCCAGCGGGCTGACCATGGTGCCGGCGAGGCTGGGGTTGCCGGTCATGTTGAGGCTGTAGCGCGGGGTCGTGGCCTGGGTGGACAGCGTGGACGCCGTGGCGGCGGGTGCCGCGGTGTTCAGCAGCGCGGGGCCGGTGCGCGTGGCGACCCAGTTGTCGGCGGCATGCGCCGACAACGACATCATGGCCAGCGCAAGAGCCGCAGGCAGCAGGGCCTTGCGATAGTTCGGTGCCGCAATACCTCGAAGACCAGCGTGGTTTGTCATGGACGAATTCCCAAACAGTGGATGAAGGCGACGGACACGGCTGTCCGTCGAACCTGAGGGCATGCCACGCATTCCGTGGCTCGTTGCAAAACCTGGCTTGCGTCGCTGGCCCGGCAACGGGCGCAAGTCATCCGAACAGGCACTTCCGGGCTTTTCGAGGACGCACGAACCCCCGGGGTCGCGCGGACCTCATGGAATGCCGCGAACAGGCACGGCCGCCTTGGCTTTGTGGATGGCTTACGACCCCGCGCGTGTTGCGTCCTTCCCTGCCGTGACCTGGTCAGGGTGGCGCACGGATTTCCCTTTCTCATTCAAGCCGACGCCATGCCTGATCGCATGACGTCGCCGGGGCCTGTTCGTCAATCGACCCATTGGCGAATCGGTGGACGTTAGGGTTTGTCTCGAGAAACGGTCAATAGGATTTTTTCGGATGCCGAGTGATGCATGTCACATCGCTGCAGGAGCTAATGCACCGGTAAAGATCGCAATTACTTTCGGTTAATGCGACTGGCGCCATGGTACGGTCGAAACATCGAGTAAATGTCTACGCACGGCCGTTTGTGCCGCGACGTGGCGGTTGGGTCTGGCGGCGCTTGGCGCGACAATTCGGAAGCAAGCATGGATTTTCATTGGATTATCCGGATGCTGCGATATCTGGGCCGGCGTGGTTTTGCGAGCCGCCAATTTGCGTAATAGATTGCGCTTTTGATCCATTATCCGATGGAAATCGCAATATCTTGGGTGTCATTACCGGAAAGAGACCGCCGGTGTTTTCCCGGAACCGGATTCGCGGAGATTTTTCCGGTCATGCTCAATTCAGCAAAAATGCGCGCAGCGCGGTGCGGCGTCGGCAGGCGAATTCTTTTTGCCCGGGCAGCGTGCGACCATGCCCGGATGACTCAGCAAACTTCAGCCCGGCTGGCGATCATCGGCGGCGGCCCGGCCGGATTGATGGCGGCCGAGGCGGCGTGTGCCGCCGGCGCAACGGTCGACCTGTACGACGCGAAAGGCTCGGTCGGGCGGAAATTCCTGCTGGCCGGCAAGGGCGGCCTCAACCTGACCCACGCCGAACCCCGCGCCCGTTTCGTCGAACGCTACGGCGCGCGCCGCGACGAGGTGGCGCGCTGGCTGGACGCCTTCGACGCCGACGCGCTGCGTGCGTGGGCCAGCGAGTTGGGCGTGCAGACCTTCGTGGGCAGCTCGGGCCGCGTGTTCCCGCATGACCTGAAGGCCGCACCGCTGTTGCGCGGCTGGTTGCGACGTCTGCGCGAAGCCGGGGTGAACTTCCACATGCACCATCGCTGGCTGGGCTGGCAGGCGCACGACGCCCTGCATTTCACCACGCCGCAGGGCCAGCGCGTGGTGCCGGCCGATGCGGTGATCCTGGCACTCGGCGGCGCAAGTTGGCCGCAGCTGGGTTCCGACGGCGCCTGGCTGGCGCCGCTGCAGCAGGCGGGCATCGACATCGCGCCCCTGCAACCCGCGAACTGCGGTTTCGAGATTCCATGGAGCGAATACCTGTCCAGCCGCTTCGCCGGCGCGCCGTTGAAGCCGGTGGTGGCGCACTGGGTCGATCGACAGGGCGTCGCGCATTCGCGGCAGGGCGAATTCGTGCTCAGCGAGTACGGCATCGAGGGCAGCCTGGTCTATGCGATCGGCGCCGAGTTGCGCGAACAGATCCGCGAACACGGCGAGGCCCTGCTGACGCTGGACCTGGTGCCCGGCTACACCGCGGCGGTGCTGGCCGAACGTCTCGCCGCACCGCGCGGCAAGCACAGCATCGGCGACTGGCTGCGCCGTCGCGCCGGACTGGACGCGGCCAGATGCGCGCTGGTGTTCGAGTTGCTGGACAAGCCCACGCTGGCCGATCCGCCGGCGCTGGCGGCGCGACTCAAGGCCTTGCCGCTGCGCCTGCGCGCACCGCGTCCGGTGGCCGAGGCGATCAGCACCGCCGGCGGCGTGCGGCTGGAAGCACTGGATGACGCGCTGATGCTGCGCGATCGCCCCGGCGTGTTCTGCGCCGGCGAGATGCTGGACTGGGAAGCGCCCACCGGCGGCTATCTGCTCACCGCCTGCTTCGCCAGCGGCCTGCTGGCCGGGCGCGGCGCGGCGGCGTGGCTGCGGCGTTAGCCGTTCGCGCTCGGCGGCTCACTGGCCGGCGCGGCGCACCAGCCGGATCTCGAACAGCTGCGGCCAGCACTTGCCGGTGACGAACAGGCGCTTGCGCGCCGCATCCCAGGCGATTCCGTTGAGCACGTCGTCGACCGGGTTCGGCAGCTGGCTGATGTCGAACAGGCCGGACAGGTCGATCCAGCCCACCACGTGGCCGCTGGCCGGATCGATGCGGGCGATGCGGTCGGTCAGCCACACGTTGGCGTAGATCTCGCCGTCGACCCATTCCAGCTCATTGAGATGGGTGACCGGCACGCCATCGGCGGTGACCTGGATGCGGCGAACCTCGGTCAGCGTTTCCGGGTCCAGCACGCGCAGCTCCGCCGTGCCGTCGCTCATGTACAGCTGGTGGTCGTCGCGGGTCAGCGCCCAGCCTTCGCCGGGGTAGCTGAAGGTCTTCTGCGGGGCGAGGCTGGCCAGGTCGTAGACGAAGCCGGTCTGGCTTTGCCAGGTGAGCTGCACCATGCGGTCCTTCCAGTCGACGATGCCCTCGCCGAAATACTGGCGGGGCAGGCGATGGCGCTGCAGCACTTCGCCGGTCTCCAGCTCCACCTTGCGCACGGTCGACTCGCCGACCTGGCCGGTGCTCTCGTACAAATGGCCGTCCTTGTAGAACAGGCCTTCGGTGTAGGCGGCCGTATCGTGCGGCCAGGCGTGCACCACCTGGTAACCGTAAACCGGTATCGCGGCCCAGGCGGGCGCGACCGAGGCGAACAGCAGGAGGGCGAGCGTGCGGTGGAACCAGCGTGGCATGGTGGAAACGTCCGGCGTGGTGGGCGCGCTCAGCCTAACGGCCGCACGCGGAAATTGCGGCCCTTGATCTTGCCCGCGCGCAACCGTTCCAGCGCCTTGTTGGCCAGGGCACGGGTGATCGCCACGTAGGCGCGGGTAGCGAACACGTCGATCTTGCCGATGTCCTTCGCGTCCAGCCCGGCGTCGCCGGTGAGCGCGCCCAGGATGTCGCCGGGGCGCAGCTTGTCCTGGCGACCGGCGTCGATCACCAGGGTCTTCATCGGCGCCAGGTGCAGGGTCTTGGCCCGCGGCGGCGTGATCTTCAGCGGCCGCCATGGCAGCGGCGCGCCGGTCAATTCCTCGATGTTCGCCGCCTTCGGCCGCTCGCGCGGCGTGCACAGCGTGATCGCCAGGCCGGCCTGGCCGGCGCGGCCGGTGCGGCCGATGCGGTGGGTGTGGGTTTCCGGGTCGTGCGCGATGTCATGGCTGACCACCAGCGGCAGCGCCACGATGTCCAGCCCGCGCGCGGCCACGTCGGTGGCCACCAGCACCGCGCAGCTGTGGTTGGCGAAACGCACCAGCACCTCGTCGCGGTCGCGCTGCTCCATGTCGCCGTGCAGGGCCAGCGCGGAGAAACCGCGGCGGTCGAGCTCCTGCGCCACCGCATCCACGTCGCGGCGCATGTTGCAGAACACCAGCGCCTGCTCGCTGCGCTCGCCGCCCAGAAGTTGCGCCAGCGCGTCCAGTTTCTGCGCCGGTTCCACTTCGTGGAAGCGCTGCTCGATCGCCGGCCTTTCGTCGGCCGGCGCATCCACCGTGACCTCCACCGGATGCTGCTGCACGCGCTGGCTCACCGCGCGGATCTCGTCCGGATAGGTGGCCGAAAACAGCAGGGTCTGATGATGTTTCGCGATGCGCCCGATGATGTCGTCGATGGCTTCGGAGAAACCCATGTCGAGCATGCGGTCGGCCTCGTCCAGCACCAGCACCCTGATCCCGCCGCCATGCAGGCTTTGCCGCTTCAGGTGTTCCTGCACGCGACCGGGCGTGCCCACCACGATGTGCGGGTCATGCGTGAGCGAAGCCAGTTGCGGGCCCAGCGGCATGCCGCCGCACAGGGTCAGCAGCTTCACGTTGGGAATGTTCGCGGCCAGCTTGCGGATCGCCTTGCTGACCTGGTCGGCCAGCTCGCGGGTGGGACACAGCACCAGCGCCTGCAGCCGGATCGTGTCCACGTCGATCGACTGCAGCAGGCTCAAGCCGAACGCCGCGGTCTTGCCGCTGCCGGTCTGCGCCTGCGCGATCACGTCGCGGCCCTCCAGCATCGGCGGCAGGCTCTGTGCCTGCACCGGGGTCATTTCGGCATAGCCGAGGGTTTCCACGCTGGCGAGCAGGGCGGGTTTGAGCGGGAGCGTGCTGAAGGCGGTCATGCGTCCATGATCGCACGGGTGCCTGCTCGCGACTTGCATCCCGACGCCGTCTCGTCGACCCTCTACGGCTGTCGCCCCAATGAATACCGTCATGGATATCGTTTTCATCGAAGACCTGCGCATCGATGCCGTCATCGGCATCTACGACTGGGAGCGCCGCGTGCGGCAGACGCTGGCGTTCGATATCGAGATGGCGTTCGACAACACGCTGCCGGCGGCCAGCGACGACATCGCGCTGACGCTGAACTACAAGGACGTGTCGAAGCGACTGATCGACTACGTGGGCGCGTCGAGCTTCGGCCTGGTGGAAACACTGGCCGAGCGCTGCGCGGCGATCCTCCGCGAGGAATTCGGGGTGAGCTGGGTGCGGCTGAAGTTGTCCAAGCCCGGCGCCGTGCGCGGCGCGAAGTCGGTGGGCGTGCGCATCGAGCGTGGCATGCGGCCACAGTAGCGCACGGCGCCAGCGGTTGTTTCGTCGCCGCGCAGACCCCATGTTTCCCGGTTGACGCGGTGTTCCGCGCGCCATGCCGCCCCGATCCGCGCGTGTTTTCTGCCGCGTGCGACCCACGAGCCGACAGGACGCTCCGATGCAACGACTGCAGGATCTGCTGGATCTTCCCTGGATACAAACCACGCTGGGCATGCTCGCCCTGCTCGCGCTGGCCTGGCTGGCCGGCCAGCTGATGCATCGTCTGCTGCGCCGGCTGGTCGGCGGTATCGCGCGGCGCACCGCCACCGGCTGGGACGACGCCCTGCTCGGTTATGGCACGTTCCGCTGGCTGGCGCGCGCGCTGCCGGCGCTGATTGTCCAGTACGGCATCGTGCTGGTGCCCGGCGTGCCGGAGCGGATCGAAGCGCTGCTGGGGAAGGCGATGACGGCGCTGGTGGTGCTCTGCGTGGTGATGGCGGTCAGCGCCGTGCTGTCGGCCAGCGAGGCCATGTACCAGCGCACCCCGCGGGGCCAGCAGCGCCCGATCAAGGGCTTGCTGCAACTGGTCAAGATCGGCCTGTTCATCGTTGCCGGACTGGTCATCATCGCCGCCGTCACCGGCAAGCAGGTCGGCTTGCTGCTGTCGGGCGTGGGCGCGATGTCGGCCGTGCTGATGCTGGTTTTCAAGGACACCATCCTCGGGTTCGTGGCCGGCGTGCAGCTGTCCTCGAACGACATGCTGCGCGTGGGCGACTGGATCGAGATGCCGCAGTTGAACGCCGATGGCGACGTGATCGATATCGCGCTGCATACGGTCAAGGTGCGCAACTGGGACAAGACGATCACCACCATCCCCAGTTGGCGGCTGATCTCCGATTCGTACAAGAACTGGCGCGGCATGCAGGAAGTCGGCGGGCGGCGGATCAAGCGCGCGCTGCATCTGGATGCCGCCAGCGTGCGTTTCCTCGATCAGCGGGAAATCCGCCGACTGGCGCGCCTGCAGCTGTTGGCCGAGTACCTGCCGTCAAGGGAGCGCGACGTGGAGCAGTGGAACGAGGCGCTGGGCGATGCGGCCGGCGTTGCGGCGAATCGGCGGCGGCTGACCAACCTGGGCACGTTCCGCGCCTACGTGCAGGCCTATCTGGACGGCCATCCACAGATCCACCACCAGCTGAGCTGCATGGTTCGCCAGCTGGCCAGCGGCCCGCAGGGCATCCCGCTGGAGCTGTACTGCTTCACCGCCACGGTGGATTGGGCCGAGTACGAAGGCATCCAGGCAGACATCTTCGACCACCTGTTTGCCCTGCTGCCCGAGTTCGGGCTGGCGCTCTACCAGCAGCCTTCCGGCCAGGACGTGCGTTCGGCGCTGGCGCTGCGCGGCGAAACCCCGGCAAAATCGACGGTCGATCGGCGGGCGATCCAACTTGACGAGGCGTAAGCGGTGGCGCGTGTTTATCTGAGTCTGGGTTCCAACCTCGAACCGCACCGCCATCTTCGTGCGGCGCTGACGGAATTGCGCGAGCACTTCGGCGAGCTGGTGGTGTCGCCGGCGTATCGCAGCGCCTCGGTGGGCTTCGACGGCGCCGCCTTCGTGAACCTGGCGGTGGGGCTGGACACCGAACTGGAACCCGAGGCGTTGAACGACTGGCTGCACGCGCTGGAGGATCGCCACGGCCGTCGCCGCGACGTGCCGCGTTACTCCGATCGCACGCTGGATGTCGACATCGTGTTCTACGACGACCTGGTGCTGGACGGTCCCGGCCATCTGCAGATTCCCCGCAACGAGCTGCAGCATGCGTTCGTGTTGCGGCCGATCGCCGATATCGCACCGGGCTTCCGCCATCCGGTCAGCGGGCGGAGCATGGCCGAGTTGTGGGCGGCCTTTCCCGCAGGGAACGAACCGTTGCAGGCCGACTCGCTGGCCGACTGAACGCGGCGCACTGTCGTGTTCGCCGCGCGGATGCTAGAAAGGCACCTCACGGGCCCGGGCCCGTCTGTCTGAATGCGTGTCCACGATCGAGGGGAGCAGGAACATGGCCGGAAAATTTGCCCGCAGCTGGGCGTTGATGAAGGCGAGCGCCGCGGTGTTGCGCTCGGACAAGTCGTTGCTGGTGTTTCCGCTGCTGTCGGGCCTGTGCACCCTGCTGGTGGCGGCCAGTTTCCTGGTGCCGGTGGGCATGATGGTGATCGGCGGCGCGCACGCGGGCGAGGACTTCCATCAGCGCATGTCGGTGGGCAGCTACCTGCTGATGTTCGCGTTCTACCTGGTGCAGTATTTCGTGATCATCTTCTTCCAGACCGCCCTGACCGGCGTGGCGCTGATGCATCTGCGCGGCGAACCGACCAGCGTGGGCGCGGGCCTGGCGCTGGCGCGCTCGAAGCTGCCGCAGATCTTCGGCTATGCGCTGATCGCCGCCACGGTGGGCCTGCTGCTGCGGATGATCCAGGAGCGGCTGGGCCTGATCGGTCGGCTGGTGATCGGCTTCATCGGACTGGCCTGGACCGTGGCCACCTTCCTGGTGGTGCCGGTGCTGGCCAGCAAGGATGTCGGTCCGGTCGACGCGGTGAAGGAAAGCGTCGAACTGCTCAAGCGCAGCTGGGGCGAAAACCTCATCGGCAACGGCGGCATCGGCGTCGTGTTCGGGCTGCTGATGTTCCTGGCGGTGCTGGTCAGTGCCGTGCTGATCGGTGGCGCGGTGGCGATGCAGTCGGTCGTCGCGATCGTGCTGGCGGCGGTGATCGTGGTGGTGGGTTTCGTCCTGCTGGCCCTGATCCAGTCTTCGCTGCAAGGCATTTATTCGGCGGCGCTGTATCGCTACGCCGAAGCTGGCGAGGCCAGCGTGGGCTTCGACCAGGCCCTGTTGCAGCAGGCGTTCGCGCCGAAGAAGAAGTAGCGCAAGAGCGACCCCACCCCGACCCTCCCCTGCACGCAGGGGAGGGAGCAAAGCAGAAGCTCGAAGCGGCCGGGACACCCTCCCCTGCGTGCAGGGGAGGGCAGGGGTGGGGTCCACGCTACCGCATCGCCCATCGAAGCGACGCCCCCAACCTCACACCGCCAACGTCCTTCCCCCATCCACCCGGATGATCTGCCCCGTCACGAACGGCGCGTCGCGCAGCAGCCACAGCACCGCGCTGGCCACGTCGTCCGGCGCGCCGGCGCGCTTGAGCGGCGTGCGTGCCAGCATCGCCTGCTGGTCGTCGTAGGCCTTGCCGTCGCCCGGCCACAGCACGGCGCCGGGGGCGATGCCGTTGACCCGGATGTCGGGGCCCAGCTCCAGCGCCAGCGAGCGGGTCATCGCGGCCAGCGCGGCCTTGGCCATGCAGTACAACGGATGCCCGGCCAGCGGACGCTCGGCATAGATGTCGACCATGTTGACGATGGCGCCGCGCGATGCGCGCAGCGCGGGGATGGCGGCCTGGCTGAGGAAGAACGGCGCCTGCGCGTTGGAGGCGAACAGCGCGCTCCACTGTTCGGCGGTGGCCGTGTCCACGGGCGTGGGGAAAAAGGCCGACGCGTTGTTGACCAGCGCATCGAGCCGGCCATAGCGCGCGAGTAACCGATCGATCATGCCGGGCAACGCCGACAGCTCGGCGAGTTCGGCCTGAAGCAGCAGGGTGCTGGCGCCACGTTGCGCTTCGAGCTCGTCGGCCAGCGCGCGTGCGTCGGTGGCCGAATGGCGGTAGTGCAGCGCCACGTCGTAGCCGGCTGCATGCAGCGTCCGCGCGATCACCGCGCCGACCCGGCGGCCGGCGCCGGTGATCAGCGCGACGGGTCGAGCCGCGCCGGGTCGATCTGCACCGGGTCGATCATCGGAAGGTGGCATGCGGCGGCTCCGGCAACTGTGCAGCCTGCAGCTTGCCGCAAAGCCGCGTCAGCGTCACCCGCGCTGCGGTGGGTCGGGTTTCTTCGGGCGCGTCTTGCCGGCAGCTTTTTGCGCGGCGCCGGCGACCTTGCGGGCGGCCGTGGCGACCGCCTTGTCGACCAGCTTGCCGGCTACCCGCCGCGCCGCGTTCGCTGCCGGCTTCGGCTTCGGCTTCGGCGCCGGCCTTGGTTTGCCGGTGGTCGCGGCGTCCGCGTCGGCTGCTTCCTCGATCGTCACCTCGCTCTCGAACATCTCGATCGCGGTGGCGGCCACTTGTCCGGTGTCGTAATACGCATAGGCACCGACGCCCAGCGCGCCGACCACCGGCAGCCAGCGCGACACGCCCTTGCTCAGCGTGCGCTGGGTGAGCTTCACGCCGATCTGCTTCGCCACGCGCTGGGCCACGCCCCACGACATGCGGCGGAAGATCAGCCGGTCGCCCATGCGCACCACCAGGTCGCGGAAGGCCTGCGCTGCGGTGTGGCGGAACAGGCACCACATCATCTGCTCGCGCCCCAGGCTCGCGTGGCGGCCGTAGGCGGCGGCGATGTCGCTGACCATCTGCCCCTGGATTTTCCAGATCGCGATCAGCTCCGGCAACAAGGTCAGCCAGCCCAGCGGCCCCGGCGGCAGGGCCAGCGAGCCGGCGGTCAGCGCGGCGCGCTGGGCAGCGCGGCTGGCCAGCTTGCGCGCCTCGTTGGCCGGTTCCTTGCTGCTGTCGATCCGGCTGCCCGGCACTTCGCTGACGAAATCGAGGATCGCCGCGGTGATCCTGCCCGGCTCGCCCGGCGCGATGACCGCGGGAACCTGTTGGCTGGGTGACTTGCTCATGGGCGACTCCGTGCAGACGAGGCGAATGCGCGCGGCTTGCGTTCCTCGCAGTCTAGGGAGTGCGTGTGAAGCGGGGCTCAACACGATGGCGGCCGGTCACGCGGTGCGTGACTTCTGGCCCGGGCGGTCGTGCGCCGCGTTGGATATGTTATAACATAACAACTCAACCTCCCGTCCCTGCCGGAAATCCCGATGACACACTCCCCGCTCGCCCTGGCTCTTGCCGTCGCGCTGGCCATGCCGTTCGCCATCCATGCCACCGTTGCCGACCCCGCTGCCACCGCGGCGGCGCATGGCGACGATCCGGCCGACAGCGGCAGTCGCAACCGGCAACCGCAGGTGCAGAATCTGGATGCGATCTCGGTGTCGGGCGCGCTCGACCAGGCACGCAACGCACTGTCGCCCGATACCGGCAGCAGCCAGTACGTGATCGATCACCAAGCGATCGCGCAATTGCCGCTGGGCGCGTCGACGCCGATCAACCAGGTGCTGCTGCAGGCGCCGGGCGTGGTGCAGGATTCCTATGGCGGCCTGCACGTGCGCGGCGACCACGCGAACCTGCAGTACCGCATCAACGGCGTGATCATTCCCGAGTCGATCGGCGGTTTCGGCCAGAGTCTCGACGCGCGCACGATCCACACCGTGAAGCTGCTCGATGGTGCGTTGCCGGCCCAGTACGGCCTGCGCACGGCGGCGGTGGTCGACATCACCACGAAGAGCGGCCACGACCTCGGCAATGGCGGCAGCGTGGGCATCACCGGCGGCAGCAACGCCACGCTGAACCCGAACGCGTCGGTATGGGGCAGCCACGATCGCTGGAGCTGGTTCTTCACCGGCAACACCATGGAGAACGATGCCGGCATCGAGAACCCCACGGCGAGCCGCAAGCCGATCCACGACCACACCAATCAAGCGAAGGGTTTCGGCGACATCAGCTACCTGATCGACAACGACACCCGCCTGAGTTTCCTGTTCGGCGTCGCCAACAACCGCTTCCAGATTCCGAACAATCCGGGTCAACAGCCGGCATTCGGCTATCTGGATACGGTGGATTTCAATTCCGCCGATCTCGACGAGCGTCAGCGCGAGAACACCCGCTTCGGCGTGCTTGCGTTGCAGGGCAAGCTGGGCGCGACCGGCTATCAGGTATCGGTGGGCCAGCGTTACAGCGGCCTCGCCTATGCGCCGGACCGGATCGGCGAGCTGATGTTCAACGGGGTCGCCTCAGCCGTGACCCGCAGCAACCGGGCCAGCACCTTGCAGGCCGATTTCGCCACGCCGATGGGCGATCACCACACCTTGCGCTACGGCGTCTACGGCAGCTTCGAGCGTGCGGCCAGCGGCAACAATGCGTGGGTGTTTCCGGTCGACGCCGACGGCCACCAGGCCAGCACCACGCCGGTCGACATCCTCGACGCCAGCCGCCTCACCGCAAGGACCTGGTCGGCCTACGTGCAGGACGAATGGAGCCTCGGCGCCAACTGGACGCTGAACTACGGCCTGCGTGGCGACCGCTATCAGCTGGTGCGCAGCGAGAGCCAGCTGAGCCCCCGCGCCGGCCTGGTCTGGCAGGCCACCGGCAGCACCGTCGTGCATGCCGGCTATTCGCGCTATTTCACGCCGCCAGCGACCGAGATGATCGCCAGCAGCAACATCGCGAAATTCGACGGCACCACCAACGCCGTGGCGGACACCGGCAACAACACGCCGCTGGCCGAACGCTCGGACTATTTCGACGCAGGCATCTCGCAGAACCTCGGCTCGGCCTGGACCGTGGGCGTGGACGCCTACTACCGCAAGGTGCAGCGCCTGCAGGACGAAGGCCAGTTCGGCTCCGCCCTGGTCTATTCCACCTTCAACTACGCGGCGGGCCGGGTGAAGGGCGTGGAGTTCACCGCCAATTACGAGCAGGGCCCGCTGTCGGCGTACTTCAACGCGTCGCTGGGCAAGGCGATCGGCCGGCGCATCATCACCAGCCAGTACAACTTCGATCCCGACGACCTGGCTTACGTCAACAACCACTGGATCTTCCTGGACCACGACCAGAAGCTCACCTCGTCCGGTGGCGTCAACGTCGCGCTGAACGACAGCACCCGCATCGGCGCCGACTACCTTTTCGGCAGCGGCCTGCGCAAGGACGGCGACGTGCCGAACGGCGCCTCGCTGCCCGCGTACTTCCAGCTGAACCTCAATGTCGCGCACGACTTCGCCTTCGACGGTTTCGGCAAGCTGCACGCGCAACTGGCGGTGATCAATGCGCTCGATCGCACGTATGAACTGCGCGACGGCAGCGGCATCGGCGTGGGCGCCCCGCAGTTCGGCCCGCGTCGCGGCGTGTACCTGAGCCTGCAGAAGGACTTCTGAGCCCCGGCCCGCGTGGCGATGGCATTCGTCACGCGGGCTCGGCGGCTTCATCCGCTATCCTTGCGGCGCTGAATTTCAGGGCCGCATCCATGCAAACCCGTTTACCCGAGCCCGGCGCCGACGAACGCGCCCACTCCGATCACCTGCTGCAACTGCTGCGCGAGCAGATCGCCTCGCACGGGCCGATGCCGTTCGCGCAGTACATGGAGCGTTGCCTGTACGCGCCGGGGCTGGGCTATTACAGCGCCGGTCGCACCAAGTTCGGCGAGGCCGGCGACTTCGTCACCGCGCCGGAACTGGGCGAGCTGTTCGCCGGCTGCGTGGTGAACGCGGTGCAGCCGGTGCTGGCGATGCTGGGCGAGCAGGCGGATTTCCTCGAACTCGGTGGCGGCAGCGGCGCGTTTGCCGAGTCCGCGCTGAAGGCACTCGACGCCGTCGGCAGTTTGCCGCGGAATTACCTGATCCTGGAGCCGAGCGCCGACCTGCGCGAGCGCCAGCGCGAACGCCTGCTGGCGAATCTTCCGGCCGAACTCAACGCACGCGTGCAATGGCTGGATCGGCCGCCGGAGCAGGACTGGCGCGGCGTGCTGTTCGCCAACGAGGTGATCGATGCCTTGCCGGCCACGCGTTTCAGCATGCGCGATGGCGAAGTGTTCGAAGAACATGTGGTGCTGGACGGCGAAGGTCGCCTGAAGCGCACCGATCGACCGGCCGATGCGCTGGTGTCCGGCGCCGTGCGCCACGTCGAGCGCGACCTGGGCGCCGAATTCGCCGACGGCTATCGCTCGGAAATCCTGCCGCAGCTGCCGTACTGGGTGCAGGCGGTGGCCGGTTCGCTGGTGGCCGGACTGATGCTCTTCGTCGACTACGGCTATGTGCGCCGCGAGTTCTACCTGCCCGAGCGCGACGACGGCACCCTGATGGCGCATTACCGTCACCATGCGCACAACGATCCGCTGTACCTGCCGGGCCTCAACGACCTCACCGCCTCGGTCGATTTCACCGCGCTGGCCGAGGCCGGCAACAGCGCCGGCTTCGGGGTGGCGGCGTATCTGCCCCAGGCGCAGTTCCTGATCGGCGCGGGCCTGCAGCAGGTGTTCGAGGACGCCCACCAAAAGGCACCCGACGAACACGCCCGCTACCGGCTGTCCCAGCAGGTGAAGCGCCTGATGTTGCCCGACCAGATGGGCGAGCGCTTCCAGGCGATGCTGCTGGCGCGTGGGCTCGAAGCGTTGCCGCTGCCGGCCGAGTTGCTGGCAGCCGACCAGGGTGGCCGACTTTGATCGAAGCGGTCCGCGTCCAGCCGTCTGGACGGCTGCGCTGGCATCGCGCCTGGGTGGTGCTCGGCGGGCTGATCATGGGCTGGACGCTGTGGATGGCGCTGACGCCCGACCCGGGAATCACGCTGGTTTTCCCGTACGGCGACAAGCTGCTGCACGCGATCACCTTCACCTGCCTGATGGGCTGGTGGGGCAATGTCTATCGCGACCGGGGTCCGCGCATGTGGGCGGCGCTGGGCTGCCTGGCGTTCGGCATCCTCATCGAATGCGCCCAGTGGCTGGACCCGCCGCGCGATGCCGATGCCTTCGACGTGCTGGCCGACGGCATCGGCGTGGTCATCGCGCTGGGCTTGCTGCGCACGCCGCTCGCCAGGGTACTGGCGAGGGTGGAAGCGTTCTCAGTGCATCGTCGCCGGCGCTGACCCTGCCGAACTGCCGGGTGCGGGCGCCGAGCTGGAGGAGGCGGGCAGCGCGCTGGTGGCCACGGGCAGCGGCTCCACCGGCGTCGAATCCGCAGGGCGGCGCACCAGTTGGCCGCGTTTGAACAGCTCGCTGGCCACCTGGTAATAGGCCACCGCGTCGGCGATCTGTTGCGGGTCCTGCGGCGTGATCGGCGTGGCGTCGCCGGTGGCGTAGTCCGGCTTCATCTGCTCCAGCTTGCGCTGCGGCTCCAGCACGGTGAGCACGTCGTCGTGCAAGTAGCCGAGCTTTTCGTAGGTGGCCGGGAACGCCCGTTCGCGGCCGGCTTCCAGCTGGAACAGGTCGTAGCCGAAGAAGCGCGTGCGATAGCTGAAATTGAGCAGGCCCAGCACGGTCGGCGCAATGTCCACCTGGCCCATCAGCCGGTCCACCTTCTGCGGCTGGATGTGCTTGGGCGAATAGATCCACAGCGGAATGTGGTAGCGGTTGACCGGCACGCTGGTCTTGCCCGCGCTGGAGGCGCAGTGGTCGGCGGTGATCACGAACACGGTGTCGTCGAAGTAGGACTTCTCGCGGGCCCGGCGGATGAAGTCGCCGATCGACCAGTCGGTGTACGCCACCGCGCCTTCGCGCGTGCCGTTGGCCTGCTTCACCCGGCCTGCCGGGAAGGTGAACGGGCGATGGTTCGAGGTGGTCATGATGTGCAGGAAGAACGGCTTGCCCGCGGCGTGGATCTGGTCCATCTGGCCCAGCGCCAGCGTGTACAGGTCCTCGTCGGCCACGCCCCACACGTTCTCGCCGTGGATCGTGGCGCCCTTCGGAATGTCGCGCCGGTCGACCGTGCGGTAGCCGTTGCTGCCGAAGAACTGGTTCATGTTGTCGAACTCGCCGTAACCGCCGTAGACGAAGTCGGACTGGTAGCCGCGGTCGTTGAAGATGTCCGCCAGCGAGAACAGGTTTTCGTTGTCATGCGCCTTCAGCAGCGAATCGCCGGGCGTCGGCGGCACCGACAGCGACAGCGCTTCCAGTCCCCGCACCGTGCGCGTGCCATTGGCGTACAAGTTGTCGAAGAACAGGCTGTGGTCGACCAGCGAGTCGAGGTAGGGGGTGATCTTCTGCGGGTTGCCGAACGTGCCCAGGTAATCGCCGGACAGGCTCTCCACGCTGATCAGCACCACGTTGAGGCGCTTCTCCGGGCCGCTGCGGCGGATCGCCCGGGTGAGGTCGTGCGGATCGCTGCTGACATAGCTGGAATCCGGCGTCTTCAGCATCTCGCGCACGCGGCGGAAGGCGTCGTCGTCGGGCAGGGTGCGGTAGAACTTCGCGTAGTCGAGGTGGCTGCTGCGGAAGGCGTTGAAGAACTGGTAGATGCCGTTGCCGGCCAGCTCGTTGACGTAGTTGTTGCCGGTGCGGTCCTTCATGCTGCCATTGACCGTGGCCACCGAGATCACCGTCAGTACCAGCCACAGCAACACGACCTTGCCCCGCTGCCAGAAGCGGCTGCCGTCGTCGCGCACGCGCAAGGCGCGGCGACCGAACGCGAACACCACCAATGCCAGCACCGCCAGCAGGCTCACCCACAGGCCGATCGGGTACGACTCGCGGATGTTGCCGATCACCTCGGTGGTGTAGACCAGATAGTCCACCGCGATGAAATTGAAGCGCACGCTGAACTCGTTCCAGAACACCAGTTCCGAAGCGCCGACGAACAGCAGGCCGTAGATCAGCAGCAGCGCAAGCGCATACAGGGCCCACTGGCCGATGCGCGAGGTATAGGTGAACGCGGCCAGCGGCAGCACGAACAGGAACGGCAGCAGCACCGGCCAGGTTTCCTTCAGCCCGGCGTGATAGTGCAGGTGCAGCGCGACCAGGCAGAGCGTGCACGCCAGGGCCATCGCCACGGCGTAGGCCAGCCAGCGCAACAGCGGCGCCACCCGCCCCGAGCGGGTCGGCACGATCCACAGGAACAGCACCAGCGGCCACGCCACGTAGATGAAGGTGACCACGTCGTAGAACAGCCCGACCCCGAACGCATAGGCGAGATTGAACGCGGAGTGCGTTACCTCGGCACCCGACATCACCAGCAGCACCACGCGGGTGGCGAAGGTGATCACCAGGTAGCTGATCGCCAGCCACCACAGCGGACGGAAGCGCTGGGGAACGGGAGAGGGGCGGGTAAAGGCACGCGGCACGGGCAACTCCGAAGCAGGCAGGGGGACGCCGCCGCCCGTGGCGGGCGGCAAAATCATCGCGCCTTTATACCGCGGATCGGTGTCCCGAGGGGTTCGCCCTCAGCCCGGCGATCGCGTGGATGCGTGCGTTCTCCATCGCCTGTCCGATAGCCGGACCGGTCATGCCTTGTGCAATGAACGAGGCCGATTCGACGGCGGCCGCGACTGCCCGCGCCTGGCGCAGGTAATCGGCCTGCGGGTAGGCGTCCTCGCCATGACCCAGGCGGCCACGCTTGTCGGCGGTGCAGGCGGCGAGAAAAAGATCCAGCCGCGCCGGCCGGCGCAGCGCATCCGTCGCGGTCAGCAGCTTCAGTACGGTGCCCGGCTTCAGCTCGAGCGCGCGGTGCACATTCAAGTGTTCGCGGCAGACCAGTTCGGCCAGCGCGGCGTGTTCGGTCGGTACCTTCAGTCGCGCAGCCAGCGCGCGCAACGGCGCCACGCCGCGATGCTCGTGGCCGACGTGGCGCGGCAGCTCGGCGGCCGGGGTCAGCGCCTTGCCCAGGTCGTGGCCCAGCGCGCAGAAGCCCACCACGTCGTTGCCGGGTGCCAGCGCCGCCGCGGCATCCAGCACCATCTCCACATGCACGCCGGTGTCGATCTCCGGATGGAACTCGGCGCGCTGCGGCACGCCGTACAACGCGTCCACTTCGGGGAACAGCACCGCCAGCGCGCCGCATTCGCGCAACACCCGCAGGAACGCCGACGGCCGGGCCTCGCCCAGCGCCTTGCGCGTCTCCGCCCATACCCGCTCGGGCACCAGGTGGTCGACCTCGCCGTCGCGCACCATCTGCTGCATCAGGGTCATCGTCTCCGCGGCCACGCTGAAGCCCAGCGGCGCGAAACGCGCGGCAAACCGCGCCACCCGCAGCACCCGCACCGGGTCCTCGACGAAGGCTTCGGACACGTGGCGCAGTACCCGGGCCTCGATGTCGGCCACGCCGCCGAACGGATCGGTCAGCGCGCCGTGTTCGTCCTCGGCGATCGCATTGATGGTGAGGTCGCGCCGCGCCAGGTCCTGTTCCAGCGTGATCGTGGCATCGGCCTGGAACACGAAGCCGTGATAGCCGCGCCCGCTCTTGCGCTCGGTCCGCGCCAGCGCATATTCCTCGCCCGTCTGCGGATGCAGGAACACCGGGAAATCCTTGCCCACCGGCTTGTAGCCCAGCGCCAGCAAGGCCTCCGGCGTCGCACCCACCACCACGCGGTCATGATCGACCACGGGGCGCTTCAGCAGTTTGTCGCGGACCGCGCCGCCGACCAGGTAGATGTGCATGGGGGGGATGATGCCACGGGCTCCTGTCGCGCCGGAGAATCGTCGGGGCGTGAAGTCTTCCGCGAATGCCGGAAACGAAGGTACGCAGCGGATGGCCCGTCCGGATCATTGCTTCCAGATGCGGCCCCCCTCGCTTAAGCTGGCTGCATGGGGTAATCCGGGAAACGCAAGATGGTGGCAATGCAGGTTCATCCGCTGCTGCTCGGCCGCACTGCCGGCCTGCCGGCGGCGGCGCGCCAGCGCTACGACGAGGCCACGGTGGCGATGGCGCGTCGCGAGCTGGACGCCGCCGGCGCGGCGCTGGCCGACGTGTTGGCGATGGCGCCGGATTTTGTCGAGGCGCAGCGCCTGCAGGGGCTGGTGGCGCATATCCGTGGCGACCATGCCGGGGCGGTGGCGATCCTGCGCCGGGCGCTGGTCACGGCTCCGGACAACGCGTTGCTGCACATGAACCTGGGCATGTCGCTGTACAGCGCGGGCGAGTTTGCCACCGCGTTTTCTTCCCTGCGCCGCGCCTGCGAACTGGCTCCCGACTTTCCCCCGGCCTGGTTCAGTCTGGGCCGTGCCTTCCAGCAGCAGGGGCGCACGGCCGGTGCGATCACGGCGCTGCATCGGGCGGTGGACCTGGCCCCCGAAGATCCGGTGATGCGCAGCCTGCTGGCCGAGGCCCAGGCCAGTCTGGGTGCGGTGGCCGCCGCATGCACCAATTATCGCGAGGCCTTGCGGCATGAGCCGGATCACGCCGAGGCGTGGCTCGGCCTGGCCCGGTTGCAGGTCGAACCGTTTTCGAAGGATGACCTGGCCCGCCTGCAACAGGCGATGCAACGTCCCGGCACGTCGCCACAGGCGCGCGTGATGCTGGGCTTCGCGCTGGTTCGCTGCCTGGAGGATCAGGGCGACTACCATGCCGCGTTTCGCGTGCTGCGCAAGGCCAACGGGCAGAAGCGCAAGCTGGTGAACTGGAATGCGGCGGTGGTGTCCGCGCGGATCGCGCGTATCCGCGCGGCCTTCGCCCGGCCGCCGGGCGAGGTCGATGATCCGCAGCTGGGCGGGCAGGTGGTCTTTCTCATGGGGCTGCCACGTTCGGGCGGCGGCCTGCTGCGGCGCGTGCTTGCCGGTCATGCCCAGGTGGACGCCAACGAGCGGCCGCAGCATTTGCGCGCCGTGATCGAGGAGGAATCGGGGCGGCGGCAGCGGGAATTTCCCCAATGGACCATCGAGGCAACGCCGGCGGACTGGGCACGGCTTGGCCGCGACTATCTGGCGCGTGCCGTGCGCGCGCAGGATGGCAAGCGCTGTTTCATCGACCAGAGCGACCAGGACTGGCACCTGATGGGCGCGGCGATGGCCATGTTGCCCGGCGCGCGCCTGGTGGATTGCCGCCGCGATCCGCTGGAGAACTGCCTGAGCTGTTATCGCCAGTTGTTCGCAGTCCACCACGAGTTCAGCTACGACCTCGACGAGCTGGCGAGTTTCTGGCGCGACTGCGACGGACTCTGCGCGCACTGGCAGCAACTGTATCGCGGGCGCGTGTTCGTGCATCAGCACGAGTCGCTGCTGGCCGATCCGCCGCTGCAGCTGCATCGCCTGCTGAACTTCCTCGGACTCGATGAGGACCAGGCCTGCTTGGACGTCCGTGCCAACAGGCGCCAGGGCGCGGCCGGCAACACCGCGCGGTTGCGCGAGCCATTGCGCTGGCAGGAACCGCGGGCGCCACGCTACGGCGGCAAGCTGGATCGGTTGCGGGTGTTGCTGGGCCTGGCGTGAATCTGGGAGCGGCGGATTTTCAGGGCCTGTGAAGAAAACCACGTCCTGCGCTCTCCTTCCATCGCGCGTCCCGCACCTGCCCGAAAGCGCTCACGCGAATCAGCCAGTGACCGCATCGCGGTCGACCATGCCCGGCCGAGCCGGGAAGTCGAACATCCCTCAGCGCCGCAGCGAACGCGCCGCGGCCAGCCGGCGTTGCCGCGCCGGTTCGCCCAGCAACACCGGCAGCCATGGTGCCAGCGGCTGGGGCGTGATGCCGAGAATGGCGTAGCCATCCACCTTGCCCACCGAATCGGTGCGCAGCGAACGGAAGTTGTCCAGCGAGAACGGCTTTCCCGGCAACAGTTCGGCGAACTGCGCCTGCAACTGACCGAGGCTGTCGGGCAGGGCGATGATCGGCGTGTGCAGACCCGCGGCATCGCGGATGCAGCGCACGATCTCGCCCAGGCTGAGCACGTCGGGGCCATACAGCTCGAAGCTGCACTGCCGGCCCAGGCGCTCGTGGTTCACGCAACGGGCGATCGCCTCCGCCACGTCACCGACCCAGGTCGGCGCCAGCCGCGACTGCGCCCGTGCCAGCGGCAGCACCGGCATGTTTCGCAGCAGCGCGGCGAAGCGGCTGACCAGCCCGTCACCGCGGCCGAAGATCACGCTGGGCTGGTAGATCGTCCAGTCCAGCGCGGACGTCCTGACCAGAGCCTCGGCTTCGCCGCGCGTCTTCAGGTATTGCGACAGGCCCTGGCCGGCCTTCAGCGAACTCATCTGGTGCAGGCGTCCGACGCCGCTGTCGTGGCAGGCGGCGATCAGGCGTCGGGTCAGCTCGACGTGGGTGCGCTGAAAGCTGTGCCGACCACCCTGGTTGAGTATGCCGACCAGGTTGATGGCTGCATCGGCCCCTGCCAGTTGGCGACGCAGCACGGCGTCATCGTAGATGTCGGCGTTGCGCACGCTCACGCCCGGCAGCACGGCGAGTGCGCGGTGCCGCTCGCGATCACGGCTGAGCAGCACGATGCGATGGCCGTCGGCAGCCAGTCGCGGGACCAGCTGCTGGCCGACGAAACCGGTGCCGCCGAGGATGACGAGTTGCTGTGCGGCCATGGGCGGCGTTCCTTGCTTGAACAGGTGTGGAGATCGGTCAGCGAGAAACGCTGGCGGCGCCGGCCGGTGCCGTCGTCGGCGTGGTGGTCGGCGCCGGGCAGCTTACTTTGCGGCGTGGCGTGCCATTGCCGGGCAGGCTGTACGGTTGGCCGATCGCATCCATGCGGGTGGCCAGCGGCACCACCGCATGGCCGTCCAGACGCCAGTCGTAGATCACGCTGAAGGCCATTACGCGGGCCACGTATTCGCGGGTTTCCTTGTACGGAATGCTGGCCACGAACAGGTCGGTGGGCAGGGTGCCGCGGGCGGCCAGCCACTGGTCGACCTTGTTCGGGCCGGCGTTGTAGGCGGCGCTGGCCAGCCACGGCGAGCCGTTGAAGCGAGCCGCCATCTGCGCCAGGTAGCGCGTGCCCAGCGCGATGTTGGTGGCCGGGTCGTACAGGCTGTCGCCGCCGGCCCAGTCCAGTCCGTTGCGACTGGCCACCCGCGCCGCGGTCTCCGGCAGCAACTGCATCAGGCCGCGCGCATCGGCGCCGGAATGCGCGTCGCTCATCCATGCGCTTTCCGCCCGCAGGATGCCGTAGGCCCAGGCCGGTTCGATGCCGGCCTGCTCGGCCTGCGGCACCAGGCCGTCCTGGCTGGCCAGCGGGAAGCGCAGGTCATACAGGCGCAGGGCATCGCCGCTGCTCAGGGTGAATACGGCGCGGTCGTACCAGCCGCGGCGGTTGGCCATGTTGGCGGCGATCCTCTGCGTCGCCACGTCGCTGCCCTGCAGGGCGCGCGCCCATTCGCGCCGGGCCAGCTTCGGCAGGTCCACCGCGTACAACTCGAACGCGCGCACCAGTCCCGGCATCGCCAGCAGCTGCTGTTCGCGTTGCGGGTCGTCGGCCAGAGTCAGCGGGCAGATCGCGTACGGCTGGTCGAGACGGTCCGCCGACATGAAGCCGAAGAAGGTCGGCTGGTCGGCCTGCTCGGCGAACTGCCGCCGGGCTTCGTCGGCGCGGCCCAGCGCGGCCAGCGCGCGGCCGCGGAAGTATTGCCATTCGCCATCCTGCTGCTGGCTGGCAGGCATCGCGTCGATGCCCGCCAGCGCCGCGCTCCAGTCCTGCCGGGCCAGCGCCACACGCACGCGCCATTCGCGGGTGCTGTCGGTCTGCGCGGCGGCGGGCAGCGCGATCAGCCGGGCCAGGGCGTCGTCGTCGAAGTCGGTGGCGCGGAACAGCGCCAGGGTCTGCAGGATGCGGTTGCGCTGGGCCTCGCTCAGCGTGAAGCGCGATTGCAGCTGCTGCCACGCGGCGTCGGCGCTGTCGCTCTGGCGTCGGGCCAGCCGGGTCAGCGCCAGCGTGACGGCGTGGCGCTGGCGCGTGCCGTCGGGCCAGTTCTTCGCGTCAGCGACCGCGGCAGCCGGATCACGCAGCGCGGTGGCCAGTTGCTGCGCAGCGGGCTGTTCGCTGGCAGGCAGCCAGCTGGCCAGGCTGGCGATGGTGCCGGCCTGGCCGGCGTCGGCCGCGCGATCGATCCGTGTCCACAGCCGTGCGTCGGTGAGCAGGCCCTGGTCGTGCGCGGCGTCGAGCACCGGGTCGCAGGCGCCGGGCAGGTTGGCGCGGGTCCACAGTTCGGCCAGGTCGCGCTGGAAATCCAGCTTGCCGCCGCCGGCGAGTTTCGCCTGCAGCGCGTCGCAGCTGAGCGTGTCGCCGAGGCCGGGCTGGTACAGCGCAAGAAAGCCGCTCCAGTCCTGCCGGCGCGCCAGCTCCAGCAGGAACGCGCGGCGCAGGTCGGCCGCGGGTATCCAGTCCGGATACTGCGCGAGATAGGCTTCCACCGTGGCGCGGTCGACCTGCTGGATGTCGTGTTGCAGCGCCGCCGCAGCCAGGTAGGGATACAAGGGATAGTCGTGCAGGTTGCCGGCAAGCGGGCGCCAGCCGTCGCTGCCCTGCTGGGCGACGGCATACGCCTGCTTGAAGGCGACGCGCTGCGCGGCATCGGGCGTGGCGGCCAGTGCGGTCGAGCCGGTGAGCAGCCAGGCGCCGGCCAGCGCCAGCCAGGCCAGCGGCACGCGCCGCGACGAAGCGAAAGAAAACATGACAACTCCTGCGGTGGATCGCAGCCAGTGTAGTGGATGGCCCGTTTCGACTTGTCGCCATCCGGTGAGTGCGTGGGTGGGCCCTGTTAAGCTGTCGCGCTTCCTCCACGCCTTTACCGGGATCGGCATGTCGCCAGCTGCTTCGCCTGTTTTCCGTCGCGTCTGGCCGGCGTGGCTCGCGCTGGTGGTGATGGCACTGGCCGCCGCATGGTGGTGGTGGGCGATCGGTCGACCCGTGGCCTTGCCGGATGCGCCGTCGGCGCGCATCGCCTGCGTGTCGTATGCGCCGTTTCGTCGTGCCGGCGAGACGCCACTGGACCCGACGGCGCACATCAGCGCCGAGCGCATCGATGCCGATCTTGCCGCGTTGTCGCAACGCTTCGATTGCGTGCGCACGTATTCGCAAGGGCAGGGCCTGAGCGAAGTGCCGGCGATCGCCGAACGCCATGGCATGAAGGTGCTGATGGGCATCTGGCTGGGCGGCGACGCGAAGGCGAACGCCGAACAGGTGCGACTGGGCATCGCCACCGCAAACAGGTATCCGCAGGTGCTGCGCGGGGTGATCGTGGGCAACGAGGTGCTGTTGCGTGGCGATCTGCCGGCCAGCCAGTTGGCCGTCTATCTGAAACAGGTGCGCCAGGCGGTCACGGTGCCGGTGACCTATGCCGACGTGTGGGAGTTCTGGCTGCGCCATCCCGAGCTGGCCGGCTCGGTCGACTACCTGACCATCCACATCCTGCCGTACTGGGAAGACCAGCCGGTGTCACCCGAGCGGGCGGTGCGGCACGTGGCCGACGTCTACGCGAAGGTGCAGCAGGCGTTTCCCGGCCGCGCCGTGATGATCGGCGAGACCGGCTGGCCCAGCGCGGGCCGCCCGCGCCAGGCGGCCAGCGCCAGCGTGGTCAACGAGGCGCGCTACCTGCGCGAGTTCCTGCGCTACGCGGCCACCGTGCACATGCCGTACAACGTGATCGAAGCGTTCGACCAGTCGTGGAAACGCGCCCAGGAAGGCACCGTGGGCGGCTACTGGGGCATCTTCGATGCGCAGGCGCGGCCGAAGTTCGCGATGCAGGGGCCGGTGGTGGAAGAGCCGCACTGGTGGGCGGGCTGGCTGGCCGGCGCGGTCGGTGCCGGCGTGTTCCTGCTGGTCGGTGCGTGGCGGCGTCGCTGGCGCGGCGCGCGTGGCTGGCTGGCCCTGATCCTGGCCGGCGCGGCCAGCGGTGGCGCGCTGGCCTGGCAGTTCCGCCAGATGTGGTACGCCTGTCGCGACGCATGGGAGTGGACGGTGTCGCTGGGCGCGTGCGCACTGGCGCTGCTTGCCGCGCTGCGCCTGGCGCACTGGATCGCCGCGCGCCTGTGCGGGGCGGCGGCGCCGCTGCCGCGGCCGTGGTGGCGACTGGGCTGGTTGTTCGCGCTGGCCTTCTACGGCCTGTTGCTGGTGGTCGACGGGCGCTATCGGGATTTTCCGCTGGGCCTGTTCCTGTTGCCCTGTGCCGGCTACGCGCTGCTCGGCTGGCTGTCCGATCGTCGCGCGCCGCTGATGCCGTTGCTGGAGGAGCGCTTCCTGGCCTGCCTGCTGCCACTGCTGGCGGCGGCGGTGCTGTGGCAGGAGGCGGGGCTGACTCCGGTGGCGTGGTTATGGCTGGGTATGAACCTGCTGCTGGCCGCGCCGGTCTGGTCGGCGTGGTGGCAGGCCGTCCGCCTGCAACCTGAGCAGGCGTAGGCAACCGACCAGCGCAGCCAGCGCGCCGCTCTCGAAGCAGTACAGCTGCAGCGCCACGATGCCCAGGGCGGCGGCCAGCCAGGCCAGCCACCGGCGCTTCCACAACAACGCCGGCGCGGTCGCGATCAGTGCCGCGATGCCATACACATTGTGCAGGAAGCCCAGCACCAGCCGCTGCCGCCACGGGCACCACCACGGCGCGTGGCCGGCTCCGCACTGCTGCGCCATCGAGCCGGGCTCGACCACGCCATAGCGCAACCATGCGCCGAGCAGCGCCACCAGCAGCAGGGCCAGCCATGGCCAGGCCAGTCGCCATCGGTTCGAGGTCATCGACTGCGCTGCGCCGAGGCCTTGCCGCCGACGTGCGCCGGCAGGCGGATCTCCGCCGCCAGCGGCAGGTGATCGGAGAATGCCTGCGGCAAGGCCCAGGTTTTCTCCAGCGTGATCGCCGGCGAGGTGAGGATGTGATCCAGCGCCCGCCGCGGCTTCCAGCTGGGGAAGGTGGGCGTGGGCTGGGCTGGCGGCTGCAGCGTGGACTTGGTGAAAAGTTGTTTCATCTCGGCGCTGCCGGGCTCGGCGTTGAGATCGCCCATCAGCACCGCATGAGGGAAATCCTGCAGCAACTCGGCGATGAAGCCGAGCTGGCGGGCACGCGCCTGCGCGCTCAGCGACAGGTGGGCGACCATCACCGCCAGCGCGTTGTCGCCTTCGCCGAACTGGGCCAGCAGGGCGCCGCGGCCCGGGATACGGCTGGGCAGCGGGTAGTCGGTCACCGAATGCGGTTCGAGCCGGCTGATCAGACCGTTCGCCGAATGCGCCAGCCTGGCCATCGCCCGGTTGGGCTGGTGGCTCCAGAACGGCAGGCCGGAGGTTTCGGCGAGGTAGCGGGTCTGGTTGAGGAAGCCCGAACGCAGGCTGCCTGCATCGGCTTCCTGCAGGCCGACCACGTCAAACTGCGCCAGCACTTCGGCGAGCCGGTCGAGGTTGTCCATCTTGCTGCGTCCGGGCAGCACCGCACTGAGGCTGCGGGTCACGTACTGGCGGTAGCGCTGCACGCTGGCGCCGGCCAGGATGTTGCAGCTCAGCAGGCGCAGGTGACGCTCGGCAGGGGCGATTGAAACGGAGGCGCGAGTCATGGCGGGCCGCTACGCGAAAAGGGAAAGCCGGCGCATGAGCTCATGCGTCGAACTGGCGGCGAGCATGATCCATCCGGTGTGAACGCCATGCCAGCCGCCGGAAGGGCGGCGACTACTTGCCGGCCAGCTCGCGCTTCACCAGCCACTGCGTGACGGCGACCATCTCGTCGTAGGAGTGCACCGCGGCGACGCGGTACTTGCCATTGATCACGATGGTCGGCGTGCCGTCGACCTGCCACTTCTGGATCAGGGCGAGATCGCTCTTCATCTGGTCGGTGGTCTGGGTCGACGTGGCCGCCCGCATGAACGCGGCGCGATCGACGCCAGCGCGTGCGTAGAAGTCGGCCAGCTCGTCCATCGAGTTGATCGGGTAGTGCTGCTCGAACTTGGCCTGGAACAGGGCCAGGTGCGTGCGATCCAGCACGCCCAGCTGCTTGGCTGCGTAGAACGCCCGGGCAAACGGCACCCATTCCGCGCTGAACGGCGCCGGCACCAGCTTGAACTCCACGCCCTTGGGGAACTGTCTGGCCAGCGCGTCGGCCACCGGCGCGAAGTGGGCGCAATGGATGCAGCCATACGAGAACACCTCGACCACCTCCACCTTGCCCTCGCTGCTGTAACGCTGGTGCGGGGCGGGCAGGGTGACGTACTCGGTGCCGTCGGTGTACGGGTCCACCGCGCCGGATTTCGCGGTACAGGCGGTGGCCAGCAGCAGGCCGGCAAGCAGGATCAGGACGCGGGAACAGGCGAATCGCTGGAACATGGGTTTCTTCGCTCGAATGCGGTGGGGATGCCGGCTGACCAGCTTAACCGAAGCGCCTACTTGCCAGCCGCTTCCTTCGACACCAGCCACAGGGTCAGCTCGATCGACTGCGCGTAGCCGCCCGCGTCACCCGCGGTGAAGCGGTACTTGCCGTTGACGATCATGGTCGGCGTGCTTTCCACGCCGTAGGCCTTCATCAGGTCGTCGGCGCGCTTCATCTGGGTGTTGACGCTGAACGAGTTGGCGACGGCGACGAACTCCTTCGGGTCGACACCGTACTTGGCGTAGAACTTCGCCGCATCTTCGATCGTGGGCCACGCCTCCTGCGGCTTCAGTCCGCTGGAGGTGGCGTTGTAGGTCGACAGTTCCTTGCTCTTCCATACCGCGTCGTACATCGCGTCGTGGCTCTTGTCGACCACGCCCAGCGCCTGCGCGGTGTAGAACGCGCGCTGGTACATCGGCCAGTTTTCGTCAGGACGGAAGGAGGCGGCCAGGTAGTTCATCACCGCGTCCGACGGCAGGCTCTTGGCGATGCGGTCGACGGTGGAATGGAAAGCGTTGCAGGCCGGGCAGCCGTAGGAGAACACCTCGGTCACCTCGATCTTGCCCGGATGGCTGGTCGGCTGCGCCGGATCGATGCGGAAGTAGTTCTTGCCTTCGACCCACTTGCCGGTGTCCACGAACGGCGCGGCGGCCACCGCCGGCTTCGCGGTGTCGGCGGGAGCCTCGGCCGGCGCGACGCTCGCGCTGCCGGCCGGTGCGGCGGCGGTGCTGGCGGCAGCGGCGGTGGCGGGGCTGCTCACGGTGCCGGCCGGCGCCGTGGCGGCAGGGGCCGTGCTGGTGACGGCCGGAGCGGTTGCCTCGGCGGCGCTGTTATCGCTGTTGCTGTCATGGCTGCAGGCGGCGAGCGCGAGCAGGGCGGCACACAGGAACGGCAGACGCTTCAACATGGCAGACCTCGAAAGTGGGGCGCGGAAAACCAGCGCGCCGACACTTGATGGTCGGCGCGGGTTCGATCAGGGAGTGGCGGCAGGCTGGCTGTCGGCGCTGTGCAGGCCTTCGATGTAGCTGGCCAGGGCGGCGATGTCGTCGGGGGTCAGCTGCTTGGCGATCGCCGGCATGATCTGCGCGTGCGCGTCGTCACCCCAAGTGGTGCCGTCGTGCCAGGACTTCAGCGTCGCCTCGATGTACTGCGCGTGCTGGCTGGTCAGCTGCGGATACATCGCGCCCGGGTTGCCGCGACCGTCGATGCTGTGGCAGGCCATGCAGGCCGGAATGCCACGGGTCGAATCGCCCTGGCGGAACAGCGTCTGGCCATGCTCGACCAGGGCCTGGTCGGCCACGCCCGGCAGCGCCGTCTTGCTGGAGAAGTAGGCACCGACGTCGTGCATGTCCTGGGTCGACAGCGGCGCGGCCATGCCCATCATGATCGGGTTCTGGCGCTTGCCGGCCTTGAAGCTGGTCAGCTGGCGAACGATGTACTGCTCGCTCTGGCCGGCCAGTTTCGGGTACTGCGCATCGGCAGAGTTGCCGTCCATGCCGTGGCAGGCGCCACAGACGGCGGCCTTGGCCTGGCCCGCGGTGGCGTCACCCGGCTTGGTCGGGGCTTCAGCAGCGGCGACGGCCGGTGCCGCAGGCGCCGCGGCGGCAGTGCTTGCGGCAGCGGGGGCCGCGGTCTCCGGCTTGGCATCTTGGGCCATCGCGGCGCTGGCGGACAGCGCGAACACGAGGGCCATGGCGGACCCGAGAACAGCGGGCCGAAAACCAGCGGACCGAAAACTCATACACTTGACTCCCGAGAGACTTGCAAACACTGCCAGCGATCGCGGCCACGCGGCCCGCAACAGGCAGAAACCGAAGAATTATCCCTGCGCCACCCCAGCTTGGTCAAACCATCCTCATGTCCAATCCCCTCCAGGGCGCGCAATTCGTGCTCGCCGCCCATCGCATCAGCCAGCTTCCCGCCGACCAGGGCGCGGAAGTCGCCTTCGCCGGCCGCTCCAACGCAGGCAAGTCCAGCGCGTTGAACGCACTGACCAACCACAAGGGCCTGGCGCGCACCTCGAAGACGCCGGGGCGCACCCAGCAGATGGTGGCTTTCAGCCTGCCGCCGCACCGGGATGCGCAGGAGCGACCGGCCCCCGACCTGCGCCTGATCGACCTGCCCGGCTACGGCTACGCCAAGGTGCCGCTGGACATGCGCGAGCACTGGAAGCAGGAGATCGACGCCTACCTGCACCAGCGCCGCAGCCTGCGCGGGCTGGTGCTGATCGTGGACATCCGCCATCCGCTGAAGGAATTCGACCGGCTGATGCTGCAGTTCTGTTTCGACACCCAGCTGCCGTGCCACGTGCTGCTGACCAAGGCCGACAAGATCTCGCGCGGCCAGGCGGCGCAGGCACTGGCCGCGTTGCGCAAGCAGTTCGCCGCCGAAAACCTGTCCGCCACCGCCCAGGTGTTTTCCTCGTCCGCCGGCACCGGGGTGGAGGAGGCGCGGCAGGCGGTGATGGACTTGCTGGCGCAGCCGCGCGAAGGCGCACGTCAGGACCGCGAGCGCTGAGCCGCCACGGCCGGGACCAGGGTTTCAGCCCTGCACGGATGCCATGAACACCGCGCAGAGCGCTTCCATGCCGGCGCGGTCGTCTTCGTCGAAGCGGTCGGTGACCGGGCTGTCGACATCCCACACGCCGAGCAGGCTGCCGTCGGCCTTGACCAGCGGCACCACGATTTCCGATTGCGAGGCGGCGTCGCAGGCGATGTGTCCGGCGAACGCGTTGACGTCGCGCACCAGCTGGGTTTCGCGGGTCTGCGCAGCGGTGCCGCAGACGCCCCTGCCCAGCGCGATGCGGATGCACGCGGGTTTGCCCTGGAACGGACCCACCACGAGTTCATGGCCGTCGTACAGGTAGAAGCCTGCCCAGTTCACCTGCGCCAGGCTGTGATAGACCAGTGCGCCGAAATTGGCCGCGTTGGCGATCAGGTCGCACTCGCCGGCCAGGATGCCGCGCGCCTGCTGCACCAGGTCGGCGTAGTGCTCGCGCTTGCTGGCGTAGGTCTGGGCTTTCAGGTCGAACATGCGATGCGTCCCGCGGCAAAGCCCGTATTATGCGCCGAGCCACCATCACGGGGGATGCCAGATGAGTCTGACCGAGCAGCGCGAAGGGATCGAGGCGGGGCGGCTGGACATGTTCGTGGATGGCGCGTTCGCGTTCATCCTCACCTTGCTGCTGATCGGCGGCGAGTCGATTCCCGACAGCACCGGCAAGTTGCTGCACGCGCTGGGCGGCATCCCCGCGTTCGCCGTGTGCTTCTTCCAGATCGCGTTTTTCTGGCATGGCCACGTGCGCTGGCGCAAGCGTTGCCTCGGCGCCGGCGCCAGCGGACGCTGGCTGTCGCTGCTGCTGGTGTTCTTCGCGATGATCTTCGTCTACCCGCTGCACATGGTGTTCTCCGGGGTGTTCTCCTCGATCAGCGGCGGCCACCTGCCCGGCGATTTCACGGTGAGCGGGCCGGCCGACATGCGCACGCTGTTCGTCTGCTACGGGCTGGCCTACGCCTGCATGGCGGGCACCCTGGCCCTGCTGTTCTCCGATGCGACCAGGGTCGCCGCCCGGCAGGGCCTGGACAACCTGGACGCGCGCCGCGAGATGCGGATCTGGATCGTGCCGGCGGCGATCGGCCTCGCCTCGGCGCTGGTCGCCCTGCTGATGCCGTTGTCGGTGCCCGGCTGGATGTGGTCGATCCCCGGCCTGATGTACTCGCTGCTGTTCCTGATCGGCCCGGTGGTGAACCAGTTCAACCGGCGCTACGCGCAGGCATGACGAAGGCGGTGTTCATCGCCGGCACCGACACCGGCATCGGCAAGACCCACACCGCCTGCACCCTGCTGCACGCCTTGCGAGCGGCTGGCCACGACGCCTGCGGCATGAAGCCGGTCGCCAGCGGTTGCGTGGAAACCCCGCAAGGCCTGCGCAACGACGATGCGCTGGCGCTGCTGGCGGCGGGCGCTGACGTCGAGCTGCCGTATGCGCTGGTCAACCCGGTGGCGCTGCGCGACCCGCTGTCGCCGCATCTTGCCGCCGCCCACGATGGCGTGGAGATCAGCCTGGCACCGTTGCGTGCGGCGTTCGAGCAACTGGCCGCGCGGCACTCGACGGTGGTGGTGGAAGGCGTGGGCGGCTGGCTGGTGCCGCTGGCGCCCGGCCTGTTGGCCTCGGACATCGCCAGGCAATGGCAGCTGCCGGTGATCCTGGTGGTGGGCCTGCGCCTGGGCTGCCTCAGCCATGCCCTGCTCAGCGCCCGGGCGATCATGGCCGACGGCTGCCACTTGCTGGGCTGGATCGGCAACCGGGTGGACCCATCGATGGACGCGCCGGAAGAAAACCTGGACACGCTGCGTGCGTTGCTGCCCGCGCCGTGCCTGGGCGTGCTGCCGCATGGCGTGGCACCGGCGCAGGCTGCCGGCTGCCTGGCCGCGGCCGTGGCAGCCTTGGACTGAGCTTCACATTCGATGTGTTCGGATGGCGCACGTTTCCCACGCCGGAGTGACCATGGCCCGCAACCACTACTACCTTTCGATCGCCGACATCGTCCACGCACGCGGCGACGATCCGCGCTTCTCGTGGGATGGCGCCGGCCCGGACGGTTTCGCCAGCACCCTGCAGCAGGCCTTGCGCAGCGACGAGCTGTTCCAGCGCTGGCGTGCGGCGCAGCCCGATCCGGACGCGGTCGACGACAGTCTCGGTGCCACCGACGCGACCGCGCAGGTGGACGCGCGGGTGGTCGACCTGCACACCGAGGTGGACCTGATCACCGACCTGCCGATGAGCGTGGTGCGCCATCGGCTGTACCTGATGATCGGCGGCGCCTGGCAGTTGCGCGACCTGCGCGCCGCCTGAGTCGCAGGATTCTGCGCCGCCTCACGGCGTCACCGTCTGGAAACGGGCCGCCATCTCGCCAGGAGCGTGGGCGGTACAAACCAGGTGAGCGAGGCAACGCGGTCTTGAGTCAGGTTTTTCGATCGTTCGAGGCGAACAGCCGTAGCCATTCGACGAAAAGGAGCGGAAAAGCTGGCCAAAACCACGCCGCCGCAGCCGCTTGTGTTTCTACCGTCCACGCTCCTACAGTCGGCGGTCAGACTTCCGTGCCCGATGCCGGGCGCACCACTCCTGGGGAACCCGATGCTTCGACTGCGCACGATTGTGATCGCCACCACGATGGCCCTGGCCGCCTGCTCGCAGCAGCCGGAAGGCGCCGCCAACCCACCCGCGCCGGCCGCTTCCGCCGTCAGCACCAGCAGCGCCGCGCCGGCGGCCACCGACATGACCAGCAACCCGTTCTACAGCGCCAGCACGCTGCCGTTCCAGGCGCCGCCGTTCGACAAGATCCATGACGCCGACTACCAGCCCGCGATCGAAGAAGGCATGAAGCAGCACATGGCCGAGATCGAGAAGATCGCGAACAACCCCGAAGCGCCCACCTTCGAGAACACCTACGTGGCGATGGAGAAATCCGGCGCCATGCTGAGCCGGGTGATGACCGCCTTCAACGCCGTCACCGGTGCCAACACCGACGACGCGCTGCAGAAAGTGCAGGAAGACGAAGCGCCGAAGCTGGCCGCGCACGAGGACGCGATCTATCTCGACAGCAAGCTGTTCCAGCGCGTGCAGACGGTCTACGACCAGCGCGACACGCTCAAGCTCGACCCCGAATCGGCGCGCCTGGTCGAGGTGGTCTACCGGAACTTCGTGCACGCCGGCGCCAAGCTGTCCGACGCCGACAAGGCGAAGCTGAAGGACCTCAACAAGGAAGAGTCCACGCTGAGCACCGCGTTCACCAACAAGCTGCTGGCCGCAACGAAGGACGCCGCGCCGGTGATCGCCGACAAGGCGAAGCTGGCCGGCCTGTCCGATGCCGAACTGGCCGCCGCCAGCCAGGCCGGCAAGGACCGCAAGCAGGACGGCAACTACGTGCTGTCGCTGCAGAACACCACCCAGCAGCCGGAGCTGCAGGACCTCACCGACCGCGCCACCCGCCAGGCGTTGTTCGAGGCTTCGTGGAACCGTGCCGAGCAGGGCGACGCGAACGACACCCGCAAGACCATCGAGCGGCTGGCGCAGATCCGCGCCGAACAGGCGAAGCTGCTCGGCTTCCCCAGCTATGCCGCGTGGAAGCTCGACGACCAGATGGCGAAGACGCCGGAAACCGCGCTGAAGTTCATGCAGGACCTGGTGCCCGCCGTCACCGGCCGCGCCAAGGTCGAGGCGGCCGACATCCAGGCGGTGATCGACCAGCAGCACGGCGGCTTCAAGCTGCAGCCGTGGGACTGGAACTTCTACGCCGAGCAGGTGCGCAAGGCGAAGTACGACCTCGACGAAAACCAGATCAAGCCGTACTTCGAACTGGACAACGTGCTGCAGAACGGCGTGTTCTACGCGGCCAACCAGCTGTACGGGCTGACCTTCAAGGAGCGCAAGGACATCCCGGTGTACCAGCCGGACGTGCGCGTGTTCGAGGTGTTCGACAAGGATGGCAGCTCGATGGCGCTGTTCTACTGCGACTACTTCAAGCGCGACAACAAGAACGGCGGCGCCTGGATGGACAACCTGGTCACCCAGTCGAAACTGCTGGGCACCAAGCCGGTGATCTACAACGTGGGCAACTTCAGCAAGCCGGCGGCGGGCCAGCCGGCGCTGCTGTCGTTCGATGACGTGATCACCATGTTCCACGAGTTCGGCCACGCCCTGCACGGCATCTTCGCCGACGAGCAGTACCCGACCCTGTCCGGTACCAACACCGCGCGCGACTTCGTCGAGTTCCCCTCGCAGTTCAACGAGCACTGGGCCACCGATCCGAAGGTGTTCGCCCACTACGCGAAGAACTACCAGACCGGCGAGCCGATGCCCAAGGCGCTGGTCGACAAGATGACGAAGGCCGGCAAGTTCAACTCCGGCTACAACATGACCGAGCTGGTCTCGGCCGCGCTGCTGGACATGAACTGGCACATGCTGGGCGCCGACGCGCCGCTGCAGGATGCCGACAAGTTCGAAGCCGCCGCGCTGAAGAAGGACGGCATCGACCTCGGCTACGTGCCGCCGCGCTACCGCTCCAGCTACTTCCAGCACATCTGGGGCAACGGCTACGCCGCCGGCTACTACGCCTACCTGTGGACCGAGATGCTGGCCGACGACGCCTTCGTGGGCTTCAAGGAACACGGCGGCCTGACCCGCGAGAACGGCGACCGCTTCCGCGCCATGGTGCTGTCGCGGGGCAACACCGAGGAGCTGGCCAAGATGTACAAGGACTGGCGCGGCCAGGACCCGCAGATCGAGCCGATGCTGGAAAACCGCGGCTTGAAGGACGCGCCGAAGAAGTAAGCCGTTGCAGCATTCCGCGCTGGAAGATCAGGCCCGCCGCAAGCGGGCCTGATCGTTTTCGGAAACTGCGATGTGAAACCGCACCGGCAGCGGGTGCGGCTGGCCTTCGCGTGGAATAATCGAACCTCCCCGACCGGAGCCGCACGCGCTTGGACAACCACCACTACCTGCAGACCGCGCTGGTGTTCCTGCTGGCCACGGTGATCGCGGTGCCGCTGACCAAGCGCTTCCGGCTGGGGTCGGTGCTGGGCTACCTGCTGGCCGGCGTGGTGATCGGGCCGCAATTGCTCGGGCTGGTCGGCGATACCGCCGGGGTCAGCACGATTTCCGAATTCGGCATCGTGCTGATGCTGTTCGTGATCGGCCTGGAATTGTCGCCGCAACGGCTGTGGGTGATGCGCCGCTCGGTGTTCGGCACCGGCTTGTTGCAGGTGCTGGCCAGCAGCGTGGTGATCGCGGCGGTGGCGTATTTCCTGGAAGGCCTGCCCGGCAAGACGGCGGTGATCGCGGGCGGCAGCCTGGCGCTGTCGTCCACCGCGTTCGGCCTGCAGATCCTCGCCGAGCGCAAGGAAGTCGGCTCGGCCTACGGACGCCAGGCGTTCGCGATCCTGCTGTTCCAGGACCTGGCGGCGATCCCGCTGATCGCGATGGTGCCGTTGCTGGCCACGGCCTCCGCCCGCCATGGCGTGGACCTGACCGGCACCATGCGCACGATCGGCGTGATCGTGGCGGTGGTGGTCGGTGGCCGTTACCTGTTGCGCCCGGTGTTCCGCTTCGTGGCCAAGGCCGATGCGGTGGAGGTCTCCACCGCCACCGCGCTGCTGGTGGTGATGGGTACCGCCTGGCTGATGGAGCTGGCTGGCGTGTCCGCCACGCTGGGCGCCTTCCTGGCCGGCGTGCTGCTGGCCGATTCCGAATACCGGCACGACCTGGAATCGCATCTCGAACCGTTCAAGGGGCTGCTGCTGGGCCTGTTCTTCATCAGCGTCGGCATGTCGATGGATCTGTCGCTGCTGCTGCATCAGCCGCTGCACGTATTGGCGGTGGTGCTCACCCTGATGCTGCTGAAGGGCGCGTTGCTGTGGCCGCTGGGCCGCCTGGTCGGCGGGCTGGATCGCGCCGAGGCGTTGCGGCTGGCGGTACTGCTGGCCTGCGGCGGCGAGTTTGCATTCGTGGTGCTGAAGCTGGCGCAGGAGCAGCAACTGCTCAACGGCCCGCAGCACAACCTGCTGGTGCTGGCGATCTCGCTGTCGATGGCGTTGACGCCACTGCTGGTTGCCGTGCTGTCGCGGTTGCTCGGCGGCAAGGCGAAGAAGCCCACGCGCGCCTACGACACCATCGACACGCACGTGCCGCGGGTGATCATCGCCGGCTATGGCCGCATGGGTCAGATCGTGGCCCGCGTGCTGCGCGCGCAGAGCATTCCGTTCGTGGCGCTGGACCACTCGGTGGAGCAGATGGACCTGATCCAGCGCTTTGGCAACGTCACCGACATTTTCTACGGCGATCCGGCCCGGCCGGAGCTGCTGCGTGCCGCGCAGGCGGACAAGGCCGAGGTGTTCGTGCTGGCCAGCGACGACCCCGAGTCGAGCCTGCGCGTGGCGCGGGTGGTGCGCCGGCAGTATCCTCACCTGAAGATCATCGCGCGGGCGCGCAACCGCCAGCACGTGTGGCGACTGATGGACCTGGGCGTCGACGAGCCGGTGCGCGAGACGCTGTATTCGAGCCTGAAGATGACCAAGCAGGCCCTGGTCGCGCTGGGCCTCACGCCGGAGCAGGCGGTCGACCGGGTGGAACGTTTCCGGCGCCAGGATGCGGAGCTGATCAAGGCGCAATACCTGGTCTACGACGACGAGACCAAGCTGGTGCAGACCACGCGCGAGGCGCTGGCCGACCTGGAACGCCTGTTCGAGGCCGATGCCTCGCCCGAGGCCGAACGTGTGCGCGAGCGCGATGCCGGCATTCCGCTGACCGGGGAAGAGTGAAACGCTGATCGGGCGATGGCCGCGCCGATGGGCGCGGTCGCACCTCAGTCGGCCGGCTGGGCGGGCTGGCGCAGGGTCTGCCGCACGCTGGGGATCGCGCTGCTGCGCGCGGCCAGCTCGTGGGCGATGTCCACATAACCGAGTTGCCTGGCCACGTCCGCCGCGCTGCGTCCGAATGCGTCGGCCGCGTTGCGGTCGGCACCGCGCGACAGCAGTACCCGGGCGGGCGGCAGCAAGGCGTGCATCGCACAGGCGTGCAGCGCGGTGACGCCGCGCTGGTCGGCGTGGCCGACCTGGGCGCCGGCATCCAGCAGCAGCGGCACCAGCGCCCCGATGTGGGTGGCGTCGCAGCTGCTGCCCGGTCGCAGCTGGGCGCCGAGCAGCAGCAGCAGCGGCGTCTTGCCTTCATGGTCCGCGTGGTTGATGTCGGCGCCACGCTTGAGCAGCACGTCGAACAGGCGCCGCGCGCGCAGGCTGTCGTTGTGCTCGAAGCCGAACTGCGCCGCCGCGTGCAGCGCGCTGCGCCCGGCGTTGTCGACCGCCTTGATGTCGGCGCCCGCATCGAGCAGCTGCTCGGCGATCTCCGGATAGCCCATCGCCGCCGCCGCCATCAGTGCGGTGGCGTCGTTCGGCAGGCGCTGGTCGACGGCGACCTCGCGCTGCAGCAGCAGGGCCACCAGCGACTCGCGCCGCGCGGCGACCGCGGCGGCCAGCGGGGTCACGCCGCTGCGGGCGGCGCGGGTCGCATCGGCGTTGGCGTCCAGCAGGCAGGCGGCGATCTCGCGGTGACCGGCGCCACAGGCATGCAGCAGGGCGCTGGCGCCCTGTTCGTCGAGGGTGTCCACGGCAAAACCCAGTTCCAGCAGCCGCTGCACGCTGGCCAGCGCACCGGCGCGCGCGGCAGCGGGAAGGTCACTGGCACGCAGCGCGCGATTCGGCCGCGCCCAGTCGCGCCAGTCCAGCCAGCGTTCCACCGCGGGGTGTTCCAGCGCCAGGCCCAGCGGGGTCTCGCCGTTGGTGTCGGTGGCTTCCGGGTCGGCGCCGTGGGCGATCAGCGCGCGCACCAGCGGCAGCGCCTGTGCGCCGTGCTCCAGCGCGGCGAACAGCGGCGTGCGGCCGTCGCGGTCGCGGGCGTTGGGATCGCAGCCCCGCTGCAGCAGTGCCTGCAGCAACTCCAGCTGATCGTTCACCGCGGCCAGCTGCAGCGGGCTGCGCGCCCGGGCGTCGGGGCCGAACGGATCGGCGCCCGCTTCGAGCATCTTCAGCGGCAGCGCGGCCGACTGGGCCGCACCGTGCGTGTTCAGCAGCGCCTGCGCCAGCAGGCCGGCGCCGGCCGGCGTGGCGCCGGCCTGCAGCAGGTCGTCGAGTGCCTCGGTGGCATCGGGCAACCGCTGCAGCAGCGCATCGAACACGCGCTGGCCCAGCGGCGGCAGGTGTGGTGTGTCGCCGGTGTCGGCGTCGTCGATCTGCGGTGCGTCCAGTCGCGCTTCGGCGGCCAGACCGTGTTCGAGCAGCCAGCGGCGGGCCGCGCCCAGGCCGGGCGAGGCCAGCTCCAGATACATGCGGGCCAGCTCGGCCTGCGGCCATTCGCGCACGCGGGCAACGAAGCCCGAGACGATCGCCCAGTGGCCGAAGCGCAAGGCATCGAGCAGGTGCCCGGGGGTGTCGGCGCCTTCGGCCAGCACGTCCTGGCTGAGACTGGTCGGCAGCGGCGTATCCGGATCGAGCACGGCGACCAGATCCCAGCGTCCCGCGGCGGCGGCATGGTCGAGCGCGCTGCGGCCGTCGCCAGCCGGTGCTTTCGGGTCGGCGCCCAGGGCAAGCAGGGCGCTGATCGTGCCGGCGTCGGCGTGCGGCGACTGGCAGGCCAGGGTCAGCGCGTCGCGACCGTGGTTGTCGCGCAGGCCCGCGTCGGCCTTCGCCTCGGCCAGCAATTGAACGATGCCGCCGGCGCCGGCGCGGGCCGCTTCCATCAGCGCGCTGCTGCCGCGGTGGTCGACCAGGTTCACGTCGGCACCGGCGGCGCAAAGCGCGCGGGCGATCTGTTCGTGGCCTTCGGCGGCGGCGCCGAGCAGGGCGTGCCGGTGGCGCGCATCGCAGGCATTCACCGGGGCGCGGTGCTTGAGCAGCAGCTTCACCCCTTCGACGTCGTCGTCGGCGATGCCGCTGGCGGCGACCAGGGCCGGCTCGCCGTCGGGCACGACCGGTTTGGCGCCGTGCTCCAGCAGGAACTTCGCCAGCGGCCAGTTCGCCGCGCGGCAGGCGGTGGCCAGCGGGCTGATGCCGGCCTGGTTCAGCGCGTTGATCGGTGCGGCGGCATCCAGCAGCATCGCGGCCACGCCGGCGTCGGCGCTGAGCACCGCGCCGTGCAGCGCGGTGTTGCCCTCGGCATCGGTGACCAGCGGGCTGGCGCCGTTGGCCAGCAGGGTCAGCACCGCCTCGGCGCGGCCGTGCCAGCTGTCGCGGGTGGCGGCCAGCAGCGGGGTGATGCCGCCGCTGGCGCGATTGACGTCGGCGCCCCGGGCGATCAGTGCGCGCAGCAAACGGGTATCGGGCAGCAAGGCGGCCAGCATCAGCACCGGACGCTGGTCGCGATCGTCGGCCGCGGGCGCGGTGTCCGGATCGGCGCCCACCTCGACCAGTGCCAGCGCGCGCTCGATGTCGCCGTCGCGGGTGGCGGCGAGCAGGGCAGCGGCCTGTTCCGGAGTGCCGGCAGTGCGCTCGATCTCGGTGAGGACCGGGCGAGGCGCCGGGGTCGGCGCCAGGTCGGCCCGCCGGCGCGCATGCCGGCTCTCGCACAGCAGCGCCCGCAGCGTGCGGTTGGCGATCACCAGACAGCCGGCCGGCAGCAGCACGATGCCGTACAGGGCCAGCGCCGCGATGCGCGGCTCGGAGGGCACCACGCCGTACAGGCCGGTCAGTGCGATCGCGCCGAAGGACAGCGCCAGCAGCGAGAACGCGACCGGCAGGAAGTGGCTGAAGAAGCGTTCCTCGCGCGACAGGTGGCGACCGAACGCGACGCTGCGCAAGGTGGCGGTGAATATCCACGAGCCATCACGCTGGCTCGGATAGGCGTCGTCCCACAGGAACACCAGCCCGAACGCCGGCCACAGCCGCCACAGCGCGACCAGTGCCAGCACCAGTGCGGCCGCCAGCAGCAGGGCGCCGCTGAGGCTGGGCGCGTGGGTCAGCTGCATCATCGGCCAGGCCACCAGCACGAACACCGCCACGGTGTAGCCGGTGAACATCACCAGGTGGGCGGCGCCACGGCGCAGCACGGTGCGCATGAACTGCGGTTCCGGGTCGAAGCCGATCGCATGGCAGACCGCGGCCAGGGTCAGTGCGTTGGCGGCCAGCAGCGGAATCAGGGTCAGCGGATGGTTGACCAGGCCGGCCACGAAGACCGCCAGCAAACCGGGAACGAACCAGGCCAGGGCTTGCAGGAAGGGAGGGCGGCGACGCGATTTGGGCTGGGTCATGGAGGGAGTATAGAAATCGTTGGATGGGCAGACGGTAACCAAGTGTTAATGCCGATGGAAATCCGTCGAAGGAAGTCTGCCGAGGGAAATCCGCCGGCGCGAGCACGCCGACGGAATTCGCGCAGGTCGGCGCGTCACTCGTCCCGGTCATCCTGCGGGGAGTGGGTGTACGGCAGGTGGTTCGCCGCGGCCAGCGTTTCATTGGGCGGCACCTGCAGGTGCCAGCCCTGCTCGCGCAGGTGGGCGAGGACCTGCGCGGTGTCTTCCACCGGCAGCTTGCGCTGTTCGTCCAGCTGCACTTCCATCACGAAACGCAGTTCGCCCAGCAGCAGCAACAGCGGCTCGGGCAGCCTGGCGAACGCGTCGCGTTCGGCCAGCCACAGGTAGCTGCCAGCCTTGCGCAGGCTGGCGTAGACGAAACATGGCATCGCAGGACCCATCGGAAAGTGCCGGGCCGGCCCCGGCATCGCATCGAGGGTAGCAGGTGCGCAAGCCGGGCGTGCCCGGTTGCGGCCCGCGGTTCAACCGCGCTTCAACAACAACTCGAGCATGCGCCGGAAGCGCGCGCCGTACGGCGGGTTGAGCAGGCCGGCGCCGTTGAGGCGGGCCTGCCGGAACACCGGCTTCAGGTGCGAGAACGTGCGGAAGCCCGCTTCGCCGTGATAGCCGCCCATGCCCGAGGCGCCGACGCCGCCGAACGGCAGCTTGTGCTGGGCGATGTGGTACAGCGTGTCGTTCACGCTGACACCGCCGGCGTGGGTGCGTGCCAGCACGCGGTCGACCAGCTCCTGGTCGTGCTCGAACAGGTACAGGGCCAGCGGGTGCGGCCGAGCGCGGACGTGGGCGATCGCGTCGTCCAGGTGGTCGTACGGCACCAGCGGCAGCAGCGGGCCGAAGATTTCCTCGCGCATCACCGCCATGTCGTCGCTGACGCCGGTGAGCAGCTGTGGCGGCAGCAGCCGGCTGGCGGCGTCCTCGCCGGCCTCGCCGAGCCGGTGCACCTGCGCGCCGGCGGCCAGCGCGTCATCGCGCAGGCCGGTGAGGCGCTGGTACTGGCGGTCGGAAACGATGCTGGCGTACTGCCCGTTCCGGCCCAGCGCGGGATACATCTGCGCCAGCACCTTGCCGGCGGCCTCGATGAATGCCGGTATCCGTGCGCGCGGCAGCAGCACGTAGTCGGGCGCGATGCAGGTCTGCCCCGCATTGACCAGCTTGCCGAACACGATCCGCTCCACCGCGTGCTCGAAGCGCGCGCCGGGGCCGATGATCGCCGGCGACTTGCCGCCCAGTTCCAGCGTCACCGGGGTTAGGTTGGCGGACGCCGCGCGCATCACGTGGTGGCCCACCGCGGTGGATCCGGTGAACAGCAGGTGGTCGAACGGCAGCGCGGAAAACGCCTGCGCCACTGCCGCGTCGCCGTTCACCACCAGCACCTCGTCGGCGGCGAAGTAGCGGGACATCTGCTCGGCGAACAGCGCCGAGAAGCGCGGGGTGAACTCGCTCATCTTCAGCATGGCGCGATTGCCGGCCACCAGTGCGTCGACCAGCGGGCCGACGGCCAGATACAGCGGATAGTTCCACGGCACGATGATGCCCACCACGCCCAGCGGTTGCGGGCGCAGTTCGGTGCGCGCAGGCAGGAACAGCCAGTCGGCCAGCCGCCGCCGCGGCTTCATCCAGCGCCGGCCGTGGCCCAGCGCGTGGCGGATTGCCGACAGGCTGGGGAAGATCTCCAGCAGGTCGGTTTCCTCGACCGGGCGCTGGCCGAAGTCGGCGTGGATCGCGGCGGCGAAAGCCTTGCGCTGCTCGCGCAGCATCGTCTCCAGCTTGCGCAGGCGCTGCGCGCGCAGCGCCCACCCCGGCATCGGTTCGCGCGCCTGCGCATCGCGCAGGCGTTGTAGGTCGGCGGTCAGCAGCTGGCTCTCGGTCATGGGCTTCTCAGAGTCTGTGAAGAAAGCCACTTCCTGTCGCTTTCTTCTATCGCAGGTCCGGTACGTGCCCGGACGTGCTCACGCGGATCAGTCACTTGCGTGACCGATCCGCGTCCGGCCATCCCTGGCCGGACTTCGAGGTTGAAAACATCACACTCTCAGAATTTCACGCGCAGTTCGACGCCGACGGCGCGTGGCGGGGTGATGCTGGCGAACGGCGTGCCGAACACGCTGGTGGAGATATTGTTCACCCCGGTCACGTAGCGCTTGTTGAACACGTTGTTGGCGTACAGCGCGACACCCCACTGGTCGTTGGCCGCATGCCAGTCCAGCCGCGCGTCGGTGCGTTGCTGGGCGACGCCGGTGTCGAAGTTCGGGCTGATCTGGCAGGTGCCCTGCAACTGCGAGTCGCGGTTGCAGCGCGACTTGCCGCGGTAGGCGTGCGACAGGTCGAACTCCAGCGCGCCGCCCGCCACGTCCTGCCAGGTGTACGACAGCGAGCTGGCGAACGAGAACAGCGGTTCACCGGTGGGCTGGCCGGACAGGTCGGCGCCCGACGGCGCCACCGCCTGGCGGTAGGTCGCGTCGATGTAGGCGCCGGTGAGGCTGAGCTTGAACGCATCCACCGGTTGCCATTGCGCCTCGAACTCCAGGCCGTGGGCTTCCTGGTCGGTGCTGCTGACCAGATAGCGCGGCACGCCGGAGCCGGCGCTGTTGGGATCGAGCGTGAGCGACTGCTTGTTGTCGTAGCGGTAGTAGTAGACCGAGCCGTTCAGCAGCAGGTGCTGGTCGGGGAACAGGGTCTTCAGGCCGGCCTCGTAGTTGAGCACCTTCTCCGGGTCGAAGCGCGAGCCGATCTGCACGCTGTTGTAGCCGCCGGCCTTGTAGCCCTTGGTCACCGAGGCGTAACCCATCACGTCGGGGGTGAACTTGTAGTCCAGCACCACGCGGGGGCTGAAGTCGTTCCAGCTGTTCTTGTCCTTCACCAGCACGTTGACCGGGGCGCCGCCGGCGGCGTTGAAGATCAGGTTCTGCTGGAACACGCCGGGGTCGATGCCGACCAGGTTGAGCAGGGGCATCAGCGCGTCGATCGTCGCGTCCAGCTCGTCGGCCCGACGTGGCGGGTTGAACCACGAGAACTCCTTCTCGTCGCGGGTGAAGCGGGCGCCGGTGGTGAGGCTGAGCCGGTCGGTGAGGTGCCAGATCACGTCGCCGTAGGCGGCGTAGGCCTTGAAGCGTCCGACGTTGTCGATCTGTTCGCGCCACGGATCTCCCAGCAGGTGGTACTGCCCGTAGCCGACCAGCGGCAGCAACGATTCGTAGAAGGCGAACGTGTCGGTGGCCGCCGCACCTCCAACGTTCATCGCCAGCGAATCGACGCTGTCGGTGAACACGTTGGTCTGGCTGGTCTGCCGCGCGTGCTCGTCGTAGTAGCTGACGCCGGCGACCCAGTCGGCAATGCCGGCGGTGCCGGCGAACTTGAACTCCTGGTACCAGCTGTTGTTGCTCTCGATGTTGGCGGTGTCGAGATAGGTGGCGCGATTGTTGGTCCCGTCGTAGTCGCCGCGGTTGTAGGTGTTGAAGTGACGCCAGGCGGTGGTCGAGGTGAGGCTGCCCCAGTTGAAGGAATGGTCGACGGTGAGCGTGGCGCCGTTGAAGTGGCGCTTCTCGCCCGCGTCCACCGTGTCGTTGTACAGCGGTGCGTGGCGCGGATCGAGGTAGCTCGACGGGTCGGCCGGGAACGGCGGGACCTGGTCGTTGAACGGGGCGGGGCGCGCCACGTAGTCCGATTTCGCGATCAGCCCGATCGCCGGCTGCGGCGGCTGCTTGAGTTGTTCGTGGTCCCACGCCAGCAGCACGCGGGTGTCGGGCGTGGCGTTCCAGCGCCACACCAGGCGGCTGCCCCAGTCGTGGTCCTTGCCGTAGCTTTCGCCGGAGGCGGCGTCCTTGATCCAGCCGTCGCTGCGATTGTCCAGCACGCTCATGCGCACGGCCATGTCGCGGTTCACCGGCACGTTGACCAGGGCGTCGGCGTACTTGCGACCGTCGTTGCCGAAGCGCACGCGCGCCTTGCCCTCGAAGCGATCGGTCGGCTCGTTGGTGACGATCGAGATCGCGCCGGCGGCGGCATTGCGGCCGAACAGCGTGCCCTGCGGCCCCTTCAGTACCTCGATCCGGGCGATGTCGTTGAACGCCAGCAGCGCGCCGCCGGAGCGGGCGGCATAGACGCCATCGACGTAGACGCCCACGGCCGACTCGGTGCCGATGCCGAAGTTGCTGGTCTCGATGCCGCGCATCTGGTAGCTCGGCTGGGTCGGCTGGTCGGCGCCGACCACCAGGCCGGGCACGAAGATGTCCATCCGGCTGAGGTCGGTAGCCGCCAGCGTGTCGATCTGCTGCGCGGTGACGATCTGCAGCGGGATCGGCACTTCCTGCATTTCCTGCGAGCGGCTTTGCGCGGTGACCGTGATCTTGCCCAGCTGGGTGACGTCCTTGACCGGGTCGCTCGCCGGCGCGTTGCTGCCGGCGGCATCCTGCGGCGGCGCATCGGCGCAGAAGGCCAGCGACGGGCTGCACAGCAACAGCAGGGTGCTGCCGCCGAACAGCAGTTTGCGCAGGCTGATCGACAGTGGGCGTTGACGCATGTTCATTCGGTGCTCTCCCCTTGCATCGGATCACGCGGCCGTGGACAGCCGCGCACGGTTTTCTTCTGGAATCAGTGGATCGCCACGCAGCTCCCCGGCTGCGCCGCGATCCATGCCTTGATCAGCGCCACGCCCTCGCGATGGACGGTGCTGCGGCCGAGCTCCGGCATCATCACGCCCGGTTCGGTCGACGACAGCCGGTACGGCAGGATCGACTCGTCCGGCTGGCCCGGCACGATGTCGAAGAAGTGGTCGCCGGTGCCCTGGCCGGCCGCGGTCGGCGGCTTGCAGATGCCCAGGTGACGGTCTTCCGGCGTGGCGTAGTCGAGCGTGAGGCCGGTGGTGTTGGCCGCGCCGTTGCCGTTGTGGCAGTGGCCGCAGTTGATGTCGAGGTAGGCGCGGGCGCGGGCGTCCAGCGGAGCGTGCGGGTCTTTCCAGTCCGCGTCGCGCGGAATGTCGGCCGCCGCGGGCAGGCCGCCGAGGTAGCCCAGCTTCACCAGGTGTTCGAGCTGGTTGGCGCTGCCTTCGGCGTAGTGATAGTCCTTGTTGAGGTGGCGCGCCTTCGGTCCGATCGGATGGATCTTGCGGCTGACCCAGTCCTGCGCATGGCAGCTGGCGCACTGGCTTTCGTCGGGCACCACGTAGTTGAAGTCCTCGCGGGCAGGCATGCCGGCGGCCGGCTGGTCGGCGACCAGGGTCATCGGCAGCACCGCGCCGGTGCGCGCCAGGGTGGCTTCGGTCTGCGCCTCGTTCCACACGTAGGGAATCGCAGCCCAGCCGTCCTTGCGATGGACCAGGATGCGGGTTTCGACCAGGTGCACGTGCGCCAGGTCCAGGCCCTGCCCGGCGAAGTCGCGCGAGTAGTCGTCATTGCGCAGGACCTCGCCCACCTTGCCGTCGGCGGCGCGCGGGTAATAGAAGGTCTTGCTGATCACCGTGCCGACCGGGAAGTCCAGGGTGTCGGTCGGGTTGTATTTTGCCGACGTGCCCGCGGGCATCCAGATCGTGCGCAGCTTGTGCGCGTAGTCGGTGAACAGCGGCGTGTTGAGGTCGTACGGCACCACCCCGGCGTTGAGCTGCAGCTTGCCGTCGTGGACCTCGACCACGTGCCAGTCACCGAGCTTCTGCGGTCGGCCCTCGGCGTGGAACGCCACCGGCGCCATGCCCTGCTGGCATCCCGCCAGCAGCAGCCATCCCAGCAGTGGAAGTGCGCAACGCCAGTGTCGCCCTGCCGTCATGCCTTCGGCTCCGGGTTCAGCACCACCGGCGACAGCTTCGGCAGCGTGCACTGGTAGGGCTTGATGTCGTTGCTGGGGCTCTTGTAGTCGTGCGGGCCGTCGGCGTTCAGCACGCCACTGACGTCCTGGATGCAGATGCGGTCGGCGGCCGGCGGCACGCCGTCGACCAGGCTCTTCGCATCGACGTAGCCATCCCACAGCACGTCGGGGAAGTGGCCGGTGAGGCCGTACATGGCCGTCTTCAGCGTCTTCAGCTTGAGTCCGTCCGGCGAGTCGCCGCCGCCCTTGAGCCGGTTGCCGTAGATGAAGATGCCCTTCGGATACGGGTTGTAGTTCGGCGAGACGCCGCGGGTGTTGTAGTAGTTGGTCGAGAAGTAGCTGGCGATGATCAGGTTCGCGGTCTGGTTGTCGGAGATGTCGTTGTCGAAGATCTCCACCTTGTCGTTGGAGTTCACCACCACGCCGGAGCCGGCCGGCACGCTGGCCACCGCGGCGCCCTTGGCGGCGAAATTGCCCGTGTTGTTGGCGTAGATCCTGTTCTTGAACACCCGCGTGCTGTGCCCTTCCTGCGACAGGTTCGGCATGTTGAACACCAGGATACCGCCGGTGTTGTTGGTGGCGGTGTTGCCGTAGACGTCGGCGTTCACCGAGTTCTCGATCTCCACGCCGGCCACGTTGTACTCGGCGCGGTTGTTGCGCACGATGATGTCGTGCGACTGGCCCACGTAGATGCCCGCGTCGGAAGCGCCGATCACCACCGAGTTCTCGATCAGCACGTTCTGCGTCTTCACCGGATACAGGCCGTAGGCGCCGTTGGTGGTCTTCGGGCCGCCGGTCCACTCGATGCGCACGCCGCGAATGGTGATGTTCCTGCCCTGGTTGATCTTCAGCGCGTCGCCCTTGGTGTCTTCCAGCGCCAGGTTCTCGATGGTGAAGTCGCTGGCGTTGACCAGCAGGCCTTCCGGCCCGACCACCTGGCCCTTGAACGACAGCACGGTCTTGTCCATGCCGGCGCCCTTGATGGTGACGCCATCGGTGCGCAGGCTAAGACCACGCCGCAGCGAGTAGTGTCCGGCGGGAATCTCGATCACGCTGCCGGGCTTGGCGTCCAGCAACTGCTCCTGCAACCTGGCTTCGAAGCTGGCATCGGTGCCGCTCTGTGACGCCGGCTCGGACTTGCCGCAGCCAGCCAGGGCCGCGGCGATCGCCACCGTGATGAACAATGTGCGCATGTTGCTGGACTCCCCGTTAGGCATCGAATGCCGACAATGGCCCCACTCTCCCTCAATCCACGCCAAAGGGGGAGGGCAGAACGGCCAGGGTACGGGGGGCAAACCGGTCAGCGTGGTGGGGCGATGGGGGGGAGGAGTGGGTAGACGGGAAAAGCTGGAGCGCGGTGCACCAGGCTCTTCTCTCATTTCCCACCTGCACTCACTGCTGTTCCATCAGCTCGCGTTGCGGCGGGCGTCCTGTGGCGGCATGCCGGTCCAGCGCTTGAAGGCGCGGCGGAATTCGCGCGGGTCGTTGAAGCCGACCTCGCTGCCGATCTGGGCCACGCTCAGGGTGCCGGCCTGCAGCAGCTGCAGCGCCCGCTCGGCCCGCACGCGGTCGTGGATCTCGCGGAAGATGCGGCCACTCTCGGCGAGCTTGCGGCGCAGCGAGCGCTCGCTGAGGTTGAGCGTGCGCGCCACGTCGTTGAGCCTGGGCTGCTGCGCCAGTTGGCTGCGCAGCAGGCGTTCCACCGCGGCGACGATTTCCTGGTGCGGTTCGCCGCCGTCCGGCGTGCGCTGCTGCGCGCACAGGGCCAGCGCCTGCTGCGCGGTCAGCGGGTTGTAGCCGGGCAGCGGTCGTGCCAGCCATTGGGTGTCGATCAGCAACTGGTTGCGCGGCGCGCCGAAACGCACTTCGCAACCGAACAGCGCTTCATACCTGGCGGCATAGGCGGGCCGGGGATAGGCAAAGTCCGCCCGCACCGGGCACAGCTCGGCGCCGACCAGTTCGCGGGCGATCATCAGGCAGCTGGCGAACAGTTCCTCGCAGAAGAACGGCATCAGTTCGGTGTCGCCGAAGCGCGGCCAGGCCAGCAGCGCGACTTCGCGCTCGCTGGCCGGCTCGACGGCGACCTCCAGCAGGCAGCCGCAGATCTTGTGATGGGCGATGCCGGCGAACATCGCCTCGCCCAGCGTGCGCGAGGTCATCATCGCCAGGCCGAGCAGGCCGAAGCCGCCGATGGTGCCTTCGCGCCCGATGCGCAGGCCGGCATCGGGAACATCCAGCGCCTGCAGCGCGCGACGCACGAAGGTGTTGGCCTGGCGGTACGACACGCGCAAGGCGGGGTCGGCGATCTGCTCGCGGCTCAGCGCCAGGCCGGCAAACCAGGGGCGGCTGTCCACGCCGGCGGCATCGGCCAGCTGCACCAGGTAGAGCAACTTGTTGGGCGGAAATTCCGCGGCGGTATAGCGCGGATCGTCGCTAGCGATGGCGGGGCTGGCGACGGGTGATGGGCCGATCATGCCGGCGGGACGTGCCATGTTGCGAGTGCTCCAGGAAAGCCTGCCGGCACCGGGCCGGCGACGAAAGGGTCTCTATAACATGGGCCGGCGCCCCGCCGTTTGCGCGCCGCACAACATCGGTGTTGCTGACGATTCGCAGTCATCGAAGCGACGGCATGGCATCGCGCGATCAAGGCGACCCGGTATCGCATCGATCCCCGCTCCGCACCCGCCAGGCCTCAGTGCCAGCGGTCATCGTCGCGATCCCGGTCGCGATCGTGGCGGCGGTCGTTGTCGTGGCCGCGGTCATGGTCGTGGTGATATCCGACGTAGCCGTGGTCGCGCGGCGGTACCACGATACAGCCCTGTAGCGACAGGCTGCCCACCAGCACGCTGGCGGCGATGAGGGTGGTGGTCATGAATCGGCGCATGGCGGCTTCCTCTCGTGGCGGTGGACGCAAGAAGTAGCACGCGGGTAGTCGCATCGCTGCCCACGGGAGCCGCCCTCGACGGCTCCCGTTCATCCGCAAGCCGCCTGTCGTTCAGCTCGATGAAGCCCCGCTGACGATGCGCCGGATCTCCCGGTGGATTCCGGCGCGGGCTTACTCGCCGATCGTCAGCAGTGAAGCATTGCCGCCGGCCGCCGTGGTGTTGACGGTGAGCGTGCGCTCGCCGGCGAAACGCAGCAAGTAGTGCGGGCCGCCGGCCTTGGGGCCGGTGCCGGACAGGCACTCGCCGCCGAACGGCTGCACGCCGACCACCGCACCGATCTGGTTGCGGTTGACGTAGCAGTTGCCGACGCGGGCGTGGCTGGCGATGTAGTCGACGGTGTCGTTGATGCGGCTGTGGATGCCCAGGGTGAGGCCGTAGCCGGTGGCGTTGATCTGGTCCACGATCTGCTTCAGCTCGCTGCCCTTCCAGCGGATCACGTGCAGCACCGGGCCGAACACTTCGCGGGTCAGCGTGGCGAGCGAGGGGATTTCGTAGGCGCGCGGCGCGAAGAAGGTGCCGTTGGCGGTGAGCGCGGGGTCCAGCGCGACCTCGCCGATCTTCTTCGCTTCCTTGTCCATGCGCGCGGCGTGGTCGACCAGGATCTGCTTCGCGTCCTCGTCGATCACCGGGCCGACGTCGGTGGACAGCAGGCCCGGATCGCCCACCTTCAGCTCGGCCATCGCGCCGGTGAGCATGGCGGTGACCTTGTCGGCGATGTCTTCCTGCACGAACAGCACGCGCGCGGCCGAGCAGCGCTGGCCGGCGGACTGGAACGCCGAGGCGATCACGTCCTTGACGATCTGCTCGGGCAGGGCGGAGGAGTCGGCGATCATCGCGTTCTGCCCGCCGGTCTCGGCGATCAGCGCGGCGATCGGTGCGTTGCGCGCGGCGAGCGCGCGATTGATCGCCCACGCGGTGTCGGTGGAGCCGGTGAACGCGACACCGGCCACGCGCGGGTCCCTGGTGAGCGCGGCACCCACGGTGGCGCCGTCGCCCGGCAGGTACTGCAGCACGTCAACCGGCACGCCGGCTTCGTGCAGCAGCTTCACCGCGGCATGGCCGATCAGCGAGGTCTGCTCGGCGGGCTTGGCGATCACGCTGTTGCCGGCGGCCAGCGCGGCACTGACCTGGCCAAGGAAGATCGCCAGCGGGAAGTTCCACGGGCTGATGCAGACGAACACGCCGCGACCGTTGAGGAACAACTGATTGCTCTCGCCAGTGGGGCCGGGCAGCTGTTCGGGCTGGCCGAACAGGCGGCGCGCCATGGCTGCGTAGTAACGCAGGAAGTCGGCGGCCTCGCGGATCTCGGCGATCGCGTCGGGCAGGCTCTTGCCGGCCTCGCGCACGCACAGCGCGATGAACTCGCCGCGGCGTGCTTCGAGCTGGTCGGCGGCGTGTTCGAGGATCGCGGCGCGGCTGGCCGCCGGCAGGCGATCCCAGCCGAACTGGGCGGCGACCGCGTTGCCCAGCGCCCGGTCGACGGTGGCGCTGTCGGCGCCGGTGTAGCTGCCCACCACCTGGCGGCGATCGGCCGGGTTGGTCACCTGCACGGTCGGGCCGTTCGCGCCCGCGCCCGGCACCAGGGGTGCCGCGGTCCACGGGCCGGTGTGTGCGTTGACCGCGTCGGCCATCGCCTTCAGTTCGTTGTCGTTGGAGAAGTTGACGCCCATGGAATTCTTCCGGGTGATCGAATTGGAATGCTGCGCAGGCGCGGTGTTGTCGCCGTAGAGATTCACCGGCAGCGGGATGCGCGGATGCGGAATGGAGCTGAAGCTGCGCACCGTCTCGCAGGGATCGGCGACCAGCTCGCGCACCGGCACGCTTTCATCGACGACGCGATTGACGAAGCTGGTGTTGGCGCCGTTCTCCAGCAGTCGGCGCACCAGGTACGGCAGCAGGTCCTCGTGCGTGCCCACCGGCGCATACACGCGGCAGGGCACGTTCAGGTTCTGCGGACCGATCACCTCGGCGTACAGGTCGGTGCCCATGCCGTGCAGGCGCTGGAACTCGAACGGCCGGCCGTGCGCCAGGTGGTGCACGGCGGCGATCGAGTGCGCGTTGTGGGTGGCGAACTGCGGATAGACCAGCTCGCTGCCGGCATCGAACAGCTTGCGGGCGCAGGCCAGGTAGGACACGTCGGTGTTCGGCTTGCGCGTGTACACCGGATAGCCGGCCAGGCCATTTTCCTGGGCGCGCTTGATCTCCGCATCCCAGTAGGCGCCCTTGACCAGGCGCACGTACCAGCGGCGATTGGCGGCCCGGGCGGTCTCGATCAGCCAGTCGATCACGAACGGCGTGCGCTTGGCATACGCCTGCACCACGATGCCCAGGCCGTTCCAGCCTTCCAGTGACGGGTGCTTGAAGACGTCGCCGATGATGTCCAGCGACAGCTCCAGTCGCTCCGCTTCCTCCGCGTCGACCGACAGCGCGATGCCATGCTTCATCGCCAGCTGCGACAGTTCCAGCAGTTTCTCGGTGAGTTGGCGGCGGGCCAGTTCGCGCTTGGCCACTTCGTAGCGCGGGTGCAGCGCGGACAGCTTCACCGAGATCGACGGCGCGTCGGTGTGGTTGGCGAACGGGCCACGCGCGCCGATCGCGGCGATCGCGCGGCGGTAGTCTTCCTGGTAGCGCTCGGCGGTGGCGGCGGTCAGCGCGGACTCGCCGAGCATGTCGTAGGAGTAGCGGTAGACCGCGTATTCCTTCTTCGCGCAGCGGTCGAGCGCCTCGTCGATGCTGCGGCCCATCACGAACTGGTGGCCCATGATGCGCATGGCCTGGCGCACGGCAAGGCGGATCGCCGGTTCGCCCGCGCGGCCGACCAGCCGCTTCAGCGCGCCGGTGAAGTCGTGGCGGGTGTCCTCGGCGAGGTTGACCAGGTGTCCGGTCAGCATCAGGCCCCAGGTCGAGGCGTTGACGAACAGCGATTCGCTCTGGCCCAGGTGCTTCTTCCAGTCCGCGTCGCCCAGCTTGTCGCGGATCAGCTTGTCGGCGGTGGCCTTGTCCGGAATGCGCAGCAGGGCTTCGGCCACGCACATCAGCAGCACGCCTTCCTCCGAGGAAAGGTCGTACTGGCGCATGAACGATTCGACTGCGCTCTGGTCGCTGGCGCGTGAGCGCACCCGGGTGACCAGGCCGGCGGCCACGTCGATCACCTGTTCGCGTTCGGCCGGCGGCAGGCTGGCCTGGACCAGCAGGTCGTTGATCGCTTCGGTCTCGTCGCGCAGCCAGGCCGCGGTAATGCGCGCGCGCGCGGGCGTGCAGTCGAGGGGAAGTTCGGGGCTGAGAATGGCTTGGGTCACGGGAAGCTTGCCAGAATCCGCTCGGGGCGGAGGGAAGCGCGGGATTGTACGCCGCAGCCTGCCGTTTCGGGCGGCTGCGGCCGCTTTCCGCAGGGGAAGCGAGCATGTCCGCAAGCCCTGCCCCGAGACGTGATCCAGGTCAACGGGGTGCGACATTCTTGCCCGTTGCGCCGCCGCGGCCTATCATTCCCGCGTTCCAGGCACGCCGGGTCCCCATGATCGTGCTTCGACCAGCTACCGCCGGCTTGCCCTGCGTGACGATGTGGCTCAAGCCCAATCGCACGCTCAGCCGGCGCGGTCTGCGTCGACTGATCATGGTTCTGGTAGCGCTGGTGCTGATGACGGCTGGACTGGGATCGTGGCAGGGGAATGTGTTCGCTCCGCTGTTTGCCCTGGTTGAATCCGCCGCCGTGGCCTTCGCCCTGAGCGTGGCCTGGCGGGCCGGTGACCGTAGTGAGCGCATCACTCTCGACGCCGTGTCGCTGGAGGTGCAATCGCTGCCAGGCCGGCGCCGCATGCGTTTCCAGTCGTACTGGGTGCGCGTGTTGCTGGAGCCCGCCAACGGGCGCCAGCGGCTGCTGCTGTCATCGCACGGGCGCGAGCTGGAGATCGGCGTTTTCCTGGCGGATCAGGAACGCGTCGAGCTGTCGAAGAAACTCATGGTGTTGCTGGCCGAATTCAATGGACAGCCACGCAAGCAGGTTCAACAAAGGTGCAAGACATGACATCTGGCGGCATCAGGCGATCATTCACGGCAGCGGCGGCTCTCGCCCTTGCATCGTTCGGCAGCGTGGCCTTGGCCGCCCCCGGTCCGTGGCAACTGAACATGGAGCGCGGCGCCAGCACCTGGTCGCCGGTGGCCTACCACCTCAACAACATCTCGCTGGCCGTGTGCACGGTGATCGGCGTGCTGGTGTTCGGGGCGATGTTCGTGGCGATGTTCCGCTTCCGCAAATCGCGGGGTGCGGTCGCCGAGAAGTGGTCACACAACACCATGGTGGAAGTCATCTGGACCACCATCCCGGTGCTGATCCTGATCACCCTGGCTTACCTGGCCACCGGCGGCCTCACCAGCTGGGCCGACACCACCGGCTCGCAGATGACCGTCAAGGTCACCGGCTACCAGTGGAAGTGGCGCTACGACTATGTCGACTACATGGGCAAGTCGATCGACAAGGTCGGCTTCATGTCCAAGCTGGATACGCAGAGCGACCAGACCCGCCAGCTCGGTTCGGGCATGGACCCGTTCGCGGTCAAGGTCGGCGACGAAAGCACCTACCTGCTGAATGTCGACAAGCCGCTGGTCGTGCCGGTCGACACCAAGATCCGCTTCGTGATCACCAGCGGCGACGTGATCCACTCCTGGTGGGTGCCGGCGACCGGCTGGAAGATCGACGCGATCCCCGGAATCATCAATGCCGCGTGGGCCAACTTCACCACGCCGGGCACCTATCGCGGCCAGTGCGCCGAGTTGTGCGGCCAGGATCACGGCTTCATGCCGATCGTGGTGGTGGTGAAGTCCAAGGCGGACTTCGCCAAGTGGCTGGCCGAGCAGGAGACGCAGTCCACCGCGCCCGCCGCCACGCCGCAAACCGCACAGGTCGCCACCCCGGCCGGTGGCAAGCAGGGCTGACCCGCGTCAGTCTCGTCGGCACGACTTCATTTCGCAGTTGCATTCCACTTTCAGGTTAGAGGTACGTCATGTCCCACGCAGCCACCCATGATCACCATGATGATCACCACGGCGCGCCGAAGAATTTCTTCCAGCGCTGGGTCATGTCCACCAACCACAAGGACATCGGCACGCTGTATCTGATCTTCGCGCTGACGATGTTCTTCATCGGCGGCAGCTTCGCGATGGGTATCCGTGCCGAGCTGTTCAAGCCCGGCATGCAGCTGATGCAGCCGTACTTCTTCAACCAGCTGACCACGATGCACGCGCTGGTGATGATCTTCGGCGCGATCATGCCGGCCTTCGTCGGCCTCGGTAACTGGATGATCCCGCTGATGGTGGGCGCGCCGGACATGGCGTTGCCGCGCATGAACAACCTGTCGTTCTGGATCCTGCCGTTCGCCTTCATCCTGATGCTGTCCACCCTGTTCATGCCCGGCGGTGGCCCGGCCGGTGGCTGGACCATGTATCCGCCGCTGGCGCTGCAGAGCGACTCGCTCGCCTACGTGGTGTTCGCGGTCCACCTGATGGGCATCAGCTCGATCATGGGCGCGATCAACATCATCGCCACCATCCTCAACATGCGCGCGCCGGGCATGGACCTGCTGAAGATGCCGGTGTTCGTGTGGAGCTGGCTGATCACCGCGTTCCTGCTGATCGCCGTGATGCCGGTGCTGGCCGGTGCGGTGACCATGCTGCTCACCGACAAGTATTTCGGCACCAACTTCTTCAACCCGGGCGGCGGCGGCGACCCCGTCCTGTACCAGCACATCTTCTGGTTCTTCGGCCATCCCGAGGTCTACATCATGATCCTGCCCGCGTTCGGGATCATCTCGGAAGTGGTGCCGACCTTCGCGCGCAAGCCGATCTTCGGCTACAAGGCGATGGTGTTCGCGATCGCCTGCATCGCCTTCCTGTCGTTCATCGTGTGGGCGCACCACATGTTCGCGGTCGGCCTGCCGCTGGGCGCGGAAATCTTCTTCATGTACGCCACCATGCTGATCTCGGTGCCGACCGGCGTGAAGGTGTTCAACTGGGTCGCCACCATGTGGGGCGGTTCGATGACGTTCGAGACGCCGATGCTGTTCTCGCTGGCGTTCATCATCCTGTTCACCATCGGCGGCTTCTCCGGCCTGATGCTGGCGCTGGTGCCGGCCGACTTCCAGTATCACGACACCTACTTCGTGGTGGCGCATTTCCATTACGTGCTGGTGACCGGCGCGCTGTTCGCGATCATCTCGGCGGCCTACTACTGGATGCCGAAGTGGACCGGCAACATGTACAGCGAGTTCTGGGGCAAGGTGCACTTCTGGAACAGCGTGATCTGGGTCAACGTGCTGTTCTTCCCGCAGCACTTCCTTGGCCTGGCCGGCATGCCGCGCCGCATCCCCGACTACAACGTCGCGTTCGCCAACTTCAACATGATCAGCTCGATCGGCGGCTTCCTGTTCGGCGCCACCCAGCTGATCTTCATCGGCGTGCTGATCCACTGCGCGTTCTTCTCCAAGAAGAAGGCCACCGACCGCGTGTGGGAAGGTGCCAAGGGCCTGGAGTGGACCGTGCCGTCGCCGGCACCGCATCACACCTTCGAAGTGCCGCCGGTGATCAACGACGACGAACTGGCGCACGGTCACGTGAACGATTGACGGTTTTCGCGGCATCCTGGCCAGCGCCGGGATGTCGCACAGGAACAGGCCGCAGATGAAGCAGGAAACGACGAGGTCTCCGGTCGCCGATGGCGACGACAGTCGCCGCCGGGGCGTCCGACGCACCGTGACGGTGCTGGTGGCGATCGTGGCGTTCTTCTTCCTGATTTCGTTCGTGCAGATCGTGTTGATGAAGTAGTCGGTCGCGATTGCCACAGAGTTTTCACCGGTTCGCCGTGGCGGCGGCCGGCACGCAGTTCCCCGGGCGGCACGACGGGGCAGAGCCATCAAGAGAAATCCACGGGGTTACACCATGGGTCAGCAGCACGACGCTTATTTCGTACCGGCCAAGAGCCAGTGGCCGATTGTGGCCGCGGTGGTCATGTTCCTCACCGTGTTCGGTGCCGCGCACTGGCTGAATGCGGCGCCCGGTGAAGCCGGCTTCGGCAAGACCGTGCTGACCGTCGGCGTGATCGGCGTGTTTGCCATGTTCTTCGGCTGGTTCCGCTCGGTGATCCGCGAATCGCTGGCCGGCAGCTACAGCCACCAGGTCGACACCTCGTTCCGCATGGGCATGATGTGGTTCATCTTCTCCGAGGTGATGTTCTTCGGCGCATTCTTCGGTGCGCTGTTCTACATCCGCATGTTTTCCGTGCCGTGGCTCGGCGGTGACGGTCATGGCGTGCTGACCCACCAGTTCCTGTGGAGCGACTACGCTGCCGCGTGGGGCGCCAACGGCGGCAACGGCCCGGAACAGATCGGCGGTTCCTTCCACACCGTGCCGGCCTGGGGCCTGCCGCTGCTGAACACGCTGATCCTGCTGACCTCCAGCGTCACCGTGACGATCGCGCACCACGCGCTGCGCGCGGGCCATCGCGGCAAGATCCTGCTGTTCCTGGGCCTCACCGTCCTGCTCGGCGCGACCTTCCTGTACTTCCAGGCCCACGAGTACATGGAGGCCTACCGCGAGCTCAACCTGACCCTGCACAGCGGCGTCTATGGCTCGACCTTCTTCATGCTGACCGGCTTCCATGGCCTGCACGTGACGCTGGGCACGATCATGCTGGCGGTGATCTGGTTCCGCGTGCTGGCGGGTCACTTCAACAAGGAGCACCACTTCGGTTTCGAAGCCGTGGCCTGGTACTGGCACTTCGTCGACGTGGTCTGGCTCGGCCTGTTCATGTTCGTCTATATTCTCTGACGCGATATCCTTCTCGCGGAGAGACCGGACAACAAAAAACCCGCCATTGGCGGGGTTTTTGTTGCTGGCGAGTCCGTCTCGGCGGGCGGGCCGGCGGTACAACCGCTACAATTACTGGCCAACGTCGTGCGGATGGATCCAGCCCATCTTCCAGCCGATGATCACCATCGCGATCAGGAGCAGGGACAGACCGATGCGGCGGGTCAGGGCCCATACCGTGCGTCGGTCGTCGTCCTGATCCTTCATCATGAAGAACAGCGCCTGGCCGAGGCTGAAGATCACCACCAGCAGCACCACGACCAGCGCAAATTTATAGACGGTTTCCACGTGATTGATCCGATCCAGTTCGACATGCCCAGTATAGCGGTCGCTGGCAGGCGCCCGGCGTGAGCGGTTTTCGCCGTCCGTCGTGGTGGGCGCTGCTGCTGACCGTGGCCGGGGCCTTGCTGTTCGTGCGTCTGGGCTTCTGGCAGCTGCATCGTGCCGACTTCAAGGAAGCCCTTCTGCGACGGTATGCCGCGGCGGCCACGGCACCCGTACAGGAATTCCCGCCGGCGTCGGGCTCGTCGATGCCGGCGGCGGATCGCTTCGCCCGGGTGCGGGTTCACGGCCGTTACCTGGCCGACCGCATCTACCTGCTGGACAACCCGAAGCACGACGGGCTTGGCGGGGTCGAGGTCTTCGTGCCGCTGGCGCTGCATGGCGACTCGCGTCTGCTGCTGGTCGACCTCGGCTTCCTGCCCGGCAACGGCAATGGCAAGACGCCCCAGCTGCCGCCGCTACCCGCCGGCGAGGTGACCTTGCAGGGCCTGTACGTGCCGCCGCCGCCGTCGGGCTTCGAGATGGGCGGCAACGCGCTGGCCCGCCAGGCGGGCTGGCCAAAGACCACGATCTTCCTCGACACCAGCGAAGTCGCGCGCGATCTCGGCCAGCCCCTGTATCCGCACCTGCTGGCGCTGGATGCCGACCCCGCGTCGATCTACGTGCGCGTGCACACGCTCGATTTCTCCTCGATGCCGCCGGCGCGGCATCGGGCCTATGCCTTCCAGTGGTTCACCTTTGCGCTCGCCGCGGTGGTGATCCTGCTGGTCATGCATCGCAAGCGCAAACCGCGCAAACCCGATTCCACCAGAGTTGACGACGTCCGATGAATGCTGCCGATCCCGCCGCCGTGCGCAAGAGCCGAATCTTCCTGGTGCTGGTCGCCCTGGTTTTCGCCGCACCGATGATCGCCGCCACCCTGCTGGGCTGGGCGGGCTGGATGCCCGGCACCAAGGGCAACGGCGAGGCGATCGTGCCGCAGCGCAACTTCGTGGCCGAGCAGTTGCGCGTGGAGCTTGCTGACGGAAAGACCTATGCGTGGCGCGACAGCTCGCCGCGCTTCACCCTGGTGGCGCTGGCCGGCCCGGACTGCGCGGCGCATTGCTTCGAGACGCTGACAGGGATTGCCAAGGCGCGGGTCATGCTCAACCGCAATCAGTCGCGCCTGCGCCTGCTCTACATCGGCGCGCCGCCGGCGGATGCGAACCAGCGCACCGCGATGCAGGCGTACTGGATCTTCGGTCGCGATGTCGAAGGCAAGCTGGCCACGTATGTACCGTCCACGCCGGACAGCATCAGTGCGGTGCTGGTCGAGTCCAATGGCACCGCGCTGTCGCTGTATCCGGCAGGTTTCGATGTGCCCGGCCTGTTGCGCGACATGCTGAAGGTGATCAAGTGATGTCCCGGCATGCGGTGAAGGCATTGCGCTGGCTGGCCCTGTTCGCCACCGTGTTCGCGTTCGGGCTGGTGATGTTCGGCGCGTTCGTGCGGCTGTCCAACGCCGGCCTGTCCTGCCCGGACTGGCCGACCTGCTACGGCCAGGTGACCTGGCCGCAGCACGCGCAGGCGGTGGCCCACGCCGATGCGAGCTTCCCCGATCGTCCGTACGAAGCGCACAAGGCCTGGCGCGAGCAGGTGCACCGCTTCCTCGCCGGCACCCTGGGTGTGATGGTGCTGTTGCTGGCCGTGCTGGCGAGCTGGCGCCGTCGCGCTGCGCTGCTGGCGGTCGTTGCCGGGGCGCTGTTCGCGGCGCTCGGGGTGGGCCTGTACATGCGCGGCGAACACCTGTGGTCGTCGCTGCTGGCCGCCTGCGCGATCGCGCTGCCGCTGATCGCCGCGGCCCGGCTGCCGCGTCCGGGCGCATGGAGAATCTGCGTGCTGGCGCTGGCGGTGATCATCTTCCAGGCCATGCTCGGCATGTGGACGGTGACCCTGCTGCTGAAGCCGGTGGTGGTGATGGGCCACCTGCTCGGTGGCATGGCCACGTTCGCCTTGCTGGCCTGGGCCGCGCTGCGCTTCGCGGGCGTGGCCGCGGCGGACGACCGGCATGCCGGCTTGCGCCGCTGGGTCGCGCTCGGCGTGGTGCTGCTGTTCTGCCAGATCGCGCTGGGCGGCTGGACCTCCGCGAACTACGCCGCGCTGGCCTGCGGTTACGGTCCCGGCTCGTTCCCGCAATGCCTCGGCCAGTGGGCGCCGCCGACCGATTTCCACGAAGGCTTCGTGCTGTGGCGTGGCATCGGCGTGAACTACGAGGGCGGCGTGCTGGACATGGCCGCGCGCAGCGCGATCCAGATCGCCCACCGGATCGGCGCGCTGGTGGTGTTCTGCTACCTCGGCGCGCTGGCGGTTGGCGCGGCGCGGCGCGGCCTGCGCCTGGCCGGCCTGGCGATCGCGCTGGCGCTGGCGATCCAGGTCATGCTGGGCATCAGCAACGTCTACCTGGGCCTGCCGCTGCCGGTGGCGACCGCACACAATGGCGGTGCGGCCTTGCTGCTGTTCACCCTGCTGGCCACGCTGGCGCGTACGCAGCGGCGGCATGACGAATCGATGTTCCTGTCGTTGGGGCGACACTGAAGATGAGCGTTTTTCGCGAGTACCTGCAACTGACCAAACCGCGCATCGTCGCCCTGCTGGTGTTCTGCGCGGTGATCGGCATGTTCCTCGCCGTGCCGGGCATGCCGCCGTGGCGGGCGCTGGTGTTCGGCACGCTGGGCATCTGGCTGGCGTCCTCGTCGGCCGCCGCGTTCAACCAGCTGATCGACCAGCGCATCGACAAGCTGATGGTGCGCACCGCGCACCGTCCGCTGGCCACCGGCCACCTCAATGTGCGCCAGGTGTTCGTCTTCGCGCTGTTGCTGGGCATCGCCTCGATGGTGGTGCTGGTGCTGCTGGTCAACACGCTGACCGCGGTGCTGACCTTTGCCGGACTGATCGGCTATGCGGTGATCTACACCGCCTTCCTGAAGCGGGCCTCGCCCCAGAACATCGTGATCGGCGGCCTCGCCGGCGCGATTCCGCCGGTGCTGGGCTGGACCGCGGTCACCGGCGCGCTGCACCCGTACGCGCTGCAGCTGTGCCTGATCATCTTCGTGTGGACCCCGCCGCATTTCTGGGCGCTGGCGATCTTCCGTCGCGACGACTATTCGCGCGCCCAGGTGCCGATGCTGCCGGTGACCCACGGCGTGGTGTTCACCCGCTGGCACATCCTGTTCTACACCGTGCTGCTGGTGCTGGTGACCCTGTTGCCCGCGCTGACGGGGATGAGCGGACTGGTCTACCTCGGCGGCGCCGTGGTGCTGGGCGGGGCCTTCCTGTATTACGCGGTGCGCCTGCTGAACCCGCCCGACGAGCTGTACTCGATGAAGGTGTTCAACTATTCGATCATCTACCTGATGGCGCTGTTCGCATTCCTGCTGGCCGACCACTGGCTGGTGGCGCCGATCGTGCGGCAGGCGGTGACCGTGTTCCAGGTGAGTTGAACGGCTCGCAGCTGTTCGCCCGGAAGTACGATTTTTCCGATTGACACCCGCGCGGCGCCGCACCAAAATGCGCGCGCCCTCCGGCGCGCTTGCGCCGGCCGGCTTCCTGTCCTGACTAACCAAGGCATATGGACGTTTACCCTAGTCGCAACGTCGACATCCGCTCGCTTCGGGTGCCGGCGCCGCATAACAAGTTGAACGCCTGCGGCGACCGCCTGCGGTCGGCTGGTGCTTTCCGCTAGGGAAAGTCCGGCCCACTCCTGAGGACGCCACCGGCGTCGTCATGAGGAGATGGGCTGATGAAGCTCCTTCACGATTTCTTCCGCCTGCACCTTGCAGGCCGGCGCGCGCCCGCCGTTCGCGGCGGGACCGCCATGCCCGAATTCAGCGTGACCGTGCCCGCGCCCCTGCCGGTGCGGGGCACGCAAGACGTGGCTTGCGCAGCGCGCGACAGCCGTGGCACCGCTCGCCGCGAACCGGCGTCCTTCCTGAAATCCTCCCGTCATCACCGCCGCGGTGCCACCCGCTGATGAAGGCCGGAATCAGCCATCCCGGGTGGCCTCCGCCAGGGCCGGCGTAGCCGGCGCCGGCGGGCGCCGTGCGCCGCCCGCCGAAACAGCTCCCGAGTCCCTGCAACTCCGGTTGACGTAACGCCGGCCCGACGTGGCTGGCGCTTCGCCGCATCGCATTCCGCCCCACGGAAACGAAACATGAGCAAGATCCTTCCCACGCCCGCCCACCGCCTGGGTGGCAAGGTCGCCGTCGTGGCCGCGCACGCGTTTCGCGAAAACAGCGCCTTGCTGGCCGAGCTGGAAACCTCGACCGGCGGGCTCGACGCGAGCCGGATCGAGGCGCGCCTGCACCGCGACGGGGCGAACGAGGTCTCGCACGAAAAGCCGCCGCACTGGACGCTGCAGCTGCTGCGCGCCTTCAGGAACCCGTTCATCGTGGTGCTGCTGGTGCTGGCCGGCGTGCAGCTGTTCACCGACGGCGGCGACCTCACCGGGCCGCTCATCATTGCGGTGATGGTCGGCATCAGCGTGCTGCTGAGCTTCACCCAGGAATACCGTTCGACCCGCGCCGCCGAAAGCCTGAAGGCGATGGTGCGCAACACCGCCACGGTGACGCGGCGCGCCTCCGACGGCCACAGTGAGCAGCTCGAGGTGCCGGTGGTCGAACTGGTGGCCGGCGACATCGTGCACCTGGGTGCGGGCGACATGGTGCCCGCCGACCTGCGCCTGCTCGGCGCCAAGGACCTGTTCATCAGCCAGGCGATCCTCACCGGCGAATCGCTGCCGGTCGAGAAGTCCGCGCCCACGCCTGCCCGCGTCGATCCCGCCGACGGCGGCAATCCGCTGGACCTGGCCAGTGTCTGCTACATGGGCACCAACGTGGTCAGCGGCACCGCCACCGCCGTGGTGGTGGCCACCGGCATGCAGACCTACCTGGGCTCGCTGGCGCACAGCATGTCGGGCCAGCGCGTGCAGACCAGCTTCGATCGCGGGGTGAACTCGGTCAGCTGGCTGCTGATCCGCTTCATGCTGGTGATGGTGCCAGTGGTGATCGCGATCAACTGGATCGACAAGGGCAGCTTCCTGCAGGCCTTCCTGTTCGGCCTTTCCGTCGCGGTGGGCCTGACTCCGGAGATGCTGCCGCTGATCGTCACGGCGAACCTGTCCAAGGGTGCGCTGGCGATGTCGCGGCGCAAGGTGGTGGTGAAGCGGCTCAACGCGATCCAGAACTTCGGCGCGATGGACGTGCTGTGCACCGACAAGACCGGCACGCTGACCCTGGACAGGATCGTGCTGGAGCGGCACCTCGATCTCGACGGCGAGGAGTCGGACGAGGCACTGGAATACGGCTACCTCAACAGCCGCTTCCAGACCGGCCTGAAGAACCTGATGGACAAGGCGGTGCTGGAGCATCGCGACCTTGAGTCGGCGGCCCGGCGCTATCGGGTGATCGACGAAATCCCGTTCGACTTCCAGCGCCGGCGCATGTCGGTGGTGGTCGCCGACGGCGACGGCGAGCATGTGCTGATCTGCAAGGGCGCGGTCGAGGAGATGCTGTCGATCTGCGCATTCGCGAAAACCGGCGACATCACTGAGCCGCTGACCGACGAGCGCCGCCGCGAGATCAAGGCGATGACCCACCGCCTCAACGAGGATGGCCTGCGCGTGCTGGTGGTCGCGGTGCGGCGCGAACCCGCGCACGCGCGCCCCTACGGCGTGGCCGACGAAAGCGGTCTGGTCGCGGTTGGCTGCCTGGCCTTCCTCGATCCGCCGAAGGATTCGGCCGCCACCGCGATTCGCGCGCTCAACCAGCACGGGGTCGAGGTCAAGGTGATCACCGGCGACAACGAGGCGGTGACACGCAAGATCTGCCGCGAGGTCGGGCTCGACGTCACCCATTCGGTCGAGGGCCGCGAGATCGAGGTTCTGGACGATGCCGCACTGGACACCCTGGTGGCGCGCGTCACCGTGTTCGCCAAGATGTCGCCGTTGCAGAAGGCCCGCGTGGTGCGTTCGCTGCAGCGGCTCGGCCACACCGTGGGCTTCCTCGGCGACGGCATCAACGACGCGCCGGCACTGCACGACGCCGACGTCGGCATCTCGGTGGATACCGCCACCGACATCGCCAAGGAATCGGCCGACATCATCCTGCTGGAAAAGAACCTGATGGTGCTGGAGGAGGGCGTGCTGGAAGGACGCGTCACCTTCGGCAACATCATGAAGTACATCAAGATGACCGCCAGCTCGAACTTCGGCAACGTGTTCAGCGTGCTGGTGGCCAGCGCCTTCCTGCCGTTCCTGCCGATGCTGCCGCTGCAGATCCTGGTGCAGAACCTGCTGTACGACATCTCGCAGCTGTCGATTCCGTTCGACCGCATGGACGAGGAATACCTGAGCCGGCCGCGCAAGTGGGATGCCGGCGACATCGGCCGTTTCATGGTGTGGATCGGCCCGGTCAGCTCGATCTTCGACATCACCACGTTCTGGCTGATGTGGCACGTCTTCGGCGCCAGCACGGTCGCCCACCAGTCGCTGTTCCAGTCCGGCTGGTTCATCGAGGGCCTGCTGTCGCAGACCCTGATCGTGCACATGATCCGCACCCGGCGCATCCCGTTCGTGCAAAGCATTGCCGCCGCTCCGGTGCTGGGCCTGACCCTCGCGGTCATCGTGATCGGCATGCTTATCCCGTTCAGCGCACTGGGCGCGAAGATCGGCATGGCACCCCTGCCACCGATGTATTTCGCCTGGCTGGCGCTGACCTTGGTCAGCTACTGCGTGCTGACCCAGCTGATGAAACTGATCTACATCCGGCGGTATGGGCGCTGGCTCTGACTACGCTTTGCGCTCTGGCGATCCGGCAAGAGGGCATCCAGCGCGAGGTGTTCTTGTTGCATTCAGAGCAAGAGCTTTCGTCCTCCTGCGGAGGGCGAGTCACTTTCTCTTTGAGTGGCCAAAGAGAAAAGTGACTCGGTCGCCGAAGGCGATCGACCGCTCTGCACTTGAGCTTTTGAGTCGCATCGGTAAGGAGAAAAGTAACGTGCCCTCTGCAGGATGACGTCTGAATCCAGCAAAAGCATCGCGTGCGAAACAACCGCTCGACGACACCCCCGAATCAATCCGCGTCGCGATCATCCCCGCCATCGCGATGCGCGCCGCGCGCCGCATATCGACGCGCCACCACCGCGCACACCATCAGCTGCAGCTGATGGAAGATCATCAGCGGCAGCACCAGCGCGCCGAGGCCGCCGAGCTGGCCGGCGAACAGGATCTTGGCCATCGGGATGCCGCTGGCCATGCTCTTCTTGGAACCGCAGAAGACGATCGTGATCTCGTCCTCGCGGGAAAAGCCCAGCCGTCGTGCGGCGCAGGCCAGGATGGGCATCATCAGCGCCAGCAACAGGCCGCACATCGCCAGGGTGGACAGCAGCGCCGAGAGCGGCGTGTCGCGCCACAGGCCTGCGACCACCGCGGCGCTGAAGGCGGTGTAGACCACCAGCAGGATCGTGCCGCGGTCGGTGTAGCCGAGCACGGGCTTGTGCCGATCGATCCAGCCACCGATCCAGCGCCGCGCGCCATGGCCGAGCGCGAACGGCAGCAGCAACTGCAGCACGATGTCCAGCACGCCGTGCCACGAGGCGCCGCCGCCGCGGGTGGCCAGCAGCAGGCCGACCAGCAGCGGGGTCAGCGCGATGCCGATCAGGTTCGACATCGAGGCGCTGACCACGGCGGCCGGCACATTGCCGCCGGCGATCGAGGTGAACGCGATCGACGATTGCACGGTCGAGGGCAGCGCGCAGACGAACAGCAGACCGAGGTAGAGATCCGGCGTGAGCAGCGCGTGGCCCAATGGTCGCAGCGCCAGGCCCAGCAGCGGGAACAGCACGAAGGTGCCGGTGAACACGGTGAGGTGCAGCCGCCAGTGGCTCAGCCCCTGCATGATGGCCGAGCGTGGCAGCTTGGCGCCGTGCAGGAAGAACAGCAGCGCGATGGCCGCGTCGGTGATCCCGTCGAAGATCCGCGCCAGCTCGCCACGGCAAGGCAGCAGCGAGGCCAGCATGACGGTGGCGAGCAGGGCGAGGGTGAAAGGGTCCGGCAGCAGGCGACGCGACGACATGTCGGGTAGTCAGTCCAGCCCGCACTGGTCGCGGTGCTTCCGGCGCCACCACAGCACCAGTCCGATCAGCGCGAGAATGCCGACCAGGGCCCACAGGCTGCTCTGGCCGCGATGGATCCACTTCACCAGCCATGCATGGTTGTCGGCGCCCAGGAAGCCCAGGTAGACCCAGAACGGCACGCTGATCAGCGCGGCCACGGTGTCGATCAGCAGGAAGCGCAGGAACGACACGCGGTGGGTCATGCCGGCGGTGAGGTAGATGGTGGTGCGCATGCCGGGCAGGAAGCGGGCGAAGAACAGCACGCGGTTGCCGTAGCGCTGGAACTTGTCCTGTACCTTGCAGTAGCGCGAGGGTGTGAGGATGCGCGCCACGAAACGCCACTTCAGGATGCGCGCGCCGTAATGGTGGCCCAGCAGGAAGATCGCGCAGTCGCCCAGCAGCACGCCGAACATCGCCAGGGCGACCATCACGTGGACGTTTGCATAGCCCAGCCCGGCGATCACGCCGCCGGCGACCAGGGTGATGTCTTCGGGCAGCGGCAGGCCGGCGCCACAGATCATCAGCGCGAGGAAGACGGCAACGTAGCCGTTCTCGGCAAAAATCGTGACGAGGTGTTGCAACAGATCCATCAGTAATCCCGTGCGTCCTGCGTGATCCGCCAGGCCGAAGGCAGGCATGATCCCACACTCGCATGACTGCCCGTCTGCGGCGTTACGCCAAAGTGCGCGACGTGGCCGTGCCTGCGGCAGTTCACCGCAGTCACGCCGACGCCACCGGGGGGCGCACACGGGCGGCCAGCAGTTCGCGCAGTTCGGCCTTCTCGGCGCTGTCCAGCGCGCCTTCGCGGCTCTTCGCGGTGAGCGCATCGCGGCGCTGGGTGACCGCCTGGTCTTCCATGCGCTGCAGGGCATCGAAGAATTCCGCCGCTTGGGCCTCGGCTTCGCCGACGACCGTGGCCGCCATCAGTTTCTGCAGCGACGGGTATTCGGGGCGCTCGGCGAAATGTTCCACCAGCATCGCCGGATTGATGCCGGGCCGTGCGCGCGCCAGGTCGAGCAATTCGGCCAGCAGTTCCACGCCGGGCTTGTCCAGGCGCAGGAAGCGATAGGGCTTTTCCACCTGGTCGGCCAAGCCGGGCTGGGCCAGCAACAGCGAGATTGCGCTGCGCACCAGGCTGCGCTGCACCGCGGTGGGGCGTTGCACCGCGCGGTGCGCGGCCGGGTCGGCCTGCAGCATCGCCCGCGCGCCGCTGCGTTTCTCCAGCTCCTGCGCCATCAGGTCGCGGAATGCGCCGTCGGGCAGCTTGCCGATCAGCGGACGAGCGCGCTCGGCCAGCCGGGCACGGCCGTCGAGGCTGGCCATGTCGACGTCGTGCGACAGTTCGTTGAAGAAATAGTCCGACAGCGGCATCGCTTCCCGGATGCGCTTCTCGAAGCCGTCCTTGCCCTCCTTGCGCACCAGCGAGTCCGGGTCCTCGCCGTCGGGCAGGAACAGGAAGTACGCCTGGCGACCGTCGCGCAGGCGCGGCAGCGCGGATTCGAGCGCCTTCCACGCGGCGGCGCGGCCGGCGCGGTCGCCGTCGAAGCAGAACACCACGTCCGGCGCGGCACGGAACAGCACCTCGGTGTGTTCCGGCGTGGTCGCCGTGCCCAGCGTGGCCACCGCAATCGGCAGCCCGGCCTGGTGCAGCGCGATCACGTCCATGTAGCCCTCGACCACCACGATGCGGGCCAGGCTCTGGTTGGCCTGCTTCACCTGCCACAGCGCGAACAGTTCGCGGCCCTTGTGGAACAGCGGGGTCTCGGGCGAGTTGAGGTATTTCGGAGATTGTTCGGAGCTCAGGACGCGGCCGCCGAACGCGATCACCCTGCCGCGGCGGTCGAGGATCGGGAACATCAGCCGCTCGCGGAAGCGGTCGTACTTGCTGCCGCGCTCGCTGGAGGCGGCCATGCCGGCCTCGTTCAGCAGCTCCATCCGGCGCGGCGTGTTGCCCAGCGCCTTGATCACGCCGTCGTAGCCGGCCGGTGCCCAGCCGAGGCGGAAACGCCTGATCGTCTCGGCGTCCAGTCCGCGCTTCTTGCAATAGGCCTGGGCATCGCCGCTGCGCGGCAGCTCGCCTTCGTACCAGCCGGCGGCGGCGTCCAGCAGCGCATAGAGATCGGTCTTGTCCTCGCGGGGCGCCGCTTCGCGACCGCCCTCGCGGGGCACGGTCAGGCCCACCGTCTGCGCCAGCTCCTCGACGGCGTCGGGAAACTCCAGCCGGTCGTAGTCCATCAGGAACTTGATCGCGCTGCCGTGCACGCCGCAACCGAAGCAGTGGAAGAACTGCTTGGCCGGGCTGACGTAGAACGACGGCGAGCGCTCGTTGTGGAACGGACAGCATGCCGTCCACTCGCGTCCGGCCTTCTTCAACGGCACCCGCCGCTCGATCACGTCGACGATGTCGACGCGGGCAAGCAGTTCATCGATGAAGCTGTCGGGGATCAGGCCACGCATAAGCGGCCTAGTTTAGTCGGTCGGCGCCCCCGCCGCGTCCGCCGACTGCGCTAATCTCGGCCGGGGTCTCAACGGGAATGTGACGACGATGGCTGGATGGCTGTTCCGCCCGGCGGCCGCCTCCGACGTGGAGGCGGCGGTGCCGCTGATCCACAGCTCGGGGCCGGCGGCCTTCGACTATGTTTTCGCAGTGCCGGGCGTGGGTGATGCGCAGGCCTTCCTGCGGCGGGCCTTCGTCGACGGCGCGGGCGAGTTTGGCTGGCGCAACCACGTGGTGGGCGAGCGTGATGGTGTGGTGGTGGCGGTCGGGGCGGGCTACGGCGGCGACACCAAGTGGCCGTTCACCCTGGCGGCGGCGCGGCAGATCGTGCGCCATTACGGCTGGCGCCATGCGCCCGGGGTGATCGGACGTGGCCTGCGCACGGAATCGGTGATCCCGCCGCCGGCCGGTGACCTGTATTACCTGGGGCATCTGGGTGTGAGCCCGGCCCTGCGCGGCAAGGGTGCGGGCACCGCCCTGGTCGCCCACCTGCTGGCGCAGCGGCCGGCGGCTGCGCTCGGCCCCGTCGTGCTGGACGTGGCCGTGACCAATCCCGATGCCCAGCGCCTCTATCAGCGGCTGGGGTTCGTGGTGACCGCCGAGCGCCCATCGATGCTGGCCAATCCGCAGGGCCGCGTGCCGGGCCACCGGCGCATGCAATGGCAGGCGCCGGCGGAGCACGCCTAGAGGATGTGGAAGACGCCGATCACCGCCAGCAAGGCCAGCAGGAACAGGATCACGAAGCAGGCGAACAGCACCTTGGCGATGGTCGCGCTGGCGCCCGACACGCCACCGAAGCCGAGCCAGCCGGTGACCAGCGAGATGATGGCGAAAATGATGGCCCACTTCAGCATGACGATCTCCTGCAACGGTTGTGCGGTGGGATTCCACCGCTTCGGCACGCTTTGTAACGTGAGTGGCGTGAAGCCGATGCATCACGCCGCTTGCCCGCGCCGTCTGGCCGCGGCAAGCTGCCGGGCCAGCCGGGAGTGACGAATCGTGGTGATCAACGCGGTGATGATGGTGATGCAGCGGAAGATTGTCCGCGCCTTCGAACGGGCGGCGGCGACCACGCCCGCCACCGCGTGCCGCCCGGAACAGCTGGGCCTGAAACAGGGCGTGGCCTGGTATCCGCTGGTGCAGCACGCGGTGCTGCGCTGCCCGGGCGAGGGGCGCTATTTCCTGGACGTGGCGAACTGGCAGCGGCTGCGCCGACGTCGCCAGCGCGTGGCGCTGGTGATGCTGGCGATCCTGCTCGGCCTGCTGGCGTTGATGGTGCTGTTGCGACAGGGCTGAGGCAGCGCATGCCGCGAACGGAGATCAGCCCGCCAGACGGGTCTTGATGCGGCCCGACACCACGCCCATGTCGGCGCGGCCGGCGGCCTTCTCCTTCACCGCAGCCACCACCTTGCCCATGTCGCGCGGCGAGCTGGCCCCGGTTTCGGCGATGGCAGCGGTGATCAGCGCGTCGATCTCGGCCTCGTCCAGCTTGGTCGGCAGATAGGTCTCGATCACCACCATCTCGGCGCGCTCGATCGCCGACAGGTCGTCGCGACCGGCCGCGTCGAACTGGCTGACCGAGTCCTTGCGCTGCTTCATCATCTTCTCGAGCGTGGCCAGCACCTGGACGTCGTCGAGTTCGATCCGCTCATCGACCTCGCGCTGCTTGATCGCGGCCAGCATCAGTCGGATCACGCCCAGCTGATGCTTTTCGCCGGCGCGCATGGCGTTCTTCATGTCTTCGGTGAGCTGCTGCTTGAGCGTCATGGACGGGGCCTTATGGGATGAATGGACCATTCTACGGAAACGACAAAGCCGGCGTTGCCCCTGGGGACAACACCGGCCATGTCGTATCGGCTGTGCCTGCGGTGGCTGCGAGCGGCTCTCGTCGAAGAGCTGGCGCCGACCGTGTTTCCGGGTGCGCAGCGCCGGGGCGCCGCATGACCTGCCGGGCGGCAGGCCGGGAAACTCAGTACAGGCGAACCTTGCGCGAAACGTCGCGCGACAGACGGCGCAGGTGACGCTTCACGGCGGCAGCGCGCTTGCGCTTGCGTTCCTGGGTCGGCTTCTCGTAGAACTCGCGCTTGCGCGTTTCAGCCAGGACGCCGGCCTTTTCGCAGGTACGCTTGAAACGACGCAGTGCGATCTCGAACGGCTCGTTCTCGCGAACTTTTACGTTGGGCATGGAAACTCCGGGTGGTAATCTGCCTGCTCTTGCAGGACAGTGGAATGTGGTGAGCCGGGAATTATACCGTGCATGAAGAAGAATTTTCAAAGGCCGGGCCGATGAAGCCGATTCTGGGCATCGAGAGCTCCTGCGACGAGACCGGCGTGGCGCTGTTGCGCTGGCAGCCTGACGCCCCCGGGAAGGGCCTGCTGGCCCATGCGCTGTACAGCCAGATCAAGCTGCACGCCGATTACGGCGGCGTGGTGCCGGAGCTGGCCAGCCGCGACCACGTGCGCAAGCTGGTGCCGCTGATCCGTGAGGCGCTGGCTGAGGCCGGGCTGACCGTGCAGGACCTGGGCGGGGTCGCCTATACCGCCGGGCCGGGCCTGGTCGGCGCCCTGCTGGTCGGCGCGTCGCTGGGCCGGGCGATGGCTTGGGCACTGGGCGTGCCCGCGATCGGGGTGCATCACATGGAAGGCCACCTGCTGGCGCCGCTGCTGGAGGAAAACCCGCCGGAGCCGCCGTTCGTGGCCTTGCTGGTATCCGGCGGCCATTCGCTGCTGGTCGAGGTGAAGGCGATCGGCCAGTACACGATCCTGGGCGACACCCTGGATGACGCGGCCGGAGAGGCGTTCGACAAGACCGCCAAGCTGATGGGGCTGCCATATCCGGGCGGCCCGGCGCTGGCGAAACTGGCCGAGCAGGGCAGTGCCGGCGCGTACCGCTTCTCCCGCCCGATGACCGACCGGCCCGGGCTGGATTTCAGCTTTTCCGGCCTGAAGACCCAGGTGCTGCTGGCCTGGCAGAAATCCGACCAGAGCGAACAGACCCGCGCCGACATCGCCCGTGCCTTCCAGGAGGCGATCGTCGACACGCTGATCATCAAGTGCCGCCGCGCCCTGGAAGCCAGCGGCGCGCGCCGGCTGGTGATCGCCGGCGGCGTGGGCGCGAACCGGCATCTGCGCAGCGAACTGGCCAGGGCCGGCGAGAAGGACGGCTTCCGGGCGTATTTCCCGCGGCTGGATTTCTGCACCGACAACGGCGCGATGATCGCGCTGGCCGGCGCGATCCGCCTGGCCAGCGGCCAGCACCAGGACGAAACCATCCAGGTCCGCCCCCGCTGGGATCTGCAGGCGCTGCCGGCGGCTTAGCGGGGCCGCCGGTACGCATCGCCCTGGCCGTCATTCCCGCGAACAGGGGAGGCGCTTTATCAACAGCGAAGCTGGTCACCCATCCTGATTTTCAGGATGCCGGTGTTTGGGCGCTCACCACTGCGTACGCCCCGGCAACAGCCCCTTCAGCTCCGCTTCGGTGAGGTTGCGCCACTGGCCGGGTTTCAGATGGGCCAGCTTGACGTTGTCGATGCGCACGCGGCGCAGCTGGGTCACCCGGTAGTCGAAGGCGGCGGCCATCAGGCGGATCTGCCGGTTGAGGCCCTGGGTCAGCACGATCGAGAAGCCGAACTTGGCGATCCGGCGCACGCGGCAACGCTGGGTCATCTGGCCGTGGATGCGCACGCCCTTGCTCATGCCGGCCAGGAATTCGTCGGTCACCGCCTTGTTCACGCCGACCAGATATTCCTTCTCGTGGTGGTTCTCCGCACGCAGGATCTCGTTGACGATGTCGCCATTGCTGGTCAGCAGGATCAGCCCTTCGGAATCCTTGTCCAGCCGGCCGATCGGAAAGATCCGCTGCGGATGGTCGATGAAATCCACGATGTTGCCGTCCACGCCCTGGTCGGTGGTGCAGGTGATCCCTACCGGCTTGTTCAGCGCGATATAGATCGCCTTCTTTGCCGCCGGCGTGGCAGCGAGGATGCGCGCCTTGACGATCTCGCCATCCACGCGCACCTCGTCGCCCTCCAGTGCCTTCGCGCCGGTCGTGACCACTTCGCCGTTGATGCTGACCCGACCGGCCAGCAACAACTCGTCCGCCTCACGGCGCGAACAGAGGCCGGCTTCGCTGATGTATTTGTTGACGCGCATAAGGGCTGGGAATGGGGGATAGGGAGTAGGGAATAGGTCAGGTTGGGCGAGACCAGGTTGATTGGATTTCGTTTTGTTCTCGGGGACGGGCGGAGCGCGCGGCGTATGTTCTGTGGCCTCTACCCATTCCCCATTCCCTATTCTCAGCTCCGCAGCCCCACGCCACGTCGCAGCAACTGCAGCGCCGCCATCGTCAGCGCGACGATGAACACCAGCATCACCGCAAACGCGCCACCCACCGACACGTCACTGATGCCCAGCACGCCGTAACGGAATACATTGACCATGTACAGGATCGGGTTGGCGTGTGAGATGGCGCGCCACGGCTCGCCCAGCATGTTGATCGAATAGAACACGCCGCCGAGGTAGGTCAGCGGGGTGATCACGAAGGTCGGCACCAGCGCGATGTCGTCGAACTTGCTCGCGAATACGGCATTGATGAAACCGGCCAGCGCGAAGATGACCGCGCCCAGGGTGACCGCGGCCAGCGCCACCAGCGGGTGCGCCACGTGCAGCGAGGTGAAGAACAGCGCCACCAGCAGCACCAGCGCGCCGACCACCAGGGCGCGTGCCACCGCGCCGATCACGTAGCCGTAGAGGATCGCCCAGTTGGCCATCGGCGACACCAGCATTTCCTCCACCGAGCGCTGGAACTTGGCGCCGTAGAACGAGCTGGAAATGTTCATGTAGCTGTTGTTGATGACGCTCATCATCACCAGGCCAGGCACGATGTACTGCATGTAGCTGAAGCCGCCCTCGACGATGCCGATGCGGCTGCCGATCAGCTTGCCGAAGATGATGAAGTACAGCGTCATCGTGATGATGGGGGGGATCAGCGTCTGCGTCCAGATGCGCACGATCCGCACGACTTCGCGGCGTGCCACGGTGTACAGCGCGACCAGGTTGGTCGAGGCGTTCATGCCGTTTTCTCCCGGGCCGGCGCACGGCCTTGCTCCACCAGTCGCACGAACAGCTCCTCCAACCGGTTGGTCTTGGTGCGCATCGAGTTCACCGTGATGCCGCCGGAGGTCAGCGCGCCGAACAGTGCGTTGAGGTTCTGCGTGCGCGCCATTTCCGCCTCCAGCGTGCGCTCGTCGATGCGGCGGAAGCCGATGCCGTCCAGTCGCGGCAGCTCGGGCGGCACGTCGCTGACGTCGAGCACGAAGGTCTCCACGTCCAGCGTGGCCAACAGGCGTTTCATGCTGGTGTTCTCGATGATGGTGCCGTGGTCGATGATCGCGATATTGCGGCACAGCGACTCGGCCTCCTCCAGGTAATGCGTGGTCAGGATCACCGTGGTGCCGGCCGCGTTGATCGCGCTGACGAACTGCCACATCGAGCGGCGGATCTCGATGTCGACGCCGGCGGTGGGCTCGTCCAGGATCAGCAGCTTCGGCTCGTTCATCATCGCGCGGGCGATCATCAGCCGCCGCTTCATGCCGCCGGACATCTCGCGCGCCTGGTGGAAGGCCTTGTCCCACAGGCGCAGTTCCTTCAGGTACTTTTCCGCGCGCTCCGCAGCGAGCTTGCGCGGGATGCCGTAGAAGCCCGCCTCGTTGACGCAGATGTCGAACGGCTTCTCGAACTGGTTGAAGTTGATCTCCTGCGGCACCAGCCCGATCAGCTTCATCGCCTCGCTGCGCTGCTTGTTCACCGACACGCCGAATACCCGGGCGTCACCGTCGGTGGCGTTTACCAGCGACGACAGGATGCCGATCAGGGTCGACTTGCCGGCCCCGTTGGGGCCGAGCAGGGCGAAGAAATCGCCGGGCTGCACGGTCAGGCTGATGCCTTTCAGCGCTTCGACGCCATTGCGATAGGTTTTGCGCAGATTGTCGACGACAAGTGCGGGTGCCGTGGGGCGGATTTCCGGGGACATGGGCTGCACCGAGAGGGTTAGCCCTTATTATAGCGGGCCAAGCCGCACCGCCCGAGCCTGTCTGGCGGCACACACTGTTTCCGCACGTACCGTTTCAGGGATGCCATGGCCGATCATTTCCAGCTCCGTCTTGTCGACAGCGTCATGCTGGCGCCCACCGTGCGCCATCTGGTGTTCGAGCGCGTCGACGGCCAGCCGCTGGCCTTCCAGCCCGGCCAGTTCCTGCAGGTGCACTTCCACTATGACGACGGCACCGCGACCAAGCGCAGCTATTCGGTAGGCAGCGTCGGCGACGGCAGCTCGCCGAGCGCACTGACGGAAGTCGGGCGCATCGAGATCGCGGTGAGCTACGTGGAAGGTGGCGCTGCGACGAAACTGCTGGGCGAGCTGCCGCACGGCGGCGTGATCGACGCCAGCGGCCCGTACGGCCGCTTCTGCCTGCAGGAAGCGGACACCCATCCGCGCTACCTGCTGCTGGCCACCGGCACCGGCGTCACCCCGTACCGGGCCATGCTGCCGCAGATCGAAAAGCTGCTGGCCGCCGGTGATCGCGAAGTGGTGCTGCTGTACGGCGCCCGCAACGAAACCGAGCTGCTCTACGGCGAGGAGTTCGAGGCCTTCGCCCAGGCCCATCCCGGCTTCCACTTCCATGGCTGCCTCAGCCGCGAAGCCCGCGCCGTGCCCCGCAGCAGCGACCGCAGCGGCCACGTGCAGCACGTGCTGGCCGAACTCGGCCCCCACGCCGACCGCGACATCGCCTACCTGTGCGGCAACCCGAACATGGTCGACGCCGCCTTCGCGGCGCTGCAGGAGTTTGGCCTGCCGGTGAAGCAGATCCGGCGGGAGAAGTACATTTCGTCGCGTTGAAACGGTCGTCAGGGGTTCGGCACGTCCGGCTACAGGATGATCACGCGGAACGTCACCGAGAAGTTCGGTGCGGTGGCGCCGCTCTTGCCGGCCATGATGCCCTGCGGGGCGATCCTCAGCGCCTTCACGCCGGCATCCGCGCCGCTGCCGTCATTGGCCGGGGTGTAAGTCCATGGCCCGGCGCTGCCCACGCCGGAGTAGGTCACGTTGGCCGGCGCAAACGTCAGCCCGCTGCTGGGCGTGCCGTCGGTGAAAGCAACGCTGCCCAGCACGAACTTTGAGTTGGCCGGGATCGGGTCGGTGATCACCAGGCTGTTGTTGTCCGCCGGACCCACGCCGTTGTTGCTGACCGTGATCTGGTACTGCATCACTGCACCTGGCAGCGATTTCGGTTTGGTGGTGCCTTCGACGGGATCGGAGATCACCGACACCGACTTCATCACCAGCAGGTTGGGCACACCGACGTTGAAGGCCGCGTTGGCGGTGTGCTGTACCGTGTTCTCGGTGCCTTCATAGCCGGTGACGCTGGCCGTCCAGTAACCGGTCGGGGCGTTGTTCGGCAGGGTGTAGCTGTATTCGTAGGTACGCGTGGCGGCTCCCGAATCGGCTACCTGGGTCATGCCGGCATTGGTCGTCACCGCTGCGCCGTTGGGATCGGTCAGCGTGATCGTGGCGTGGTTCACGTCATAGCTGCCGAACGGGTCGCTGATCACCGCACGTACGTAGACAGTGTCGCCCGGCCCGTAGGTAGTCTTCGTCGCGGTCGAGCCGTAGGCCGCGGAGTAGATGTTGACGCTGTCGACGTTGACGACGGTCGTGGTGTCGAACGAGAACGTGCTCGCACCTTGGGCGGCAGTTTTCTGGAGCACGGAAACCCAAGTGCCGGATTGTGGGGTGCTCTGAACCCTGAGATTCAGGCTATTGCCGGCGGTGATGGTCGTTGCCGGGAAGTTTATGTTGAAACTTTGCAGCGCACTGGCGGCACCACTGATATTTTTCGCTGGTGCGCTCGCAATCGTCGCGCCGCCATTGAGCAGTGAAACGACGATGGATTTGTTGCCTGTACCACTGGTTGCCATGACCAGTTTCACCGTAATGGTTTGTGCAGGAATGGTCAGGACTCTGCCAGAAGCTACGCTCGGCGTCAGAGTCCAAGTGGCGCTGTTGGCCCCGTTGATAACGACGCCCGTGGTGCTGTTGGCAGCCTGTGGTGTGCGATTCAACTGCGTGCTGTCCTGCACGTACAGGATTTTTTTGCCGGACCCAGTTTGCTGTGACTGCGATACCGTCACCGTGGGCGCCGCCGGGCTGGCTCCTGGGCCATTCGGATTGGCGATCGTTGCTATGTTGTCGATAGTGGCTCCCTGGAGGGCGCTGCCCGACACCGTGACCTCATAGACGATGCTCACACTGCCGTTGGCGGGCACGCTGATGCCGCTCACGCTGACCTTGCCGGTGCCGTTGGCCCCGCCGCCGCTGGTGCTGCCGTTGCTGCTGCCGACGGGCGTGCTGACAACGTTGAGACCGCCCACGCCGGCCGGCATGTCATCACTGACGCTGACCCCGCTGGCCACGGCGACGGTGCTGTTGGTCAGGGTGATCGTGTAGCGCAGCGTGTCGCCGGGGTTGGTGTCGCCACCGTTGGTGTCCAGCACGGTCTTGGTCGAGGTGGACAGGTCCGAGCGGATGATGGTGGTCGGGTCGGTGCTGCTGTCATTGCTGGTGTTGTAGTTGTAGTTCGCGTTGCTGACCGTTGCGGTGTTGCTGATCGACGCCGCCGCGTTCGCGGCGACGTTCACGTTCAGCGTGATCGCCGGCAGGTTGGCGCCGCTGGCGACCGTGTTCGAACTCGTACAGGTGACCAGCTGACCCGCGGCGGCGCAGCTCCAGCCGCTGCCGCTGGCCGAGGCATAGGTGAGTCCGGCAGGCAGCGTGTCGGTGACGGTGGTGACGCCTTGCGCCGCATCGGGTCCGTTGTTGTGCACCAGCAGGTTGTAGCTGCCGGTGCCGCCGGCGATGAAGTCGCCGGTATGGGACTTGGTGATGATCAGGTCGGCAGCGTAGAACTTCACCCCGAAGAGTGCGCCCTGCAGGCCACCGTTGACCATCGTCGTTGTTATGGTGGTTGGACTGCCGGTGGTGGCGAACGCGTAACTGCCAACGGTGCCGTCCACACCGGTCTCGGTCACGGTGCCGGTGCCCACACCAGTCAGCGTGGGATAGATCGCGCCGCCATTCGACATCTGCGCCAGTTGCGTCCACGGATTGCCATTGGTGGTGAACTTCAAGCTCTCGCCGCTGTTGCTCGATTCGCCGTCGGCCGCCACCAGGGCGTACGGGACATTGGTGGCGCCGTTAACTGACAGGACGATGTTGGTGAAACTGAAGTTGCTGGCGCCGGTGCCCGTGCCATACAGCACGGGTCGCCCGGGAATGCCGTTGAAAGCTGCATAGCCAAAAGCGGCGCCGCTCCACGAAGGCGATGCCACGGCGGCCATGTTGGTTCCGGAAGCCTTGACGTTGAAACTGAGCGTCGCACCGCCAGGCAGGTTGAAGACAAAGTTCTGCCCCGCGCTGCTGCGCGCCGTGGCGTCGTTGTAGGTGGAGAAATCCAGCCAGCAGTAGGTGGAGTAATCGGCCGGCGCGCTGCCTTGTCCCGTGGCCGGACCACAGCTGGCCGCCATGGCAGGTGCCGCAAGCAGCCAGCCGCAAAGCAGCAACAGCGCCAGGCCCAGCTTCTGCAGGCTGCGCATCAGCGCGGCCTGCGAGCGCATAACGGACGGCTTTTCCGGCAAGGGGCGATCTGTCATCGAAGCGGGACGCAGTGTCATCGGCTCATTCCTTCCGCCATGGCCCTCACCGTATCCTGATCGAACTTGAAGCGGAAGCGCAGGAACATGCCTTTCGCGGTGTAGTGCGCGGCGGTGAAGTCCTGGTCGTAGTAGCCCTTGAAGTTGTAGCCCACGCTGAGCCACATGTTGGTGCCGACGTCCCAGCCGGTTTCCAGGCCAAGGCTGCTGCTGGATACGCCGGAGCGGTACGAGTGCATGCGGCTGGCGACCACGCCCACGTCCCAGTGCTCGGACACGTCGTAGCGGAACTCGCTGCCGATCAGGTCGGTGTAGCCGGCGTAGCTGCCGCTGTCGAACTTGTAGCGCGCGTACTTCGAGCCGTAGTAGATCGACCACTGCGAATGGTCACCGCGGTAGTTGGCCTGCAGGTTGTTGACCAGCTTGGCGGTCTGCTGGTTGATGCCGAAGGTGCCGGAGCTGCCCAGCGCGCCGGCCAGCTGCTGCGGGCTCTGCTGGCTGGCGGCGATGCCGGTGCTGCCCTGCTGCAGGAACGGCGACACGGACAGGCCCTGCTGGTTGTTCCAGCTCAGGTCGAGTTGCTCCAGCAGCGACCAGCGGCCGTCGTCCGGGCGGTGCGCGAAGCTGAAACGCAAGGTCGCATTGCTGGACTTGCCGCCGGGACTGAAGCGGCTGTCGAACGCCTGCAAGGTGCTGGAGAACGCGTTGCCGGCGGACAGGTCGCGGTAGAAACCGGCGAACAGGCCGATCCGCTTTTCGCTGGTGGAGCGCAGCGACTCGACGCGGCTGGTCCATGACCAGTCTTTCTGGCGCCAGGTGCTGCCGAGGAACATCGAGGTGAAGTCTTCGGTGGCCGAGCCGGCGATCGAGGGCGTGGCCGCGTTGAGGGCGCCCGCCACCGGCACGGCCTGGCCGTCGGCGGTGCTGCCGGTGGTCGGTGCATCCGGACGATGCAGCGACTTCACCTGGTTCAGGCCGGCGCTGAGGGTCAGCGACTTGCTGACCTGCCAGCCCTGGGTGAGCCCGGAGGTGGAGAACGTGCGCGGACCGTATTCGGTCATCTGCTGGCCGATCGAGTTGGTCAGCTGGGCGCGCTGCCACGGCGTGGCCCGCACGCCCAGTTCGGTCATGCGGCTGTACTGCTGCTGCGCACCGTCGTTGAACTGCTGATTGACGAACAGGGTGGCCGCGTCGGTCATCCTGTAGTCGACGCCCAGCAAGGTGCTGGCCGGGTAGGCCGGGTCGTTGCCGGCGATGTTCTGGCTGGTGATGCCGTGCAGGGTCACCCTGTTGTCGAAGATGCCGGTGCTGCCGCCCAGGTAGACCTGGTCGGCGCTGCCGCTGCCGTAGCTGCCCAAGCCGTTGCCGAGCTGGCCGTTGCCGAGCTGGCCGCTGCCGAGGATGCCGCTGGTGACGCCGCCGTTGCCGGCGTCTGCCACCGTCGCACCTGCCTGCGGATAGTCGTCGCTGACGTGGCGCAAGCCCATCGTCAGCGCGTGGTTGCCGGACTGGTAATGCGCGCCTGCGTCGGCCACGGTGCGCGTGCTGGCCAGTTGCAGTGATTGCTCGCGATAGGCTTCCATCTGCAACGACCAGTGCCGGTTCAGCAGGTAGCGGGCGTTGCCACCGGACTTGCGCGTGCCACCCTGGCCCAGCGACTGCTGGCCCAGGCCAAAGCCCACGCCGAGCTGGCGCAGGTAGAGTTCGCTCTCCAGTCGCTTGCCGTGGTTCTGCAAGGTCATCAGGTAGGCCGTGCCGGAACCTTGCGCGGTGCCGGAGGTGCTGGCGCCGGACACGTTGTTGAAACCGGTCAGCAGGTTGGTGGTGCCGGCCGCCGACGAGGTATGCGACACCTCGGCCTTCAGCTCGCTGGTGCGGGTCAGCTTCACCCGCAGGTCGGCGCCGCCCAGTCGGTTGCTGCCGGTGTCGGCGCCCTCGTTGACCATGGTCACGCCCAGCTCCAGCCGGTCGCCGGCGGCTTTCACCGCCACACGGCCGCCGGCGGTGATCGACTGGTCGCCGGCGCGCATCACCTCGTACTCGGCCACGATGTAGACCGGATTCATGTTCTCGTCGAAGCCGGGCACCGGCTGCTTGAAGAACAGCGCGCCGCTGTAATAGTCCAGCGTGTAGTCGAGGTAGCTGCTCAGCTGCTGCGTGCTGATCACGCGCTCGTTGTGGTAACGGTCGCGCGTCTCCAGGCGGATGCGCTCGGAGTTCAGCAGGATCTGCTGGTGCGCCAGGTGGTACAGGCCCGAGGTGCCGTTGCCCTGGATCTCGTCGTGCACATAGGACTGCGCGTTGCGCGCGGCGAACGCGGTGTAGCCCAGGTGCGTGCTTTCGTAGGCGCTCTGCACGCCGTTGAAGCGACGGTCGTAACGCGACAGCTCGGTGACGTTGAGGTTGGTGTCGAAGTCGCCGAACATCGCGTAGAACTGGCCGCGTTCGATCTTCAGGTACAGCTTGCTGGCGCTGGATGCGTCATAGCCCTGTTCGGCGGCGTCGCCGTACAGCATGAAGTACTGGTTCGGATCGACGCTCTGCTGCAGGCCGTTGAGCGTGGCGCGATCGGCGCCGCTGGCCTTGGCCGAATCGTAGGCGGCGGTGAGCAGGTACTGGCCCTTGATCATGCCCTTGGCGTACAGCGCGATGCGGCCGTCCTGGAACAGGTCGCGGTTCGGATCGTTGCCTGACACGTTCTCGATATGCCCGCGCACGCCGTTGAACGCGGCGGTGCCGTTGGCCAAGCCGACCAGGATCCAGTCGCGCTTGCCCGGCTGCATCCACGCGCGCAGGTCCTGGCGGGTGTCGTTCTGCAGCGGAATGCTCACCATGACCTGGCCCGACACGGTGGTCGGCGCCAGTTCCAGATACGCGATGCCGTCATCGGCGACGGTGTACTTCGGTTCGCGCGGCGCGATCGCCAGCAGCTGGTTGTCCTGCAGTTCCTGCTGGCTCTGGTACGGCTGGTACGGCGACTGCAGCGTGTAGCGGCCGGTCATGCCGCGACGCACCGGATAGCCCCAGCGGTCGAACAGGCGGATGGCCACGCGGGGGCGGCTCTTGCCGTCGGCGACCAGGCTGGATTTTTCCGGCGCCAGCTCGGCGCGCACCGGCACGCCGGAGTAGTGCACGCGGTGCTCCACGCTTTGCACCACCTTGTCGCCTTCCATGATGTCCGCGAGCAGGATGTTGTCGCCTTCCACCAGCGGCACGCCCAGCCATTCGCTGGCGGCAACGGTGTGGTCCTCATTGAGCCGGGTGCCGGAGAAGTTGCGCGACGACACCGGTGTGCCGTTCACCGACAGGCGCACCTGCTGCTTCGGGCCATGCCTGACCGCCACCTTGATGCTGGGCACGGACGGCGAATAGCTGCTGTCGGGCCAGATGAACCCGGCCCGCGATCCGGCGCTTTCCACTTGCTGCATGTTCAACTGGAAGTGGTCAGCCAGAGCGTCACCATCCGCGCTTTTGTCGTCCGGTATGGTCTGCGCCGTCGCGGCTTTCGCGGCGGAGGGGGCCAGGCCCAGCGTGGTGACCTGTTGCAGTTCGGAGCGGGCGGCGCCGCGCGCCGTGAGCGTCACCGAGGCCGGCGGCGTGTGCTGGTGGGCGGCCCCGGGCGTATCGAAATTGGTCAGTGCCTGGGTGACCCGCGTGGCGGTGGCATCGGCCTTCGACTGCAGATCGAAGCTCAGCTTGCCCTGCCATCCGGCGGCACGGTCGCCGAGGCGGAATACCAAGGCACCATCCATCACGTCGGGCGCGGCGGACGCGTGGCCGTCGAGCCGGACCGAGCCATCGACGTAGCGTGCACCAGCCGGTACCAGCACGGTGGCGCTCAGCTTGCTCACCGGCACCTTTGCGACCGCCAATGTCAGCGTGTTGTGGATCAGCGCGCCGTCAGCCTGCTGTGCCAGCTGCACGGCGACATGGCCGCTCGGCGGCGGCAGCCGGCGGACGTGGAAGTCGGCGCGCCACAGCGCGCCACCATGCAGCTCGATGAATTGGGAATAGCTGCGCCCGGCGAAGCGCGTGTTGCGTTCGCAGTCGTCGGTCGCGTAACCCTGCGGCAGGCTGTCGGTGTCCAGCTGCACCACGTGGGTGCCGTTCTTCACCGCCTGGAAGTGGAAGCGGCCATCCTTGTCGGAGACCACGTAGCTGCCGTCTTCCATCAGCACGCGCGCGCCGGCCAGGCCTTCGTGTGAATCGCAGCCGACCAGCACGCGGCCGATGACCGTGTTCACGTCCTGCATCAGCTCGTCGCGGATCTCCACCTGGGCGGTGGCGATGTTCGAGGCGGTGCCACCATCGGCGAGGCCTTGCGCGCGGTTGATCGATGCGCCCAGCGGCGTGGCGGCGGTGACTTCGGTGACGTAGGTCAGCTGCAGCTGGCTGGACTTGTCGATGTCGCCCAGGTCGAACTGCAGCTGCTGGCCGTTCGCGGCGATCCGCGGGTCGGCGGCCTTGCCCGTGCCGATGCGCGCCGATCCCTTCACGTAGCGGAAGCCCTGCGGCAAGGTGTCGACCAGACGCACAGCCTGCGCCACGCCCACCTTGTCGCTGTTCTCCACCGCCACGGTGAACTGGATCATGTCGCCTACAGCAGCGACATTCACCGAGGCGGTCTTCTGCACGAACAGGCTGCTGGAAACCGGGTCCAGCGGAATGTCGAAGCCGATCGGCTGCGCGCTGGCCAGGGTGAAGGTCTGCTCGAACGAGGCCGGCCCCAGCACATACGGAGCGCCGGCCAGCTGCTGCAGGGTGGATTGCGTGGCCGTCGACGCGTAGCGATAGCCGGCCGGCGGCACCACCTGCAGGCGGTAGCGGCCCGCGGGCACCCGCGGCAGCAGGAACGCGCCGGCGGAGGCGCTGTAGGTGGCGCCGGAGCTGTCGGTGGCGCTCTGTCCGGAGGTCACGCTCGACGGGAAGCTGCTGACGCCGTCGCGGCCGGTGACATGGGCCACGGCGATGCCGGTGTCCGCGTCGACCAGGGTGATCTTCGCGCCATTGATGCGCGCGCCGGTGGTGGCGTCGAACACCACGTTGTACGGGCTCACCAGCGCCTGCGTGGCGGCGGTGTCGCTGGCGTCGGCGATGTCGGTGTAGTGCAGTTCCAGATGCTGGTTCGGCTGCAGGCTCAGCGCGCAGGTCGAGCCGGCATCGCTGCTGCTGGGCACGTAGCCGGTGAAGACGCCACTGTCCGGACCGTTCTCGGTCAGGCGCACGGTCAGCGACTGGCTGGTGCCGACGACCGCCACGGTGGCCAGTATCGTTTCGCGCGCCAGCGGGTTGAGGTTCTGGTCGTGGTCGGTGATCTGCACGAACACCGGATCGCCCGGGTAGTAGATCTGCGCCGGACCCAGCGGCTGCGCGCTGTTCGGATCCAGCGTGGTGCCCTGCGCCGATGACGGTGCCGGCAGGGCGTTGAAGGTGGCGCCGCCATCGCGGCTGCACTGGGTCGGACCGATCAGCGCGGTGGCGGAGCCCTGTGCGTAGGCCAGGAACGCTGCGCTCGACGGCGTGCGTGCGCCGGTCACGGTCGTGGCCTGGGTGGTGATCAGCGAAAACGTGGGTGCTTCGTTCAGTCCGGCGGAGCCGACCGGACCCTGCCAGGTGAGCGTCGCCTGGTTGTTGATGATGGTGCCCGGCGGCGTGGGCGTGGCCGCCCACGCGACCGGCAGTGCCGACAGGGCGAGGCCGGCCAGCAGCCACGCCTTGCCAAAACGTCCTGCCCGGCCCTTGCGGGGGGAAGAGGCTTTGGCAAGGCGGGTCGATGCGGAAACTTCCTGCATCAACCGCGACTTGTCCATGCATTCATCGTGCGTACCTGCGTGCTGCAGGCGCAGGTACGCGTCGCGCGCGGGTCGTTGCCGACTCGTGCGCGAGCGCAGTCCTGAAATCCTGAGCAGAGTGTGGAACACGGTGCGATCAGTCCGCCGTTACTGGATGGTGACGCGGAACTTGGCGGTCGCTACCTGACCTGCCGTCAGATCGATGCCGGCGGCCGAGACCTTGTGGGTCGTGCTGTCGTAGGCGCAGGTGTCACCGTCAGTGGCGTCGGTGCACCCAGTGGCGGCGCCGCCATTCAAGTTGGGTGCGGTCAACACGATCGAGCCGGCGTTGTAAGCCAGGTGGCCATTGGCGATTTCGGTGCTCAGATCATCGGAAACGGCGACGCTGCTCGCAGTCGCGCCCGAGCCGGCGGCATTGGTCACCGTGATGGTGTATTCCACGACGGCACCCGGAATCGCATGCGGCGCGGAAGAGCCGGTCGGATCGCTGATCACCGCCGAGGTCTTCGCGATCGTCAGCGAGGCACTCTTCACCAGATAGGTGTCGAGATCCGAAGCGGCACCGTCGAACGCCGCGCCGTCACCGGTGGCCGGATGGGCCGACGCCGCTTCCGCGAAAATGTTCTGCACGGTGCCGGGGGTCCAGGCAGCGAGGTGATCGTCGCTGGCGAGGGCGGTGCCGGAGCCCGCGGTGCCGACCTTGGCGAGCAGGCCAACCACGGCCACCTGGCTATCGGTTGCCGTGGCGGGAATCGTGGCCACCACGAACACGGTCTTTGCCCCGGCGCTACCGACGGCGAGGTTGCTCAACACGGTGACGGGAAGGTCCGTGCCCGGGTTGTAGACGCCGTTGTTGTTGGTATCCGCGTAAACCGCGGAGGTGGCGATCGCCAGGTTGGAGTTGGCGGGCGTGCCAAACGGATTGGCCGTGCCCGACGCCATGTTCACGGCCGACAGAACCGCGTCCTGCGCCTGGTTGCCGTTGTTCTGGACCTTGAACGTGGTGACGGCAGTGGTGCTGCCCGGCTGCGTGTTGAGCACGACCATGGAGCCGTCCTGCTTGATGACGCTGAGGACGAGCTTCGCGTCGACCTTGAATGTCACGGTGTTGCTGCTGATGGGCGTCTGGTCGACCGTACCGACCTTGTACGCCACCGTGGCGGTATTGCTGACATCCGTGCCGGCGGCGGTGGTGGCTGCATTCGCCGCCATCGACCCCAGCCCAAGCAGCGCGCCGACCAGCAAGGTCGATGCGAGCCTGGCTCGATTGAGATGTTTCATGGGTGTTTCCTCTGTAAAGGTTTTTCAGGACTGTTGATCCGCTGGCCGTGCGGATCGGCGTCGCCATGCCTGGCTGGCCGTGTTGCCGGGACACCGGTTCTTGCGCCGTTGGCCCGTGTCGCTTGCGTGTTTTCGGCACGCACTTGTCGCTGCGGCCAGACACGTCGTGTCTGGCCGGCTCTAACTTGCAGTGCGTGAACACCCCGAGCCGTGCGGGTTTGCCCCGTCGGCGGTTACGTCACAACGCCATGCTCCCCGAGTAACCGGGCCTGCTCGGCCCGGTCAGCAAAACCTGTGAACTGATCCTTCTGTCATGTCATTGCCGTGCTGCAGACTCCCGAGTTACTGCAGCACCGCACGGAAACTCACCGAACCCCTCGCGCCAGGTGCGACCTTGCCGTTCACCACCCAGCGGACATGGGTGCAATCCTTTTCGGTGGCCGGGCGCGTGCTGCCGTCGGCGTTCTTCACCGACAGCTGCGCCAGCGTGCCGGCCCACGTCTTGCCGCCATCGGCCGAGTAGCTGATGGTGGTGTTCGTGCCGCTTGCCGAGTTCGCCACGTAGTCCATGTGGGCGGGCACCGGGTTGTTGATCACCACGTCGTCCGCCGGCTTGGCGCCGACGTTGTGGTAGTTGATGGTGTAGGTGACTTCCGTGCCGGGCACCACGCGTGCAGCCGGCACCATTTCGGTGTGCTTGCTGCCGTCCTTTTCCACGGTGACCTTCTGCTGGGTGGCCACCGACTGCAGCTCGATGCTGCCGCTGGCCGGCGCTGCCTGCAGCGCAAATGCGGCAAGCAGGCCAAACACAAGAACGGGAATGCGGATCGATTTCATGCTCTTGACCTCAATTGATCGTGACTTCGAAAGTGATGGTGTGCGGACTGGCCGAGCCGGGTACGTTGCCCAGCCGGACGGAGATGGCGTTGGTGGCGGTGATGTTGAAATCGCCGGCGTCGCTGTCGGTGTTGCTGTCGCCCAGCGACGCGCTGTCCAGGGTCAGGCTGCCTGGCACGTAGGTGGTGTGTTCGGGCATCGGGTTCGTCACGACCAGATTGCGGCCGATGGCGCTGCCGCCGTCGGCCGTGACGATGAGGGTGTAGAGGATGTGCGAGCCGGAAGTCGCCACGCTGCCACCGGACTTGTCCGTTACCCGCTGCGTCGAGGTGAACTGGTAGCTGACACTGCTTGCCTGGTAGGTGCCATTGGATGACGAGCTGCCGCTGCTCATGCCGACTACCACGTTCATGCCCGGGATGCCGGCAGACGGCTTCGCGCTCCCCGGAGTGCCGCTGAAGGTGTTCGAGGTGGCAGCCAGTCTGACTTGCGCGAACGTGCCGTCATTCGCCGTGGCAGGCAGGGCACAAAGGACAAAAACGTCCATGTGGTCGCCGGCGGCGAGCACCGGATCATTGCTGCCGGCCACGTATTCGGGGTCGTTGGCCGAACGGATGCCGTTGTGGTCCTGGTCGAGAAACAACTGGCACTGGTCGACCGCGAAGTCGCTGCCACTGGCGGGCAGGGCGGTCGGCACCAGCTTGTAGCTGTCATTGCCGTTGCCGGGATTGGTCACCCGGAACAGCAGGGTCTGCGCAGCCGATCCGGCCGCCGCCTGGACCGGCTTGGCGTCCTGCCAGGTCGTCGTCACGTCGACCAGCTGGTCGACCACGAAGCTCGTGCTGGCCGTGCCGGTGAGCGTGGAGCCGCCCTGCACGTAACTCACCGCTACCGTGTTCTTCACTTGAGTGCCGGCGGCCGCGCCTGTCGCTGACGCGGTGGCGCTCAGTGCCGACGCGAACAGCAACAGCACACCGAAAAGCACTTTTCTGCTGCAAGTGGCAAACCGCGGGCACGGGCGGGCCAGGGACGCGTGGTCCCTGCGCTCAGCCCTTTGATGCCCTGCCAGATTCACGATGAACCACCCCAAACGTGCTTGGTTAAGACTATGTTGCACGCTTAAGCAAATAAGATGCCAAATGATGTGGGTATGCGCGACGTGTAACGCGTTCATCACGCCCAATGCGCCGCCCCGCTTGCCGGAAGCGTCCTGAAAGCCTTTGATTGCCCCATCTGGAGCCATCTTGGTGGCTTATCGGCCCAATCAACGCAAAGACAGTCGAATATCAGCGATGAGGTCTGTGTCACAAAAGACCGGGCTGAGTCACATTGGAGCGACTGGTGTCGGCACTTCCGGATGCGCCCGCGGCTGGGTGCAATCGGTCCTTGCTGGATTCACTGGGGGCACCGCCTGACCGCGCCCGACCGACGCTGGCCGGTAAGGCGATAAGCGGTGGGAGGCGGATGACGCTCCACCTGCGCCAAACCGTTTCCTATGCGGCTTTGGCGTGGCGCGGTGGAAGGCGTGCAGATCCTCGTCGTTCGGAACAGCCACGGGACCCCGTCCCGCCGAAGACCGGATGGAGCCATCGAAGTGGCAGCGCCGAATGACCGCATTCACCTGGTGGATGGTCGAACTGAAGTATGCGTGTGGAGAGCTGCAGACCTTCACGCGACTTTCACGCTCAATACGTGATGCAGGTCACGACGCAGGCGTGACATTGATCCAACTATCTGGCTGTCACGGTTCGATCGTCGAACCAGCTTCTCCCAAAGGGGGGATGATGAGATGTCAGCGTTGTTTTCCGTCTCGGCCACCGCTTGCCTGTGCTTGGCAGGGGTGTTCTTTTGCTGCGACGCGGAGGCTGCGGGGCGGTTGTCATTCAGGGGAGCAGTGGTAACGCCTACTTGTCCGGTCACTGTCTCGGCGCAGAGTCTGCAGGGCGTGCAGCTTCGTCACCGCTGCGGCTCACCTGACGCCAACGTTGGCACGTCGCGCAACTTCGCGCTGCATGTAATCCCTATCGATGGCGCCACCGATGACAAGGTGCTGCGTTATTTCCACACATACATCCGCGCCAGCCGTGCCGATGCCGTGGATCCGCTGCTGGTCACCCAGACCTACGAATGAGCAGGTCAAGCCGGACGTCGCCATGCGTCGTCCCGACTGATTATCCCGTTGCTTGACAGCTCATGATCGGAGTCGGCATGCGTCGCTGCGACGCCATCGTTCCGAGCGACCGCGCAATTCAGCTGTGTCGCTGAGCCGCAACGATCAGGGCTGCGCAGCAGCTCTCTTCGGGATGCCGGGAATCGTGAGGCCACTGAATCGATTGCAGCAGCTTTCAAGACGCGCAAGGAACCCGGCCTGCGGGTGCCGAAGATGCGACGCCGGTAGCCAGGTGTCGTGGCGATTACGACTGAAGTTGAACGTCTACTGGTAGTTCAGCGTGTAGGTGGCGATACCTTTTACAGGACCTGCCGACACGGTTGCCGCCGTCTGGTAGTAACGAGCGAACAGATTGATGGCGTAGTTGCTGGCCGTGGTGGTGCCGGTATCAATGGGAGTGCCGAAGGTGACGGGCGTAACGCCATCGGCGTTGACGATCTGCACGCCTACCCCGCTGGCGTACCCCGTCCCTGATGGCGCAATGACGCCGGTAGCATTGGCTTGAGGGCTGCCGGTATTGAGGGTGATGGCGACGCCCAGATTGGTGGGGCAGCCGGTGAGCTGCAGGCTGAATGGCGTTGTGCCTGCCGTGGAAGTGACGCCGGAGAACTGCGAGCTGGCAATGTTCGGCAAGGTGACCAGCTTGCTCACCGAGTCCGAGCTGACATTGCAGGTGGGTACCTGGATCAGGATGGTGGCATTGATTTTGAAGGTTTCCACCGGCCGAGCAGCCACCGGGCCATTGCAACCGAAGTAGTACCCAAACCAGAAATTTGGGTTGTTACAGATATCGATCTTCCATTGCGACAGCTGCCCGGTCAGGCTGCTGTTGTTCGGCGGCAGGTATGGTCCGGTGTAGACCAGTTGCAGGTTGGATGCAACGCTGAACGCCCCGCTATCAGTGGGGTAATTTGGATACAGCGCCAGCAGGGTGCTGGCGTCGGGGTGCAACAGGCGATAGGAAATACCGGGAATGCCGGTGGGAAAGAGAGTGGAGTCGCCGTTGACCGGGGTTGACGCAGCTATGGTATTGACGATGCCGCCGTTGGTATTGCCGTCACAAGCCAGTACCGGCGGATTGGCTGGATTGGCCGTGTTCGATGTCCACAGTACCGTATTGACGGTCGTACTGGGTGTCAGGGTGATGGTGCCAGCGTTGAAGGTGACGGTGGTGGCGGCTCCGCTGGTGAACCAACAATCTGCCCAAGCCGAGCTCGGCGCGACGGCCATGGCCAAGAGCAGCAGGCATGTCCAGAATGGGCCGAACAGAGGACGCATGCGTTTTGCCAAGGACTCGCGGCCCAGCGAAAATAGGACGGTCAGGTGCATGTCATGGCCTCGAGATCGGGTGCCGCTGGGATCAGCACGCCGCACTTGGGAGTGGTCACGGTGTACTCACCCCACGCGTCGGCGGGATTTGGCCATCCGGGGAGCAGGTTACATCGATGGGAGGGTGATCCTGTACGTCCCGACTCGAGACAGGAACCGCGTAATCAAACGAGCACACCCGGGCCGCTTCCTGGGCGTCCAGCCACTTTAGGCTGAGACGACCTTTTTGCCTGGCGCCGCGCAGCAGACTCAGGCCACCTTGCCCGACCACGCCAAGCGGTTCATCGTTGGCGTCGAATACCTCCGCACCGAACGGCGCCGGCTTGCCGTCGGACATGCGGATGCGCGCAATCAGCGCACGGCCGGTCTTGCTCTTGAAATCCACCATCACCACCGCGCCAGCATAAGGCACCACCTGGGCGCTGGTGGCGTCCAGCTGGACGCCCAACGGCAGGCCTTGCGGGTCGATCTGGATGGTGTCGAGCTGATAGGGCGTGAGGTAGGGCACCAGCGCATAGCCGGAGCGGCCGACGCTGAGGCCTGGCGCATTGGTGATGTGCGCACCGTCCGCACCGGGTGCGTGCACGATGGCGACGGTGTCGCCGGTTGGTGGGCCGAAGGTGATGCCGCCACGGTGGGCGACCACTGCGCCGCCGGCGTTGAAGGACGCCTGCGAGTAGTCCCTGCCGTGGCCGACGCTGGCGTTGAATGTGGCGTAAGAACTGCTGTAGCCGGAGGTTACGCTGAAGGCGTTGCCGTTGTCGCCATGCGAGGCGGAGGCGCCGTAGTTGAACTGGTTCCACTGGCCCAGCGTACCGTTGACGGTGGCCTGTTCCTGAGTGCCGGCGTTGTTGTCGTGGTTGGCGTTGAACGAGAGGCTGGGCGCGTGCGAAGTGCTACCCAGCGGCAGGCTTGCGTTGAAGAAAATCTGATTGTCGTTCCCGCTGAACTCCGTGCGCCCACGGCTGACGGACACGCTCCAGGCCAGGCGGCGGAAATGGCTGTTGTAGCCAACCTGGAACTGGCTGTCGCTGCCGCGGCGGTTCCAGTAATCGTTGACGGTGGCATTGGCATAGAGCGAGCTGCCGTTTTGCCCCAACTGCTGGCTGAGCGTCAGGGTGAAGCGGTTGCGCTGTTGCAGCAGACCGCGCGAGACATAGAGGTCACGGCTGTTGTAGGCGGTGCCGTTCAACGCCGCGAGCTGCGCAGGCGTGAGCAGGCTTTGCACGGGCACGCCGTCAATGGTCTGCACATTGGACGGCAGGTGTTGCAGGGCGTTCAGGCCGCGCCGCGCGTAGTCGCGTGCAAACTCGGCATCGTTCAGGCTCAGGAAGCCGCTGGTGGAATAGCGGTTGGCCACCACGCTGAACGAGGTATCGGTTTCCGGGATGATCTTGCTGTAGGTGATGCGATAGCTCTGGCCGTCGTGGGCACCGTCGCCCGGGATGATCGCATGGGCCTGGGTGACGTCCAGCGCCAGCGCGCCAAAGCGCGTGTTCAACGCTCCGCCGACCAGCACCGCGGCGTAGCCGACGGAACCCTGCACGCCGGCGTAGCCAGTGAAGCGGTTGTTGAAGCCGTGTTGCGCTGCGGCCTGGATTACGCCGGGCTTGTCGTGCAGAGCCGAGTCGCGCAACTGGCCGGCGGCGATGTCGAAGCGGGTGACGCCGGGGCGCATCAGCTGCGCCACCGAGGCGTAGGGCACCGTAAGGCTGTGCTGGCGACCATCGGCTTCCGTTACCACCACATCCAGGTCGCCGCCGTAACCGGTGGGGTAGAGATCGTTGATCACGAACGGACCGGGTGCGACGGTGGTCTGGTAGATCTGCACGCCATTCTGGGACACCGTGACCTTGGCATTGGTGTAGGCGACACCGCGTACGATCGGAGCATAGCCACGCAGCGACTGTGGCAGCATGCGATCGTCGGTACCCAGTTGCACGCCGCGCAAGCCGTAGCTGTTGAACACGGAGCCATCGGTGTAGCTGTCGCCCAGGTTCAGCATGGCACTCCAGCTGGGAAGGGCCCGCTGCACGTAGGTGTCAATGTTCTGCCAGTGGCGTTGAGCCGGCCGGCCGGCGACGCCGGACTGCCAGGTTGCCGTGCTGTCCTGCCGCAGCTGCCATGGGCCGACGTTCAAGCCGGATCGAAGCCCCAGGTAAGTGCTGGTCTGGCCTTGTCCGCCGCTGGTGGTGCGGTAACTGTTGAAATTGTAGTTGAGCAGGAGCGCCGGCACGCCCGCGTCCCAGGATGCTGGATTGATCCAGCCGCGCGGCCTGAGGTTCATGTATGCCTGAGGTACGCTGGCATCCAGACGCAGGTTCGGCATGTCGAAAGACAGCGTGGCTCCGGGAATCAGATCGGCCAGGTTCACGCAGGCGGTGGAGGATCCAGGATGTGCCACGGATGTGGTGGGCTCAAGGCCGAGGCGATCGAGCAGGTCGGAGGTCACGCATGGCACGGCGCTGGTATTGGGTGATGGCGCGGCGAATCGCACGTCCATGCGGCCGACCCAGTTCTTGCCGAGATAGACATCCAGGTTGTAGATGCCTGGCAGTACCGGGTTGCCGTGTTCGAAACGGCTCAGGTCGGTGGTGTTGTCGCCGGTACCGGCCAGCATGCTGCGGTCGAAACTGGCGAAGCCGCCGCTGGCTCCCGCGCTGGCATCGGCGCTCGCGCCGCCAGGAGCTGCGCCCGAGGCCGCGGCCAGCGTCTGGCGAGGCCATCCCATGGAGCCGGCAAGCGCCATGCCACAGGCCAGCGCGAGCGCAGCTTGGCGCGTCGGGGCGTGGCTGGAGCGCGTGCGTTGCCGCTTCATTACGGCGCCACGGCGCCCTTGTGGGTGTCAGCCGCGCCGAAGTCGTTGATGGTGACGAACACGATTGGCGTGCCGACGGCAGGCGTCTGGGCAAGCCCCTTCAGCGGCAGGCGCAGGTCGCCAAAAGGCGCGACCATGCCGCTAATCGCGGCCAGCGGTTTGCTGCCGGCGCCGAGCGACAGGTTGCTGATCGTGACGTAATACGGCGTAGGGTTGTGCACTTGCAGTGCCGCACCCTGGCCAGGCGCGATCTGGAAGATCAGTTTGTCCGCAGCCTTCAGCGCGTCGCCTGCCAGGCCGGCCGGACGGTAGAACAGCTTGATCCGCGAACGGATCGCGAACTGCAGATAGTTCCGGCCGGCAAATTCGTGGCCGTCGGGTTTGGGCGGAATTTCCAGCACGTTCAGCCAGAAAATCGACTCGCGGTCGGTCGGCAACGGCTGGGAGCCCTGGGTGTAGAGAATCCGCAGGCTCTGATCCTTGTGCGACTCCATGCGGAACAGCGGCGGCGTGATCAGAAAAGGCGTGGTGACACTGTCCGGTGTCGAATCCGCATTGCCGGTGTCGATCCATGCCTCGACCAGCGCGGGGTGATCGCCTTCGTTGGACAGGCGCACGGTAACCTCGCCTTGCTGGCCAGGAAACACCACCCGGGTGCCGCCGATGACAACACTGGCCTGGGCTGCGGGGATCGCCAGACACAAAGCGACAACCGCCGCGCCAAATGCACGGATCAGGATGTTCATGGGCACCTCTACACGGGAGTCGGGTGACGGCAGGCCTGCCGCATTCGCGGGAATGCGGCAGGCTTGAGTGCAATCGCCTTAGTTGTAGGTCAGCGTGTAGGTCACCGAAGCCGTCACCAGGCCCGCGGTCACGGCAGCGGCCGTCGGCTGGTAGTAACGGGCCTGGTAGGCCAGCGTTGCCGCGCCACTGCTGTCGATGGTTGTGCTGACCGGGTTGGAGTTCGTGCTCAGATTGATGGCGGTACCCGCCGAATCGGTCATCTGGACATTCACGTTGGAGAAGGTGGCGCCGGTCGAGTTCAAGATGGTGCCGGCGTGCGCGCTGTCAATGGACGTGCCGCCAAACGCCGCACCTACCTGGACCCCGGACGGCGTCGTCGGACAGCCGGTCAGCGTCAGCGAGAAGGACTTCGCACCCGTGGTGGAGCCCGCTCCAGTGAAGGCGGTGGCCGCTACATCGGGCAAGGTGACCGCGACGACGCCGCTGCTCGCATTGCTGACGGTACAGGTCGACGACAACACCTTGCCGCTGAAGGTGATGGTGCCGTCGGCGGCGTTGGCCGTCGGAACGAACCCGATGGTGGCCACGGCGGCGATCAGAGCGGCGGAAAGCAGGGTCTTCTTCATTGTGGTTTTCCTTGAGCGGGTTTCGATTGGATTTGACTGGTACTGCATAAGAACGATGAGCCGGCGGTTGCGATCTGCATCCTCGGCGTGGCTTCCGAATGTTGGACTGACGCCCTCCTGGCCTCCCGGAACGAACTGCCAGTGGCGCATGCTGCCGTTACCGCGGAGGATTAAGCAATGGCCATGCCAAGAAGAATATGAAAACGATTACTCCGGCCTGCTGCTCCCCTCGGACGGGGCCTCGCATGAGGCTGCGCAACAGTTTTCCGCTGGAGCTGAGGCATTCCCTGACAAATATTGACACAAAAAATGCCAACTCGGTCACCTTTGCCGCGGGGCACGGATTACGCAAATTTCACGAAAGACACGTTTTGAAACCCCCTTGTAAAGGTTGCTTGACATTGCTCAGACGTATCTCTATTGTTTGCCTTGTCAAGGTTGCTTGACATTATCGACAAGGGGAACTTGCATGAAAAGAACGACTGGTCGAACGCTTTCCCGACTGCTTGGATGTGCCTTGGCCGTGGTGACGAGTGGCGCTGCATGGTCATTCCCCAGCTTGCCGACGGTGACGGGCACGCTCAAAGTCGAGCGTCATGGCGACCACGGTCGTGCGGTGATCCTGATTCCCGGGCTGCAGGGCGGGCCGTGGGTGTGGCAGCGGACGATCGAGCAGCTGCAGAAGGACCACGTGGTGTACGCGGTGACGCTGGCGGGTTTCGATGGCATGCCGGCGCCCGCTGATGGCGGCGAACTGTTCGATCGGGCGGATGCGTCGCTGGAGCAGTTGATCGAGCAGCGGAAGATCGACCGGCCGGTGCTGGTGGGCCACAGCCTCGGCGGCACGCTGGCGCTGCGTTTTGCCGGCGAGCATCCCGAACTGATCTCGGGTGTGGTGGCGGTGGACGGCCTGCCGATTTTCCCCGGCATGGAGCGGGTGGGCGCGGAGCAGCGCAAGGCGATGGCGGCGCAGATGCAGCAGCAGATGTCGGCGGCCACGCCGGAGCAGTTCCAGGCGCAGTCACTGGGCTACATGCAGAAGATCGGCGTGATCGATCCGCAGCTGGCCACGCGCTACGCGCCGATGAATGCGCGCAGCGACATCAAGGCCAGTGCGCAGTACATGGCCGAGGATCTCGCGTTCGACGGACGTGCGGCGCTGAAGAATGCGAACGTGCCGATCCTGGAGATCTCGCCATACAACGCCCCGGATTTCAGCCAGCCGCCGATGATGATGAGCGAGGCGCAGAAGACGGCGTACTACCAGTCGCTGCTGGCCGATGCGCCGAAGGCGAAGGTGGTCTCGATCTCGCCGTCGCGGCATTTCGTGATGCTCGACCAGCCGGCCAGGTTCCAGCAGGCGCTGGGCGCTTTCCTGCAGTCGCTTTGAGGCCTTCGATGACTCGCCTTTCGAACAAGAGCTACCAGTGGCAGACCCTGCTCAGCATGAGCGCCTACGTCGCGTTGCTGTTGCTGGTGTGGCCGCTGGCGCGCTCGGTGGAGGGCTGGGCCGCCAAGGGCTTGCTGGCGTTGGCGCCGGTGCTGCCGATGTTCTACCTGTTCGCGCTGATGGCCCGCCGCATCCGCGAAAGCGATGAACTGGAGCAGCGCATGCATCTGGTCGCGCTGGGCGTGGCCACGATGCTGACGGCGGCGCTCAGTCTGATCGGAGGCTTCCTGGCGGCGGCACACGTGCTCGCCATCGATGGATCGGTCCTGATCTGGGTGTTCCCGGTGATGATGGCCGGCTACGGGATCACGCGGTCGCTGCTGGTCAGGCGCTACGGCGGCGACATGTTTGCCTGCGCCGGCGATGCCGGGATTCCCGCTTACGTGCGTGCCTTGCTGGTTGCCGTGCTGATGGCGGCGGTGGCCGTCTTTGCCTACGTGAAGAACGACGATCAGTTGTGGGGCGTGTTCGCGGGAATGGCGGCGGCATTCATCGTTTTTGCAGGGCTGCAGCTGGTTCGCCGCCAGCGGAAGGCGGCCCTGGCAGACGACAGGGCGCAACGATGAATCCCGTGTCGTCGGGGACACCATCAACCGGGAGACATGACTGATGGCCATGCGTGAAGTGCACAAGCGCTACCTGCGCGAATTCCTGCCGGCCATGGCTGCGTATGTCGTGCTGATCCTCCTTTCGGCGCTGGCATCGGCGCGGGTCGACAGCGTGGCCGGGCGCGTCGTGCTGGCCCTGCTGCCCCTGTTGCCCATCCTGCTGGCCATTCGCGCGATGGTTCGCGTGGTTCGCGACCAGGATGAACTGGAGCGGCGCATCGACCTGGAAGCGTTTGCGATCTCCGCCATGGCCACCGGCTTCGGCTTCTTCAGCTTCGGCCTGCTGATGGGCGCCAACGCGGGCTGGACGGTGTCGGGGCAGGCGGTCGCCATCTGGGTGATGCCGTGCCTGTTCGCCAGCTTCGGCATCGCCAAGCTGGTGGTGCTGTGGCGCTACCGCAGTCATGAATAACCATGTGCGTGAACTGCGCGGCGCGCAGGCCTGGTCGCAGGCCGACCTGGCCGAGCGGCTGGATGTTTCGCGGCAAACCGTCAACGCCATAGAAACCGGCAAGTACGATCCGAGTTTGCCGCTGGCCTTCAAGATTGCCCGTCTGTTCGGGCAAACGATCGAATCCATTTTTGAACCTGGGGAGTGACACGTGAGCATGAAACCCGGAAAACGCATGGGCGTGGTGGTCGCCGTCGCGGTGGCGATCATCTCGGCCAACCGCGTCGCCCATCATCGTGAGACGGAACCGACGCCACCGGCACCGGCTTCGGCCTCGACTGCGGCCGTTGCACCCGCGCCGGCCGCCACCTGGAAACTCGGCAGCCTGACCCTGACCGCATGCGAGCTTGCCGCGCCGAACAGCGGCCTGAGCACGGCGGCCTGGTGCACGGACTTCCCCGTGCCGGAAAACCGGGCCGATCCGCACAGCCGCACGATCAAGCTGAAGCTGGCGGTGCTGCGTTCGCGGGCGCAGGTGGCCAGTCCCGACATGCTGGCCTTTCTTGCCGGTGGCCCGGGACAGGCGGCCACCGATTCGGCGGCCCAGGTGGCGACGGTGCTGAAGCCGCTGCTGGCCCATCGCCACGTGCTGCTGCTGGACCAGCGTGGCACCGGTGGTTCCAATGCGCTCAGCTGCAAGGAATCCGCCGCCACGAGCCCGCCGGACGACAGCACCTTCGACGCCGACAAGCTGCGCGCAGCGGCGGCGCAGTGCCTCAAGCTGCTGGCCGGTCGCGCCGATCCGCGCTACTACACCACCACGATCGCGGCGCAGGACCTGGAGGACGTGCGCAAGGCCATCGGTTCGCCGCAGTTCGACCTGATCGGCGTGTCGTACGGCACGCGGATGGCGCAGCAGTACCTGATGCGTTTCCCGCAGTCGGTGCGCAGCGTGGTGCTGGACAGCGCCGTGCCGAATTCGCTGGCCCTGGGCGAGGACTTCGCCCGCAACCTGGATGACGCGCTGAAGGCGCAGTTCGCCCGCTGCACCGCCGAGCCGGCCTGCAAGAAACAGTTCGGCGATCCGGACCAGACCCTGTACCAGCTGCGTGATGCGCTGCGGGCCAATCCGCACCAGGTCAGTTTTCGCGACCCGCAGAACTACCAGACGGTGAAGCAGATGCTGGACGAGGACTCGCTGGCCAGCGTGGTGCGCATGTTCGCGTACACGCCGGCCACCGCCGCGCTGCTGCCGCTGTCGATCGACGCGGCGGCGCATGGCGACGTGGGCCCGCTGCTGGGCCAGGCCAAGCTGCTGTCCGGCGAACTGTCCGAGCTGATGGGCAGCGGCATGCAGTATTCGGTGATCTGCAGCGAGGACGCCGACCTGCTGGCCGTGCGCCCGCAGGATGCGCAGACCATCCTCGGCACGCGCATGGTCGACGCGCTGAAGGCGGTGTGTTCGGTGTGGCCGAAAGGCACGCGCCCGGCCGACTTCCATGCGCCGCTGAAAACCGACAAGCCGGTGCTGCTGCTGGCCGGCCAGTACGACCCGGTGACCCCGCCGCGCTACGCCGAGGAAGTGGCCAAGGGCCTGCCGAACGCACGGGTGCTGACCCTCAAGGGCCAGGCGCACAGTGTCATGGCGACCGGCTGCACGCCGCAGCTGATCCAGCATTTCATCGAGAAGCTCGACCCGAAGACGCTGGACGCGGGTTGCCTGGACCGGTTGCAGCCGACGCCGATCTTCATCGACTTCAACGGAGCGACCCCATGATCGAGGTAAGGGATTTGCACAAGGCGTTCGGCGCGGTGAAGGCCGTCGACGGCGTCAGCTTCACTGCCCGCGACGGCGAGATCACCGGCCTGCTCGGCCCCAACGGTGCCGGCAAGACCACCACGCTGCGCATGCTGTACACGCTGATGGCGCCGGATCGTGGCCAGGTGCTGGTCGATGGCATCGATGCGGCGGCCGATCCGCTGGCCGTGCGTCGCCAGCTCGGCGTGCTGCCGGATGCGCGCGGGCTGTACAAGCGGCTCAGCGCGCGCGAGAACATCGACTACTTCGGACGCCTGCACGGTCTGCCCGAAGAACTGCTGGCGAGCCGGCGCGAAGCGCTGGTCAAGGCGCTGGAGATGGGCGACATCGCCGACCGCCGCACCGAGGGTTTCTCGCAGGGGCAGCGGGTGAAGACCGCGATCGCCCGCGCGCTGGTGCACGACCCGCGCAACGTGATCCTCGACGAACCGACCAACGGCCTCGACGTGATGGCCACCCGCGCGCTGCGCCAGTTCATGACGCGGCTGAAGGAGGAGGGGCGTTGCGTGCTGTTTTCCAGCCACATCATGCAGGAGGTGGGCGCCTTGTGTGACCGCATCGTGGTGATCGCACACGGCCGCGTGGTGGCCGACGAGACGCCGGATGCGCTGCGCGCCCAGACCGGCGAGAACAACCTGGAGGATGCCTTCGTGAAGATCATCGGCAGCGAAGAGGGCCTCGCCGCATGAACGACATGTCCGCGAAAATCCGCCGCAGCGGCGCGTTCCTCACCGTGTTCCTGAAGGAGGTGAAGGAAAACCTGCGCGACCGCCGCACCCTGATGAGCGCCTTCCTCACCGGCCCGCTGCTGGGCCCGCTGCTGTTCGTGATGCTGATCAACGTCACCCTCAACCGCGAACTGGACAAGGCCGAGAAGCCGCTGCCGGTGCCGGTGCTGGGCGCCGCGTACGCGCCCAACCTGATCGATGCGCTGAAGGCCGGCGGCGTGGTGCCGGGCGCGGCGGTGGCCGATCCCGCGCAGACCGTGCGCAAGCAGGATGCCGACGTGGTGCTGCGCATCGCCCCCGACTACGGCAAGGCCTGGCGCAAGGGCGAGCCGGTGCAGGTGGAGCTGTTCTACGACTCCTCGCGGCGTGACGCGAACACTTCGGTGGAGCGGGTCAGCGACCTGGTCGAGAACTATGCCCGGCAACAGGGGGCGATGCGACTGGTCGCGCGCGGGCTGTCACCCGGCACCGCGTGGCCGCTGCAGGTCGCCAGGCGCGACCAGGCCACGCCGCAGTCGCGCGCGGTGCTGATGTTCGCGATGCTGCCGTATTTCTTCGTGATCACCATCTTCATGGGCGGCATGTATCTGGCGATCGACCTCACCGCTGGCGAGCGCGAGCGGCAATCGCTGGAGCCGCTGTTCGCCAACCCGGTGGCGCGCTGGAAAATCCTCTGCGGCAAACTGGCGGCGATCTGCGCGTTCTCCACCGCGAGCCTGCTGATCACCTTGCTGGGCTTCGCGGTGGTCGGCCGCTTCATCCCCGCCGAGAAGATCGGCATGGAGCTCGACCTTGGCCTGCACTTCGCCACCTACGTGCTGCTGCTGATGCTGCCGCTGGTGCTGCTGCTGTCTGCGCTGCAGTCGCTGGTGGCCGCGTTTGCCAAGAGCTATCGCGAGGCGCAGACCTACATCTCGTTGCTGATGCTGGTGCCGATCATCCCCAGTGCGCTGCTGTCGTTCATGCCGATCAAGGCGCAGGCGTGGATGTACGCGATCCCGTTGCTGGGCCAGAACCTCGGCATCATGCAGTTGCTGCGCGGCGATGGCGTCACCGTCGAACAGATCGGCCTGTGCCTGGCCGGCAGCCTGGCGGCGGCGCTGGTGGCGGTGCTGGTGACCGCCCAGCTGTATCGCTCCGAGAAGCTGGCGATCTCGGCCTGAGCCCGGCCCTCCCCGGCCCTCCCCCTGTCCCACAGGGACTTCCTTCGCTCGCAAGCGGGGAGGGGGAAGCTGGCGACGCCATGCTCCTCCCCCTGCGTGCAGGGGGAGGTTGGGAGGGGGTTGGCTTTTGATCTCGCGCCTCGAAGCGCGTCTCTTCCGGCAAGGGGTCAGCCGGGTGGCGCGGTCAGTTCGCGGGCGTTGAGGTAACCGTCGCGGTTGCGGTCCAGCTTGTGGAACTGGCGGCGCAGGTTGTCGCGGTTTTCCTCCAGCGTGATCGGCTGGCCGCGGCCGCCGGGCAGTTCATCGGTTTCGATGATGCCGTCGCCGTCGCTGTCCATGTTGCGAAAACCCTGGCTCATGTAGGCCACGTATTCCGCCGCGCTGACCCGGCCGTCGCCGTTGCCGTCGAAGCGCCGCAGGTACTCCTCGCGGCTGGACTGGGCATGGGTCGTCGTCGATGCCAGCAGCAGGGCCGCGGCGGCAGCGATCATCCGCGTGTTCAGCGGTGGCCGCCGTGGATGCCGATGAACTGCAGGAACTCGGCGCGCGTCCTGGCGTCCTCGCGGAAGGTGCCCAGCATCTGGCTGGTCACCATCGACACGCCGCGCTTGTGCACGCCGCGGGTGGTCATGCATTCGTGGCTGGCGTCGATCACCACCGCCACGCCGGCCGGCTGCAGGGTTTCCTGGATGCAGTGGGCGATTTCCGCGGTGAGTTTTTCCTGCACCTGGAAGCGCCGCGCGTAACCGTCCACTACCCGGGCCAGCTTGCTGATGCCCACCACGCGGTTGGTCGGCAGGTAGCCGACGTGGGCGCGGCCGACGATCGGCGCCATGTGGTGCTCGCAGTGGCTCTCGAACTCGATGTCGCGCAACACCACCATCTCGTCGTAGCCCTCGACTTCCTTGAAGGTGCGCTTGAGGAAATCGGCCGGGTCCTCGGCGTAGCCGGAAAACCAGTCGCCGTAGGCCTTCACCACCCGCTTGGGCGTGTCGAGCAGGCCTTCGCGCGTGGGGTCTTCGCCGGCCCAGCGCAGCAGGGTGCGCACCGCCTCCTCGGCTTGTTCCTGGCTGACATCGTTCGGGTTGCGCTGGTCGCTCATGCGAAGGCCTCGGTATGCGGACGTACCAGTTTAGCGTCCGTGTCCAGTGGCGTCTGTGCAGCGCTCGTTCCGGTGCCGGGCCGGTGCAGGCTGCTCCGCTGAAGGTCATGTTGACAGGACAATATGTAATGTATAGTGTACATAACGTCCAATGGAGTAGACATCATGCCTCGATCCCTGCGTTATGCCGTGCTGATCCCGCTGTCGGTTCTCGCGTTCTATGTGCTGTTCGTGCTGCCGGACATCGACCTGGGCTGGCCCGGTGGCCTGGCCATGCTGGGGGCGGCATGGCTGGTCTGGTACCTGCTGTGGTCGACCATGCGCGAGTCGGCGGCCGCGGCGAAGACGGACGAGTCGATGGCGACGGTGTCCCCCGGCGAGCAGCGCGCCTGGATCGGCGTGATCTTCACCGCGGCCATCCTCGCCTACTACGCCCTGCGCGGCTCGCAGATGGTCGCCGCGGATGGCTCGATGGCGCCGGAGGCCTCGGCGATCGGCCGGCACGTCGGCTGGCTGGTGGTCGCGTGGCTGGTGGTGATGCAGGTGTTGCGCAAGCGCTGGCGCGACACCGTGGAGGCCGACGAGCGCGATCGCCAGATCGAGGCGCGCGCCAGCGGCTGGGCACGCGGGGGACTGTCGGTTTTCGTGCTGGCGCTGGCGGTGATGTTCGCGTTCTCGCCGCTGGATCATCTGGCCTGGGCAAGGCCGATGGCGATGTCCAACCTGCTGATGGCCGGCCTGATCGCCTCCTGCCTGCTCGAGTACGCGGTGACGGGCATCACCTGCTGGCACGACCGGCGCGGCGCATGACCGGGACGCCGATCGACAACCTGATCCGCAAGCTGCGCTTCGAGCATGACGAGATGACCCAGCAAGCGCTGGCCGATGCCTGCGGCATCACCCGGCAGACGGTGATCGCGCTGGAGGCAGGCAAGTACGCGCCCTCGCTGGAGCTGGCGTTCCGCATCGCCCGCGTGTTCGGCGTGGGCGTGGAAGACGTGTTCCAGTGGAAACGGTGAGCGCCGTCTGTTCCTGGACGCTTTCGACCTACGGCGCAGTGGCGTCGTCACCGCCGTCGTCCAGCGCCGGCACATCGTCCAGCAGCAACGGGCTGTCGCCGGACAGCGATTCCACGTCGCGCAGCTTGCGCTCGATCGCGCGGGTGCGCTGGCCTGCGCTGTCGATGCTGTTGCGGGCCGCGTCCAGCTGCTTGCGGGTCTTTTCCAGCACCACGCCGAACTTGCCGAATTCGTTCTTCACCGCGCCAAGGATCTTCCACACCTCGCTCGAACGCTTGGCGATCGCCAGCGTGCGGAAGCCCATCTGCAGGCTGTTGAGCAGGGCGCTGAGCGTGGTCGGTCCAGCCACGGTGACCCGGTGGTCGCGCTGCAGGTTCTCGAACAGGCCGGGGCGACGGATCACCTCGGCGTAGAGGCCCTCGGTGGGCAGGTACAGCACGGCGAAATCGGTGGTATGCGGTGGCGCCACGTACTTGCCGTGGATGCGCTTGGCCTCCTCGCGCACCCGCAGCTCCAGCGCGCGGCCGGCGGCCTGCGCGGCTTCGGCATCGGAAACCTCCTGGGCGTCGAGCAGGCGCTGGTAGTCCTCCACCGGAAACTTCGCGTCGATCGGCAGGTAGACATGTTCGCCCTCGTCCTGGCCCGGCATGCGGATCGCGAACTCGACGCGGTCGTTGCTGCCCGGCACGGTGATCACGTTGGACGCGTACTGCTCGGCGGTGAGCATGTCCTCCAGCAGGGCGCCCAGCTGCACCTCGCCGAAGATGCCCCGCTTCTTCACGTTGGTCAGCACGCGCTTGAGGTCGCCCACGCCGGTGGCCAGGTTCTGCATTTCGCCCAGCCCGCGCTGCACGGCCTCGAGCCGCTCGGACACCAGCTTGAACGATTCGCCCAGGCGGGTTTCCAGCGTGGCGTGCAGCTTTTCGTCCACGGTGGCGCGCATCTGTTCGAGTTTCGCCGCGTTGTCCTGCTGGATCGCGCCGAGCTTGGCTTCCAGCGTGGCGCGCATCTCGCCCATGCGCTTTTCATTGTCGGCGGTGAGCGCGGCCAGGCGTTGCTGCTGTTGTTCGCCCAGCCGGTTGAGGGTGGTGGCGATCTCCTCGCGGCCCTTGCGCGCGTCCTCGACCAGTCGCTGGGTCAATGACTGCAAGCCGTTGTCGGTGCGTTCGGTGAGCAGGGTCAGCCGCTGGCCGAAACCGTCGATGCGCTCGGACTGCTGCTGCGACATGCCGTTGAGCTGTTCCCCCAGGTGGCCGCGAAAGCGGTCGAAGCCCTGCTGCAATTCCTCGCGGCCGGCGCGCTGTTCCTCGCGCAGGGTGCGCTCGACGCGGGCGCTGTCGTCCTTCAGCGCGTCCAGCTTGGCTTCGACGCCGGGATCGCCGCGGCGGCGCAGCAGCAACGCCACCTGCAGCAGCAACACCAGCGCGGCGAGGATGACGAGGACAATCAGCAGGGTTTCATTGACCGGCATGGAACGTTTTCCCGGGATCAGGCATCCAGTGTACGTCGAGCGGTCTCATCGACTGCGCCCGGATTCATGTTGCCGTCGCCGGGGCGGTGCATCATGGGCGGAGGTTCAGCCCGGGAGAGCTTCATGGAACACGTCCACGATTACCTGGTCATCGGCGGCGGCATGGCCGCGGACGCTGCCGCCAAGGCCATCCGCGAAGTCGACGGCGCGGCGAACGTCGGCATCGTGGGCGACGACCCATCGGCGCCGTATCAGCGGCCGCCGCTGAGCAAGGCGATGTGGAAGGGTGACAAGTCGCTCGCGGACATCGACCTGGCCACCGCAGGGAGTGGTGCCACGCTGCACCTGGGTCGACGCATTGCCTCGCTGGATCGCGTCGCCCACGTGGCCCGCGACGACCGGGGCGACAGTTATCGCTATCGCCGGCTGCTGCTGGCCACCGGCGCCACGCCGCGCCTGCTGCCGTTTGATGGCGGCGAAAGGCTGATCCACTACCGCACGCTGGCCGACTACGAAGCGCTGCGTCGCTACGCCCGACCCGGCGCCTACGTCGCCGTGGTCGGCGGCGGCTTCATCGGCTGCGAGCTGGCGGCCTCGCTGTGCAGCATCGGCTGCAAGGTGAGCCTGCTGTTTCCCGGCGAGACGATCGGCGCGGGCCGCTATCCCGAAGTGCTGGCGCACTACCTGGACGACTACTACCGTAGCCGCGGTGTGGACCTGCATCCCGGAACCCGCGTGGTCGGCGGCGAAGCCACCCAGGATGGCGTGAAGCTGGAGCTGTCCAACGGTGAAATCATGCTGGTCGAAGCGGCGGTGGCCGGCCTGGGCGTGACGCCGAACGTGACGCTGGCCGAGCAGGCCGGGCTGGCTGTCGACAACGGCATCGTCGTCGATGCGCAACTGCGCAGCAGCGATGCGGACATCTGGGCCGCTGGCGACGTGGCCAACTTCCACAGTGTCGCGCTGGAGCGCCGGATGCGCGTGGAGCACGAGGACGCCGCGATCAGCATGGGCCGGCATGCGGGGCGCGCGATGGCCGGCGTGGCGGAGGATTACGTCGTCCAGCCGTTCTTCTACTCGGATCTGTTCGATCTGGGTTACGAAGCCGTTGGCCTGCTCGATACGCGGCTCCAGGTGGTCGAGGACTGGCGCGAGCCGTATCGGGAAGGCGTGGTGTATTACCTCGACGGCGGTCGCGTGCGCGGCGTGCTGTTGTGGAACACCTGGGATCAGGTCGATGCCGCGCGGGCATTGATCGCCGAGGCCGGGCCGTTCGATGCTGCCTCGTTGCGTGGAAGGTTGCCGCGCGGTTCCTGAAACAAGTGGCCTGCCGAAGGCTGGTTCGCCTGATGGTCAGATACGCGGTGCCCGAAGCATGGACAGGGTCGTTTGCACGATCTGGTCTCGCGCCAGGAAGACCGTGGTTGAGTGTGTCCCGCCCGACACCACGACAAGTCGCAGGTTGCCGGGTACGCCAGCAGTTCGTAAATCCGCGAGGGGAGTCTCGCTATCGGCCGTGCCTTGGAATACGACGGCCGGAACACCCGGCGCGCTTGCCAGTGATTCGGCGAGCGAATAGTCGTGTGGAAGGAGCCTCGAAAGAGGTAAAAGAGCCAACGGCGCCAGATACCAGCGGGCGTTCAGCCTGCGGCGAATCGCTTGCGAGAATGAGGGCGCCGCGCTCTCGAGGATAAGCCCGGTCGGATGAGACCTTGAGGCGGCGAAGGCCGCGACCATGGAACCCATGGATCGGCCGTACAAGACGACCCGGTGGCCCGGACAGGTGGCTTTGGCATAGGTCACTGCCTGCGCGGCGAGCTTCGGCATATCGCGCAGACGAGGTTTGCCGGAGGCACCATTCTGCCCTGGGTAGGCGACGGCCAGGACGCCGATGCCTTGAGCAGAAAATGCAGGGAACAGATGCCTCTCGTACGTAGAGATGAGACCATGCTGGCCGGGAAAGAAGACGACGCAGCCCAGCTTCGCTGTTCCGTAGCGGCGAACCAGGATGACATTGCCGTCATCGCCACCGATGCGCAGGGACAGCGGCGCGATTGCGTGCGCGGGAAGATCAACGTGCGGCAACACCAGTGGATCAAGCGCGAAGCGCAACAAACATGCTCCCGCGACGAAGTAGAGCAGCAAGCCGGCGGAGGTCATGAGCAGAAGTCTTCGAATCCTCATGCTCTGGGTACCTGTCGCCTGGATAGATCTGCCGGGATACCTGCGGGATCGCACCCCGTGCGCGATGTCTTTCGTTGATGCTCGAAGCAAGAGCATCGCGCACAGGGTGCGCTTCCGCGACGGTTGCGCCGATTCAATCCACCCGGCAGAACACCGCCTTCAGGTAACGGCCTTCCGGCACGTCGGTGCGGAACGGATGATCGGCGCCGGCGCCGCGCACTTCCAGCACCTGGATCGTGCGGCCGGCGTTGAGCGCGACCCGGCGCAGCATTTCCAGGAACTCGCCTTCGCCGACCAGGCCGGTGCACGAGCAGGTCAGCAGCAGGCCGCCGGGCGGAATGATGTCCAGCGCCATGCGGTTCATCGCGAAGTATTTCTTCAGCGCGTCCATCACCTTGCTGCGGTCGCGGGTGAGCTTGGCCGGGTCGAGGATCACCGCGTCGTAGCGCTCGCCGCGCGCCACCGCCGCACGCACCCAGTCGAAGATGTCGGACTGCTCGAACGTCACCGCGACGTTGTTGGCCTCGGCATTGGCCCGGGCGACGTCGAGGATGCCGGCGTCCAGGTCCACGCCTACCGCCTCGCGCGCACCGGCCGCCATCGCGTGCACGGCGAAGCCGCCGGCGTTGCAGCACAGGTCGAGCACGCGGCGGCCTTTGGCCAGTTCGGCGAAGCGCTTGCGGTTGTCGCGCTGGTCGGCGAAGAAGCCGGTCTTGTGGCCGGAACCCGGCGCCGCATGGAAGCGCAGGCCGTGTTCGTGCACCTCGAACGCGGCGGGTACGTCGGGGCTGCGGCAGTCGAACGATTCCTGCTTCTGCACGTGCGATTCGGCGAACCAGTACAGCTGCGCGCCGGGGAAATGCGCGAGCAGGGCCGCGTGGATCGCCTCGCGGAACTTCCACATGCCGGCGGCGAAGTATTCGACCACGATGACGTTGGCGTAGCGGTCGACGATCAGGCCCGAAAGGTCGTCGCCCTCGCTGTGCACCACCCGCCACGCGTCGCTGACCGCATCGAGCTGCAGCCAGTCGCGGCGTAGCTGCACGGCGCGGGCGATGCGCGCGGCGATCCAGTCGGCGTCGATCGTGGCCTGCGGATCGGTGTCGAGCAGGCGCAGCGCGATGCGCGCGTGGCCGTTCCAGAACGCGCGGCCCACGAAGCGGCCCTTCGCGTCCTGCACCTCGACCACGCTGCCCGGCGGCAGTTTCGACTCGGGCTTGTAGATCTGTGCCGACCACACCCACGGGTGGCCGGGGCTGCGGTCGGATTTCAGGCGGATGACGGGAAGCGCGGCGGGAGTATTCATCCGCGCATGATAGCTGGTGGCCGGGCGCCGGCCGCGCTGCGACGGCGAATGCTCAGTCGGCCTGGACCACCGCCAGTTCGTTGCCGTGCGGGTCGAGGAACTGGAAGCGCCGCCCGCCGGGGAAAGCGAAGATCGGACGCACGATGCTGGCGCCCGCGGCCGTCACCGCGAGCAAGGCAGCTTCGAGGTCGTCCACCGCGATCACCGGCAGCGGCGCGCGGGTGGCTTCGGTGGGATCGCCCTGCAGGCCGACGTCCACGTCGCCGGTCATGGTCGCCGCGTAGCTGGGACCGAAGTCCGTCAGCTCCCAGCCGAAGGCCTGGCGGTAGAACGCCTTGGACGCCGCGATGTCGCTGGCCGGCAGTTCGATGTAGTTGGGACGCGCCATCACGGATTCTCCGGGGTTGAACAGGTCAGCACCTGTGAAGAAAACCACTTCCTGTGGTTTTCTTCTATCGCACGTCTGGTACGTGCCCGGACGTGCTCACGCGAATCAGTCACCTGCGTGACTGCTCCGCGACCGGCCGTCCATGGCCGGGCTGAGAGGTTGAAACATAACCCCTCAGCGCAGTCGCAGCACCAGCCACGACAGCAGCGCCAGCAGGTTGATGCCGATCCGCGACACCGACGGCCCGGCAATCGCCAGCAGGAAACCCTGCGAGCCGAGGTGCCAGTCGATGCCCAGCCGCGGCGTCGACTGCAGCGTGGCGAACACGTTGACGAAGGCGCCGCAGTGCAGGCCGTAACTGAACACGGGCAGGGCGATCAGCGGCAGCTGCAGCAGCTGCGCCCAGCGCGACATCCGCACGCCCTGCTCGCTGCCGGCGACCAGCTGGATGCCGGCGGCCAGCACGAAACCGTACAGCGCCAGGCCGAGCAGGGCGATCAGGCTGTCGTGGGCGCCGAATGGCAGCAGCCGGTGCAGCATCGCCGCCACCCCGTAGAAGCCGCCGGCGATTTCGAGGACGCCGATCAGGCGGAACAGAACAGTGCGCATGCGAAGCCCGGTTGGAAAAAATGCAAGCTTAGGCGATCAGCACGCCGCGCGCTTCCTCGACGATGGCATGCGGCACGAAGCGGGCGCTGTCCTGGGTCACCAGCGAGCTGTCCTCGCGGATGCCCATGCCGCAGGCGCGGTCGCCGACCACCCAGCTGCCGATCAGCGGATAGTGGCCGTCGAACGCGGTCAGCGGATGGCAGGCCTGGCGGATGCACGGGCCGTCATACGGGCCGTCGGTGCGCAGTTCGCGGCCGTCGTCCAGGTGCATCGCGATGTTGGCGCCCTCGCGCGAATGCAGCGGCTTGCGCACCCAGCCGCGCGGCAGCGCGCCGCCCTCGTCGAACTCGGCCGGCAGCAGGTTCGGGTGGCCGCGGTGCGCATCCCACAGCAGCGGCAGGATGCCCTTGTTGCTGAGCAGCGCCTTCCACGGCGGTTCGATCAGCTGCAGCCCGGAGCGCGGCAGGTACGGGCCGAACGTTTCGCGGAACAGGTCTTCCAGCGGGTACAGCTTGAACAGGCAGCCGATCACCTGGTCGTCGAGGTCGGTGAAGCGGCCGTCCTCGGAGATGCCGATGTCCTCGATCGCCAGCGTGCCGCACTCGATGCCGGCCTGCAGCGCGCAGTCGCGCAGGTAGGCGATGGTGCCCTGGTCTTCGTTCGAATCACGCACGGCGGCGAAATGGAACGGTCGCGCGATGCCGCGGGCGATCGTGCCGAACGCCTCCACCAGTGATTCCTGGATCGAGTTGAACTGGTCGCTGCCGGCCGGCAGCTGGCCGCGCGCGAGCTGGTCCTCCAGCCATTGCCACTGGAAGAACGCGGCCTCGAACAGCGAGGTCGGCGTGTCGTAGTTCAGCTCGTACAGTCTGGCCGGACCGCGGCCGTCGTAGGCGAAATCCAGCCGGCCGTACAGGTGCGGTTCGCGCCGGCGCCAGCTTTCGGCGATCCAGTCCCGGTACGGCTCGGGTATCGCCAGCTGCTGCATGAGCTGTTCGCTGCCCACGATGCGCTCGACCATGTCCAGCGCCATCGCGTGCAGTTCTTCGGTGGGCGACTCGATGTCGTGTTCGATCTCGCGCAGGCTGAAGGCGTAGTACGCGGACTCGTCCCAGTACGGCGCGTCGTCGATGGTATGGAAACCGAAGCCGCAGTCCGCGGCCCTGGCGCGCCAGTCGGGGCGCTCGGCCAGCGCGATGCGGCGCATCAGCTGCCGAAGCCGCGACTGCCGCTGGAGCGGCCGAAGCCGGAGCGGCTGGTGGTGATCGCGCGATTCGGCGTGGCGTTGATCGGCACCATGGCGGTACCCGCGGTGCCGCCGCGATAGACGCCGCCGCTGGCGCCGCCCGCCGCCGGCCGTTGCCAGCCGCCGGTGCTGTCGCGGAATGCGGGGGCGCTGTTGAAGCCGTTGGCGGCCACGCCGTTGCGCATCATCTGCGACAGGAAGAAGCCGGTCATCAGCGGGCCGAAGAACGAATGGTTGTTGCCGTCGCTGCGCTCGGCGCACTTCTCCTTGCCGTAGCTGGCCTCGCATTCCTCGCGGTTGGCGAAGCGCGGCGCGGTGGCCACCGCTTCCTGCTCCGCCTTGGCGAAGGCCTGGTTGCAGGTGCTGCTGTCATTGGTCTGCGCCACGCAGGCTTCGACCGAGGTGTACAGGCCTTCGCGCGCCTCGTTGCGGTCGCAGGCGGTCAGCAGCAGCGGGGCCGTGCCCATCAGCAGCAGGGCGGCGGTGCGGGATCGTTTCATGGGGATGCTCGGCCAGGGGAATCCGCTCAAGCATGCCTGTTCGGGCGGGTGGATGAAAGTTCTTGCGAATGACCGCGGCGGGCGCTGCGGATGGCCGTCCGGCTATTCGAGTTCGTCCGCCAGCTCGTGCAGGTCGGCGATGTGCTGTTCCCACCAGCGCGATTCGGCGGCGAACGGGAACGCGACGGGAAAGGCCGGGTCATGCCAGCGCGCGGCGATCCAGCCGGCGTAGTGCAGCTGGCGCATCGCGCGCAGCACCGGAATCAGCGCCAGTTCGCCGTGGTCGAATTCGCGGAACTGCTGGTAGCCCTCGAGCAGCGCCTCCATCGTGCGTTCGTCGCTGGCCAGCATCCACAGGTCCTGCACGGCGGGGCCGCTGCGGGCGTCGTCGAAGTCGACGAAGTGCGGGCCGGCCTCGGTCCACAGCACGTTGCCCGGATGGCAGTCGCCATGCAGGCGCAACTGGCGCAGCGGGCCGAGCGCCTCCATGCGTACGCCGATCGCCGCGTCCAGCCGGGTCGCGGCGACGCGGTAGTTGGCCTGCAGGCCGGCCGGCAGCAGCGACGAGCCGAGCACCGCATGCATCGGCTGCTGCACCATCGTGTCGCGGTCGAGCCGGCCGCGATGTGCAAACGGTGCGCGGGCGCCGATCACGTGCATGCGCGCGATCAGCCGGCCCAGCCACTGCAGCTGGTCGAGCGCTTCCAGCTCCGGCGCGCGGCCGCCCCGGCGCGGGGTCAGCGCGTAGCGGAAGCCGCCGTGATGCAGCAGGCTGCGGCCGTCGAACAGCAGCGGGGCGACCGCGGGCAGTTCGGCGTCGGCCAGCTCCTGCGCGAAGGCGTGTTCCTCGATGATCGCCGCATCGCTCCAGCGGCCCGGCCGGTAGAACTTCGCGATCACCGGAGCAGCGTCCTCGATGCCGACCTGCCACACCCGGTTCTCGTAGCTGTTCAGCGCCAGCAGGCGACCGTCCGGCCATAGCCCGCAGGCGCTCACGGCGTCGAGCACGAGATCGGGTGTGAGGCTCTCATACGGCGCAGCCGCCATCAGGAAACGCGCCTCTTGCTTTCGCCTCCTCTCCCCGTGTCGGGGAGAGGATTGACGTGAGGGGACGCTCTATCGAGATGCGGCGTGTTCAACGCGTGCCCATGCCGCGCGCCGCGATCACCGCCATGGTGATGCGCGAAATGCACACCAGCGCCCCTTCCTCGCTTTCGATGCGGATCTCCCACACCTGGGTGGTGCGGCCAATGTGCAGCATCTTCGCGGTGCCGGTGACGCTGCCGCCGCGCACGCCGCGGATGTGGTTGGCGTTGATGTCCAGTCCCACCGCCAGCTCCTTCGCGGGGTCCAGGGTCAGCATCGCGGCGGTGCTGCCCAGCGTTTCGGCCAGCACCACCGAGGCGCCGCCATGCAGCAGGCCGTAGGGCTGGTGGGTGCGATGGTCGACCGGCATGGTGCCGGCCAGCCAGTCGTCGCCGATCGCGGTGATGCGGATGCCCAGCGTCTCCATCATGGTGTTGGCGCTCCATGCGTTGACGCGGTCCAGGTCGGTGGATTGTTTCCAGATGCTCATCGTTGATTCCCGTGGATCGAACCCGCATTGTCGTCCGGGGTCATCGCCGCGACAATGCACACGTGTTCAAGGTCACCCTCAAGACATCCGGCCGCCAGTTTTCGGTGGTCGCGGGCGAAACCGTGCTGGAAGCGGCGCAACGGGCGGGTGTGGCCTTGCCTTATTCGTGCCGGGCCGGCGTCTGCGGCAGCTGCAAGGCCACCTTGCTGGACGGGCGCTGCGAGTATCCGCGCAATCCGCCGCTGGCGCTGAATGCGGATGAGCAGGCGCACCATGCGGTGCTGCTGTGCCAGGCCGTGCCGGTGACGGATTTGTTGCTGGAAGCGCGCGAAGTCACCTCGGTGGAGGACATCGCGCGGCGCCAGCTCGGCATGGTGGTGACCGAGAAGTGGCCGCTGGCGCCGGATGTCACCGGCCTGCGCCTGCTGCCGGCACGCGGCGAGCGTCGCCTGAAGCGCCTGCCCGGCCAGTATGTCGACGTGCTGCTGGAGGATGGCAAGCGCCGTCCGTTCTCCATCGCCAACGGCCCGCAGGCCGACGGCATGATCGAGATGCATGTGCGCCACGTGGCCGGCGGCGGTTTCACGTCGTGGGTGAGCAGCACGCTGAAGCCGGGTGATCACCTGCGCGTGGAGGGCCCGCTGGGCACCTTCGTGCCGCGCGAGGATTCGGAGCGACCGATGATCTTCATGGCCGGCGGCACCGGTTTTGCGCCGGTGAAGGCAATCGTCGAGCACTTCATCGCGCTGGGCACGCGTCGCGCCATCCAGCTCTACTGGGGCGCGCGCGTGGCGGGCGACCTGTACCTTCGCGCGCTGGCCGAACGCTGGGCGGGCGAACTGCCGAACCTCGCGTTCCACGCGGTGGTGTCCGACGCGGACGGCGCGGCGGGTTTGCGCACCGGCCTGGTGCACGAGGCGGTGCTGGCCGACCAGCCGGGCCTGTCAGGGCACGACCTGTACATGAGCGGGCCGCCGGCGATGATCGATGCCGCGCATCCGCGCTTCCTGGCCGCCGGCCTGCCGGAAGAGCGGCTCTACTACGACTCGTTCGAATACGCCCCCGACGTGCTGGCGCAGATCATCGCCGGGCGCGCGGGCATCCATGACTTGCCGCTGCCGTAGACACCTGACGATCGCTGTCTGATCGGGCAGCGGGGCGGGAGCGTGGCCCGCCAGCGGTTCTTTACCGGTTGCCCTTGGCCACCGGCAACTGCGCCGCATGCCAGGCCAGCACGCCGCCGTCCAGCCGATGAACCTTGGCGAAGCCGGCCTTGACCAGCCGCTGCGCGGCCTTGATCGAATTGCCACGACCGTCCTTGTCCATCACCACCACCGGCAGTTCCTTCGCCTTGGCCAGATCCTTGTTCTCCGGATCGAACTGGCTCATCGCCACGTGCCTGGCGCCGGGCACGTGCATCTTCTCGAATTCGGCGATCGCCGACAGATCGATCAGCAGCGGGTTTTCGCGATTGATCAGGTGGGTCAGGCCGGCCGGGCTCAGTTCCCCGACCTTGCTGAACAGGGCGCTGACCTGCATCACGATCAGCGCCAGCAGCAGGATCGCGAACAGGGCCACCAGGGCCACATGGTTGCCGACAAATTCGGGCAGCTTGTGCAGGAAATCGTTCATCGTCAGTCCACAGGTGCCTTGATCGCACCAATTCGGGTAAACCGGCGATTATACGGAGTTGCCGCCAGTTGCGCGGGCGGCGTCGACTCAATCCTGGGTGATGTCCGGCAGGCCGCTGGTCAGCCACCAGTGCCTGGTCGCCTCGTCGTAGTGCCAGGTCTGGTGGTCGACCACGCTGCGCTCGGACTGGTTGTGGATGTTGACCAGGTTGATCACCACCGTCTGCTGCACGTCGAAGTCGCCGGTCGGCACCGGGCCCGCATCGTCGTTGTACTCGGTGACCCGCACCTGCTGGAAGCGCGCCAGCTGCAGCGAGGTCAGCGGATGCGCGGCGCGAACCTTCGGCTCGACGAACTGGGCGGCGCTCTGGAAATCGCCCCAGCGCAGCGTGCTGCCGTAGGCCTTGAGCGTGGTGGTGAGGGCATCGCTGCGGGTCTTGGTGGCGCAGCCGGCCAGCAGCAGGCCCGACAACAGCACGATCAGAAGGCTGGTGATCCGACGCATGTGGTTTGCTCCCCGATGAAATCCCGCCCATTCTGCCTGATGCGCAGGCAGTCCACTCAGGCCCGGCGTTTGGCCACGAAGCGTGCGTTCAAGGCGCACGCCGGTTCGCCGTTCTCGCCGGGCACCACGCAGTCGACCGCGATGCGCGCCCGGCCGCGGTTGTCCAGGGTGGAGAAGAAGGTCGCCCAGTCCGCGTCCTCGGCCAGCCGCGCCTGGCTGTGGAAGTCGTCCCACAGCGGCGCCAGGTAGCGCACGCTGGACTCGGCAACGAACACGTCGCAGTCCGTACCGCGCTTGCGCAGCGCCAGTTCGACCAGCGCCCAGCCGCTCAGCGTCATCACGCTGACCAGGCTGCCGCCGAACGCGCAACCCTTGTCGTTGACGTTGGGCGCCAGCGGCGCGCGCAGGGTCAGGCTGTGCTCGTCGCAGTCCGCCAGTTCCAGGTCCATCGCATGGGCCAGCGGGATCTCGTCGCGGACGAACTGGATCAGTTGCCGGGCCAGCAGGGTTGCTTCGGTCTTGCTCACGTGATCGGGGATTCGCGTGGGGAAAGCCCGGCAGTGTAAAGGATGCTCTGATCTATTCAGCACTGGCGTCACCGGCTCTGTCTGCCCGCAGATTCGTGGTGCGCGGACGAAGACAGGCGTCGGCCTGTCGAGGAGGCGCGCCGCGGAGATGCGGGCAGACAGAGCCGGCCCCAACCGATTGAATACAAAGATGGGGTGACGTCCAGAAGGCCCCCAGGCGGCAGCGCACGGCTTGCCAAGGCGGCCAGCCTTGCCGGCACCGCGCACTGCCACCTGGGGGCCTTCTGGACGTCATGCCGCCTGCGCTGAATAGATCAGAACATCCTGAGCCACCGCTACACTGGAGCCATGACAGTGAGCGTGCGCGGTGCGCGGATGCAGCGACCATCCAGCCGGAAAATCCCAGACCTGCATGGCCGGATCGTGGTGATCACCCGTCCGGCGGGTACCGCCTCCGCGCTGGCGCGGAAGGTGCGCGTGCTGGGTGGCGTGCCGTTGCGCCTGCCCGGAATGGGCTTGCGTGCCGCGCCCGATGCGGACGCGGCACGCGCCGGCCTGTGCGCTGCCCTGGGCGACGAATTGATCGTGTTCACCAGCCCTGCCGCCGTCCGCCATGCGGCGGCGCTGCTGCCGCTGCGCACCACCGCGTGCGTCCTGGCGGTGGGCCAGGGCACCGCGCAGGCCCTGCGTCGACACGGTGTCGCTGCACCGCTGGCACCGCGCCGGCAGGACAGCGAGGGGCTGCTGGAACTTCCCCAGTTGCAGTCGTTGCGCGGCCGCCGGGTGGCCTTGATCGGCGCGCCGGGCGGCCGCGGCGTGTTGCGCGAGCAGCTCGCGGCGCGGGGCGCGCGCCTGCGCGAGCTGCAGGTCTACCATCGCGTGCCGCCGCGACTCGATCGTCGTCACGTGGAAGCGCTGCTGCAGCTGCCCGCCTCGGCGCGGGTATTGCTGTCCAGTGCCGAGGCTTTGCACAACCTGCAGCAGTTGCTGCCGGCGCCGGCATGGGCGCGACTGTGCGCGGCCACTGCGGTGGTCAGCAGCGAACGCCTGGCCGAGGCGGCGCGGGCGGCCGGGTTCCGGCGCATCCGCGTGGCGGCTTCGGCGGTGTCGGCCGATCTGCTGGCCGAGGCCGCTACCGCGGGTTGAGCGAATCTTCACATCCGCCTGCTACGAACGCGCGCGTATGGGCTGCTAGCATGCGCTCATGAGCAACCACGACATGCCCAACGAGCCCGCCGCGCCCGAGGGCGCCCGTTCCGCACCCGTCGCGCCCGATGCGGTGCTGGTCGAGCCGCCGCTGCGTCCGTCACGGCCGGCTTCCCATCGCCCTGCACCGGGTCCCCGCGGTAGTGGCACGCTGGCGCTGGCGATCCTGCTGGCGCTGATCGCGGCTGGCGCGTCCGGCTACGTCGGCTGGCGCCAATGGCAGCAGGAGCAGGGCGCGGCGGTCGACACGCGGAACGTGGCCAGCCTGCAGCAGCGCGTGGAGACCCTGGAAACCTCCCTCACCGCCATGAGCGAACAGCGCAGCAGCCTCAACCAGCGGCTGGACGATGCAGCCCAGGTCAACCGTTCGCTGCGCGAGGAGCTGCTGGGCCAGGCCGAACGCACTCGCCATGTCGAGGACGCAGTGGCCAGGCTTGCCGAGAAGAGCCTCAGTGGCCATGACGGCATGCTGCTGGACGAAACCGAATCGCTGCTGCGCATGGCCAGCGAACGCTACACGCTGTTCCACGACGCGCAGGGCGCGGCGGCAGCTTATGCGCTGGCCGACCAGACCCTGGCTGCGGTCAACGATGGCGCATTCGGCGGGCTGCGCCAGAGCATCGAGGCCGAGCGCGAGGCCCTGGCCAGGAGCCAGCCGGCCAGCCAGGCCGCCGCCCTGCAACAGTTGCTGGCCTTGCGTGGCGAGCTGGCCACGCTGCCGCTGAAGCCGCTGGACAGCGGCACCGCCGGCGGCACCGACACGTGGTCGCGGATTCGTCGCGCGCTGGCCAGCGTGGTCAGCGTGCAGCGCGACAACGGCGCGCCGCTGGCCGTCGCCGATGCGCGTCTTGCCCGCGAGCTGGCGACGCTCGACCTGGCCCAGGCACAGGCGGCGCTGCTGGCCTACGACAGCAAGGACTATGCTGCGGCCCTGCAACGCGCGGACGCCACCCTGGCCAGCCAGTTCGACGCCGCCGCGCCTGCCGTGCAGCAGGCGCGCGCCACGCTGCGGCAACTGGCGGCGCAATTGCCGGCGAAGCCGTCGGTGCAGCTCGGCGCCGCGCTGACCGAACTGCGCAACCTGCGCGCGGTGCATGCACTGGGCCCGGCACCGTCCGCCAGCGCAGCGCCGGCCGAGGCCCAGCCATGAGGCTCTGGTACGGGGTGTTGCTGGCGGTGCTCGCCGCCGCGCTGGCCGCATTCGGCTGGCACTGGGTGGCGGAGGACCCCGGCTACGTGCTGCTGCGCCTGCGTGGCTGGAGGATCGAAACCACGGTGGTCGCCGCACTGGTGATCCTGCTGCTGGCGTGGGCCGTGCTGACCAGCTTGTGGCGGCTGCTGCGCTGGCCGTTCGGTGCGCTCTCGCGGCGGCATCGGCGGCTCAGCCAGCAGCGCCTCGGCGCGGGTCTGATCGCGCTGATCGAAGGTCGCCACGGCGATGCCGAACGTGATCTCAATCGTGCCTCGCGGCTGGACAGCCTGCGTGGTCCGGCCCTGCTCGCCTCGGCCGAAGCCGCTTCGCGCCGCGGCGAACCCGGCCGCGCGCTGGAGGCGCTGGACCAGGCGGCGCAGTCGGTACCGCAGGCCGCGCGCGTGCTGCGTGCCCGCGTGCTGCGTCGCGAAGGCAAGCCGGCCGAAGCGCTGGCCCTGCTGCTGCCCGAGTCGGACAAGGGCACGCTGACTCCCGGCGGCTGGCGCGAACTGGTCCAGGCCGCGCTGGCCACCGGCGACACCCGGCGCGCCCGCGAGGCGCTGGCGCCGCTGCAGAAGAGCGGCGCGCTGGGCCATCGTGCCTACGCCGCGCTGGAGGCGCAGGTGCTGGTTGCCACGCTGAACGCCGCGCCCGACGGAGCCACGTTGAACGCGATGTGGTCGCAATGGCCCAAGCCGCAGCGGCGAGTGCCGGCCGTGATCGATGCCTACGCGCGTCGCGCCGCCGGCTTCGGCCTGACCCTGCCGGCCATGGATGAAGTGGAATCCGCGCTGCGCCGCGAGTGGTCGCCGCTGCTGATCGAAACCTACGGCAGCCTGTCCGGCGATGACGTCGAGGCGCGCCTGCGTCGCGCCGAAGGCTGGCTGGATGCGCATCCGAACGACGCCAACCTGCTGCTCACCCTTGGCCGCATGTGCGTGCGACTGAAAGTCTGGGGCAAGGCCCATCAGTACCTGCAGCGCTCCCTGGCGCTGGCGCCGGGCGCCGCCGCGTGGGAAGCCCTGGGCGACACCTTCGCCGGCCAGGGCGACCCCGCCCAGGCGCAACGCTGCTATCGCAACGCGCTGGCGTTCACCCGTGGTGACGTCGTCACGCCGCTGGCGCAGACCGCCAATCCGCTGCAGCCGGACACGCATCCGGTCGCGATCGAGGAGCGTGACGCGCACGGGCTGCCGCGCTTGCCCGGGTAACGCCGCTAAAGCGCCGTCAGATTCGCGTAGGCGGCCACCAGCCACTTGCTGCCCACGCCTTCGAAATTGATCTGCAGCCGGGTGTGCGCCCCGCTGCCCTCGGCGCTGACCACCACGCCTTCGCCGAAGCTGGGGTGGCTGACGCGCTGGCCGAGTTTCACCGGCAGCGTTTCTTCCAGCGAGGACGACGTTTCGCGCGGACGGCCGCTGTACATCGGTCGGGTCACGTGCACGCGCGGGCGCACTTCGTCGATCAGTTCGGCCGGCATTTCGCCGAGGAAACGCGACGGCCGCGCCAGCATCTCGGTGCCGTGCATGCGACGCGATTCGGCGTGGGTGACGACCAGCCTTTCGCGGGCGCGGGTGATGCCCACGTAGGCGAGCCGGCGTTCCTCCTCCAGCCGGCCTTCGTCGTCGACCGAACGCTGGCTGGGGAACAGGCCTTCCTCCATGCCGACCAGGAACACCACCGGAAACTCCAGCCCCTTGGCCGAGTGCAGCGTCATCAGCTGCACGCAATCGTCCCAGGCTTCGCCCTGGTTCTCGCCCGCTTCCAAGGTGGCGTGGGACAGGAACGCGGAGAGTTCGCTCAGGCCCGCGTCGATGTCCTCGGCGGTGCGCTCGAAGCGACTGGCCACGTTGACCAGTTCGTCCAGGTTTTCCACCCGCGACTCGGCGTTGCCCCGCGAGTCCTTCTCGTAGAAGTCCCGCAAGCCGGTGTGGGTGATCGCGTGGTCGATCTGTTCGGCCAGGGTGAGGCCGGGAATCGGCAATGGGGAGTCGGGCATGGGAGGATCAACAGCGGGAAGCGCAGCATCGGCTTCTCCGATTCCCGCGAAGCTGCGCGCCATCCCGTCGACCAGCGCCAGGAACGCCTTCACCGCGTTCTTCGCCCGCCCGGCCAGTTCGCTGCCGCCGGCCAGCTCGAGCAGCGCCGCTTCCCACATCGACGTATCGTCGTGGCGGGCGCGGCGGCGCAGCACATCCAGCGTGCGATCGCCGATGCCACGTGGCGGGGTGTTCACCGCGCGCTCGAACGCGGCGTCGTCGTGCCGGTTCGCGGTGAGGCGCAGATACGCCAGCGCGTCCTTGACCTCGGCGCGCTCGAAGAAGCGCTGGCCGCCGTAGACGCGGTAGCCGATGTTGCGCTGGACCAGCTGCTCCTCGAAGTTGCGCGATTGCGCGTTGGAGCGATACAGGATCGCGCAGTCCTTCGCCGAGCCGTGCTCGTCGATGTACTCGCGGATGCGCTCGATCACGAAGCGCGCCTCGTCCTGCTCGTTGTAGGCCGCGTACAGCGCGATGCGCTCACCGTCGTCGCCGGCCGTCCACAACTCCTTGCCCAGGCGACTGCCGTTGCGCTGGATCACGCTGTTGGCGGCTTTCAGGATGGTCGAGGTGGAACGGTAGTTCTGTTCCAGCTTGATCGTGCGGGCGCCAGGGAAGTCGCGCAGGAACTGCGTCATGTTCTCCACCCTGGCGCCGCGCCAGCCGTAGATCGACTGGTCGTCGTCGCCGACCGCGAAGACCTGGCCGGTGGCGCCGGCCAGCACGCGGATCCAGGCGTATTGCAGCGTGTTGGTGTCCTGGAACTCGTCGACCAGCAGGTGGCGCCAGCGTTGCTGGTAGTGCTCCAGCACGGCGGGATGCTTCAGCCACAATTCGTGCGCGCGCAGCAGCAGCTCGCCGAAATCGACCAGGCCGGCACGGCGGCAGGCGTCCTCGTAGGCCTTGTAGATGTTGACGAAGGTCTGCGTGACCGGGTGATCGCGATGCTCGATGCCGTCCGGGCGCCTGCCTTCGTCCTTCCAGTGGTTGATCTGCCACATGGCCTGTCGCGGCGGATACTTCGCGTCATCCAGGCCCAGCCCGGCGACCACCCGTTTCACCAGCCGCAGCTGGTCGTCCGAATCGAGGATCTGGAACGTCTCCGGCAGTCCGGCCTCGCGCCAGTGCCGGCGCAGCAACCGGTGCGCGATGCCGTGGAAGGTGCCTACGGTGAGGCCCTGGGTGCCGCCGGGGATCAGCGCCTCCAGCCGCGCGCGCATCTCGCCCGCTGCCTTGTTGGTGAAGGTGACGGCGAGGATCGCCCACGGTGGCACGCGTTCGGCCTGGGTCAGCCAGCCGATGCGGTGGGTCAGCACGCGGGTCTTGCCCGAGCCGGCGCCGGCGAGCACCAGGTAATGGCCGGGAGGGGCGCAGACGGCTTCGCGCTGCGCGTCGTTGAGCGGGTCGATCAGGTACGAGACATCCATCGTGCCCATTGTAGTGGGCGCAAAGGAAAACCGCCGCGAAGGCGGCGGTTTCCGGGTGGCGCATGATTGCCTCAGCGCTTCTGCATGAAGCCGCCAAGCGCCAGCAGCGCGCCGACCACGATGCCGGCAATGCCGATCCATTGCGGCACGCCCTTGTCGTGGGTGGCGGTGAGCTTGGCCGAACCGACCTGCACCAGGGTGTCGGTGTCCTGGTAGAAGGCATGGCCGGCCACCACCCAGATACCCGCGGCAATGAGGATGATGCCGACGATGATCAGACCTGTGCGCATGGTGTTCCCCTTGGTGAGTGTGCCCGGGAGTATGCCGTGCGCCGGTGTGCATGAAACGTACAGGTGAGGCGGCAGGCCGGCGGACGGACGGCAGACAAAAAAAGCCCCGGAGGCTAGGGGGAGCCTCCGGGGCGGGGCAGACACGAAGACCCAGGGGAGAGGTTCGTGCCTGTGGCGGCTCAGGGAGGTGAGCGCGCCGCGGATGCCGTTGCGTGCATCCGTGGGATTAGAGTGGGGTGGATCGAAAAAGTTGCAAGGGTTGCAGAGAAATTTACGAGCGATTCAGTCTCATGGAAAATTAACGGGAACGCCGCTCAATGCGCCTCGTCCCAGTTGGCGCCCACGCCCACGTCGACCAGCAGCGGCACCGCCAGTGCCGCGGCGCCGGACATCCGTTCGACCACGGCCGCCCGCACTTCCTCGATCGCCTCGCTGCGCACCTCGAACACCAGTTCGTCGTGCACCTGCATCAGCATGTGTGCGTCGTCGCGATCCTTCAGCCACGCGGCCACCGCGATCATCGCGCGCTTGATGATGTCGGCCGCGCTGCCCTGCATCGGTGCGTTCACCGCGGCGCGCTCGGCGCCCTGGCGCAGGCCCTGGTTGCGAGCGTTGAGGTTCTCCAGATAGAGCCGGCGGCCGAAGATGGTTTCCACGTAGCCGTCGCGATGGGCCTGTTCGCGGGTGGCATCCATGAACGCGCGCACGCCGGGATAGCGCGAGAAATAGCGGCCCATGTAGTCGCCGGCCTCGCCGCGGTCCACGCCGAGCTGACGGGCCAGGCCGAACGCGCTCATGCCATACATCAGGCCGAAGTTGATCGCCTTGGCCGCGCGGCGCTGGTTGGTGGTGATCTCCTCCGGCGCCACGCCGAACACTTCGGCTGCGGTGGCGCGATGCACGTCGCCGCCGGAATGGAATGCGCGCAGAAGGCCTTCGTCGCCGGACAGGTGAGCCATGATGCGCAGCTCGATCTGCGAATAGTCCGCCGCCATCACCTTCCAGCCGGGTGGCGCGATGAAGGCCTGGCGGATGCGCCGGCCCTCTTCGGTACGCACCGGGATGTTCTGCAGGTTCGGGTCGGAGGATGAGATCCGCCCGGTCGCCACCGAACCCTGGTGGTAGCTGGTGTGCACGCGGCCGGTGCGCGGGTTGACGATGCCTGACAGTTTGTCGGTGTACGTGCTGCGCAGCTTGGCCAGGCCGCGATAGTCGAGGATCAGCCGCGGCAGCTCGTGGGCCTCGGCGATCGCCTCCAGCGCTTCTTCGTTGGTGGAAGGCTGGCCGGTGGGCGTCTTCAGTTTCGCTTCGAGGCCGAGCTCGTCGAACAGCACCGCCTGCAACTGCTTGGGCGAATCCAGGTTGAACTCGCGACCGGCCAGCGCGTACGACTGCTGCTGCAGTTCCAGCATGCGCTTGCCCAGCTGCTGGCTCTGCCGCCGCAGTTCGTCGCCATCGATCAGCACGCCGCGGCGTTCCATCTCGGCCAGCACCGGCACCAGCGGAATCTCGATGTCCCGGTACACGTCGCGCAAGGACGGCACGCTCTCCAGCTTCGGCCACAGCGCATGGTGCAGGCGCAGGGTGATGTCCGCGTCCTCGGCGGCATAGCGACAGGCGGTGTCCAGGTCCACCTGGGAGAATGAAATCTGCTTCGCGCCCTTGCCGGCGACCTGCTCGTACTTGATCGTCTCGTAGCCCAGGTATTTCTTCGCCAGCGAGTCCATGTCGTGGCGCGTGGCGGTGGCGTTCCACACGTAGGATTCGAGCATCGAGTCGTGCGCCAGCCCCTGCACCGCGATGCCGTAGTGCGACAGGATGTTGATGTCGTACTTCGCGTGCTGGCCGAGCTTGGGCCGCGACGGATCCTCGAAGACCGGCTTCAGCGCGGCCAGCACCTCTTCGCGGTCGAGCTGCTTCGGCGCGCCGGGATAGTCGTGGCCCAGCGGGATGTAGCAGGCCTTGCCCGGCTCCACCGCCAGGCTGATGCCGACGATGTCCGCGCGCATCGCGTCGATGCTGGTGGTTTCGGTGTCGAAGGCGATCAGTTCGGCACCGCGGAGTCTTTCCAGCCAGGCGTCGAACTGCGGCCGGGTGGTGACCAGTTCGTAGTCACCCGGCGCGGACAACGCGGCATCAGGCGCGGCAGGGCTGCTGGCAGCCGTGGCTTGCCCGATGCCGGGCGAGGCATGGATGCCCGATGCCCGACGACCGTCAGGAACTCCCCCTGCGGGATCCCCGATGCCCGGCTCCTGGCCATCCAGCTCCTTCAGCGCGGCCTTGAACTCATAGCGCGTGTACAGCTCGCGCAGCTGCGCCACGTCGGCATCGCGCTGGGCCAGTTCGGCGGGGCCGAATTCCAGCGGCACGTCGGTCTTGATGGTGACCAGCTGGCGCGACAGCGGCAGCCGCGGCAGCGCCTCGCGCAGGCTCTCGCCGATCTTGCCGCCGATCTTGTCCGCGTTGGCGATCACGCCGTCCAGCGAATCGTATTCGGCCAGCCATTTCGCGGCGGTCTTGGGGCCGCACTTGGGTACGCCAGGGACGTTGTCGATGGCGTCGCCGGTGAGCGCGAGGAAGTCGATGATCTGATCCGGCCGCACGCCGAATTTCTCCATCACGCCGTTGCTGTCCATCACCGTGTTGCTCATGGTGTTGACCAGGGTGACGCGGGGGCCGACCAGCTGGGCCATGTCCTTGTCGCCGGTGGACACTTCCACCTCGATGCCCAGTTCGTGCGCCTGCATCGCCAGCGTGCCGATCACGTCGTCGGCCTCGACTCCGCCCACGCGCAGGATCGGAAAGCCCAGCGCGCCGACGATCGCCAGCATCGGCTCGACCTGGGCGCGCAGGTCGTCCGGCATCGGCGGACGATTCGCCTTGTACTGGTCGTACAGCGCGTCGCGGAAGGTCGGCCCGGGCGCGTCGCTGACGAAGGCCAGGTACTCCGGTTTCGCCTTCAGCGTGGCACGCAGCATGTTGACCACGCCGAACAGTGCGCCGGTGGGCTCGCCATGCGCATTGGTCAGCGGCGGCAGCGCATGAAAGGCGCGGTACAGATAGGAAGAGCCGTCGATGAGGATGAGCTTGGACATGGCAATGATGACCTGGGCGGAGCCGTCGCGCCGGATGTTGCAGGCCGGCGGGTCCGGGGAAGAGTGTCGGTCATTCTCGCATGCAGGACGAAACGCCGCGCTTCACGAAAGCGGGCGTGCCGCGCTGTTATGCTGCCCTCCCCGAACGAGGTTGCCGCCATGAAGACCGTTGCCTTGCTGGTTGCCGCCAGCTTCCTGTTCGCAGCGAGCCTGCCGGGCTCGAGTGCACTGGCGCAATCCGCTCCATCGACGAGCGTGCCACCGCCGCCGGGCCTCAACGACCCGGGAGTGAAGGCCGTGAGTCCGCCGGCGGCGAAGAAGGCCGCGACGAAGACCGGGCATGCCACCAGCGCGCCCGCGAAGTCCCTGAACCTGAAGCCGCAGACCCTGCCGGCGATGCACGACGATGGCGCGCGGCATCCGCGCGACGAAGTGACGCCGGAAGTGCGGGTGCGCCAGGAGGGCGACAACAGCATCCAGGAATACAGCCGCAACGGCCGTGTCTACATGGTCGTGATCACGCCGAAAAGCGGCATCGCCCAGACCTACATGGTCGACCCGCAGGGTCGGCTGGTCGACGAGCATGGCCAGAAGCCGGTGGGCCCGGTCATGTACAAGGTGCTGGAGTGGGGCAAGGCGCGGCCGCCGGCAGAGTCGGGCGACACCACGCCGAGCGACAACGGTCACTGACGAGCGCGCTCCACCGGCATCCGGCCACGCCGGCAGTGGGGATGCCCTGGGCAACTGGGTGAAAGCTGGTAGCCGTCCGCGCGGGGCTCGGCGCTGTTCGCCTGGGTCGCCTAGCCCGGATCGTCCAGTTCCGGATAGTGGCGGAAGATGCCGCTCTCGTTGAACGGCAGGCGTCGTGGCGAGGCGAGATAGGCGGCGATGCGTGGTCGTTGCGCCACCCGCTCCTTCAGTGCCCGCAACAGCGGCAGTTGCCGGCCGATGCGCTGCATCGCCCGCGGAAACGCATACTCCAGCCCGCTCATCAGCTGGAACAGCGACAGGTCGACGTACGAGTGCGCGTGCAGGGCGTGATGCCCGCCGCTGCGCTCCAGCACCTGCTCGAAGTAGTCGAGATACTTCGGCAGCCGCGTCTCGCGCAGGTCCGCCGCGCGGCGGGCGGCTTCGCTGCGCTGCTCTTCGTAGTACAGGCCGACGGCGACCGGGTGATGCGAGTCGTGCACTTCGGCGACCAGGTCGGCGATGGTCAGCTGCAACTGCTGCGCAAGCAGCCGGCGGCTCTCGCTGTCCGGCACCAGGTCGAGCGGCGGCCCGAGGTAGTGCAGGATGTTCGCCGTCTGCGCGATCAGCAGCCGGCCGGCCTTGAGGAAGGGCGGCGCAAACGGCAGCGGACCCTCGTGGACACCGTCGAGGTACTGCACCATGACGTCGTCGCCCTGCTCGCGGGCGATGTCGTCATAAGCGGCGCCGGCATCCTCCAGCGCCAGCCGCACGAATTCGCCGCGACCCTGGATGCCGCTCCAGTAGAACAGCTGGTAATGCATGGCAGCCTCCCGCCTGAGGGTGGATGCCGAGCGTGCGCCTGTCCGCGCCCGGACTCAATGCCGACCTGCCTCCGTCACGTTCAGTGGCGGAAGTGGCGCATCCCGGTGAACACCATCGCCATGTCGTGCTCGTCGGCGGCGGCGATCACCTCGGCGTCGCGCATCGAGCCGCCCGGCTGGATCACCGCGCTGATGCCCGCCGCGGCCGCCGCGTCGATGCCGTCGCGGAACGGGAAGAACGCATCCGATGCCATCACCGAACCACGCACTTCGAGCTTCTCGTCCGCCGCCTTGATGCCGGCGATCTTCGCGCTGTAGACGCGGCTCATCTGGCCGGCGCCGATGCCGATGGTCTGGCGGTCGCGGGCGTAGACGATGGCGTTGGACTTGACGAACTTGGCCACCTTCCAGGCGAAGATCAGGTCGTGGATCTGCGCTTCGGTGGGCGCCTTGCGGGTCACCACCTTGAGGTCGGCGGCGGTGATCATGCCGGTGTCGGCGCTCTGGACCAGCAGGCCCGAACCCACGCGCTTGGAATGGCCGCCCGGATGCGCGCCGAGCAGGTCGCCGTCCTCCGGAATCGGAATGACCAGCACGCGCACGTTGCCTTTCTTGTGGAACGCCTTGAGCGCTTCGTCCGCATACGCCGGCGCCAGCACCACCTCGACGAACTGGCGCTCGACGATCGCCTTCGCGGTGGCGCCATCCACTTCGCGGTTGAACGCGATGATGCCGCCGAAGGCGGACGTGGGATCGGTCTGGAAGGCCAGGTCGTACGCCTTGCCGATGCCGTCCAGGCTCACCGCCACGCCGCAGGGGTTGGCGTGCTTGACGATCACGCAGGCCGGCTTGACGAAGCTGCGCACGCATTCCCACGCGGCATCGGCATCGGCGATGTTGTTGAACGAAAGCTCCTTGCCCTGCAGCTGCCGGAAGGTGGCCAGCGTGCCGGCGGCGGGATACAGGTCGCTGTAGAACGCTGCCTGCTGGTGCGGGTTTTCGCCGTAGCGCAGGTCCATCAGCTTGGTGAAGCGGCCGTTGATCTGCGCGGGGAACGTGGCGTGGCCGGCGATCGTCTGCTGGGTCTCGTCCAGTTGCAGGCCCGACAGGTAATCGCTGATCGCGCCGTCATAGTTCGACACGTTGTTGAATGCCGTTACCGCCAGACTGAAGCGGGTGGCGCGGGTCAGGCCGCCATGCTGTTCGATCTCGGCCAGCGCCGCGTCGTACTGCCCGGGCGAGGTCAGCACGCCCACGTCGTTCCAGTTCTTCGCCGCCGAACGCAGCATCGCCGGGCCGCCGATGTCGATGTTCTCGATCGCCTGCTCCAGGGTGCAGTCCGGCCTGGCCACCGTCGCCTCGAACGGGTAGAGGTTCAGCACCAGCAGATCGATCGGCGCGATGCCGAGTTCGGCCATCACCGCGTCGTCGGTGCCGCGGCGACCGAGCAGGCCGCCGTGCACGTTCGGATGCAGGGTCTTGACCCGGCCGTCCATGATTTCGGGGAAGCCGGTGACGTCGCTGACGTCGGTGACCGCGATGCCCGCATCGCGCAGCGCCTTCGCGCTGCCGCCGGTGGAGAGCAGTTCGATGCCTTTCGCGGCGAGGCGTCGACCCAGGTCGATCAGGCCGGTCTTGTCGGAGACGCTGAGCAGGGCGCGACGAACCGGGACGAGCTGGGGAGCGGGCATGAGCGGGTTTCCGTAGGGGGAAAGCCGGTCATTATAGCCGGCCAAACGCAGGCCGGCTTTTGCGGGTGGGAATTACAGCAGGCCGTGCGCCGCAAGCTTCTTGCGCAGGGTGGCGCGGTTGATGCCGAGCGCGCTGGCGGCGCGGCTCTGGTTGCCGTCGTGGAAGGCCAGCACCTCGCGCAACAGCGGCACCTCCACCTCGCGCAGGACCAGCGCGTGGAGGCCTTCGGCACACTCGGTGTCACCGATATCGGCGAGATAGCGGCGCACCGTGCGGGTGACACATTCGCTCAGGGCACTCTGGCCATGGTGGCTGGCGCCAGGCGAACCTGCGTTCTGCGACGAGGCCGCTCTGGCGGGCTCGGCAGCAGGCAGTCTTACGGCATTCACGGACATTTTCCCTCACGTACGAAACGACGACTGCATGGGCCGTCGCGAATGGTTATGGATGATGCTGGTGCTTCGTGGCGCCTGTTGCATGCGGTCGAGGCATGCAGACGCGAAGAACCGAGTCTACCCGCGCGGGCGGATAATTTTAAGTACCACGGATGCCTTCATTCGAAACCGAGCTCGAACGCCACCGCGTTGTCGCCCGGGTCCTCCACCTCCAGCAGCAGCACCGCCGTGCCCCCGGGTGACAGCCCGCTGCGCAGGATCGAGGTGTCGTCCAGGTACTCCTCCGGCTGCAGCCGGCGCATCGCGATGCGCTGGCCCTGCGCGTTCGACAGGGTGACCGTCAGCACCGGGTACGGCTGGGCGAAGGCGGCATCGTTGCGCACGCTGGCGCTGATCATCAGCGCGTGGGCGACACTCGGGTGCGCCTGCACGTTGCTGGCCAGCAGCCGCAGCCGTCCCGGTGCGGCGACCAGCGGCAGCTCGCAGCCCAGCGTCGCGCAGGCGCTGCGCAGCCAGCCGCCGGTAAGCGGATCGCGGATCAGGTCGTTGCGCTTGGCCCAGGCCAGCTGAACGCCGAGCGCCAGCGTCAGCAGGCTGCAGGCCAGTACCCATGGCCAGCGTCGTTCGTCCGATGACGACAGGTGCCGCCGCTCCCTTCGTTCCGTTCGCTTCGGCGCCTGGGCCTTCGACTCGCGTGCAAAGCGCGGCGCAAACACCAGCTGCGAGAAGTCTTCCACTGGTGCCTGCGAGGCGACCGTGACTGGCGTTTCGCCGAGCACGACGACGGGCGTCGGCTCGGGGCGCGGGCGATAGACCACCAGGTCGAGCAGCGGTGGTTCGAACGCGGGTTCGTTGAGCGGCAACTCGACGAAGGGTTCAGGCGGCAGCTGTTCGGCGAGCGTGGCCAGGCTGTCGAAACCGGCATGGCAATGACCGCACACGACGTGGCCGTGCGCCTTGGCGAGTGTCGGCGCATCCAGCGAGAACACGGACAGGCATTCGGGGCATTGGGTATACATGCAGGCCGTTTTGAATCGGTATCGACCAAGCTTAGCAGGCTGATCGCGCCGTCAAGCCTGCATCGGCGGTTCAGCCGCGGCGATGCCCGCTGATGCGCACCCAGTCCTCGCGTGTGTCCACGCGCAGGTCCTCGAACCATTCGGCGTAGCGCTGCAGCAGTTCTTCCTGCTGGCCGGCGAGGATGCCGGAGATCGCGAACGGCGCGCCGGGTTTGGCGGCGGCGGCGAAGGTGGGCGCGAGCTCGCCCAGCGGGCCGGCCAGGATGTTGGCGATGAACACGTCCGCTGGCGGGGCGTCCACGTCCTGCGGCAGGAACAGCGCGAGCTGGTTGTCCACGCCATTGCGCCCGGCGTTGTCGGCCGAGGCGACCAGCGCCTGCGGATCGTTGTCGACGCCGACCGCACTGCTCGCGCCGAGCTTCAGCGCGGCGATGGCCAGGATGCCCGAGCCGCAGCCGTAGTCGGTGATCGTCTTGCCGACGAGATCGAGGCCGTCCAGCCATTCCAGGCACAGGGCCGTGGTGGGATGGGTGCCGCTGCCGAAGGCGAGACCGGGATCGAGCCGGACGACGACGAGGTCGTCGTCCGCCGGCGGTTCGATGTTCCACGGATAGATCCACAGGCGCCGGCCGAACGGCATCGGCTTGAACTGGTCCATCCAGACGCGTTCCCAGTTCTGGTCGGCGACCTCGCTGAAACTCAGCTGGTCCGGCTCCAGCCATGGCAGCAGTTCGCCCAGCGCCGCGGCCAGGCCGCGGCGGTCGGCGTCTTCATCGAACAGCGCATTCAGCGTGATCGTCGACCACAGCGGCAACTCGCCTACGCCGGGTTCGAAGATCGCCTGTTCGTCCGGCGTTTCGGCATCGGCGTCGCGCAAGGTGATCGACAGCGCGCCGAGATCCTCCAGCGCTTCTTCCGCGCCGGGTTGCTGTTCGAGACGGACGACCAGGGAGAGTTCGAGAAAAGGCATGGAGTGATGTCCCCCTCTTCCCTTGGGGAAGAGGGCTGGGGTGAGGGCGGGCTTGCGGTGAAGTGTGTATGAGCGAGTTGTGATCGGGCATGCTGCAAGTCCGACCCCTCACCTTCCCGCAAGGGGATTTCCTCCGGTCACAATCCTCTCCCCAGGGGGAGAGGAGGCAAACGCAGGAAGCGCGTTGCTTTATTGAGACGGGCCGGCCTTCTCTTTCTGCTCGGCCATGCGCTTTTCGAGGTAATGGATGTTCTGCCCGCCATGCTGGAAGCCGACGTCGGCCATGATCTTCTGCTGCAGCGGGATGTTGCACTTCACCCCTTCGATCACGGTTTCCGCCAGCGCCAGCTGCATCCGGGCGATCGCGGTGGCGCGGTCGGGGCCGTGCACGATCAGCTTGCCGATCATCGAATCGTAGTTCGGCGGAATGCGGTAGCCGTCGTACAGGTGCGTGTCGACGCGCACGCCCGGGCCGCCCGGCGCCTCGAAGCGCTTCACCGTGCCCGGGCTCGGCATGAAGGTGTCCGGGTCTTCGGCGTTGATGCGGCACTCGATCGAATGGCCGCGGATCACGATGTCTTCCTGCCTGATCGACAGCTTCTCGCCGCCGGCGATCAGCAACTGCTCGCGGACCAGGTCGACGCCGGTGATCCACTCGGTCACCGGGTGCTCGACCTGGATGCGGGTGTTCATCTCGATGAAGTAGAAGCGGCCGTTCTCGAACAGGAATTCGAACGTGCCGGCGCCGCGGTAGCCGATGCGGATGCAGGCATCCACGCAGACCTTGCCGATCTCGGCGCGCAGCTCGGGCGTGATGCCGGGAGCGGGAGCTTCCTCGACCACCTTCTGGTGGCGGCGCTGCATCGAGCAGTCGCGCTCGCCCAGGTGGATCGCGTTGCCCTGGCCGTCGGCCAGCACCTGGATTTCCACGTGGCGCGGGTTCTCCAGGAATTTCTCCATGTAGACCACGTCGTTGCCGAAAGCCGCCTTGGCCTCCTGCTTGGTCATCACGATGGAGTTGCCCAGGTGCGCCTCGGTGCGCACCACGCGCATGCCGCGGCCACCGCCGCCGCCGGCGGCCTTGATGATCACCGGGTAGCCGATCTCGCGGGCGATCTTGATGTTGGTGTCGACATCCTCACCCAGCGGGCCGCCGGAGCCGGGCACGCACGGCACGCCCGCCGCCTTCATCGCCTTGATCGCCTCGACCTTGTCGCCCATCAGGCGGATCACGTCGGCGGTGGGGCCGATGAAGATGAAGCCGGACTGCTCGACCTGCTCGGCGAAATCCGCGCGCTCGGACAGGAAGCCGTAACCCGGGTGGATCGCCTGGGCGTCGGTGATCTCCGCCGCCGCGATGATCCGCGGGATGTTGAGGTAGCTGTCGACCGACGGTCCCGGGCCGATGCAGATCGACTCGTCGGCCAGGCCGACGTGCTTGAGGTTGCGATCCACCGTGGAATGCACCGCCACGGTCTTGATGCCCAGACTGTGGCAGGCGCGCAACACGCGCAACGCGATTTCGCCACGATTGGCGATGACGACTTTTTCTAGCATGGGAGCTCCAAAGAGCGGGGAGCCGGGAACGGGGAGCGGGGAACGGAAAGGTCAGCAGCTGCGAGTGCGCGCCATTGATCTTTCCGTTCCCCGTTCCCCGTTCCCAGTTCCCGCTCGATCATCAGGCAATCACGAACATCGGTTCGTCGAATTCCACCGGCTGGCCGTTCTCGACGAGGATCGCCTGGACGGTGCCCGCGACTTCGGCTTCGATCTGGTTGAACATCTTCATCGCCTCGATGATGCCCAGCGTCTCGCCGGCCTTGACCTGCTGGCCGACCTTGACGAAGGCGGGCGTGCCCGGGGTAGCCGAGGCGTAGAAGGTGCCGACCATCGGTGCCTTGATCACGGTGCCGGCGGGCAGTGCAGAGGACGGTGCCGGCTCTGCCGCGGCGGCCGCCACCGGGGCGGGAGCGGCCACGGCGACCGGAGCGACGGCAACCGCCGGGGCGGCCGCGACCGGCGCGGCGTTCTTCGGCACGCGCGACAGGCGGACGACTTCCTCGCCCTCCTTGATCTCCAGTTCGGCGAGGTTGGACTCCTCGAGCAAGTCGATCAGTTTCTTGATTTTGCGCAAATCCATCGGATCAGCCTTTGGTCAGTCATGCCACGCGCGGGTGGCTGGAAGATGAGTGGGTGGGTCGCCGGCGCTCAGGCCGTGGCGGCGGTTTGCAGCCGTTGCAGCGTCGCGTCGAGCGCCAGCCGGTAGCTGTTGCCGCCGAAGCCGCAGATCACGCCGACCGCGATGTCGGAAAGATGGGAGTGGTGGCGGAACGGCTCGCGGGCAAAGACGTTGGACAGGTGTACCTCGATGAACGGAATGGCCGTGGCGGCGAACGCATCGCGCAGCGCGATGCTGGTGTGCGTGAACGCACCGGCATTGCACAGGATCATCGCCGTGCCATCGTCGCGGGCCTGGTGCACCCGCCCGATCAGTTCATGCTCGGCGTTGGACTGGAACCAGACCAGTTCGTGCCCCGCGGCTTGCGCGCGCTCGGCCAGTTGCTGGTTGATGTCGGTCAACGTCTCGTGACCGTAGATCTCCGGTTCGCGGGCGCCCAGCAAATTGAGGTTGGGTCCATGCAGGACCAGGATTTTTGCCAACGTCATTGTCCAAGGCCGCGTCCGGACGCCCCGGAACGGGCGCAGTGTGCGCGCCGCCAGCAGTCTTGTCCAGTTCGCCGCAGATCGGCGATGTTTGACGGAGAAGTGCCGGGTTCCCGTGCGTAACCGTATGTGGGCCGCCTTCGGATGACGCGTGGATCAGGGAGCCAGCCACTGCTCCATCTGATCGGCGGTCATGGCTCCCGCATGTGTGGCCAAAATGCGCCCATCGTCGGCGACAAGCACGCTGTAAGGGAGGTTCCGCAGGTTATTTCCCAGTTTCAGCGACGTGCCCGGCGACTCCGGTTGCCCGATCAAGATCGGGTAATTCACAGGATGTGCGGCCAAAAAGGCCCGAACGTGAGCTGGCTCATCCAGCGCAATTCCGATCACGATCGACCCATGATCGCCGAATTTCTGCTGGGCTTTGACCAGCGCGGGCATTTCCTGCAGGCAGGGCAGGCACCAGCTGGCCCACAGATTGATCAGTACACGGCGTCCGCGATACTTGCCCAGATCATGCAGCCTGCCATCCAGGTCGGGCAGGCTCAGCGCCGGCAACGGCTGGCCGATGATGGTCGAAGCCGCGGTGGTTACCGCTGCGGCCGGAGCCGTCTGCAGGTGGTGTTGCGCGTAGCCGCCCACCGCGGCGGCCAGCACGGCCAGGCCGAGGATGGTCCAGTTGCCGCGACTGAACATCAGCGCGCCGCTTCCGTCAGCGCCTGCTCGACCATCGAGCGGGTCAGCACGGTGGACAGCTGTTTGCCGGGGCCGCCATTTTTCGGGAAGACCACGTACAACGGCACGCCGGGCGAGTTGTATTGCTGCAGGAAGGCGCTGATGGTCGGGTTGACGTCGGTCCAGTCACCTTTCATGTAGACCGCGCCGGTGCGCCTGAGCAGGGCGCGGAAGGCGTCGGTGTCCAGCACGGTGTGCTCGTTCGCCTTGCAGGTGACGCACCAGTCGGCGGTCATGTCGACGAACACCGGCGTGCCGGCGGTGCGCAGGCTGGCCAGTTTTTCCGGACTGTAGGCGACCACGCCTTCCTCGGTCGCCGCGCTGGCCGACGGCGGCGGCAGGTGGGCGAGCAGGGCCATCGGCACCACGGTGGCGATGGCCAGCACCACCACCGCGAGCTTGCTGATCGCGCCGCGCGAGCGGCTGCGCTCGAACCACCACAGGGTCATCGCCAGCAGCACCATCGCCACCAGCACCAGGCCGACCGCGTCGGCGCCGCGCTGGTTGGCCAGCACCCAGACCAGCCACGCGGCGGTGAGGTACATCGGGAAGGCCAGCACCTGCTTCAGCGTTTCCATCCAGCGTCCCGGCCGTGGCAGCAGACGGCCCAGCGCCGGGACGAAGCCCACCGCCAGGAACGGCAGTGCCAGGCCGACGCCCAGCATCAGGAACACCAGCAGGGCCGGGACCATCGGTGCGGCGAAGGCATAGGCCAGCGCGCTGCCCATGAACGGCGCGGTGCACGGGCTGGCCACCACCACGGCCAGCACGCCGGTGAAAAAGTCGCCGGCCGGACCGGAGCGCGCGGCAAGGCTGGCGCCGGTATTGCCCAGCGAGGCGCCGAACTGCACCACGCCGGACATCGACAAGCCGACCGCCAGCATCAGGCAGGCGAGTATGCCGACCACCAGGGGTTGTTGCAGTTGCGAGCCCCAGCCCAGCGCATGCCCCGCCGCGCGCAGGGCCAGGATGCCCAGGCCGAGTGCCGCGAAACTGCACAGCACGCCAGCGGTATAGAACAGTGCGTGGCGGCGCGCCGCGGCGTGGCTTTCCGCGCTTTCCAGCACGCTGACGGCCTTGATCGACAACACCGGCAGCACGCAGGGCATCAGGTTCAGCACCAGGCCGCCGCCCAGCGCCAGCAACAGGGCGGCGATCAGGCTCACTTGCAGCGGGGCCGGGCCGGCCGGAACCGAGTCGGCCGGAACCGAGTCAGCCGGAACCGAGTCGGCATTGCCCGGTGGCAGTTCCGGCGGGGTTTCGGTGGTCTGGCCGGTGACGGTGGCGCCACTGCCGAGATCGAGGTTCACGCGGCGGGTCATCAGCGGATAGCACAGGCCGCCGTCCTGGCAACCCTGGAAACTGGCCAGCAGGGTCAGCGCTCTGGCGTCGCCGAGGTCGCCCTCGACCGCCACCGGCAGCTCGACCTGGTCGAAATACACGGTGACGTCGCCGTAGTGCTCGTCGTGGTGCGCGGTACCGGCCGGCCACGCGGGTTTCAGGGCAAGGCCGCCGGCGTTTTCGAGTTTCAGCGTGGTCTGGTCGCGATACAGGTAGTAACCCCTGGGCATCGTCCAGCGCAGCAGCAACTGGTGCGGGTTCTGCGCCAGCGCCTCGAAACGGAAGGCCTGTTCGGCGGGCAGCGGCGCGCCGACCGTGCCCGCCACGGCCTCGATCCTGTTGCTGCCGAACTTGCCGAGCGCGGCGCCCAGCGAGCCGGCGACGGGGGCCGCCGCGGCGGCGCCATCGGCGGGCAGCGGCAAGTCGAGCTTCTCGGTATGCGGCGGGTAGCAGATCTTCGGATCGACTTCGTGGCAGCCCTGGTATTGCACGCTGATCCGCAGGCGATCGGTGCCGGCGGCCACGGTGTACGGGATGCTGGCGTCGACACCGTGGTGATAGGTCTCCACGTCGCCGAGGTATTCGTCGTGGTGTTTCTCGCCGTCGGGCAATTGCGCTGCGCCCAGGCTGACGCCATCGCCACCCTTGAACTTCATGCGGCCGCGGTAGAGGTAATAGTCCGGCGCGATCGTCCAGTGCAGCTTCAGCACGCCGGGCGTACCGGCATCGGCGCTGAGCTTGTAGGCCTCGGTCACCGGCAGCAGTTCGGCCGCGGACTGGGCGAACGCGGGCAACATGGCAAACAGCAGACTCAGCCCGATCAGCAGGCGAACGGCCATCCGGCCGGCAGGCATTGATCGCATCACGACTCCGGGAACAGTGCGGCCCGCGCGCCGCGCGGGTGGATGACCATTATGGCCCAGTCGCCACGAATCACCCTGCGACGTTGGCACGCACCCAGTCCAGATAGGCGTCGTGACCGTGGGTCACGGGCACCGCGACCAGTTCCGGCAGTTCGTAAGGGTGCAGTTGCAGCAGTCGCGCCTTCAGCGCCTCGAAACGACCGGCGGTGGTCTTGATCAGCAGCAGCACCTCGCTGTCGGTGGTGACGGCACCCTGCCAGCGATAGGTCGATGGCACGCCCGGCAGCTGGTTGACGCAGGCGGCCAGCCGTTCGCCCACCAGCGTTTCGGCGAGTTGGCGGGCGCAGGCCTGGTCGGGGCAGCTGCAGTGGCAGAGCAAAACGGTGGTGGGATCGGTCGTGGTCATGCCGGCAGCGTAGCCGAGCTTGCGCGAGGTGATTCACCGCCGCGCCCTTGAAACGCTGCCGGGTTCGCCCAATGTGCTGTCCACCCCCGCGTACGAACACTCTTGCTGCGGGATGCTATCTGCGTAGAATTGGCACTCATTACCATCGAGTGCTAACAGAGCTGCCGTCCGGGCTCTGCAAGACCTTGTCCATCAACTGTTTGAACCAGCTGGAGTCCTCCATGAGCACACTGCGTCCCCTGCATGACCGCGTCATCGTCAAGCGTCTCGAAGAAGAGCGCGTCTCCGCCGGCGGCATCGTGATCCCCGACAGCGCCACCGAAAAGCCGACCCGCGGCAAGGTCGTCGCCGCCGGTACCGGCCTGATCATGGCCGACGGCAAGGTCCGTCCGATGTCGCTGAAGGCTGGCGACGTGGTGCTGTTCGGCAAGTACGCCGGCCAGGAAATCAAGATCGACGGCGAAGAGCTCGTGTTCCTGAAGGAAGACGACATCGTGGCGGTGATCGAGGGCTGATTGAGCTGGAGCCTGGTGGTGTAGCGCGAAAGCCGCGCTCCCGGTCGCCCTTGGCTCCTTCTTGCAGCTCTTTCGTGACGTTTCCCATTACTTATTCAAAATTTTTCAAGGAAAAATTTTATGGCCGCTAAAGAAGTCCGTTTCGGCGAAGACGCCCGCTCGCGCATCCTCAAGGGCGTGAACACGCTCGCCAATGCCGTCAAGGTCACCCTGGGCCCGAAGGGCCGCAACGTCGTGCTCGAGAAGAGCTTCGGCGCCCCCACGATCACCAAGGACGGCGTGTCCGTCGCCAAGGAGATCGAGCTGGCCGACAAGTACGAGAACCTGGGCGCGCAGATCGTCAAGGAAGCCGCTTCCAAGACCTCCGACGTCGCCGGTGACGGCACCACCACCGCCACCGTGCTGGCGCAGGCGTTCATCCAGGAAGGCCTCAAGGCCGTCGCCGCGGGCATCAACCCGATGGACCTGAAGCGCGGCATCGACAAGGCCGTCGTGGCCGCCGTGGGCGAGCTGAAGAAGCTCTCCAACCCGACCGCGAATGACAAGGAAATCGCCCAGGTCGGCACGATCTCCGCCAACTCCGACACCAACATCGGCGACATCATCGCCACCGCGATGAAGAAGGTCGGCAAGGAAGGCGTGATCACGGTCGAGGAAGGCTCGGGCCTGGACAATGAACTCGACGTGGTCGAGGGCATGCAGTTCGACCGCGGCTACCTGTCGCCGTACTTCATCAACAACCAGCAGAGCCAGCAGGTCGAAATGGATGACCCGTTCATCCTGATCCACGACAAGAAGGTTTCCAACGTGCGCGAGCTGCTGCCCGTGCTGGAAGCCGTCGCCAAGGCCGGCAAGCCGCTGCTGATCGTGGCCGAGGAAGTCGAGGGCGAGGCGCTGGCCACCCTGGTGGTCAACACCATCCGCGGCATCGTCAAGGTCGCCGCCGTCAAGGCGCCGGGCTTCGGTGACCGTCGCAAGGCGATCCTGGAAGACATCGCGGTGCTGACCAACGGCCAGGTGGTGTCCGAGGAAGTGGGCCTGTCGCTGGAGAAGACCACGATCAACGATCTGGGTCGCGCCAAGCGCATCGTCATCACCAAGGAAAACACCACGATCATCGACGGCGCGGGCGAGGCCGAGAAGATCCAGTCGCGCATCGGCCAGATCAAGGCGCAGATCGAGGAGACCTCCTCCGACTACGACCGCGAGAAGCTGCAGGAACGCGTGGCCAAGCTGGCCGGCGGCGTGGCCGTGATCAAGGTCGGTGCGGCGACCGAAGTCGAGATGAAGGAAAAGAAGGCACGCGTCGAAGACGCCCTGCACGCCACCCGTGCAGCGGTCGAGGAAGGCGTGGTCCCCGGTGGTGGCGTGGCGCTGATCCGCGCGCTGAAGGCCGTCGAAGGCCTGAAGGGCGACAACACCGACCAGGACCTGGGCATTGCGATCACCCGCCGCGCGCTGGAAGCGCCGCTGCGCGCGATCGTCGCCAACGCCGGCGAAGAGCCGTCGGTGGTGTTGAACAAGGTCAAGGAAGGCACCGGCAACTTCGGCTACAACGCCGCCAGCGGCGAGTACGGCGACATGGTTGCCATGGGCATCCTGGACCCGACCAAGGTCACCCGTTCGGCCCTGCAGCACGCCGCGTCGGTGGCCGGCCTGGCGATCACCACCGAGGCGATCGTTGCCGAGCTGCCGAAGAAGGACGAAGGCCACAGCCACGGCGGTGGCATGGGCGGCGGCATGGGTGGCATGGGCGGCATGGACTTCTGAGTTCCCCGCTCAAGGCACGACAAAGGAAAACCCCGCGTCGGCGGGGTTTTCCTTTTTGTGGCGCCGGAATCCCGGCGATATCTGCCGGGTTGGTGGCAGTGAACTCAGTGCCCGTGGGCGTGGACACTGCCGCTGGCGGCGGCGTTGCCGCCAGCGTTGACGCCCCGCACCGCGTCGCCGACCGAGCCGGCCGCGCGGTCGGTGGACTGGATCGCCGAATGCGCGGCATCGCGCACGTCGCCGCCCACGCCCTGGCCCATCTCACCAGCCCTGCCTGCGGTGGCGGCCGTATCGAGGCCGGCACCGGTATCGATGTTGGCGTTGGCACCTGCATGCGAGTCGCCGGCGCCCGCGCCGATCGTGCCATTGGCATTCGCGTTGGCGTTGGCATTGGCGTGGTCATTGACGGTCGAGCGGGTCCGCTCGACGGCCCTGCGGGTCCGGTGCTCGGCGTGGGAACCGGTGCGATGCAGGGTCTGCTCCGTCTGCGCGGTAGTCTGGCCGACGGCGTGCATGGCGCCCGGTGCGGCTGCGCCGAGGCGGGCGCCGGCACCAATGTGGGCGGCACCGCCGAGGCTGGCCTGGGCGAAGGCGGAAGCGGTGAAGACGCTGGCGCCGATGATGAGGGCGGAAAGCATGGTCTTGCGCATGAGGTTGACCTCCAGGTGGGGAATGCCGCCGCAAGGCGCATGGCACGCGCCCACGGCCACGCCGACGCTAGGCGGCCTCGCCCGACTACCGCGTGAATACCGTGTCGCGCTCTTCAGTGGTGGGACAGCTCGCTGAACGGCGAGCCCGGGGCAAGGGTGCCACCGTTCGCGTCACTGCGCGGCGGATGCCGGCCGTGGTGCGGGTAATGCGGCGTTGTGGACGATCTCGCCGGGCGCGGGCTGCGGCAGCAGGCTGTCCAGCTGGTTGCTCATGCGCAGCTGCTCGACGCTGGCCATGGCCTTGTCGAGTTGTTGCAGGTCGTCGCCCTCGGGCAATGGCGGTGCGCCGGGCGCCTCGGTGAGCGAAGCCAGCTGCGGGCCGACCAGTTCGGTCAGCGCGAAGTACGGATCATCGTGGATGCCGAGGTGGGCGAGCAGCTTGCCCGGCAGCAGCCAGGAAGCAGTATCCGCCTGCACGGGTTTGGACGGCCGTTTCGGATCGACCAGCAGCCACACGCCGGCCTGACTCAGCATGTCGCCGCCGTCGACGAAGCCGGCGGTCTGGTAGCTGTTGCTCAGGGCGGGCAGGTGATCGCCGTAGAACAGCACCACGCTGGGACGCTCGCGCGCCGCCAGCAGCTTCACCAGGCGTCCCAACTCGGCATCGGCATGCTTGAGGTGATACAGGTAGTTCTGCAGCTCCAGCTTGTCGCGGCCGGTGATGCCGGCGGGCACCGGGATCGCGTCGCGCTCGGCGACATGGGTGGGCTCGACGTCGTACGGGCCGTGCGCCTCGATGCTGATGGCGAAGATGAACTGCGGCGGGCCCTGATCCTTCAGTTGGGTCATGATCTCGTCGGTCATCGCGCTGTCGGCCATGTACTTGCCGTCGTTGGGCGCGCCGGGCGGGAACGACGACTGCGACACGAAGCGATCGAAGCCGATCGCCTTGAACGCGGTGGTGCGGTTCCAGAACGCCGGGTCGTTGCCGTGCAGCGCCAGCGTCGAATAGCCGTGCCGGCTCAGCGTGCGGACCAGTCCCGGCAATGCCTGATGACTCATCTGCAGGTAGGGGAACTGCAGGTTGTCGAAGTAGCGCAGCGACAGGCCGGTGAGGAATTCGAACTCGGTGCGGATGGTGCCGCCACCAAAAGTGGGCACGTGCAGCTTGCCGCTGATGCCGTGCGCAGCCAGCCGGCGCAGGTTGGGCGCGAAATTGCTGTGCTCGTAGCCGCGCATGATGGTCGGGTCGAAGAACGACTCGCTTTGCACCACCACCACGTCCGGCAGGTCGGCGACCGCCGGGGTCGCCGCCTGCATGGACTGCAGCATCGCCGGCGCGGACTGGTTGATCAGACGGGTGGCCGTGACCGGGTCCGGCTTATGCGCACCCTTGCCGTATTGCAGGTGGAACAGCATCAGCGAGCTGATCAGGCCGGAATGGGTGGTGGTGGAAATGGCCGACCACGGCTCCAGCCACAAGGTCTTCGCGTTGTAGACCTTCGTCCACGCCTGCAGGCCGACCAGCATCGTGAGCAGTGCCAGTGCCGCCACGCCGCCACCGAGCGCGCGCAGCCGCCGCGGGCGGCGTTCGAACAACGGCGGTTCCAGCCGCCACGCCACCACGATCGCGATCACCGCGGCGAGCAGGCCGAGATACGGCCACGCGCTGTGCGGCAGATAGCCCGACAGCAGGTGCATGCCACCCTTGTGCAACTGCCCGACGATGCGGAAGTCGTCCGGCAACAGCGGCGTGCCGAGGTTGGCCACCTTGAGCACGTTCACCGCGTACAGCAAGCCCTGCAACAGGAACGCCAGCGCGAACGAAAGCCATGCGCGCCGGCTGATCGCCAGCAGCAGCGCCGCCAGCAGCAGGCCCGGCAAGGCGTTGGCCAGCGGGTAACGTGCCTGGTCGAAGAGGCGCAGAGGGGTCACGCCGACGCCACCGTCCACCCACCCGGTCAGCAGCACGAAGGCCAGGGCCAGCAGCAACAGCAGCGCGACCCGGGAAGCGATCGCTCGCCGACGGGAAACGGGCGGGGAAGCAAGTGGCGGCATGGCAGTCCTGCGTTTGCTGTCATGGTCTGGACGCGCCAATGTAATGGCGGCCAGATGAACAAGGAGTAGGCGTGGCCGGCGAGTGTCCGGCTTGTCGAGGGCTTGTTCAAGCGGTGCTCAGCTGCCGGCAGCTGCCCGCCATGCGGCACAATGCCCGGATGACCCATCCGGCAAGCCCCGCACTGCGTGCACTGATCGATGACCGCTATGGCGAACTCGCCAGTCGCTGCCGTGCGGCCGGCGTGCCGCTGCACGACGACGCCGGCGTGGCCGAGCGTATCCGGCGCACCCTGCTGGCCAGCGACTTCGCCTTCGACACCTGGTGTCGCCAACCGCAATTGCTGGCGCCGGCCGGGCTGGAGCGCCTGCGCTCGGGCAGCGATGCCAGTGCGCGCATCGAGGCGCTGAAGCTGCCGGAGGACGAGGCCGGGTGCATGGTCGCGCTGCGCCGCTTCCGCCACGCCGAGGCATTGCGGCTGGTGTTCCGCGATGCCAACGGGCTGGACGAGCTGCCGGAAACCCTGTCGGCGACCAGCGTGTTGTACGAGGTGCTGCTGGAGCTGGCACTGGGCTGGTCCGAGCGTATGCTGGCCGCGCGCTACGGCCACAGCCGCAACCCCGAGGGCGCGTTGCAACGCCTGCTGGTGATCGGCTTCGGCAAGCTGGGCGGGTCGGAGCTGAATTTTTCCTCGGACATCGACCTCGTGTTCGCCTACCCGCACGGCGGCCACACCGACGGTGCGCGGCCGCTCGACAACAGCGAATACTTCGTGCGGCTGGGTCGGCAGCTGGTGCGCCTGCTCAACGAGCCGACCATGGACGGCATCTGCGCCCGGGTCGACCTGCGCCTGCGTCCGTTCGGCAACGCGGGCCGGCTGGCCTTGTCGTTCGCCGCGATGGAGCAGTACTACCAGAGCGAAGGTCGCGACTGGGAACGCTACGCGTGGATCAAGGCGCGCCCGGTCGCCGGCGATCGTGCCGCCGGCAAGCAATTGCAGGAACTGCTGCGGCCGTTCGTCTACCGCAAGTACCTCGACTACACCGCATTCGCCGGCCTGCGCGAGATGAAGTCGCTGATCGATGCGGAAGTGGCGCGCAAGGATCTGGCCGACAATCTGAAGCTGGGCCCCGGCGGCATCCGCGAGATCGAGTTCATCGTGCAGCTGACCCAGCTGATCCGTGGCGGCCGCGAGCCGAGCCTGCGCGTGCGCGGCCTGCTGCCGGCGCTGACCGCGTGCGAGGCGCGCGGCCACATTCCCGCCGCGCGTGCGCGTGCGCTGCGCCAGGCCTACGTGCTGCTGCGGCGCGTCGAGAACCGGGTGCAGATGCTGCGTGATGCGCAGACCCATGACATCCCGCCCGATGCGCTCAGTCGCGAGCGCCTGGCGCTGAGCCTGGACCATCCGGACTGGGACAGCCTGCAGGCGGCGCTGGCGGCGCAGCGGGCCATCGTCAGCGAGGAGTTCGCCGCGGTCCTGATGCCGCAGGGCGGCCGTGCCGCCAGCGTGCCAGCCGCCGACCTGCAACTGTGGCAACACGCCTGCGACGAGTCGCTGGACGCCGGCGTGCTCGAAAGTTCCGGCTTCGCGCCCGGCGGCGAACTGGCCGACGCCTTGCTGAAGCTGCCGCAGGCGGCTTCGGTGCGCGCGATGTCGCCCCGTTCACGCGAACGGCTCGATCACCTGATGCCGCAGCTGTTCGAGGCTGCCCGCGCCAGCAAGGCGCCGGTGGCCAGTCTGCTGCGGCTGGTCCGCCTGATGCAGGCGGTGGCGCGGCGCTCGTCCTACCTGGCCCTACTGGAGGAACAGCCAGCCGCGCGGCGCCGGCTGGTGCGGCTGTTCGCCGACAGTGCCTTCCTGGCCGAACGGGTGATTGCGCAACCGCTGCTGCTGGACGACGTGCTCGATCCGCGCATCGATCAACTGCCGTTCAAGCGTGCCGACATCGCCGCCGAGATCGTCCGTGTGCTGGGCACGCTGGAGGAACGCGAAGCCGAGGCGGAACTGGAACGGGTCAACGAGTTCAAGGCGTCGACTGCCTTCCGGCTGGGCCTGGCGTTCAACGACGGCCGCGCCGACGCGGTGGCCACCGCGCGCCGGCTCGCCGCGCTGGCCGAGTCGGTGGTCGGCGCGGTGCTGGCCCTGGCCGAGCGCGAGCTGGTGGCGCAGCATGGCCGGCTGCCTGGCGAAGGTTCGGGCTTCTCGGTGCTGGGCTACGGCAGTCTCGGCGGCGAGGAGCTCGGTTTCGCCTCGGACCTGGACCTGGTGTTCGTCTACGACGGCCGACGCGCCCAGGCGATGAGCGACGGCGCGCGGCCGATCGAAGGTTCGCGCTGGTACCAGCGGCTGGCCCAGCGGGCGATGAACTGGCTCACCGTGCTGACCCGTGGCGGGCGTTTGTACGAAGTCGACACGCGGCTGCGGCCGGACGGTTCCAAGGGGCTGCTGGTGAGCAGCCTGGATGCGTTCGTGGCCTATCAGCAGAGTCGTGCGTGGACCTGGGAGCACCAGGCGCTGCTGCGCGCGCGGCCGATGGCCGGCGACGCGGCGCTCAACGGGCAGCTGGCCGAAGTACGACGCAGCATCCTGGCGGTGCCGCGCGAACGCGCCACCGTGCTGGCCGAGGTTGGCAGCATGCGCCAGCGCTGGCGTGCCGAACGCGACCGCTCCGACGAGCGCCAGTTCGACCTGAAGCAGGGCCACGGCGGCCTGCTCGACATCGAGTTCGCCCTGCAGGGACTGGTGCTGGCGCATGCGGCGCAGCAGCCATCGCTGCTGGGGGTCACCGCCAACGCGGGCCTGATCGAGGCTTGTCGCGGCGCCGGCCTGCTCGACAACAACCAGGCTGCGATCCTCGCCGTGGCCCACGCCGACCTGCTGCAGCGCGCCCTGGCCTGCACCCTCGACCTGCGCTCGCGCATCGCGCCGCGCGATGCCGAACTGGCGCAGCTGTGCGGTAGTGTGCGCGGGGTCACCGATGCGCTGGGGTTCGCCTTCGACTGAACGGGCGCGGGTGATCAGCCCGATTGCCGCTGCGCGATCAGCACGCGCAAGTCGGTGGCGATCGCTGCGGTCTCGCGCAGTGGCGGCGGTGGACGAGCAGTCGAGCGGTCCAGGTCGTGCAGCCGCCCGGCCTCGCGCAGGGCCTGATGGAAACGCTCGATCTTCGCCGGCAACGGCACGACAACGAAGGTCTCGACCGGGCAGCCCACGCCACAGGCTTCGGAAAGCATGTTCACCGAATCGGGGGTGACCACCAGCCGGTCGGCCCAGCCAAGCACGCCCGGATAGGGGTTGCGGCCGTCGTCGGGCCCGGCCCAGACCAGGCCGGGCACGTCGCGCAGGCTGCGGCGGAACACTTCGACCAGCGTTGGCGTGGTGCGCCGTGAACCGATCACCAGCAAGCTGCCGCCTTCGCGGCGCTGGCGTTCGAGCAGTCGCGTCGACAGCTGGCGTGCGTAGTCGGCATTCAGCGCGATGCCCTGGCGTGAGCCGCCGAGCAGGACGCCGACGCGCGGTTGCGGCAGCTCGCCAAAGCCGGGGCAGGCATCGCGGCCATCGGCCAGCCATTCGTCGTCGACCGGATTCAGCGAGCCCAGCGGCTGCAGCACGTTGGGGCCGTCGAGCCGGTCATGACGGGGCGCGATGACGGTGTCCCAGTGGGCGGGATCGATGCGCGGGTCCAGGATCTGCACGGTGTAGCACTGCCGGTCGGTCAGGCGGCGCAGCATGCGGGTGAACAGGGCGGACGCGCGGCCGCAGCCGATCGCCACGGTCGGCCAGGGCGGCGCGAACAGGCGGCGCTGGCGGGCGGGCAGGGCCAGCCGCCCGCCGAGTTCCAGTTTCGGCGCCAGCCATGACCACGGTGCGCGTGGCTGCAGCACCAGGTGCCGCATGGGCATGCCCAGATACTCCGCCAGTGCCAGTGCCTGGCGCTGGTTGCCGGCGGCCGTGTCGGTGACCACCCAGCATTCGCCATGCAGGTTCAGCATGAGGCTGCAGGCTCCGTCACTGTTTCCCGAATGACCACTCTACGTTCTTCCCATGGGTGGACCGTTCGCATGCAGCCGCCTATACACTGGCAGGATAGCGTCACTTCGGGCGCGCCCCGAGCACAGGATAGCGATGCGTGGGTGGCTTTCCGAGGCCAGCCGCAGCCCGTTCGGGCGTCGTCACCGCCTGGCGTTCGATGAAGTCTGCACGTTCGCCCGAACCATCCTTTCCACCATTCACAGGAGCTTACTCATGCGCGCACTGAAATGCCTCGCTTTCGCCGGCCTGCTTGGCGCCGCCGTGTCGGTCCAGGCCGCCCCGGTCACCTACCAGCTCGACCCGAGCCACACCATGGTCCTGTTCAGCTGGAACCACTTCGGCTACTCCAACCCCACCGCCGACCTCGGCCTGGGCGAGGGCACCGTGGTGTTCGACGAGCAGCACCCCGCCCATTCCAGCGTGGAAGTGACCCTGCCGCTGGCCCAGCTCGACACCCATGTGGCGGCGCTGGACGAGCACCTGAAGAAGCCGGATTTCCTCGATGCCGACAAGTACCCGGTGGTGACCTTCAAGAGCACGGCGGTGCAGCCGCTGGGTGGCAACAGGTTCAAGGTGACCGGCAATCTCACCGTGCATGGCGTGACCAAGCCGGTGGTGCTGGACGCGACGCTGAACAAGATCGGTCCGCATCCGATGAGCAAGGCGCAGTCGATCGGTTTCGACGCCACCGCCAGCATCAAGCGCTCGGATTTCGGCGTGGGCGCCTATGTGCCCAACGTCAGCGACGAGCTCAGCATCCGCATCACCACCGAAGGCTCGGTGCCGACGAAGAAGTAAGTCTGCGCGACACGAAAAAGCCGCGCCGGTGACGGCGCGGCTGTGTCGGGACGAGTGGGTCAGTTCGGCTTGACCCCGGCGTCCTTCAGCGATTCCAGGCGGGACAGGTCGACGTTGCCGACTGCCTGCTTCAGCTGGTCGATGCTGTCGACGTTGCCGGTGGCCTTCACGGTGAAGCGCTTGCCGACCACCACGCTGTACTCGCCGTATTTCGACTGTGTATCCCAGGCCTCGTGAACCAGGTTGCCGCTGGCGCTGTAGGTCTTCTCGTAGCCGTGTTCGGTCTGCTTCTCTTCTTCAGGCGCCATTGCGCTGGCCAGCGACATCAGCCCCTTGGCGCCGCCGGTATCGGACACTTCCAGCGTGACGTGCTGGCCGTTGTCGGCGGAGTAGTCGGCGCTGGCCTCGGAGATCTGCATGCCCATCGCCTTGTTGCGCTGGGCCGACAGGCTGCTGCGCTTGAGGTTGCCCAGGTTGTCGGGCAGGAAGGCCTTGATCTGGTCCGGTGCCAGCGCCTCGACGTTGCCGTCGGTGCCGGCCATCGCACCCATCATCTTGCCCATCGCGGCGGATTGCGCGGCGCTGTCGCCGGACTTCTGCGCGGCTTCCATGTCCTTGCTGGCCTGTTCGGCCCGCTTGCCCATCGCGGCCAGCTGCCCCATCGCGCTGTTGCCATCGATGGTGACGCTGTCGCCGTTGCTGCCGGTGACATGCATGCCGCCCATCGCCGCGCCGGTGAACGCGGCGGTGCCGACCACGCCGATCACGATGGCGCCCACGATCCAGCTCAGCACGAAGGCGATGATCACGCTGACCGCGGTGTAGCCGGCCGATTTTTCGGCCGGACATTTCATCGTCTGCGGCAGGCCGAGGTAGAGCAGGTACACGCCATAGACCGCGCCGGCGAGCGCAACCAGCCAGCCCAGCCACGGAACGATCACGGCGATGCCTGCAATCCAGCTGGCGGTCCACGCGTAGGCCACGGTCTTGAGGGCCTGCACCATGTCCTTCTGGCCGCCGAAGGTGGGGGCCAGCGCGTTGATGATCAGCGCCATCAGGTAGACCACGACCAGCGACAGCAGGTAGCCCAGCACCATGCGGGTGATGCCGCCACCGATCGAGTCGCGCACCGTGATGCCGAATGCGCTGGTGCCGATCAGGCTGCCCTTGATGAACGCGGCCACCGCGGGCAGGGCGGCGAGGATGAGGATGTAGCCGGTGAACAGGCCGTTCACCGTCGCCGGTTCGGCAGCGGCCACGGGCCACTCGGTCTTCGGCGTGGTCAGTATGGCCTTGACGCGTGCAATGATTTTTCCTGAATCCATGGTCAGCTCCGAGCTCGTTGCAGTGGCCCGGCGCGAAACGCCGGGTCGTGGATGAGTGCTCACATGATGACGACCGCCACCGCAGCCTCACGGCCGGGAGCCGCGTCCGACTTCCTTGGGTACCCCTGCTGTCCCCCGACAGAAGGCTGCAGCCTGCTACCATTTGCGGCCTGATGTCCAGTCTGGAGTTCACTGATGTCATCCCCCCGCTCTGCGGCGGCGCCGATGGTGCCGGCAAATGCCGAAAATCGTTACGAAGTGACGCGCGCGGACCTGCCGCTGTCCTGTCCCATGCCCGGCATGGAGCTGTGGAACTCGCACCCGAAGGTCTACCTGCCGATCGTCGATGATGGCGGCGAGTCAACCTGTGCCTACTGTGGCGCCCGTTACGTGCTTCAGGACTGAGCTTTCGGGCCAGTCGTACCCCTTGGCGGCATTGTTCTTGCTTGCCCTCATGGAATGAAAGCCGCCAGCCCCGAGCTCATGTCCAGCATTGCCGTGCCCGCCAAGCTGCTGACCGTGGTCCAGTTGATCCCTGCGCTGCACTCCGGTGGCGCCGAGCGGTCGGCGCTGGAGATTGCCCGCGCGCTGGTGCAGGCGGGCCACCGTTCGGTGGTGATCTCGGCGGGCGGCCGGCTGGTCGAGCAATTGAAGGCCGAAGGCAGCGAGCACGTCACGCTGGACATTGGCCGCAAGTCGCTGTCCACGCTGGGTCATCTGAGGACCTTGCGCCGCGTGCTGCGCGAGCTCAAGCCGGACATCGTGCACGCCCGGTCGCGGCTGCCGGCCTGGATGGGCTGGTGGGCACTGAAGGGCATGGCGCCGCGGCCGCATTTCATCACCACCGTGCACGGGCTCAATTCGCCGGGACGTTACAGCGCGATCCTGCTGCGCGGCGAGCGCGTGGTGGCGGTGTCGCAGACCTTGCGCGATTACGTGCTGAGCCACTACCGCTGGCTGGAGCCGGGCCGGGTCAAGGTGATTCCCCGGGGCATCGATCCGCAGGCGTTTCCCTACGGCCACCGGCCCGATGACGCCTGGCAGAAGGCGTTTCTTGCCGAGTTTCCCGCGCTGACCGGCGCGCCCCTGCTGACCTTGCCGGGCCGTGGTACGCGCCTGAAGGGGCACCATGACGCGATCGAGCTGCTGGCTGACCTGAAGCGGCGAGGGATCGAGGCGCGCCTGTTGCTGCTGGGGGTGATCGAACCCGGCCGCGAGGCCTACGTGGCCGAGCTGCAGGAGCTGATCCGATTGCGCGGGGTGACCTCGCAGGTGGTGCTGAGCCCGCCGCGCGACGACGTGCGCGACATCTACGCGATTTCCGCGCTGGTGCTGCAGCTGTCGAACCGGCCCGAATCGTTCGGCCGCACCGTGGTCGAGGCGCTGTCGCTGTGCCGCCCGGTGCTGGGCTACGCCCATGGCGGCGTCGGCGAATTGCTGGCCGAGTTGTACCCCGCCGGCCGGGTGCCTCCCGGTGACCGCGAGCGGCTGGTGGAGCGCGCCGCCGAATTGCTGCGGGTGGCACCGCCGATCTCGCCGCTGCAGAGCTATCGCCTGGGCGACATGCAGCAGGCCACGCTGGCCCTGTACGACGAAATCGCGGCGTCCTGATCCGGCCGCCGCGGGCGGGCGGATTGGCTGCGGCGGCTCGCCTACAATGCGGGATCGCAGTCATCCGGTTCACGCATGAATTCGTTCGGCACCTCACTCAAGGGCGCGTTGCGCTCGCCACTGCTGCCGTTCTGGCTGGTGGTCGCGCTGTTGCCGTTCGGGCGCAGTTCCGAGCTGGGCACCGCGTTGTGCCTGCTCGGCGTGATCATGCTGTTCGCCCGCGATCCGCAGGCCCTGCAGCAGCATGCCGGGGCACGCCTGCTGCTCTGGCTGCTGGCCGCCTATGTCGGGGCGGCGCTGTGCTCCGCGCTCGATGCGGTCCGGCCGGGCAAGAGCTGGAGCACGGTGGCCGCCCTGTTGCGCTACGCGCCACTGGGTTTGTACGCGTGTTTTGCGATCCGCCGCGAAAGCAAGCTGCAGGCCCTGTATGTGGCGGTGGCCTGGGTATTGGCGCTGTGGTGTCTGGACGCCTGGGTGCAGGCGCTGACCGGCTGGAGTATCGGCGGCCAGGCGGAGGCCGAGCGCGTCTCCGGCATCTTCGGAGCGGACAACCTCAAATTGGGACCGACCCTGGCCGTGCTGTCGCCATTTGCGCTGTGGACTGCGCGACGACGCTGGGGCCTGCCGGGCCTGCTGCTCGCCTTTGCCCTGATCCTGGGCCCGATCCTGCTGGCCGGTGCGCGCGCCGCGTGGCTGTGCTACGTGCTGGTGGCGCTGGGTTTTGCCTGGCGCGAGACGAAGTCGCCGCTGCGTTTTGCCGGCTTCTGCGTGGTGGCGGCCCTGCTGCTGGCGCTGGCCGGGGGACTGGCCTGGAAGACTTCGACGCGCTTCCATGACCGCATCGATCGCACCCTGCTGGCCCTGCACGGCACCGACCAGTCGCTGGACGCCGCACTCAGCGGCCGCCTCGACATCTGGCACGCCAGCGTCGGGATGTTCGCCGCGCATCCGCTCAACGGCGTGGGTGTGCGTGGCTATCGCTATGCGTATCCGCAGTACGCCCCGGCGAATGATCATTTCGTGGTATCGACCGAAGCCTGCGGCGTCGGCGAGGGTGCCTGTCATGCCCACCAGCTGGTGCTCGAGATACTCACCGAGACCGGTGCGATCGGCCTGCTGCTGTGGCTGGCCGGCGTGGTGCTGGCATGGCGGGCGTGGCGCAGCGTGGGTGCGGCAGCACGGGAGCGTGCGTTCCCGGTGAGCCTGGCACTGGGCGTGATGCTGTTTCCGCTGAACACCCATCTGGCCTTCTACTCGGCCTGGTGGGGGCTGCTGTTCGCCTGGCTGCTCGGTCTGTGGTGTGCCAGTTTATTCGTTGCCGGCATCCCTGCCGGCAACGAAGAGCCCGGCGTCCCTGCCGGACTTCTCAAAAGAGCTGCCTCCGTGGAGGCCCGCGATGGGGCGTGAACCGTTGTCGGTGGTGGTGACCACGTTCAACAGCGCCGCCACGCTGGACGCCTGCCTGCGCGGCGTGAGCTGGGCCGACGAGATCGTGGTGCTGGACTCCGGTTCCACCGACGCCGGCATGGCGATCGCGGCCCGCTACGGTGCGCGCATCCACGTCCAGCCGTTTGCCGGATACAGCGCGCAAAAGCAGGCGGCGATCGATCTGGCCAGCCATCGCTGGGTACTGCTGCTCGATTCGGACGAGTCGCTGGACGGGGCCGCGATCGCGCCGCTGCAGCAGGCGCTGCTGGCGCCGACCTGCGCGGGATACCAGTTGTGGCGGCGCGAGTGGCAGTTCTGGCGCTGGCAATCGCGACGGGCGCGGCTCAACCACTACGTGCGCCTGTTCGATCGACGACATGCCCGCATGAGCAGTCATGCGGTGCACGAAGAGGTGCAGGTGGATGGCACGATCGGGGTGCTCGATGTCGTCATCGATCACCACGGCGAGCCCGACATCAGCGGGCGCGTGGGCAAGGCGGATCGCTATTCCAGCCTGCAGCTGCCCGACCTGGCCAGGCGCCGGGTCGGCGGATTGCGACTGCGCATGGTGGCGTATCCGACGGTGGCCTTCCTGCGCTACTACCTGTTGCGCGGCCATTGGCGTTCCGGCTGGGCCGGCTTCATCGCCGCCCGCATCCACGCGTTCTACGCGTTCCTGAAGTACGCGAAGCTGTACGAGCTCGAGCAGCGGCGTTTGAAGCGGGAAACCGGCGACGATCAGTAGATCGCGGGCGCGCCCGGCGGCCGGGTCTTGAAGCGCTTGTGCACCCACAGGTACTGCTCGGGCGCTTCGCGCACCATCTGTTCGATGCAGGCATTGACCCGTGCGGTGTCGGCTTCCGCGGCGGGCCCCGGGAAGTCTTCGAGCGGCGCGCCCAGCCGCAGGACGTAACCCTGGTTGCCGGGCAGGCGGCGATGGAAGAACGGAATCACCTTCGCGCCGGACATCCGCGCCAGGTGATGGGTGGCGGTGATGGTGGCCGCCGGCACGCCGAAGAACGGGGCGAACACGGTGTCCTTGCTGCGCATGTCCTGGTCCGGCGCGTACCAGAGGGTGCCGCCGTTGCGCAGGTATTTCACCGTGCCGCGGATGTCGTCCTTGTCGAACATCGCGTCGGCGTAATCCAGCCGCGCGCGCAGTACCGCCCATTCGAACACGGTCGAGTCCATCCGCCGATACATGCCGGCGATGCGGATGCGCTGCGAGACCAGTCGCGCGCACAGCTCCAGATGCGAGAAATGGCCGCCCACCAGCAGCACGCCCCGGCCCTGCGCCCGCGCCGCTTCCAGATGCTCCAGTCCCTCGATGCGGGTGGGGATCGCCGCGATGCGCCGATCGCTGCCCATCCAGCCCAGCGCGAACTCCACCAGCATCAGGCCGATATCGCGCAGGTTGGCGTCGACCAGGCGTGCCCGGGCACCGGCGTCGAGTTCGGGGAAACACAGGGCGAGGTTGGCCGCGGCGATGCGTTTCCGCGCCGAAGGAACGCGCAGTACCAGGGCGCCGAGGCGACGGCCCAGCCACATCAGCACGGCTTGCGGCAAACGTGCGATCAGCCAGATCGTGGCCACGCCCAGCCACGCCGGCCAGTGACGAGGTGCGAGCAGCGAACGGTGAAAGGCGGGACGGGACATGCCTGGCATCGTGGGCATTGTAGTGGATCGCGGACGGCCGTTCCGGGTGGCCTCGTTCCCGCTCTCGTATACTGCCGCGTCAACACCACGAGTCGTGCCGTTGCGCTATCTCTACACACTGGCGATGTTCCTGGTCACGCCGTTGCTGGTGCTGCGGCTGCTGGCGCGCGGGGTGCGTTCGCGGCCTTACCACCAGCGCTGGCCGGAGCGCTTCGGGTTCTTCAGGACGCCGGGCTTCAACGGCAGCCTGTGGGTGCACGCGGTGTCGGTGGGCGAGGTGAACGCCGCCGAGCCCCTGATCAAGGCACTGCAGCGCGACTACCCCAGGGCGCAACTGGTGGTCACCACGGTGACCCCGACCGGCACGGCGCGCGTGCAGCAGTTGTTCGGCGACAGCGTGTTCCATGTCTATCTGCCGTATGACCTGCCGTACGCGGTGAGCCGTTTCCTGAAAAAGATCCGGCCACGGCTGGCGCTGATCGTCGAGACGGAAATCTGGCCCAATCTCTATTTCGCCTGTCGCCGCCGCGGCATTCCGCTGATGATCGTCAATGCGCGATTGTCCGAACGTTCGCTGCGCGGCTACCGGCCACTGCGCGGGCTGCTGCGATCCGCCTTGCGTTGCGTGACCCTGATCGCCGCGCAGTCGCGCACCGATGCGGCGCGCTATCGCCTGCTCGGTGCCGATCCGCAGCAGGTGCTGGTCACCGGCAACATGAAGTTCGACATGCCCATACCCGATGGCGCGGTGGAGCTGGCCGCCGGCATGCGCGAGCAGTGGGGGCCGCGTCGCCCGGTGTGGATGGCGGCGAGCACGCACGAGGGTGAAGAGCAGGCGGTGCTGGAGGCGCACCTGCAGGTGCTCAAGCGGTTGCCCGATGCGCTGTTGCTGCTGGCGCCGCGCCATCCCGAACGGTTCCGGCTGGTCGAGCACTCGGTGCGCAGCCTGGGTTTCACGGTGGCCACGCGCGGTCTCGAAGGGGTGCCGTCGTCCTCGCACCAGGTCTTCGTGATCGACGCGATGGGCCAGCTGATGCCGTTCTTCGCCGGCTCCGACGTGGCCTTCGTCGGCGGCAGCCTGGTGCCGATCGGAGGCCACAACGTGCTGGAGCCGGCAGCCCTGTCGGTGCCGGTGCTGGTCGGGCCACACACTTTCAATTTCGACGAGATCACCCGCAGCCTGATCGAGCAGGGTGGCGCGATGCGCGTGACCGGCGCTGCGCAACTGGGTCCCGACGTGCTGCGGCTGTTGCTGGATGCGGCCAGCCGCGAACGCATGGGTCGCGACGCCCAGGGCGTGTTCGAACGTGAGCGCGGGGCGGTGCAGCGGGTCATGCAGCTGATCGACGGCATGCTGCAGGAATGACGGATCGTCCGCCCGGAAACGGAACGGCCGGGACATGCCCGGCCGTTCCATGAAACGTGGCGCCGCGGTCTACTGCAGCAACGCGTTGATCTGCTCGATGTCCTTCACGTCGGCGGTGCCGGCGGTCTGCTTGAGCAGCAGCTTGTTGAGGATGAACTGGTGCCGCGCCTGCGAGTAGCTGCTCTCCGACGAAGTCAGGGTCTGGATCGCCAGCAGCACGTTGGTCATCGTCTGGGTGCCGACCTCGAACCCGGCGCGGGTCGCTTCCAGCGCCTTGCGCCCCGATTCCACCGAGGCCTTCGCCGATTCGACCTGGGCGATGCCGGCGATCACCGAGCGATAGTAGTTGAGCGTGTCGCGCACGACCTGGCGACGCTGCGCTTCCAGGGCGTCGGCGGCGCCGTCGCGCTGGTAGATCGACTGGCGCACGAGTGACTGCGTGGCACCGCCGGAGAAGATCGGCACGTTGAGGGTCAGTCCGATCGTGGTCGAGGCGGGGTCGCGATAGCGGGCCGCGGCATTGCCTTCGGACCAGCCGGCTCCCTTGCCGTAGGACACGCCGGCGGTGATCGTGGGCAGATGCGCCGCCCGCGCCGCGCTGATGTTGTGCTGGGCGGTTTCCACGTTGCTCTTCTGGGCGAGCAGGTCGGGATTGGTCTCCAGCGCCTGCTTGACCCAGGCGTCCTGGTCAGCCGGTGACGGCGGCTGCATGGGCAGGTCGTCGCGCAGCTTCTTCAGGTCGCCGGTGGGCTTGCCGGTGATCTGGGCCAGCGCCTCGCGGGAATCATTGAGGGTGTTCTGCGCGGCGATCGTCTGCGACTTCGCCGCTTCGTAATACGCCTTGGCCTGGTAGACGTCGGTGATCGCCGAAAGGCCGACCTTGAAGCGCTGGTCGGACTGCTCGTACTGCTGGCGGAACGCGTCCTCGTTGGCCTTGGCGTAGGTGAGGCCATCCTCGCTGGTCAGCACGCCGAAGTAGGCGGCCACCACGCGCACGTAGAGTTGCTGCCCGGCGGATGCGTACAGCTCGTCCTGGGCCTCGGAAGCCGAGTGGGCGGCCTTGAGGTTGGCATACTTGCTGAAGTCCAGCACGCTCTGGCTCAAGGTGCCGTTGATCGTGCGCGAGCGGCTGTGGCCGATCTGTCCGCCACCATTGGTCTGGTTCAGGCTCATGCTGGCGCCGATCTGCGGCAGCAGCTGCGCACGGGCCTGGGTCACGCCCTCACCGGTCGCCAGCCTGCTGGCGTCGGCCTGCGACAGCACCGGGTCGTTGTTGCGGGCTTCACGGTAGGCATCCAGCAGATCCTCGCCGTGGCTGGGCAGCGAGATGGCGGCCAGGGCCAGTGCAAGAGTGAGCAGCTTCAAACGCATGAGTTGCCTCGTGGGTATCGATTCGGGGATGAGCTCAGAACACGAACCGCGGCGGCGGCTCGGCGTGACTCAGGTAGGGAAGGTCGGTTTCGAACAGGGCCTCTTCGCGGTAGCGACCGGCGCCCTCATGGATGAGCAGGGTGGCATGCTGCACCGGCGATTCACCGCGGATCACCAGGGCGCGACCACCGGGCTTGAGCCAGGTCAGCCAGCGCGGCGGTATCGCATGCACCGCCCCGGTCACCACCAGCCCGTCGAACAGGCTGTCGGGCTGCCACTCGTTCACGGCTTCGCCGGTGACCAGCTTGGCGTTGGAAACGCCGGCGGCCTGCAGGCGTTGACCGGCGGCCGCCGTGAAGTCCGCATGGATGTCGACGCTGGTGACATGCGCGGACAAGCCGGCCAGGCAGGCGGTGAAGAACCCCGAGCCGGTGCCGATTTCCAGCACGTGCTCGGCGCCCTGCAGTTCCAGTGCCTGCAGCACGCGACCTTCCACCACCGGCTTCATCATCACTTCGTTGTGGCCCAGCGGCAGGCACAGGTCGGCGAAGGCAAGCTGGCGATGTTCGGCGGCGACGAAATCCTCGCGATGCACGCGGGCGATCACGTCCAGCACGCGGGCGTCCAGGACTTCCCACGGGCGCACCTGGTTTTCCACCATGTTGAGTCGCGCCTGCTCGATATTCATCGCCATCTGCTCGTGTCCCATGCGGATCGAAAAAGGTCAAAAAGGATAAGCGCTAGCGCGCGCTCCCACAATGACACGCTCCGACGGTCACAGCCTGCCGGTTGCGCGGCGGGCCACGAAGTGCCGGAAGTCATCGGAAGCGGTTGACGCACGTCACCTTGATGCGTGCGTGCGCTCGCACTGGAGTCGGTGCCGGTGCCTGTTCTGGAAAATAAATGAACCGGGGCGTATAATAAAGCGATGAACCCCGTTTGTGAAGGTGGAGGCATGAGCAGCAGCGCGCAAATCAGAGCCCAGGGTCCCGGTCGTCCGAAGGACATGGAGAAGCGTGCGGCCATTCTGGTCGCGGCGAAGGCGCTGTTCATCCGCAATGCCTTCGCCGGCACCAGCATGGATGCGATTGCCGCCGACGCCGGGGTATCCAAGCTCACGGTGTACAGCCACTTCGGCGACAAGGACAACCTGTTCCGCGAAGTGATCCGTTCGCGCATCGAGGATCTGCTGCCGGAAGAAACCTATGCCTTCGACCCGCACGCGGACATCCGCGAGACCTTGCTTCGCGTGGCGCTGATCCATGCCCACCTCGACTGCAACGCGGAAACCGTGGGCACGTTTCGCGCCATCCTCAGCGATTGCCGTCAGGGCAATCCGCGCTACGGCAAGCTGATCTGGGAAGAAGGTGCCGCGCGCACGCACGGACTGATGGAGCGGTTGTTGCAGCAGGCGGTCGACGCTGGCCAGCTGGACATCGCCGACGTGCCACGTGCCTGCACGCAGTTCCTCAGCCTGATCAAGGGCAACCTGATGATGCGCCAGATGTTCGGTTGCACCGACTGTCCCGAAAGCTATGCCGCGGAGATCGAAGCCACCGCCCGGGCCGGTGTCGACATGTTCCTGCGCGCCTACCTGCCGCGTGGTTCGTCCGCGGCCTGAGTGGCGGGGCGACCCGGCGGTGGCGTTGACGCCGCCGCCACACCGGGTGACTAGACTGGCCTGAATCCGCCCACGCAAGGGATATTCCATGGCCACCCAGTCGAAGTCCACGCCGTTCCTTTCCGACATCCAGACGATCCGGCGGCGAGCGCGGGAACACATGCAGCGCGGCGCGGTCACCGACAGCTACACGCTGGATCGGGAAACGGTGCTGAAGCTGCTCAACGAGGCGCTGGCCACCGAACTCGTTTGCGTGTTGCGTTACAAGGCCCACCACTATCTTGCCTCCGGCATCAACGCCAAGAGCGTGGCTGCCGAATTCCTCGAACACGCGAACGAGGAGCAGGGTCACGCGGACCTGATCGCCGAGCGCATCACCCAGCTCGATGGCAAACCCGATTTCTCGCCGGATGGCCTTTCCACTCGCAGCCATGCCGAGTTCGTGGTGCCGGAGGAACTGGCGGCGATGATCGAGGAGAATCTCGTCGCCGAACGCATCGCCATCGACAGCTATCGGGAAATCATCAACTACGTGGGTGACCGGGACACCACCACCAAGCGCATGCTGGAAGGCATCCTGGCGATGGAAGAGGAGCACGCCGAGGACATGAAGACCCTGATGGAGGATTTCGGCAAGAAAGGCGAGCCGGCCAAGCCCGCCTCCTCCAGATAGGCCTTGTCGAAAGGCCGGGAAGTCTGCCGATCGGAATTGCAGGCAGGTCGGGAACCAGGGTGGCCGCCGCCACCCTGCTTCATTTTTACCAGCCGGCCAGCACCAGTTTGCCGATCGTGCGGCCGGATTCCAGCTGGCGATGCGCCTCGCGCAGGTTGGCGGCATGGATGGGCGTCAGGGTGGCGGTGCGCGTGCCGAGCAGTTCACCGCTGGCGAGCATCGCTGCCACGCGTTCGAGGATGCGCCCCTGTTCGGCCTGGTCGTCCGTCTTGTAGCGGGCGCGCGCGAACATCATTTCCCAGTGGATGCCGATGCACTTGGCCTTGTAGGGATCGCCGATCTTCAGCGCGCCGACCGGTTCCACGATCAGCCCCACGTGGCCTTGCGGCGCGAGCAGATCGCCGATGACGGACCAGTAGCGGTCGGTGTCGGCGAGGTTGAGCACCGCATCGACCTGGGAGAAACCCAGCGCCTGCAGCTGTGCGGCCAGCGGCTCGCGATGGTTGATCACGTGCTGCGCTCCCATCGTGCGGCACCAGTCGATGGTTTCGGCTCGTGAGGCGGTGGCGATCACGGTGAAACCCGCGCGTCGGGCCAGCTGGATCGCGATCGAGCCCACCCCGCCGGCGCCGCCGATGATCAACAGGGACTTTCCTTCGCCGCCGCGCTCGCTGTCGAACGGCATGCGCTGGAACAGCAGCTCCCAGGCCGTGAGCACGGTCAGCGGCAAGGCCGCGGCGTCGGCCAGTTCGACCGAAGGCGGCACGTGGCCGACCAGCCGTGCGTCCACCAGCTGGTACTGCGCATTGCTGCCGGCCCGGGTGACGTCACCGGCGTAGTACACGCGGTCGCCGGGCCGGAACCCGGTCACCGCCGCGCCGATCGCCTCGACCGTGCCGGCGGCGTCATAGCCCAGCACCTTCGGCTGCGCTTCCACCTGGGGCTTCGGCGAGCGCAACTTGGTGTCGACCGGATTCACCGAAACCGCTTCGACGCGCACCAGCAGATCGTGTTCTTCCGCGACGGGGCGGGGCAGTTCGATGTCGATCAGCGATTGCGGATCATCGATCGGCAGATAACGGGTGAGGGCGACGGCTTTCATGGGATCTCCGGACTTCGGACAGGGGACGGGAAAGAGTTTGCGCTGGCGCGAACGCGGTTTCAGCAGGATGCTTCGAGGCCGGCGGCGCGGGGTGCGACACGGGATGCCTGGGGGCGATCCAGCCGCATGCTGTACAGCGCCACGATCAGGCCGAGCAGCGGCAGGGTCGCGGCCACCCAGGTCACGGCGCCCAGGCCCGGTCCATGGCTGATCACCGCGCCGCCCAGCCACGCGCCGATCGCATTGCCGAGGTTGAACGCGGCGATGTTGAAGCTCGACGCCAGCACGCCACCGCCGCTGGCCTTCTGCAGCACCCGCAGCTGCAGCGGCGCCACGGTGGCGAACCCGGCGATGCCGAACACCGCGGCAAACGCGATCATCGCCGGCTTGCTGTGCAGGGCCAGGGTCATCGTGCCCAGCACGACCGCCAGCGCGATCAGCGAGCCCAGCAGGGTCGCCATCAGCCGCTTGTCGGCGAGCCGGCCGCCAAGCAGGTTGCCCACCACCATGCCGCCGCCGAACACCAGCAGGATCGGCGATACCGCGCTGTCGGCAAAGCCGGTGATGCGGGTCAGGATCGGCTGGATATAGGTGAACACCGCGAACACGCCGGCGAAGCCGAGCACGGTCATCAGCAGGCCCAGCAACACCTGCGGATGGGCGATGCCTTTCAGCTCCTCGGCGAACTTCATCGGCGCGTGTCCGCCGCGATCGGCCGGTACCAGCGTGGCGATGATGATCGTGGCCAGCACGCCGACCGCGGTCACCGCCCAGAACGTGGCGCGCCAGCCATGATGCAGGCCCAGCCAGGCGCCGGCGGGCACGCCGAGCAGGGTCGCCACGGTGAGGCCGGTGAACATGATCGAGATCGCCGAGGCTTTGCGATCCTCCGCCACCAGCCCGGTCGCCACCACCGCGCCGACGCCGAAGAAGGTGCCGTGGGCCAGCGAGGTGAGCACCCGCGCGATCATCAGCACGGTGTAGCTCGGCGCCATTGCGCTGGCCAGGTTGCCCAGGGTGAAGATGATCATCAGGGCGATCAGCGCGGTCTTGTGCGGCAGCCGGCTGGTGGCCGCGGTCAGCAGCGGCGCACCCACGAACACGCCCATCGCATAGCCGGAGATCAGCAGGCCGGCGGCGGCGATGCCGACGTGGAGGTCGGCGGAGACCTGCAGCAGCAGGCCCATGATCACGAATTCGGTGGTGCCGATACCGAACGCGCCGGCGGTCAGCGCGTACAGCGCCAGCGGGGTGCGTGGCCGGACGGAAGGGGAGCGCATGGCGACAGTCCTGAAGAAACGATGCGCCAGCCTAAGGATTTGCCTTTTCTGCAAAAACCACCAAGATGGCTAATCATTATCAATGAATGGTTGATAGTCATGGACCGCATCGGCGACCTCGGCCTGTTCCTGCGCGTGCTCGACCTGGGTTCGATCAGCGCCGCCGCGCGTAGCCTCGACCTGTCGGTGGCGGTGGCCAGCCAGCGGCTGAAGCGGCTGGAGCGCGAACTGGGCGTGCGCCTGCTGCACCGGACCACGCGCCGGCTGCATGCCACGCCCGAGGGCATGCAGCTGGCCGAGCAGGGGCGCGCGCTGGTGGAGGACCTGGAGGTACTGACCGGCGGCCTGCGCCAGGGCGCCAGCGAAGTCAGCGGCACCTTGCGGGTGACCATGTCGGCCGCGTTCGGCAGCCAGTACATTTCCCCGCTGCTGCCGGAATTCCTGGCCCGGCATCCGCGGGTGAAGCTCAGCGTGAATCTCGACGACCAGGTCGTGGACCTGGTCGGTTCCGGTTTCGACCTCGGCATCCGGGTCGGCGCGCTGGACGACTCCGGCCTGGTGGCGCGTCAGCTGGCGACCAACCGGCGCGTGCTGTGCGCGTCGCCGACCTACCTGCAACGCCACGGCGTACCGCACACGCCGGCCGATCTGGCGAAACACGATTGCCTGCTGCTGGTCGGCAGCCGGGGTCGGCAGGACACCTGGCATTTCAGCGACCGCAAGGGCCGCGCCATCGCGCAGCGCGTGCAGGGCCGCTTCGAGACCAACCAGGGCGAACTGCTGCGCGACGCGGTGGTGGCCGGCCTCGGCATCGCGATGCATTCGGTCTGGCACGTGCACCAGCAACTGCGCGACGGCCGACTGCAGGTCGTGCTGCCGGACCATGCGATCGCCACCACCGGCATCCACGCGGTGATGCCGCAGCGCCGGCTGGTGCCGCCGCGGGTGCGCGCCTTCGTCGACTTCCTGGCCGAGCGGCTGGGGGCGCATCCGCCGTGGGAACGATGAGCCTGTAAGCTTTGCCCATTCCCCGCAGGAGTTGCCCGATGCAGACCCAGGACACCTCGAACCCGCCACGCCACGGCATGCGCCGCGCCATCCTGGCGCTGTGCGCGCTGGTGCTGCTGTTCGTGGGCGCACTGATGTGGTGGTGGGACAGCGAGCCCGCGCTGTTCGATCCGGTGACGGTGACCCGGGCGCAGATGCAGGAACTGAAGCGGCCGGTCAGCGTCGGCGCCACCACCACGGTCACCCTGATCACCTCGGTGCACACGCTGCTGGACAAGCGCGGCGGCTACCTCAGCAACGACAAGCTGCCGCCCGGCGTGCTGATGGACAACGTGCCCAACTGGGAATTCGGCTCGCTGACCGCCTCGCGCGACCTGGTGCGCGCGTTGCGCAACGACTTCAGCCGTTCGCAGACGCAGTCGACCGAGGACAAGGACCTGGCCGAGGCCGATCCGCTGCTCAACAGTCCGAACGACCGCTGGCTGCTGCCCAGTTCGGAGAGCCAGTACCGCAAGGCGATCAGACATCTGGACGGCTATCTGGGCCGGCTCGGCGACGCCGACGACAGCAATGCGCACTTCTACGCGCGCGCGGACAACCTGGCCGACTACCTGCAGCTGGTTTCCTCGCGGCTGGGTTCGCTGTCGCAGCGGCTGTCGGCCAGCGTGGGGCAGATCCGCATCGGCGACGTGGCTTCGGCGGACGAGCCGGCGGCAGCCAGCACGGTGGCGACGCCCGGTGGCGGCCGGCTGGTGAAGACGTCGTGGACGAAGATCGACGACAACTTCTACGAGGCGCGCGGTTACACCTCGACCCTGCTGGAGCAGCTCAAGGCGTTCCAGCAGGACTTCGGCCCGATCCTGCGTTCCAAGCACGCCGACGTGAGCCTGGAGCAGGTGATCCGCGAACTGGAGGAAGCGCAGCGTCCGCTGCACAGCCCGATGGTGCTGAACGGTTCGCCGTTCGGCTTCTTCGCCAACCATTCGCTGGTGATGGCGAACTACGTGTCGCGGGCGAACGCGGCCCTGATCGACCTGCGCGAGCTGCTCAAGCGCGGTTGATTCATGCGGGTGGCAGACACGAAAACGGCGCGCCACGCGAAGCGGGCGCGCCGTTGGTCTGTCAGCTGATCAGGCCTTGCTGGCCTTGTACCGCTCGACGCCCGCGACGATCTCGGCCTTGGCCTCGATGGCACCGGCCCAGCCCTCGATCTTGACCCACTTGCCCTTCTCCAGATCCTTGTAGTGCTCGAAGAAGTGGCCGATGCGCTCCAGCCAGTGCGGCGAGACGCCCTTCATGTCGTTGATGTGCGCGTAGCCCGGGAACACCTTGGGCGACGGGATCACCACCAGCTTCTCGTCGCTGCCCGCCTCGTCGGACATCTGCAGCATGCCGACCGGGTGGCAGCGGATCACCGAACCCACGGTCAGCGGCAGCGGCAGGATCACCAGCGCATCCAGCGGGTCGCCGTCACCACCCAGGGTGCCCGGCACGTAGCCGTAGTTGCACGGGTAACGCATCGGCGTGGAGAGGATGCGGTCGACGAAGATCGCGCCGCTATCCTTGTCCACTTCGTACTTGACCGGCTCGGCATCCTTGGGGATTTCGATGATGACGTTGATTTCGTCCGGCACGTTGCGGCCGGCGGGTACGAGATGCAGACCCATGGACAGTCCTTGGCGAAGATTGAGGAAAGAAGGTCTGCAAGGATACGCCAATCGCTGCTGCGCCGCAGCAACGCGAGCCGGCCGCCGGACCGGCTGTTCAGGCCGTGTGCGAATGTCCGTAGGGACGTTCGCGCAGCCATTTGGTGGCGATCCACTTTTCCCCTCGCTGCACCGGCAGGCCGGCATGCAGGGATTGCTGGTCGCCGCCCTCGTAGGCGAAGTACACCGCGGCACCACGCCGTGCGGTGACGGTGAGGCCCAGTTCCGGGAAGGCGGTGCCGCCGCCCTGTGCCGGCGTGTTCAGGTACATCACCACGCTGGCCACGCGCTGGCCGCCCACCGCGGTGATGGTGTCGTAACCGGGCTGCTGCGGGTCGAACCAGTCGAAGTGCGGTTCGTACTCCTGGCCGGGCAGGTAGTGCAGGATCTGCAGTCCTTCGCCGTGACTGACCGGCATGCCCAGCAGGGTGGCCAGGCGTTGCTCGATCCGGCCCACCAGCGGCAGCTCGTTCAAGGTGAAGAACATCCCCTCGCTGGTGCGTCGCTGGTCGACCTGGTTGCTGCCGTCGCTGGCCACCGTCAGCGCGCGCTTGAGCCGGGGTTGCGCCAGCGCGATCAGCTCCTCGCATTCTTCCGCGGCGAGCAGGTTTTCCAGCACGCGCAGCGCGGGGTTCTCCACACTGAGCGAAATGCCGACGAGATGCCCGTCGACATCGACTTCAGGCGCTTCGGGATGTCTCGTGCGCAAGCCGCGAGGCGACGCGCCCGGTGCCGCCGCATTCAGCGCCGCCAAGGGCAGCTTCAACACCTCGGCGACGATGCTGCGGCTCTGGCGCGGGTCGTAACCGTTGTCCTTCATCAGCCGCAACACTTCAGTCACGCTGTGGCCGTCCCGCGTCGTGGTGAGAATCCAGTCGCGCAGTTGCGGGGTGATCGTGGTGCGTGGGTGCATGGATGGGACAGCGTCGGCAGCGGAGCGGAAAGCTTACTGCATGCGCCGCACCGGCTTGATCGCGGGCGCGCGCCTCGTCGCCGGCAGGACGGGGCAGGATCGATCAGCCGCCCTGGCAGCGGCGTCGCGCCGGTCGCAGCGCCATCCGCTCCTCCATCTCGTCCAGGCAATGGCCGAACAGTTGCATCGCGTCATGCAATTCCTGCGCGGACAGGCCGCAATAGCCCAGCAGCAGCCCCTGGCGGGCCTGGGCGGACGCGTAGTGCGGCGCCATCGGATACAGGCCCAGGCCCTGCGAATGGGCCAGTTCGATCAGTTCCTGTGCCTGCGCTTCGTCGTAGCCGCGAAGCCACACCACCACGTGCATGCCGGCCGGGGAGTCGACGATGTCCACCCGGTCGCCGGCGTGCCGGTGCAAGCCGCGGATGAGTTCTTCGCGGCGCCCCTTCAGCTCCTTGCGCGCCTGCCGCAGGTGCCGTTCGAAACCACCGCTTTCCATGAAATGCGCCAGCGCCGCCTGCTCGATCCCGGGGCAGGAAAAGTCGCTGAGATATTTCGCGTTGATGAAATCGTCCCGCAAGGCGACGGGCAGCACCATGTAGGCAAGGCGCAGGCTGCCGAACAGCGTCTTGGAAAAGCTGCCGACGTGGATCACCCGGTCGCCCTGGTCCAGCGACCGCAGCGCAGCCAGCGGGCGGCTGTCGTAGCGGAACTCGCCGTCGTAGTCGTCTTCCAGGATCCAGCTGTTGTGCGTGTCGGCGTAGTGCAGCAGTTCCAGTCGTCGCCGCAGCGACATCACGGCGCCACTGGGAAACTGGTGCGAGGGCGTGACGCAGACCAGCGCCGGCGCCGGCACGGGCAACGCCTCGCAGACCAGGCCTTCGTGGTCGACCGGCACGGAACAGATGCGGGCGCCATGCGCTCCAAGTGCCTGGTAGGCGCCGAAATAATGGGGGTCTTCCAGCGCCACCGGATCGCCCTCGTTCAACAACACCCGGGCGGCGAGCGAGAAGGCCTGCTGGGCGCCGCTGACGATCAGCACGTTCTCCGGCAGCGCCCGCACGCCCCGGTGCCGTGCCAGGTAGGCGCACACCTGTTCGCGCAGGGCCGGCGAACCCTGCGCACGGATGTCGCTGGTGGGCGTATAGGCCGCGGCGCGTGCCAGTTCGCGCCCCCAGGTCTCGCTGAGCGCGGGATTCACCAGCGGGTTGCCGTACTGCAGGTTGTAGCGCAGGCCGCTGTGCAACTGCGCAATGGTCCTGTCCTGCACCCGTCGCGCGCGATGCGCATAACGCGATGGCGGAGTGATCGAGCGCTCGAGCGGACGCGCCGTGCGCGTGGTCTGCAGGTGCGCCACGTAGCTGCCCGATCCGACCCTGGCGTCGATGAAACCTTCCGCGCGCAACTGCTCGTAGGCAGCCAGCACGGTGGTCCGCGAGAGCCCGAGTTCCTGGGCCAGCTCGCGGGTGGGAGCGAGGCGCGAGCCGATGCCGATGCGACCGTCGAGGATCGCTGCCTTCATGGCTCGCGAAAGTTGGGCGTACTGGGGCCCGGTGCCGTCTAGGATGAGGAACACGCCAGATCTCCGAGGGGTTTCAGAAATGCATGGACTGGAGCCGCGGCGATGTGGGGACAACGCGATGGCCGATGGGGAAGCTTAGAGGCGAGCGTGACTGCGCGTCGTGCGGCAGAAGTCACGATGAAGCTTCGATGGAGGCCTCGTTCGGCTGCGTTCGCGCGGCGTGGATTCGCCGGGACGCGTACCGGTCCACGGCTGCAGTCGTGAAGGCTCGCGGATGGCAAGCCGGAATCCGCCGCCTGCCGCGGCGTCCGTGTCCGTCGGGGAAACAAAAAGGCACCGCCGAAAAGCTCGGCGGTGCCCCGTTTTACGGTGTTGCTGGCGAATCAGAAGTCGTAGTTCACGCCAAAACGCACATAGCGTGGGGTCTGCGCCGTGAACGGACGCAGATAGTTAACGCCCTGACGCGCGTAGGTCTGTGTCGTCTCCTGACTGTCAAACACGTTGTAGACCATCACGTTGAAGCCCAGCCGGCGTTGTGCCCATTCCGGCCGGTATTCCGCGCTCAGGCTCAGCAGGTAGGTCCACGGGTTGTGCGACTCGCCCGGCGACGACGGCTGGCCATTGCAGAAGTGATAGTACGTGCCGTAGCCCAGGCCCGGGTTGGTGTTGTTGGCATACAGGCCAAGGCAGCTCTTGGGCGCGCCAGACATGACGGTCAGGTTGCCCGACAGCATCCATGCCGGGTTCAGCTGATACGAACCGTACGCCTTGATCTGGTGACGCCGGCTGTTGGCCAGTTCGCCATTGGCGTAGTCCATGATCTGCGCGTAATCCCAGTCGGAGGTGGCCGACACGTCGGTCTGGCCGACGTCGGTCTTCACCTGGCCTTCGCTGTTGCCGTAGCTGCGCGAGAACAGGTAGTCGACCTTGCCCTGCCACTTGCCGTCGAACGGATGCTCCAGGTACAGGTCCAGGCCGTAGTACTTGCGCTTCATCGTGGTGTTGAAGTGGAAATCGTTCTTCCAGTCCATCTGCACGGTGTAGTAGCCGCCGGCCAGCTTCGGAATGTTGAAGACCGAGGTGGCGCCCGGGTTGATCAGGATGCTGCCCGGCACCTGGGTGGCGTCGTAGCTGTTCGGGTCGATGCCCATCGCGTTCATCTTGGCGATGATCGACACGTTGTCGGCGATGTCGTCGATGGCGTTGCGCAGGTTGCGATAGGTGGCCTTGGCACCGTACACCCACGAGTCACCCAGCTTCTTGTCGAAGCCGAGGATGTACTCGTCCTGGTATTCCGACTTCAGGTTGGTCGACGCTGCCGTGCGCGGGTCACGGCCCTGGCCGTACTCACCGTTGTTCGACAGCGGCTGCCCGGCGCCGACGCTGGTGTCGATCGGGGTCAGCCCGGTGGGCGCGCCGTTGGCGTCGATGCCGGTGTAGGTGTAGTAGGTGCTGGTGAACAGCGAGGTGCCGGCCGAACGCTGCGCCACGCTGCTGGGCAGTGCGAGGTAGTAACGACCCGCATTGCCGTAGACCTTCATGCTGGAGTCGCCATTGACGTCCCAGCTGAAGCCCACGCGCGGCGCCCACTGCGGCGAGGTCAGGCGCAGGTACGGCTGACCGTCGCCACCGTAGTTGGTGAACTGGTCGTTGCGCAGGCCGAGCTTGACCAGCCAGCGATCGTTGACCTGCCAGCTGTCCTCGATGTACTGCGCCCGCTGCGCGACGCGGAACGAGCCGTTGTCGTGGTAGCGGTACTGGTAGACGTAGTAGCCGTTGCTGCCCGGGCCGGCGGCGGCAACCCACGGCGAGTTGCGCCAGTCGGCACCCGCGGCCGCGGTTCCCGGGCCGCCCAGGATGTACTGGTTCGGCAGCGGGTTGCCGTCGCCGTCGGTGATCCGGTCGTAGTACCAGGCATAGCCGAGGCCGTTGGGCGGGAAATACGTGCCCGCGTCGACGTTCGACGAGTTCTGGTTGTCGATACCCGCGGTCAGCGTGTGATCGCCCAGCTTGTAGCTGACATCGAGGCGCAGGTTGGTGTTGGTCGAGCGATGCCCGGGCAGGTTGATCGTCGACACCGTCTGGTTGTTGGTGATGATGTCGCCGCCGGTGACGTCCGGGTTCTGGTTTTCCGGATGGAAGAGGTACGGGTTGGTCGGATCGAATCCGGGCGTGTCGCTGTAGTACGTGCCCTTCATCTTGCCGTACAACGCGCTCACCGTGAGGTCGTCGGTGATGTAGCTGGTGAACTTGGCCGAGTAGAGGTCGGCGCCGTTCTTGGTCGAGGTCGCGCCACCGACGTAATCGGTCTGCTTGTCGCTGTCGTAGTCGTAGTTGTAGGTCGAGCCCTCGTACGAGTCCTTGCTGGAGGCACCGGTCAACTCAAGCACGTTGCTGTCGTTGATGTTCCAGTCCAGCTTGCCGTACCACTTCGGGCGGTCTTCGCGCGTATGCGTGATGAACGGCGCCGTCACCGGGCCCACGCCGCGGTCGACTGCACTGTTGGAGTCGCCCAGGCCCTGCTCGCGCTCGGCCTCGACGGCGGCGAAGAAGAACAGCTTGTCCTTGATCAGCGGGCCGCCGACGTAGGCGTCGACGGTGGTCGTCCACGACTTGTTGTCGTTGCGGCGGCGATAGATGCTGCCGCGCGAACCGTCGCCGTTGACGTAGTAGAAGTTCTTCGGGTCGCCCTGCAGGCTGCTCGGCGTCCACTGCACCTGTCCACCGAAATGCCATTCGTTGGTGCCGCGCTTGCCGACCTGGCTGATCACGCCGCCGTCGGAGCGGCCGTAGGCGGCGCCGTAGCCGCCGCTGAGCACTTCCTGCTGGTCGATCGCGCCGTAGGGCAGGGTCAGGCCGCCGAAGCCGCTCAGCGGATCGGTCGTGTTGAAGCCGTTGATGTAGTACGCGTTCTCGACGACCGAGGAACCGCCCAGCGAGACGACCGAGCCGCCGGTGGTGCTCAGGCCGTTGAACAGGCCGCTGCCTTCGACCACGCCCGGGGCCAGCAGCGCGATCGCCTCGGCGCTGCGTGCCAGCGGCAGGCGGGCCAGTTGCTGGGAGGTGATGACGGTGCGCGAATCGACACCGGTCACGTCGATGCTCGGCAGCGCATTGGCCTGCACGGTGACGGCGCTCAGGACCTGAGCGTCCGCCGCGTTCGGCGCGGCAAAGGAAACCTCGGTGCCGGCGCCCACGCGCATCGTGATGTGCGAGCGCGTGTCGATCACCTGGCCATCGCGCTGCAAGGTCACGGTGTAGTCGCCCAGCGGCAGCGAGTCCACGGTGTAGCGGCCGGACGCGTCCACCGCCACTTCACGGGTGATACCCGCGTTGTTGCTGACCTTCACGGTCTCGCCGGTGTTGGCGGGAGCCTGGCCGAAAATGCTGCCGGTCGTCGCCTGCGCGTGAGCCGGAACAAGGGCGCCGGCACCATACAGTCCCAGCGTGATGGCGGCCGCCAGGCCCAGCGCGGCATGGGCCAGCGGTCGGCTGCCGGGCTTGCGTTGGATATTTACGTCGTTCTTCATGTAGCTCCCCGTTTCAGTGGTGATTGACATCGGATCCGGTGGAACGAACCCGCGTCCACCTCAAAATGAAAATCCGGTGCAGGTGAAAAGCTCAGGCGATCAGGCCCCGGTTGTTCCGGAGCTTCACGTTGAGCTTGTTGTGGAAGGTCATCAGACGATCGATCTGCTCGGCGCCCTGGCTGTGCCCGAGGACGCCGTAGAGTTCGGCCAGCAGGTCCGCGCGTGCGGACTGATCCAGCGAGCCGCCGAGCAGCCCGATGTAGGACTGCAGCAGGCGCAGCGACCCTGCCAGCAGCTGGGGGTCCAGGCCCGCCGCAGGCGACGGGTTGGGCAGGGATTCCGGCGCGCTCGCCACCCGCTCGACGGTGGCCGTCGGCACCAGCCTGACCGGGCGCGACGGCTCGTCGGCAGCGTGCATCGGGCCCTCGCCGGCGACCAGCCACAGCAGCGAAACACCGAGGGTTCGCGCCATGGTGATGCAGCGTTCGCGCGAGATGTCACTGTGGCCGTCGCGCCAGTTGCGCACGGCGCCGGCGGAAAAGCCGCAACGATCGGCGATCGCCGCGGCGCTGCCTTCGAGCTTGATCAGTCGGCGTATGCGCTCGGGCAAACCCCGTGCCGCGTCGGCGGCGTCGGCATGCGCCGCGCCCGGCTCGCCGGGCGACGCGGCATGCCTGCCCGTCATGCCATCGAGCAGGGCAAGGCGCGCCAGGGGCTTGCTCGACGCCGCCGCAGCGACGTGACTGTTGCTGCCGGTTCGCCCCGGGGGAGGGGGCGCGAACCAGGATGCACTGGTGGACATGATGCTGGCTCCATGGGGGAATGCCGGCTTGGGGGAGGCCGGCAACATGGGGTGACAAGGCGGGCCGTGGGAGTCCGCCGGGCGTCAGGTTTTTGTTAGGGAAGCGTTGGGGGATGTAGGGTAGATGCCGGAATCTTTCGTTACATAACCAATTCTTCCGGACCGGCCAAAGCCAATTGGCTTGCCCGGCTGCTGCCACGGGCTGCAGAAATGCAGCCATTGCGCAAGTGGGCGCGTACCGGGATATGGACGTCTGGACGTCCATAATGATTGAACGAATCCGCCGGTCGGTGAGGCGGAAGCCGGTGGCCGAACGAGCGGAACGGCTTCCCCGGCTTCGCCCCGTGCCCCGAAAGAAGATCGCCCGGAACGGAGGCCGTTCCGGGCGATGGGTTACGCAGTCAGGGCGTGGCGGACTACTTCAGCTGGTCCCACAGGAAGTCGTACGCCATCGCGTGCATGTGGGCGGACTGCTGGTTGTCCGCGCCGGCGCCGTGGCCACCCTCGAGGTTCTCGTAGAACCACACGTTCGGGTGGCCTTGGGCCTGCATTTCCGCGGCCATCTTGCGCGCCTGCACCGGCCCCACGCGATCGTCGCTGGTGGCGGTGTAGAACAGCACGGGCGGGTAATGGCCGTCCTTCTTCACGTTCTGGTAGGGCGAGAAGGTCTTGATGAAGTTCCAGTCGGCGGTATCCGGATTGCCGTATTCGGCCATCCACGATGCACCGGCGGACAAATGGATGTAGCGCTTCATGTCCAGCAGCGGCACTTCGCAGGCGATCGCGCCGAACAGCTGCGGATAGGTCGTCAGCATGTTGCCCATCAGCAGGCCGCCATTGCTGCCGCCCTCGGCGCCGAGATGCTTCGGCGAGGTCACCTTGCGCTTGATCAGGTCTTCGGCCACCGCCGCGAAATCCTCGTAGGCGCGGGGGCGATTGGCCTTCAGTGCGGCCTGGTGCCATTGCGGGCCGTATTCGCCGCCGCCGCGGATGTTGGCGATCACGTAGACGCCGCCGCGTTCCAGCCAGGCGCGGCCGACGCTGCCGCTGTAGTAAGGCTGCAGCGAGACTTCGAAACCGCCGTAGCCGTACAGCAGGGTGCGGTTGGAGCCGTCCAGCTTGAGGTCCTTCGGGGCGATCTCGAAATAGGGCACGCTGGTGCCGTCCTTCGACTTCACGAAGTGCTGGCTCACCGTGAACTTCGTGGCGTCGAAGAACGCCGGCGCCTGCTTGATCGTCTCGGCCGACGTGCTGTCGAGCACGCCGCGCTGCAGCGACGACGGGGTCAGGAAGCCGGTGACGTCGAGCCAGTATTCGTCGCTGTGGTCGGGGTCGGTGTCGACCACGCTGATCGAGCTCATCGCCGGTGCGCCCGGCATCGCCGCGCGCTTCCAGTCGCCGTCCGCCGTGGCCATCTGCGGCGGCGTCAGCACGTCGAGGCGGCTCTTCACGTCGTCCATCAGGTTGAGGATCAGGTGGTGCCGGGTCCACGCGTAGGAGTCCAGCGAAGTATGCGCATCGGGCTTGAACAGCACGGTGAACTCGCGCTTGCCGGCCATGAAGCGGTCGAACTGCGTGGCCAGCAACGCGCCGGCCGGATAGGTCGTGCCGTTCACGGTCCACGGTGAGCGCGTGCGCACCAGCAACCATGCCTGGTGGGCATCGGCCTCGGCATCGTCGGGCACCTCGACGCGGGCCAGGTTGCCATGGATGCGCTGATACAGCTCGCTGTGGAAGAAGTCCCTGGCGATCGACACGAAGTCGCGCTCGTAGCCTGGTGTGCGATCGTGGTACGCGCTGACGGCGAGGTCGGTCGGTTTGCCTTCGTACACGACGGCGGCGTTTGCCAACGGCGTGCCGCGCTGCCACTGCTTGACGATGCGCGGGTAGCTCGACTCGGTCATCGTGCCGGGCCCGAAGTCGGTGCCGACGTAGAGCGAATCCTCGTCGATCCAGCCGACCTGGGTCTTCGCCACCGGCAGCTCGAAGCCGTTCTTCACGAAGCGCTTGTGCGGTATGTCGAACTCGCGCACGGCGATGGCGTCGCCGCCATCCGGCGACAGCGACACCAGGCAGCGCTCAAAGGCCGGCTTCAGGCATTGCACGCCCTTGAACACCCAGCGCTTGTCCTCGGCCTTGTTCAGCGCGTCGATGTCCAGCAGCACCTCCCACGCCGGCTCGGCCTTGCGGTATTCGGCCAGCGTGGTCCGCCGCCAGATGCCGCGCGGGTGCGACTTGTCGCGCCAGAAGTTGTACAGATGGTTGCCCATCCGGCTGACATAGGGAATGCGCGCGTCGGAGTCGAGCACTTCGAGGATGCTGTCGCGGGTGCGGGTGAATTCGTCGTTGTCGACGAAGCGCATCGCCGTCGTGGCGTTCTGCTGCTTCACCCAGTCCATGGCGCGGGTGCCGTGGATGTCTTCCAGCCACAGGAACGGGTCGTCGTGGCCGTCTGCGGCAGGGGCTGCTCCGGGGGGCGTGGTGTCGCGGGCGTGGATATCGGTCATGCCTGTCAGTGTGACGCCAAGCGCCAGCATCAACCAGAGTGATTTCATGATGTGTCCCCAGGTGCGCGAAGAACGGGATGGGCGTGGCCGGTGCGGCCCGCGGTCAGTCGAAGCGCGACCGTCCGATCATACGGCCGCTGCCGACCAAAGTCAGGAGCGCCAGTCCTGGAACAGGAATCCCGCCACGGGGCGGGATTCTGTCGTCTCGATCCGGCCCCGCTTCGCCGCTCTCCCGGTGTGCGGGAGAGCGGCGAAGTGCCGTGCGGGAGTCGCTTCGATTACAGCAGGGGGATCATCAGCAATGCCACGATGTTGATGATCTTGATCAAGGGGTTTACTGCGGGGCCGGCGGTGTCCTTGTACGGATCGCCGACGGTGTCGCCGGTCACGGCGGCCTTGTGCGCCTCCGAGCCCTTGCCGCCGTGATGACCGTCCTCGATGTACTTCTTGGCGTTGTCCCATGCGCCGCCGCCGGTGGTCATCGAGATCGCCACGAACAGGCCGGTGACGATGGTGCCGATCAGCACGCCGCCCAGCGCCTGCGCGCCGGCCTCGGGGCCACCGAGCCACTTGAAGCCGAAGATCACCAGCACCGGCACCAGCACCGGCAGCAGCGACGGCATGATCATCTCGCGGATGGCCGACCGGGTCAGCATGTCCACCGCGCGCGAGTATTCCGGCTTGGCGGTGCCGGCCATGATGCCCGGGATGTCACGGAACTGGCGGCGCACTTCCACCACCACCGCACCGGCGGCCCGACCGACCGCTTCCATCGCCATCGCGCCGAACAGGTACGGGATCAGGCCGCCGATCAGCAGGCCGATGATCACGTAATGGTTCGAGAGGTCGAAGCTGACCAGGGAGCCGCTGAAGTGCTGGCTGAGGTTGTGCGTGTAGTCGGCGAACAGCACCAGCGCCGCCAGTGCCGCCGAACCGATGGCATAGCCCTTGGTCACCGCCTTGGTGGTGTTGCCCACCGCGTCCAGTGGATCGGTGACGCCGCGCACTTCCGGTGGCAGGTCGGCCATTTCGGCGATGCCGCCGGCGTTGTCGGTGATCGGGCCGTAGGCATCCAGCGCCACGATCATGCCGGCCATCGACAGCATCGCCGTGGCGGCGACCGCGATGCCGTACAGGCCGCCCAGGGCGAACGCACCCCAGATCGCGGCGCATACGGCCAGCACCGGCCAGGCGGTGGACTTCATCGACACGCCCAGGCCCGCGATGATGTTGGTGCCGTGGCCGGTGGTGGAAGCGGCGGCGATGTGCTGCACCGGCTTGTATTGGGTGCCGGTGTAGTACTCGGTGATCCACACGATGCCGCCGGTCAGGGCCAGCCCGATCAGGGTGCAGCCCCACAGGTTCATCGCGCCGTGGCTGAAGTCCGGCATCAGCTGCATGGTGATCGGATAGAACGCGGCAGCGGCCAGCACGGCCGAGACGACCACGCCCTTGTACAGCGCGCCCATGATCGAGCCGCCCTGTTTCACCTTGACGAACAGCGTGCCGATGATCGAGGCGATGATCGACACGCCGCCCAGCAGCAGCGGATACAGCACCGCGTTGGCGCCCACCTCGCTGATCATCAGGCTGCCCAGCAGCATGGTCGCGATCACCGTCACCGCATAGGTTTCGAACAGGTCGGCGGCCATGCCTGCGCAATCGCCCACGTTGTCGCCCACGTTATCGGCGATCACCGCCGGGTTGCGCGGGTCGTCCTCGGGGATGCCGGCCTCGACCTTGCCGACCAGGTCAGCGCCCACGTCGGCGCCCTTGGTGAAGATGCCGCCGCCCAGGCGCGCGAAGATCGAGATCAGCGAACTGCCGAAGGCGAACCCGACCAGCGCGTGCAACGCGGGTTCACCGTTGATGCCCATGCGGTTCAGCAGCAGCCAGTAACCGGCCACGCCGAGCAGGGCCAGGCCCACCACCAGCATGCCGGTGATCGCGCCGCCCCGGAAGGCGACATCCATTGCCTTGCCCAAGCCGCCGCGGGCCGCCTCGGCGGTGCGTACGTTGGCGCGTACCGACACGTTCATGCCGATATAGCCGGCCGCGCCCGACAGCAGCGCGCCCAGCAGGAAGCCGATCGCGGTCGGCCAGCTCAGAAAGAAACCGATCAGCAGCAGCAGCACCACGCCGACCAGGCCGATGGTGGTGTACTGGCGGTTGAGGTAGGCGCGGGCGCCTTCCTGGATCGCTGCGGCGATCTCCTGCATCCGTTCGTTGCCCGGCGATTGCGCCAGGATCCAGCGCGCGGAGAACGCGCCATACAAAACCGCCACTAACGCACATGCAACAACGATCCACCAGCCATACTGCTGCAGCATCGGAGCCTCCCCATGGGTTGTATGCGGCCGTCCGGAACGGGCGGTCTCGGGGAGTATAGGCAGACGTTGTGGCGCGGGCTGTTGTGCGGCGCAGCGCCACCGAGGAAATGAAAAGGGCCGCGTACGAATACGCGGCCCTCGATGCCTCAGCCTGTCGCGGCTCTAGCGCAGCGCCACATCCAGGATGACGCCGGTGGCGATGGCGACCAGCAGGTAGTCATTGTCGGCGCGCACCCAGTGATAGCCGCGCGGCGGATGGCGCAGCCGGTAGTAGCCGTAGTCGCGCACCACATAAGTCGGACCGTAGTAGCGATGGCCGCGTTCCCAGCGATGCGGGTGGCCGTAGTGGCGCGGGCCGTAATAGCCGTGGCTCACATAGCGCCGGTCGTCGTGGTGGCGGTAGTCGCGGCGGACCTCGTAGCGGCGGTGATCCTCGCGGCGGTTGTCGTGGTGACGATCACTGCCGCGGTCGTGGCCATGGCGGCCATGATCCCCGGGGCCGGGTGCGGCCAGCGCGAAGCTGCCGGCGCCGAGCAGGGTGATCGCAACGAGCAGGCGGGCGATGAGTTTCATCTCGGGTCTCCTCCCCCGGCAATGGCCGCGACAATGCGGCGTTCGACCGGGGCAGGTTGGATCGTAGGAAGCTGCGGCTGAACGCCAGCCGATTCCGGCAGGGCGGTTTCAGGTGGCGCTCAGCATCGCGAACACGGTCACAGACTGCGCCGGTTCAGCGCTGGAACGGGGCCAGCTTGCGTGGCACCGCGACGTTCTTCAGGCTCACGTAACGTGGCAGGCCATCCTTGCCGTAGGGCAGGGCCGCCTCGCCCCGGATCAACGGCGCCAGATAGCGGCGCGCGGCGGCGGTGATGCCGAAACCGTCGCGGCTGATGAAGCCCTTCGGCATCTTCTTCTCGCGGTTGGCGATCTTCGCCAGCGGCGCCGGTTCGATCTTCCAGCGATACGGTGCATCGGACGTGCGCACGATCACCGGCATCACCGCGTTCATCCCGGCCAGCGCGTATTCCACCGCGGCCCGGCCCACGGCATGCGCTTGCTCGGCGTCGACCTTCGACGCGGCGTGGCGCGCCGAGCGTTGCAGGTAGTCGGGCAGCGCCCAGTGGTATTTGTAACCGAGCTTTTCCTTCACCAGCGCGGCCAGCACCGGCGCCACGCCGCCCAGTTGCGCATGGCCGAAGGCGTCGCGCGTGCCCGCTTCGGCGAGGAACTGGCCGGCCGCGTTGCGCACGCCTTCGGAGGCGACCACGGTGCACCAGCCGACGCGCTCGACGGTGGCCTTCACCTTGGCCAGGAAGGCCGCCTCGTCGAAGGCATTCTCGGGGAACAGGATGATGTGCGGCGGCGCATCGGCGCCCTCGCCGGCCAGGCCAGCGGCGGCAGCGATCCAGCCGGCGTGGCGGCCCATCACTTCGAGGATGAACACCTTGGTCGAGGTCTCGGCCATCGAGGCCACGTCGAGGCTGGCTTCCAGGGTGGAGATCGCCGTGTACTTCGCCACCGAGCCGAAGCCGGGGCAGCAGTCGGTGACGGCCAGGTCGTTGTCCACCGTCTTCGGCACGCCGATGCAGCGGATGTCGTAGTTCATCGCCTTGCCCAACTGCGAGATCTTCAGCGCGGTGTCGGCCGAGTCGTTGCCGCCGTTGTAGAGGAACCAGCGGATGTCGTGCGCCCGGAAAACTTCGATCAGCCGCTCGTACTCGGCGCGGTTGTCGTCCAGCGATTTCAGCTTGTAGCGGCACGAACCGAACGCGCCGCCGGGCGTGTGGCGCAGCATGGCAATCGCGCTGGCCGACTCCTTCGAGGTGTCGATCAGCTCTTCGCGCAGCGCGCCCAGGATGCCGTTGCGGGCGGCATACACCTTCACGCCCCGGCCGCGGGCCGCTTCGATCACCCCCGCCGCGGTGGCGTTGATGACGGCGGTGACGCCGCCGGACTGGGCATACAGGATGTTTCCGGCAGGGACGGGCGAACGGCGACTCGAGCTCATGGGTTCCTCGATACGGGCGATGAAGTGTTGCGCATGGTCGGCAACAAAGGTTTTGGCGACAGATACTTGCGCGTGCCTGGGGGTTGCCGCCGTTTGACGGCTTGGGGTGCAGCGGCTAATTTGGCGCACAATATCCGGGATATCGGACGGACTGTTGCAGTGTGCGGCAGTACGTCGAACTTGTGGAGCATTATGCGACTCGTCCTACTTGGTGCGCCCGGCTCGGGCAAAGGTACGCAGGCAGCCCGATTGAAGACGGCGCTGGGCGTACCGCATATCTCGACCGGCGACATGCTGCGCGCCGCGGTGGCCGCGGGTACCGCGATGGGACTCAAGGCCAGGGCGGTGATGGATGCCGGCCAGCTGGTTTCCGACGACATCCTGCTCGGCATGCTGGAAGAGCGCCTGGCCCAGCCTGACGCGAAGGCCGGCTTCATCCTCGATGGCTATCCGCGCAACCTGGCCCAGGCCGACGCGCTCGACCACCTGTTGGCCAGGCTCGGCCAGCCACTGGATGCGGTGATCAAGCTGGACGTGCCGAACGACGCGATCATCGGTCGCTGCGAGATCCGCTTCAAGGCCGAAGCCCGCGCCGACGACAATCCCGACACCGTGCGCAAGCGCCTGGGCGTGTATGCCGAACAGACCGCGCCGGTCGCCGATTTCTACGCCAGCCGCGGCAAGCTGCAGGTGGTCGATGGCGTCGGCGAGCTCGACGAGGTCACCGCGCGGGTCGAACAGGCCCTGCGCCGCGAGCCCGCTGCCGCGAACGGCTGAGCACTTCCGCTCCGGCGGACTTCACGGAGTCGTTCGGCATGCGCCTGCACATCCTCGGTATCTGCGGCACCTTCATGGGTGGCGTCGCCGCGCTTGCGCGTGAACTCGGCCACACGGTCGAAGGTTCCGACGCCAACGTGTATCCGCCGATGAGCACCCAGCTGGAAGCGCTGGGCATCGGCCTGATGAGTGGCTACACCGCGCAGCACCTGCAGCCGGCGCCGGATCGGGTGGTGGTCGGCAATGCGATGGTGCGCGGCAACCCCGCCGTCGAGTACATGCTCGATGCGCGGTTGAACTACATTTCCGGGCCGCAGTGGCTGGGCGAGACCGTGCTGGCCGGGCGCGACGTGCTGGCGGTGGCCGGCACCCACGGCAAGACCACCACGACCAGCCTGCTGGCGCATCTGCTCGAGAGCGCGGGGCTGGCACCGGGCTTCCTGATCGGCGGAGTGCCGGGGAATTTCGGGGTGTCGGCACGGCTGGGGGGCAAGCAGGCATACGCGGGCCCCGAACCCTCATCCGGCGCTGCGCGCCACCTTCTCCCGAGGGGAGAAGGGAGTGTTGTGCCGCCTGCGGCGGCGCCTTTCGTGATTGAGGCGGACGAATACGACACCGCGTTCTTCGACAAGCGCTCGAAGTTCGTGCACTACCGTCCGCGCATCGCCATCCTCAACAACCTCGAATACGACCATGCGGACATCTTTCCCGATGTCGCGGCGATCCAGCGCCAGTTCCATCATCTGGTGCGCACGGTGCCCGGCAACGGCCGGCTGATCGTCAACGCGCACGACGAGCGCCTGGCCGAAGTGCTGGCGATGGGTTGCTGGACGCCGGTGGAAACCTTCGGCATCGGCCGCGGCGACTGGCAGGCCAGCCTGATCGAGGCGGACGGCTCGGCCTTTGCCGTGTATCACCGTGGCGAACGGCTGGGCGAAATACGCTGGACCCTGCTCGGCCACCACAGCGTGATGAACGCGCTGGCGGCGCTGGCCGCGGCGGCTGCCGCCGGTGCCGATCCGCGAGCGCTGTTGTCCGCCTTCGCCAGCTTCGAGAGCGCCAAGCGCCGGATGGAACTGGTCGGCGAGGTGGACGGCATCCGCGTCTACGACGACTTCGCCCATCATCCCACCGCGATCGCCACCACCCTGGCCGGCCTGCGCGCCAGCGTGGGAACGGCGCGCATCCTGGTCGCGCTGGAGCCGCGCTCCAATTCGATGCGCCAGGGCGCGCATGCCGAGGCGCTGGCGCCGTCGCTTGCCGACGCCGATGCCGTGGTCTTTCTGCAGCGCCCGGAATTGCCCTGGGATGCGCACCGGGTGACCGACGCGCTGGACGGCCGCGGCGCCACGGCCGCGACGGTCGATGCACTGATCGACCACCTGCGCGAGCAGGTGCGACCGGGCGACCAGGTGGTGTTCATGTCCAACGGCGGCTTCGAGGCGGCCCCGCGTCGCTTCGTGGAAAGCCTGCGCCAGGCCTGAGCGGCCGGCGGTGACCGTGCCCATCGCTGTCGTTACACTCAGGACATGGTTGCCCGTTCCCATCCGCCGCTGATCGAGGTGCCGCTGTTCCCGCTGCCTGCCGTGCTGTTTCCGGCCGGCAAGTTGCAATTGCGCATCTTCGAGCCGCGCTATATCGATCTGGTGCGCGAGTGCACGCGTTACGGCACCGGCTTTGGTGTCTGCCTGATCCTGCAGGGACAGGAAACCGGTGCGCCGGCGGTGCCCGCCGCGATCGGCACGATGGCGCACATCCATGACTTCAACACCGATGAAAGTGGCCTCCTCGGCATCATGGCCACCGGCGGACGGCGCTTTCGGGTGGCACGAAGTCGGGCAAGATCGGACGGCCTGCTGCGCGGCGAAGTGGAAATCTGGCCGGACGAACCGACCGTGGAAGTGCCGGTGGAGTTCGCGCTGCTGCAGAGCATCCTGGAGCGCCTGATCGAAACCATGGCGCCCCACTGGCGCGATGCGCCACGCGCCGCCTACGAGGATGCCAGCTGGCTCGGTCTGCGCCTGGCCGAACTGCTGCCGCTGGATGTCGCCGAGCAGCAAGGCATGCTGGAGCTGACCGACCCCCTGCTGCGCCTGGCCGAATTGCGCGACATCCTGCCGCGTTTCCAGAAGGCATAGTCGTCACCCGCTAGACTGCCTGTCTGCACTTTCCCTTTCGAGGATTCGACACATCATGGATACGCTGGCCGGCAAGACCTTGTTCATCAGCGGCGCGTCGCGGGGCATCGGTCTGGCGATCGCGCTGCGCGCTGCGCGCGACGGCGCCAACATCGTGATCGCGGCGAAGAGCAACGTGGCCAACCCGAAGCTGCCGGGCACCATCCACACCGCGGCCGCGGAGATCGAGGCGGCCGGTGGCAAGGCGCTGGCCTTGCAGGTGGACATCCGCGAGGAAGAGCAGGTGGTCGCGGCCGCCGCACGGGCCGCCGAACATTTTGGCGGCATCGACATCGTGGTGAACAACGCCAGCGCGATCTGGCTGGCCGGCACCGCCGAGACGCCGATGAAGCGCTTCGACCTGATGCAGCAGGTGAATACCCGTGGCACCTTCCTGGTGACCCGCAGTTGCCTGCCGTATCTGAAACAGGCGGCCAATCCGCACGTGCTGATGCTGTCGCCGCCGCCGAACCTCGATCCGAAATGGTTCGCGCCGCATACCGCCTACACCATCGCCAAGTACGGCATGAGCCTGTGCGTGCTGGGCATGAGCCCGGAGTTCGCACCGATGGGTATCGCAGTGAACGCGCTGTGGCCGCGCACGGTGATCGCCACCGCGGCGATCGGCATGATTGATGGCGTGAAGGTCGAGCATTGCCGCAAGCCCGAGATCGTGGCCGATGCCGCCCACGCCATGCTGACCCGGCGCTCGACGGAATACACCGGCCATTTCGCGATCGACGAGGACGTCCTGCGCGAGGCCGGGATCAGCGATCTGTCCGGCTACGCCGTGCAGCCCGGGGCGCCCCTGTTGCCGGACCTGTTCCTGGACTGATCTTCGGAACCCCTGCCGGACCGCGGCGCCAAGCGCGACCAGGCGTCAAGGTGGCACGCGTGGCATTCCGTCCGGTTCGCACCGACATCAACTTTTCGAGAACGACATGCACGAACAAGCCTCCGACCTGATCGAACTGGGCAAGCGTTACTGGTTGCCGGTCTACAAACCGCGTGAACTGGTGCTCGATCATGGCAAGGGGGCGCGGGTGTGGGATACGGAGGGCCGCGACTACGTGGACTTCGGCGCCGGCATCGCGGTGAATGCGCTCGGTCATCAGGACCCGGACCTGCTGGCCGCGCTGACCGCGCAGGCGCACAAGTTGTGGCACAGCAGCAACGTGTTCTACACCGAACCGCCGCTGCGCCTGGCCGCGGAACTGGTGGAAGCGTCCGGCTTCGCCGAGCGGGTGTTCCTGTGCAATTCGGGTGCGGAAGCGAACGAAGCGGCGATCAAGCTGGTGCGCAAGTGGGCGGCAGCGAACGGGCGTCCGCCGGAACGGCGGATCATCCTCACGTTCTTCGGCTCGTTCCACGGACGCACGCTGGCTACCGTCACCGCCACCGCGCAACCGAAATACCAGGAGGGCTACGAGCCCCTGCCGGCGGGCTTCGTGCACGCCGCGTTCAACGACGTCGATGCGCTGGAGGCGGCCTTCGCCAACCACGACCTCGCGGCGGTGATGCTGGAGCCGATCCAGGGCGAAGGTGGCGTGCTGCCTGCGGCGCCGGGCTTCCTGCAGCGCGTCCGCGAGCTGTGCGATGCGCACGACGCCTTGCTGGTGCTGGACGAGATCCAGTGCGGCATGGGCCGCACCGGCTCACTCTTCGCCCATGCCCATGACGGCGTCACGCCGGACATCGTGACCCTGGCCAAGGCGCTGGGCAGCGGATTTCCGATCGGCGCGATGCTGGCCGGCCCCAGGGTGGCCGAGGTGATGCAGTACGGTGCGCACGGCACCACCTTCGGCGGCAACCCGATGGCGGCGGCGGTCGCCCGCGTCGCGCTGGCCAAGCTGGGTTCGCCCGCGGTGCTGGCCAACGTGGAGCGGCAGGCGAACGACCTGCGCGCCGGCCTCGCCCGGATCAATCACGAGTTGAACCTGTTCGACGAAGTGCGCGGACGCGGGTTGATGATCGGTGCGATGCTGGCCGAGGGGCATCGGGGCAAGGCGGCGGCGATCCTCGATCATGCCGCGGCGCATGGCCTGCTGCTGTTGCAGGCCGGGCCCGACGTGCTGCGCTTCGTGCCGCCACTGACGATTGCCGACGAGGAACTGGCCGATGGCCTGGCCCGTCTGCACGCGGCCTTGAGCGATTTCGCGGCAAGCTGAAAAACCTGGACATCCGGAGCCGGCAATGAAATATCTGCACAGCATGGTGCGCGTGCGCGACCTCGATGCGTCGCTGCGCTTTTACTGCGAGGGGCTGGGGCTGCGCGAGGTGCGCCGCAAGGAAGTGCCCGAGGGCAAGTTCACCCTGGTGTTCCTGTCCGCGGCGGAGAGCCCGGAGGCCGAGATCGAGCTGACCCACAACTGGGGTTCGCAGGAAGACTACGGTTCGGCGCGCAACTTCGGCCATCTTGCGTTTCGCGTGGATGACATCTACGCCACCTGCCAGCGCCTGCAGGACATGGGTTACACCATCCATCGCCCGCCGCGCGACGGCCACATGGCCTTCGTGCGTTCGCCCGACCTGATCTCGGTCGAGCTGCTGCAGGAAGGCCAGTTGCCGCCGCGTGAGCCGTGGGCGTCGATGCCGAACACCGGCAGCTGGTGAATCAGCCCTTCGCCTCGCGCAGGGCGCCGCGGGCGGCTTCCAGCGTGTCGGCGATGTCCTGGTCGCTGTGCGCGCTGGACATGAAGCCGGCTTCGAACGCGGAAGGGGCGAGGTACACGCCACGCTTCAGCATGCCGTGGAAGAAGCGGTTGAACAGCGAGCTGTCCGCTGCGGTGGCTTGCGCGTAGGTCGTCACTTTCTCTGCGGTGAAGAACAGGCCGAACATGCCGCCGACGCGATTGGTGCTGAAGGCCACGCCTTCGCCATCGGCGACCGACTGGAAACCGTCGGTCAGCAGCCGCGTGCGTGCGGCCAACCGGTCATGGAAGCCGGGCGCCTGGACCAGCTCCAGCATGGCCAGGCCCGCAGCCATCGCCACGGGATTTCCGCTCAGCGTTCCAGCCTGGTAGATCGGCCCGGCCGGTGCGATCTGCTCCATCAGTTCGCGCTTGCCGCCATAGGCGCCCACCGGCATGCCGCCGCCGATGATCTTGCCGAAGGTGGTCAGGTCGGGCGTCACGCCGTAATGCGCCTGCGCGCCGCCGAGCGCCACGCGGAAACCGGTCATTACCTCGTCGAAGATCAGCAGCGCACCGGATTGCGTGCACAGCTCGCGCAGACCCTGCAGGTAGCCGTCGAGCGGGGCGATGCAGTTCATGTTGCCGGCGACGGGCTCGATGATCAGGCCCGCGATCTCGTGTCCCTGCTCGGCGAACAGCGCCCTGGCCGCATCCAGATCGTTGTAGGGGAGGGTCAGTGTGAGATCGGCATTGGCCTTGGGCACGCCCGGCGAGGTCGGCACGCCGAAGGTCAGCGCACCGGAACCGGCCTTGACCAGGAAACTGTCGCCATGGCCGTGGTAGCAGCCTTCGAACTTCACGATCTTGCTGCGGCCGGTGGCGCCGCGGGCGAGGCGGATCGCCGACATGGTCGCCTCGGTGCCGGAGTTGACCATGCGCACCATGTCGATGGAAGGGATCAGGCGCGTGATCGTTTCGGCCATCACGACTTCGGCCGGGCATGGCGTGCCGAACGACAGGCCGTGCCGGATCGCGCGTTCAACCGACTCGCGCACCGCCGGATGGTTGTGGCCGACGATCATCGGGCCCCAGGAACCCACGTAGTCGATGTAGCGATGGCCTTCGACGTCCCACAGGTACGCGCCATCCGCACGTTGCGTGAAGAACGGCTCGCCGCCCACGGATTTGAATGCGCGCACGGGCGAGTTCACGCCGCCGGGCATCAATTGCCGGGCGCACTGGAAGAGTTCGTGGTTGGTCGTCATGCGGATTCCCGATCGGAGGAGTACAGGTCGTCGAAGCGTCGTGCGGCGGCGCGAACGTCGGTGGCGGCAAGCACCGACGCCACGGCGGCCAGGTAGTCCGCACCCGCTTCAACCAGTGGCCGCCCATTGTCCGGCGTGATGCCACCGATCGCCACCCGCGCTATGCCCAGCGCGGCGCTTTGCCTCAGCAGGTCGATCGGCGCCAGGGACGCCAACGGCTTGGTCGACGACGGAAAGAACGCACCAAACGAGACGTAGCTTGCACCGGCGCGGGCCGCTGCTTGCGCCCGCGACAGCGAGTCGTAGCAGGAGACGCCGATGATCGCCTGCGGCCCAAGGGCCTCGCGTACCGCTGCCGGATCGTCGTCGTCGCGACCGAGGTGCACGCCGTCTGCACCGACTTCCATGGCCAGGGCGATGTCGTGGTCGATGATCAGCGGAACATGGCGCGCCCGACAAAGCGCCGCAAGCGCGCTGGCCTCGGCATGGCGACGTTGCCCATCGCGGCCGAGATCCCGGTATTGCAGCATCCGGGCGCCACCTTCCAGCGCCAGCGCGGTGGCTTCGAGCAAATCTGCCCGTGGCCCGTTCGTGATGGCATACAGTCCGCGCCGGGTCGGCATTCCGCGTGTATTCAAGTGGCGACCTCATGTCGGCAAGTCTGGTGGGTGCGTCCGACCCGCGCTTTCGTATTCGCGGTCGAGTTGCGAGAATGGGCAATTATCCTGCGATTCGAAGAAATCCGATCATGAGCCAGAGTTCCAGCGAGACCGCCGTCCGCAAGTGGATGTGCGTTGTGTGTGGTTACATTTACGACGAAGCCATCGGCGTGCCCGATGAGGGCATTCCTGCCGGCACCCGTTGGGAAGACGTGCCCGATACCTGGACGTGCCCGGATTGCGGCACCACCAAGGATGACTTCGAGATGATCGAGCTCGACTGAGCGCCGATTCCCGCCAGCAAACGGCCCGATTCCGTCAGCGCACTGACCGGGCCGCCTGCTCTGATGTTCCTGCGCCCGGTCCGCGGCGCGCCATGCGGGAGCATCTCATGCAGCAGTTCATTCCCTTTGAAGACGACTGGGACGCATTGGAGAACCTGCGCCCCGAAGATCTCATTCCCTATCGCGTCGGCATGCTCGACACGCCACGCGCCGCGGTTCAGCGCACCGCACCGAGCTCGCCGTCGATCTTCAGCGCGTCGCCCGCCCTGAAACCCATCCGTTGCGCGGTGCCTGCCGGCAGCTCCAGCACGTAGATTGCCGGCGCGGCGCTTGGATAGACCGGGCAGGGATCGGCCTTGCAGGGCGGTACATTCTGCTGCACCGAAACCAGCCGCTTTTGCTCGTCGAAGTACAGGATGTCCAGCGGAATGAGCGTGTTCTTCATCCAGAAGGCCTGCGGGCCGCTCGCGGGAAACGCAAACAGCATGCCGTGATCGGCCGCCAGCGTGGTGCGCATCATCAGGCCACGCTGGCGACCGGCATCGTCCGTGGCCAGTTCGACCGAGAACCGATGGCCGTCCAGTGCGACTGCGGTCGGAGCTTCATGTGTCCTTGTACTGCAGGAGCACGCAGCCAGCAGGAACGGAATCGTGGTCAGCCACCGTCTCATCACTTGCGCATCCGCCATGAAAGGTTGCGGGCCAGTGTAGTGCGGCATGGAACGCTCGCCGTGAGGAAACGATGTTGCAAAAAAATGTCGCGCCCCCCCCTTTCAAGATCGGTTGCCTGGCGCTATGATTCACGCCCCTTCGACGAGACGTCCTGCTGCGAAGGTTCCTGCTCCAAACAATCTCGAAAAAAGCTTTCACGAGGGTGTTGACGGAGAGGAAAAGCGATGTAGAATGGGCGGCTCACCTAGGACGAAACGTCTTGGGGCGCAAACCGGGAACGGGATGCAAGCGAACGATCTTTGACAGTGTGCGCAGGTGAATTGTGTGGGCGTCTTGTGTTGAATGGGTCACGACCTGTCCAAGCAATGCAAGCGTCCCACCAAGTAAAAAGTCAGTAATGAGTTTTGATTGGTTGGGAACAACGCTTCAGAAAGATAGATCATCCATCGCTGCAAG